>JACCDV011071735.1_pt1 | contig 39022 bp, 22 predicted proteins | sample 7446131 | NCBI WGS metagenome assembly JACCDV01 (sample SAMN15323448, study PRJNA562643) | freshwater metagenome | isolation source: river surface water | place: USA:Blue River Watershed | collected 2017-08-17
AAAAAAAACAAGCCTTGGCAACAACAACTAATTCAACCAGAATTAATTTTGCTTCAAGCAAAAACCAGTTTGAATATCCAGATTTTCTGGAAATTCAGTTAAAGTCCTTTCAGGAATTTTTCCAATTGGAAACAACTCCTGAGAACCGCGATAGCGAAGGACTTTTCAAAGTGTTTGCTGAAAACTTTCCTATTACGGATACCCGCAACCAATTTGTTCTAGAATTCCTGGATTATTTCATTGATCCACCTCGTTACACCATTGAAGAGTGTATCGAAAGAGGACTAACCTACAGTGTTCCTCTCAAAGCAAAACTGAAACTGTATTGTACTGACCCTGAGCACGAGGATTTCGAAACCATCGTTCAGGATGTTTACTTAGGTACAATTCCTTATATGACACCGAAAGGTTCATTTGTGGTCAATGGCGCTGAGCGCGTAATTGTCTCGCAATTGCACCGTTCGCCAGGTGTTTTCTTTGGACAGTCTCGCCACGCAAATGGCACTAAGTTATATTCGGCAAGAATCATTCCTTTCAAAGGCTCTTGGATCGAATTCGCTACTGATATCAACAATATCATGTACGCTTATATTGACCGTAAAAAGAAATTACCTGTTACGACACTTTTCCGCGCAATCGGTTATGAAACAGACCGCGATATCCTCGATATCTTTGGTCTTGCAGACGAAGTGAAGGTAAGCAAAACAAACCTCAAGAAACTCATTGGTCGTCGTTTGGCGGCAAGAGTTCTTAAAACTTGGATCGAAGATTTTGTAGACGAAGACACAGGAGAAGTTGTTTCTATCGAGCGCAATGAAGTGATCCTAGATCGCGAGCTATTGATCGGTGAAGAGCACCTTGACGCTATTATGGATTCTGGTGCTAAATCACTTATTTTGCACAAGGAAGATGGCAATTCAACTGACTACACCATCATCTATAATACCCTACAAAAAGATACCTCCAATTCTGAAAAAGAAGCGGTTGAACACATCTACCGTCAGTTGCGTAATGCAGATCCACCCGATTACGAAACAGCAAAAGGCGTTTTTGAAAAATTATTCTTCTCCGATGCTCGTTACGATTTAGGAGAAGTAGGTCGTTACCGTATCAATAAAAAACTCAACCTTGAGTCTACCGAAGAGTCACGCGTTTTAACGAAAAACGATATCATTTCTATCATCAAATATTTGATTGAACTGATCAACTCTAAGGCGGATATCGATGATATCGACCACTTATCGAACCGTCGTGTTCGTACGGTTGGTGAGCAACTTTATGCACAGTTTGGCGTTGGTTTGGCCCGTATGGCCCGTACCATTCGCGAACGCATGAATGTCCGTGACAACGAAGTCTTTACACCAATTGACCTCATTAACGCGAAGACTTTATCATCGGTAATCAACTCCTTCTTTGGAACCAACCAGCTTTCACAGTTCATGGACCAACCCAACCCGATATCGGAAGTCACGCACAAGCGTCGTCTTTCTGCTCTCGGGCCAGGCGGTCTATCCCGCGAACGCGCCGGATTCGAGGTTCGTGACGTTCACTATACGCACTACGGTCGTTTGTGTACCATCGAAACACCAGAGGGACCAAACATCGGACTCATCTCATCTCTTTGTGTATTTGCAAAAGTCAATAAACTCGGTTTCATCGAAACACCATACCGTCGTGTAGACAACGGTCGTGTTGTTTTTGAAGAAAGTCCAATTTACTTAGCGGCTGAAGAAGAAGATTCTAAAACCATTGCACAGGCGAACGCCAAAATCGATGATAAAGGCAATTTCCTTTCTGATTTGGTAAAAGCGCGTTATGAAGGTGACTTCCCTGTTGTTGCCCCAGGCGACCTCAGTTTGATGGATGTTGGTGCCAACCAAATTGCGTCGATCGCTGCATCTTCAATTCCATTCCTCGAGCACGACGATGCCAACCGTGCACTCATGGGCTCCAACATGCAGCGCCAAGCTGTTCCGTTGTTGCGTCCAAATGCACCAATTGTAGGTACAGGTATCGAGCAACTAGTTGCAAGAGATTCCCGCGTACTTATCAACGCAGAAGGTTTTGGAACTGTAGAATACGTAGATGCAAATGAAATCGTTATCCGTTACGACTGGAACGATCAAGATAAATTAGTGAGTTTTGACAGCGAAGTAACCCGTTACTCGCTTACTAAATTCATGAAAACCAACCAAAGCACTTGTATCAACCTCAAGCCAATTGTACAAAAAGGCGATCGCGTTGAAAAAGGACAAGTTCTTTGTGAGGGTTACGCAACGCAATCTGGTGAACTCGCACTCGGACAAAACCTTAAAGTGGCATTTATGCCTTGGAAAGGTTACAACTTCGAGGATGCGATTGTTATATCAGAAAAGGTAGTGCGCAACGACATCTTTACTTCTATTCACATCGATGAATATTCTCTGGAAGTACGCGATACCAAACGCGGTATGGAAGAGTTGACCTCTGACATTCCAAACGTTTCTGAAGAGGCTACTAAAGACCTCGATGAAAACGGCTTGATCCGCATTGGTGCTGAAATCAAAGAAGGAGACATCCTTATTGGTAAAATCACGCCAAAAGGCGAGACAGACCCATCTCCGGAAGAAAAACTTTTACGTGCCATCTTTGGTGACAAAGCAGGTGATGTGAAAGACGCTTCTTTGAAAGCAGGACCATCTTTACGTGGTGTTGTTATTGAGAAGAAATTATTCTCGAGAGCTGTCAAAGACCGCAAATCTAAATCTCAAGATAAGCCTGTACTCGAAGCTCTCGACGCAGATTACCAAAGAGATTTCGCTGCGCTTCGCGACAAACTTGTAGATAAATTATTGGTTATACTCGGCGAACAAAAGTCTGCAGGTGTATTCAATAACTTTAAAGAAGAGTTGATCAAAAAAGGAACAAAATTTAGTAACAAGGCACTTAGTGCACTAGATTACTCAATTGTAAATCCGCTCAACTGGACAGCTGACACCGAAACCAACCAATTGATTTCACGTGTTATTCACAACTTTAACATCAAAGCCAACGATTTACTTGGTATCTACAAACGCAAAAAATTCCATATTTCTGTCGGAGATGAACTTCCTGCCGGAATCGTGAAATTAGCTAAAGTATATGTTGCCAAAAAACGCAAGTTGAAAGTTGGTGACAAGATGGCGGGTCGTCACGGTAACAAAGGTATTGTGGCTAATATCGTTCGTCAAGAAGATATGCCATTCTTAGAAGACGGCACACCTGTTGACATCGTTCTCAATCCACTAGGGGTACCTTCTCGTATGAACCTTGGTCAGATCTATGAAACTGTTCTTGCTTGGGCTGGTGAAAAACTAGGTGTTAAGTTTGCTACGCCAATTTTTGATGGTGCCAAGCCAGAAGAAATCAACGAATGGACAGACAAAGCAGGCGTTCCGCGTTCAGGTAAAACCTACCTTTACGACGGCGGAACCGGCGAGCGTTTCCACCAACCTGCAACAGTTGGTATCATCTACATGTTGAAACTTTCCCACATGGTAGATGACAAAATGCACGCGCGTTCTATCGGTCCATACTCTCTTATTACCCAACAACCATTGGGTGGTAAAGCACAGTTTGGTGGTCAGCGTTTTGGTGAGATGGAAGTTTGGGCATTGGAAGCATTTGGTGCTGCCAATATCCTACAGGAAATCCTTACCGTGAAATCCGATGACGTCATGGGCCGTGCTAAAGCTTATGAATCTATTGTAAAAGGCGACAATATTCCAGAACCAGGTATTCCTGAGTCCTTCAATGTATTGTTACACGAATTACGTGGCTTGTGCCTTAACGTATCAATGGATTAATTCAAAATACTAACGTAAATAGTCGAGATCAAATGGCTTTCAAAAAAGAAACCCCAAAAAAGCAAAGCAGCTTCAACAAAATCACCATCTCCTTGGCTTCTCCAGAGGTCATTTTGGAGCATTCTAGTGGTGAAGTTTTGAAACCTGAAACCATCAACTACCGCACCTATAAACCGGAGCGTGATGGCTTGTTCTGTGAGCGCATTTTTGGACCTGTTAAAGATTACGAATGCCACTGTGGTAAATACAAACGTATCCGATATAAAGGTATCGTATGTGACCGCTGTGGTGTAGAAGTGACCGAAAAGAAAGTACGTCGCGAGCGCATGGGACACATTTCATTGGTGGTTCCTGTAGCTCACATCTGGTACTTCCGTTCGCTTCCGAATAAAATCGGTTATTTGTTGGGCTTGCCTACCAAAAAATTAGATCAAATTATCTATTACGAGCGTTATGTTGTCATTCAAGCTGGTGCTGTAACCAGTACTGACAAATGGGCTGATGTCAAGAAAATGGACTTCATCACTGAAGAAGAATACCTTGACATGCTCGATTTGCCAGAATTGGCCAATAACCACTACCTCGACGACACCGATCCTAACAAATTTATCGCCAAAATGGGTGCAGAAGCACTTTATGATTTGTTAGCTGGTCTCAACCTCGAAGAAATGTCCTACGACCTTCGTGCTAAAGCTGAAAACGAAACTTCTGTTCAGCGTAAAAACGAAGCTTTGAAGCGTTTGCAAGTAATTGAAGCCATGCGCGATTCTCAAAAGCGCATTGACAACCGTCCAGAATGGATGATTGTGAAAGTGGTTCCGGTTATTCCGCCAGAATTGCGTCCGTTGGTTCCGCTAGATGGCGGTCGTTTTGCGACTTCCGACCTCAATGATCTTTACCGTCGCGTCATTATCCGCAACAACCGCTTGAAGCGTTTGATCGAGATCAAAGCGCCAGAGGTTATCTTGCGCAATGAAAAACGTATGTTGCAAGAGGCAGTAGATTCATTATTCGACAACTCAAGAAAATCGTCAGCTGTTAAAACGGAGTCAAATCGTGCCCTCAAATCGCTTTCTGACTCTTTGAAAGGTAAGCAAGGTCGTTTCCGTCAAAACTTACTTGGTAAGCGTGTCGATTATTCAGCACGTTCGGTCATTGTTGTAGGTCCAGATTTGAAACTTCACGAATGTGGTTTGCCAAAAGATATGGCTGCAGAACTATACAAGCCGTTCATCATCCGTAAAATGATTGAGCGCGGTATTGTAAAGACTGTTAAATCAGCTAAGAAAATTGTTGACCGCAAAGAACCAGTTGTTTGGGATATCCTAGAAAACGTATTGAAAGGACACCCCGTTCTTTTGAACCGTGCCCCTACACTTCACCGTTTAGGTATTCAAGCATTCCAACCAAAATTAATTGAAGGAAAAGCAATTCGCTTGCATCCACTCGTTACTACGGCATTCAACGCCGACTTCGATGGTGACCAAATGGCGGTGCATTTACCGCTTGGTAATGCCGCAATCTTGGAAGCTCAAATGCTAATGTTGGCATCGCACAACATCCTTAACCCTGCAAACGGGGCGCCTATCGCGGTACCTTCTCAAGACATGGTCTTGGGTCTGTATTACATCACGAAAGGAAAACGCTCTACAGAAACTGAAATCGTTAAAGGAGAAGGTGGCATCTTCTATTCTCCAGAAGAAGTCATCATCGCTTACAACGAAGGTAAACTCGATTTGCATGCGCATGTCAAGGTCAAAACTTACGATTTAGGTACAGACGGCCAACCTTGCCTCATGATGGTTGAAACTACATGTGGACGCGTGATGTTCAACAATAAAGTTCCACTTCAAGTAGGATTCATCAACGATGTAATGACTAAAAAAGCATTGCGCGACATCATCGGTGAAGTATTGAAAGTTTGTGGTACTTCAAGAACTGCTCAATTCCTAGACGATATCAAACAACTTGGTTACGAAATGGCCTTCAAAGGTGGTCTTTCATTCAACCTAGATGATATCATCATCCCTAAAGAAAAAGAAATTCTAGTTTCTAAGGCTGAAACTGAAGTGAAAGAGGTCATGATGAACTACAACATGGGTCTCATCACGAATAACGAGCGTTACAACCAAATCATTGATATCTGGACGCATACCAACTCGCGTTTGACACACACCCTCATGGAGCAACTCAAGAGTGACCGACAAGGTTTCAACTCTATCTACATGATGTACGACTCTGGAGCACGTGGTTCAAAAGAACAAATTCGCCAGTTGTCAGGTATGCGTGGTTTGATGGCCAAACCGCAAAAATCTGGTGCGTCTGTACAGGAGATCATCGAGAACCCGATCTTATCCAACTTTAAAGAAGGCCTTTCGATCCTCGAGTACTTTATCTCTACCCACGGTGCACGTAAAGGTTTGGCGGATACCGCCCTCAAAACAGCCGATGCAGGTTACCTTACACGTCGTTTGGTCGATGTCGCACAAGATGTGGTGATCAACTCCAACGATTGTGGAACCTTACGCGGTATTGTCGCAACATCATTGAAGAAAAACGACGAAGTCGTAGAGCCATTATACGACCGTATCCTTGGCCGTACATCAGTTCATGATGTATACATGCCGGATACAGAAGAAGTGATTGTTCGTGCAGGTGAACTCATCTCAGAGGACGTCGCAAAAACAATTGAAAAAGCGGGTATCGAAGAAGTTGAAATTCGTTCTGTACTTACATGTGAAATGCGTCGTGGTGTTTGTTCTAAATGTTATGGCCGCAACCTTGCAAACCATCGCTTAGCTCAAATTGGAGACTCCGTTGGTGTCATCGCTGCACAGTCAATTGGTGAACCAGGAACACAGTTAACGCTCCGTACCTTCCACGTTGGTGGTACTGCATCTAACATCGCTGATATCTCTGACCTCAAAGCAAAAGCAAACGGTAAACTCGAAATCGACGAAATCCGCACAATTGAGCGCAAAAATGCCGATGGTACTACACGCGTTATCGTAGTCGGACGTTCAGCTGAATTACGTATTACCGATGAGAAAACTGGTATCGTTGTCATGACGACCAACGTTCCTTACGGATCTGACCTTATGGTGAAAAACAACACCAAAATCAAAAAAGGTGATGTGATCTGTAAATGGGACCCGTATAATGCCCTTATCATTGGCGAAGTTGCCGGTAAAGTTGTATTTGATGGGATCATCGAAAACATCACTTTCCGCGAAGAAGTCGATGAGCAAACAGGCTTTACCGAGAAAGTAATTATCGAATCTCGCGACAAGAAAAAATCACCAGCTATTCACATCATTGATCCTAAAACAAAAGAAGTGCTCCGCGAATATTCCATTCCGGTCAATGCGCACATCTCTGTTGCAGAAGGCGACAAAATTGAAGCAGGTGATATCCTCGTTAAAATCCCGCGTTCAGCTGGTAAAACAGGAGATATCACGGGTGGTTTACCACGTGTAACCGAATTATTCGAAGCAAGAAATCCATCTAATCCAGCTGTTGTTTCTGAAATCGATGGTACGGCAACATACGGAACCGTTAAGCGTGGTAACCGCGAAATCATCATTACATCCAAACTTGGTGAACTTCGCAAATACCTCGTTCCACTTTCTAAACATATCCTTGTTCAGCAGAACGACTACGTTCGCGCCGGACAGCCACTTTCTGATGGTGCAATTACACCAAACGACATACTCAATATTGAAGGTCCGACAAAAGTACAAGAGTACATCGTCAACGAAATTCAAGAGGTATATCGTTTACAAGGTGTAAAAATCAACGACAAGCACTTTGAAGTTATTGTTCGTCAAATGATGTTGAAAGCTGAAATCATCGAATCTGGAGACACCCGTTTCCTCGAAGGTCAAAGCGTTCACAAAGCAGACATCATGGAAGCAAACGACGAATTGTATGGCTTAATGTTTGTAATTGACTCAGGTGACTCCACTGAACTGAAAAATGGACAGTTGGTGAGTGTACGTCGTTTGCGCGATGAAAACTCACGCTTGAAGCGCGAAGACAAGAAGCTTATTGAAGCACGCGAAGCCATGCCGGCAACATCTACACCATTGTTGCAAGGTATTACACGCGCTTCACTTCAAACACAGTCTTTCATTTCTGCGGCATCGTTCCAAGAGACAACCAAAGTACTCAACGAAGCAGCGATCTCTGGAAAAGAAGACCACTTGTTAGGCTTGAAAGAAAACGTAATTGTTGGTCACCTCATTCCTGCTGGTACGGGTGTGCGCCATTTCCAAAACCTCATCGTTGGTTCGAAAGAAGCATACGAAGAATTAATGGAAGAGGCTCAGTAAGCCAAATGATTTATAAGTTTATAAGGCGGTCTGCAAAGACCGCCTTTTTTTATGATATCCTTCCCCAGTTAGGTTTGTTTTTTAACACTTCTCGCAGCGCTTGATTGAGCAAGGCGTTTTCAGGCGCAATCAATTGAGCATCAGTTTCAAGAATTGCCCGTGCTTTTTCACGCGCCAACTGGACCAATTGACCATCTTTTGCTAAATCGGCTATTTTGAGAGCAAGTGCGCCGCTCTGTTGCGTACCCATGAGGTCGCCGGGGCCGCGAAGTTGTAAGTCAACTTCTGCTAGAACAAAGCCGTCGTTGCTACTCACCATCGTATCCATTCGCTTTTGTGCTTCTTTGGAAATACCATCGCCAGTCATTAATATACAATAGGATTTTTCGGCTCCACGACCAACGCGACCGCGCAATTGGTGCAATTGTGAGAGACCAAAACGCTCAGCACTTTCAATGACCATTACGGATGCGTTCGGTACATTGACCCCCACTTCAATAACAGTAGTGGCAACCATAATATGTGTTTGGCCTTTTACAAATTCTTGCATGGCTGCCTCTTTGTCAGCTGGTTTCATTTTACCATGTACCATACTGATTTGATAACCTAAGGGCTTGAAGAACTCCTCAATTTGAGCAAAACCATCCTCTAAATTTTTAAAGTCAAGTTTTTCAGATTCTTGGATCAGTGGATAGACTACATAAGCTTGTCTTCCAAATTGAAGTTGTTCATGGATAAATGTAAGAAGTTTATCGCGGTGGTTTTCGCGTCGGTGAATTGTATGGATAGGCTTTCTTCCTGGTGGCAACTCATCGATTACTGAAACGTCAAGATCGCCGTAAAAGGTCATGGCAAGCGTTCTCGGAATGGGTGTGGCGGTCATGATCAAAACATGTGGAGGTGTTGTGTTTTTACGCCACATTTTGGCGCGTTGAGCAACTCCAAAACGATGTTGTTCATCAATGACAACCAAGCCTAAATTCTTAAATTGAACGGTGTCTTCTAGTAAGGCATGTGTGCCAATAAGTAAGTCGATTTCGCCAGACAACAAGCCATCATGAATTCTTGTGCGTTCTGCTTTTTTAGTTGACCCAGTGAGTAGGGCAACTTTGATATCCATTTCTCTAAGTAGTTCTGATATACCGATAAAGTGTTGGTTGGCTAAGATTTCAGTAGGTGCCATTAGCGCACCTTGAAGCATGTTTCCTTTGGCTAAAAGCAGACAAAGTAAGGCAACAAGTGTTTTACCACTGCCCACGTCTCCTTGTAACAGGCGGTTCATATGCGTACCTTCACCTAGGTCTTTTCGGATTTCTTTTAAGACCCTTTTTTGAGCGCCCGTTAGTTCAAAAGGAAGGTGGTGCTCATAAAATTCCATAAATGCGGCCCCAACTTCTTTAATCGGGTAACCTTTGAGTTTTTGGCTACGCACTCCTTTACGCAACAATAATTCGAGTTGTAAAAAGAAGAGCTCTTCCCATTTGAGTCGGTAACGAGCCGCTTTGATGAGCGTTTCAGAACTTGGCTGATGTATTTCTCGGAGTGCTTTTATACGCGGCAGTAAATTCAGTTCGGTACAAATTAGGGGCGGGAGCGTTTCTGGAATTTGATTGGCAAGTTGTTCAAATAGATTGCCAATGAGTTTGCTTAATCCTTTGCTGTGCAATCCTTTGTGTTGGCATTTTTCAGTACTAGGGTAAAATGCTTCAAAACCTTTTCGTTCCAATCCGGGAACGACTTTGAGCAATTCAGGATGCGGAATGTTCCAGTTATTTTGGAAAAATTTGGGCTTGCCAAAAACAATATATTCGTCCTGTACATTGAGGTTTCCCTTGATCCATTGAAAACCCTGAAACCAAACAAGGTCGATGCTTCCTGAACCATCGCTGAAGCGCCCTAATAGTTTTTTTTGTCGGCCACTGCCTATTTCACTAATGTGGGTCAGGCGACCTTTGAGTTGGACGTATTGATCTTCCCCATTGATGAGTGCAATGTCATGGAACGCGCTGCGGTCTTGGTAGCGGTAGGGGAAATGATAAAGTAAATCTTGGAACGTAAAAATTCCGAGTTCGTCTTGCAGTACTTGCGCTTTTTGGGGCCCAACTCCTTTTAAATAGGCAATAGGCGTTGCGAGTAGCGCGTTCATAGTTGGGGTTTATTTCCAGAAGCCCATTTGGTTGAACTTTTCGATGCGTTCTTCGATGCGTTCGTCTGGATTTTTGGCGTCTAGTTCTTTCAAGTAACCGTGTAGTTTTTCACGGAGTATGCGGAACATTTCGTCTTGAGCCCTATGTGCACCATTACTTGGTTCGGAAATCACGTCGTCTACAAGTCCATTTTGTTTCATGTCTGTGGAAGTAAGCTTGAGCGCAGAGGCCGCGATTTCTTTGTAATTCCAAGAGCGCCATAAAATCGAGGAGCAACTTTCTGGTGAAATTACTGAATACCATGTATTCTCGAGCATGACAACTTTGTCGCCGACGCCAATGCCGAGCGCGCCACCCGAAGCTCCTTCGCCGATGATTACACAAATGACAGGTACTTTCAAGCGCATCATTTCGTAGATGTTGCGAGCAATTGCTTCACCTTGGCCGCGCTCTTCCGCCTCTAGACCTGGAAAAGCTCCGGGTGTATCGATGAAAGTGACAATAGGTTTATTGAATTTCTCCGCTAATTTCATGAGGCGCAATGCTTTGCGGTAGCCTTCTGGGTTTGGCATGCCAAAGTTGCGGTATTGGCGCATTTTGGTGTTGATTCCTTTTTGTTGACCGATGAACATTACACTGCGGCCGTCGAGCAGTCCGAAACCACCCACCATGGCTTTGTCGTCTTTAACGTTGCGGTCGCCATGGAGTTCTTGGAACTGACCGTTGGTAAGCGCATTTATGTAAGCTAAGGTGTAGGGTCTGTCTGGATGCCTTGAAAGTTGTACGCGTTGCCAAGGGGTGAGGTTGGCAAAAACTTCTTTGGTTTTGGCTGCAAGCACCTCTTCAAGTTCTGAGATTTTATCTTGCATGTCTACGTCAGTCTGGGTAGCAAGTGTACGCGTTTGTTCGATTTGCTCTTCTAGTTCGCGTAACGGTTCTTCAAAATCCAAATATGTTGTGCTCATAATTTTCTTGTTTCGTGCAACAAAAATAAGGATTTTCGCCAATTGCTTATCTTTACAACATGATCTTGTATCCTCCTGCAAAAATCAACCTTGGTTTACACATCCTCGCTAAGCGCCCAGACGGCTATCACGAGATAGAAACCATCATGGCTGCAATTCCATTTTGCGACATTTTAGAAATCACAGTTGCCGATGCCGATGCTTTCATTCAGACAGGTATTGAAGTTCCTTCCGATGGCCAACCCAACTTGTGTCAAAGAGCGGTAACTCTTTTGCGCCAGCAGCAGGAATTTCCAAATGTGTGCATTCATTTGCGCAAACAAATACCAGTGGGGGCAGGGCTTGGCGGAGGCTCGGCAGATGCTAGTTATACGTTAAGAGGCCTCAATGCGCTTTTTAATTTGAATTATTCCGAAAATGAGCTCGAAAATTTTGCAGCTCAACTAGGGAGTGACTGTCCATTCTTCATCAAAGGTGGCTTGCAGTTGGCAAAGGGCAGGGGTGAGCTCTTGCAACCATTGTTACCAATAGGTAGAGAAGTCCAATTGGTGCTTTGCAATCCACAGATCCATGTGTCCACAGCTCAAGCCTATGCCGGCGTCAAGCCGACGGATCAGCGGGCATCTTTGAAAGCAATTTTTGAGTCAAATGATTTCGATGGTCTTCAAAACGACTTTGAAAAGTCCATCTTTGAAAAGTTTACGCCAATTGCTCAATTGAAGGTCGCATTGCAGCAGGCAGGCGCTTTTTATGCTGCGATGTCTGGCAGCGGGTCTAGTGTATTTGCGCTATTTGAGATGGATGTTGATATAAATTTACCAGCAGAAGTAGATAATTACGTTATTTACAAAGGAAGTTGGCGCTTTTAATTTTCAATAAATCACTCATAATTGACTGATACCCCCTTAGGTTTATACCCTAATAATGTTTGAATTTAAGTTTAAATTAATTTGTTTTAGAAATATTTTCATATTTTTGAACTTGTCAATCTGACACTAAGTATTATTAACCTATTAATTAATTAAGTATGAAGAAAATTTTTACACTTCTAACGGCTCTTGTTTTAGGAGCTACTTCCTACGCGCAATTTGCGTCTGTAGGTATCATCGGTTCTGCCGTACCACCTTATGACTGGTCTGTAGACATCGACATGGTAACACTAGATGGTGAAACTTACGCTGGTATCGTTACCTGTTTAGATGGTGCAGCTAAATTCCGTCAAGACGACGCTTGGGCAATCAACTGGGGATCAACTACTTTCCCTACAGGTTTGGGTACACAAGGTGGTGCTGATATTCCTGTACCAGCAGGTACTTACCTCGTTGTATTCAACAAAACTACTGGTGCTTACAGCTTCCAAACAAGTTTCGATGTAACCTACAAAGTTGACGTAACGAACTACCTTGCTGCTAACACACTTGCTGCTAACGGTATCCGTATTGGTGGTAACTTTGGTGACTTCGGTGCTTCTGTAGCTGCTGGTCCGGTTGCAAGCTGGTCTCCTGGAGATGCCAATTCTGCAATGACAGACGAAGGCAACAACATCTGGTCTATCACAATGTCTTACCCTGTTGCTTCTTTAGGCTCAACTCAATTGTACAAATTTGTGAACGGTGACTGGGGTGCTAACGAAGGTACTGATGCTGCTAACACAATCGCTACTGACTCTTGTGGTGTTGACGACGGTGCTGGTAACATCAACCGTACTTACGCTTTGATGCCAGGTACTGTATGTTATGTTTGGGATGCTTGTACAGCTTGTGGTGTATCTGTTGCTGAAAACGCAATTGCTAACCTTACTGTTGCTCCAAACCCTGCAACTGATGTAGTTAACTTTACTTTTGAAGCGAACAACGCAGCTGTTGCTACTGTAACTATCTTTGATCTTGCTGGTAAAGCTGTAGCTACTCAAACTGTTGCTACTTCTGCTACTACAACAGTAGAAATGAACACAACTGCATTGCAGGCTGGTTCTTACATCTACAACGTTGTTGCTGGTGACAAAGTAGCTACTGGCAAATTGATCAAACAATAAGCCAACGCAATAATTTTTCAAAAGCCTGGGTGTTTACACCCGGGCTTTTTTAGTCTTTACTTGAACCTTTTTATAAATTTCTTTGTGATGAAAAAGCAACTTTTTTTATTGTTTTCTTTCCTAGCAAGCGCCACTTTTTTACAAGCGCAAATCTTAGAATTGAATCCGGCTTTTCCGACGGTCAACGATGTTGTTACCATAACCTACGATGCCACACAAGGAAATGCAGCATTGGTTGGTCAGTCTCAAATCTATTGTCATGCCGGACTTATTACCTCTGCTAGCACATCGCCTACCAACTGGCAATTTGTTCAAGGAAACTGGGGCACTGTAGACCCTGAAGTAGCCATGACCAACATTGGCAACAACAAACACACCATAACCATTGATATCGATCAATTTTATGGTTTCCCTGTCGGAACTAATGTTTTGAAATTTGCATTTGTTTTTAGAACCGCAAACGGAAGTTTGGTCGGTAGAGCGGCAGATGGTAGCGATATCTATTATGATATGTATCCTGTCAATGCGGGTTTACTTGCCAGTTTCTTTCACCCAACAGCGAGCACAATTTTAGATATCAATGAACAACTTTCCATTGATGCTGCTGCTAACCAGTCAGCAACACTTACGTTAAAAGAAGACGGCGTTGTTTTGCAAACGCTTAGCTCTGCGACCCAACTCAATTATAGCCTTACGGCCACAAGTGCCGGAACACATCTTTTAGAATTCATTGCCGATAACGGCACAACTCAGCTCATCGATACCGCATATTACACCGTGAACCCTGTTGTGGTTCCACAAAACCCACCTTATAGCAATTTGCAAAACGGCATCAACTACATCAACGATACAACTGTTGTTTTGCAATTATATGCTCCTCAGAAAGAACATATTTATGTCATTGGAGATTTCAATTCTTGGACGCCAACGACGAACTATCATATGAACCTAGCCACTAATAACACTACTTGGTGGTTGGAAATAACTGGCCTCACAGCTGGTCAGAAATATGGGTATCAATACCTCATTGACGGCAACATGCGTTTTGCCGATCCACTGAGTTCGCTCATTTTGGACCCTAATAACGACAACAACATCGGCGCTGCAACCAACCCCAACCCGCATCCTTATCCAATCGGCCTCACTACTGGATTTGTAACGATTATGCAGCCAGGTGCACAGCCCTATAATTGGGCGGTTACTAATTTTACTGCCCCCGAGAAGAAAGATCTTGTAATCTATGAATTATTGGTTCGAGATTTTGTAGCCAAGCGCAATTATCAAACATTAATAGACACCCTCGATTATTTAACTAAACTAGGGATTAATGCTATCGAGCTCATGCCTCCTGGAGAGTTCGAAAATAATGAAAGCTGGGGTTACAACCCTTCGTTTCATATGGCCCTAGATAAATACTATGGAACACCTGAAAAGTTCAAAGAATTTATTGATTCTTGTCATGCAAGAGGAATTGCAGTCATTGTCGATATGGTTTTGAACCATGCTTTTGGCCAAAACCCAATGGTCAATATGTATTGGGATGCAGCCAACAACCGCCCTGCGGCCAACAACCCTTGGTTCAATGCGATTTGCCCGCACGAGCCTTATTGTTGGGGCTATGATTTCGATCATACGCGTTTAGCTGTTCAGCAATACATCGATCAAGTGAATCGCTATTGGGTAGAAACCTACAACATTGATGGCTTCCGTTTCGACTACACGAAAGGATTTATCAATAATGCCAACGGCTACAGTATGGAGCGCATCAATTTGCTCAAGCGCATGGCCGACGAAATTTGGGCCTACAAACCAAATGCCTATATCATTTTAGAACATTGGTGCGACAACTCCGAAGAAGAGCAACTAGCTGATTACGGCATGATGCTTTGGGGAAATGTGACACATGGCTATCAGCAAGCTTTAATGGGTTTTCCAAATGCGTCTAATATCAGTTCAGGAATTTACAGCAACCGCGGTTGGGCTTTGCCACATTTAGTTTCTTACGCAGAGAGTCATGACGAAGAACGCACCATGTTTGAAGCGCTGACATATGGCAATAACACTTCAAGTACCCACAATGCACGCAACCTTTACACTGCGCTAGGTAGAGCCCAAGCCTTAGGTGTTATATTTCTAACGCAGCCTGGCCCGCGCATGCTATGGCAGTTTCAAGAATTGGGTTACGATATTTCAATTGAAGTACCATGTCGAGTTTGTAATAAACCCATTCTATGGACCTATTACACTCAAGCGAGAAGACGACAACTCTACGATGTCTATGCAGCAACGCTTGCACTCAGAAATGACTACGAAACATTCCGTTCGTTAAGCTTTCAGTATAGTCTTACAGGCGCGGTCAAACGTATGAACATGAACCATAGTAGCATGAATGGTGTGTCTATGGCTAATTTTGCAACAACAACACAAAATGGCATTCCTAATTTTCAGCACGCAGGTTGGTGGTACGAGTACTTTACTGGTGACAGCATTAATGTGACCAATGCATTGGCTCCAATAAGTTTAGCTCCGGGAGAATACCGCATCTATACCGATGTCAAATTGGCTCAACCCGTTATTACCGAGGCACCTGCTTCTGTAGAAGAATTAATGGTTTCTGCCTTTGAATTGAAAGTGTTTCCCAATCCGGCACAACAAAGCGTTCACCTTGGGTTTGCCGCCTTGAGCATCGAACCATATGATATCTTGTTGCTCAATGAAGCCGGACAGGTGGTTGTCCAAAAACGAGGAACAACAGCAATGGGTTCAAATCAAATTGACTTTAATTTAGAGGCCTTACCGGCTGGTTCTTATCATTTTTTGGTGAAAGTTGGTAATGCAATGGCCAATGAAGGCTTTATCAAAGTAGAATAAAGTAAATGTTCTTAAAGTTCCGGTTTTTACCTCTTTTTTTCTTTTGGGTCCAGTTTATCTCGGCCCAAATTCCACAACCAGCTTATAATTGGGCATTTATTCAAGGTGAAGTTGCAACAATTCATATAGACATTGATCCTGACTCCTTGGATTTATTGCTCGGAGATAGCTTATATGCCGCGCATGAATTTATGGCAACCGTTAGCTATCAAAGTTCACTTTTGAACCAAACCATCGATAGCATTGGTTTTAGGGCACGCGGGAACACCTCATTGGCTTCTCAGAAAAAGTCATTTAAGGTCGACTTCAATAGGTTTATTGCTGCTCAAAAGTTCCAAGGTTTGGAGGAAATAAATTTGAATGGTGAACACAACGATGTCTCTATTATGCGCACTTACCTCGCGCAGCATTTGATGAGAGGTGCAGGGGTGCCTTCATCCAGAACAAGCTATATCCAACTTTATGTCAATAATGAATACAAAGGGTTATATGTCAACCTGGAGCACATCGACGACGAATTTTTAGACCTGCGCTTTCCTGGCCAAGCCAATGGCAATCTTTGGAAATGTGCTTATGGTGCAGATTTAAATTGGTGGGGTGCAAACCCGACGAGTTATCAAGATGTTTATGAATTGAAGACAAATCAAGACAGCGCTGATTATACTGCGTTGGTTCATTTTATTGATGTGCTGAACAATACGCCAGCTAGTAATTTTGTTTGTGCCATCCAAGAGGTAATGGATGTAGATTTGTTTTTGCGCACAATTGCGTTGGAAATACTCATGGGCCAATGGGACGGCTATGCCTACAATAAAAACAATTACTTTTTGTACCAGCGCGAGAGCGATGGCAAGATGGTTTACCTTTCTTATGACCTCGATAACACTTTTGGAATCGATTGGTTTGGCATCAATTGGGCTACGCGCAATGTTTACGATTGGGCGCCAAGTAACCAAGCGCGGCCGCTCTACACAAAATTATTGGCTGTACCTTACTTTAAAGATCGGTTCACCTACCACCTCACAGATATCTTAAATTCCGTTTGGGATGTTACAAGTTTACAAGCGTTACTTGAGCAAAAACAACAATTGATAAGCCCTGCCGCGTTAGCCGATGACTACAAAGGCTATGATTACGGTTTTTCCGATCAAGATTTTTTAAATGCCCTCGATCTAACTTGGGGCGCACACGTCAAAAGCGGCGTAGTTCCATACCTGCAAAACCGCAAAACAAGTGCTCTTTCGCAACTGAGTGCTTATCAAGGTTTGTTAAATCCTTGTACAATAGGATTAAATGAAAATGCGGCAACAAATGGCAAATTGCTTTTTGTGACCGATATATTAGGAAGAGAAATTGCCCCAGACACCAAAAATTGCATTAAAATTTTGAACTTTGAAAATGGAACACAACAACGCGTTTATGAAATTGAATAGCCTCTTCATTGCCTTATTGCTTTGTTTGCAAAGCCAAGCGCAGGTTTTACAGCATGTAGAACCTTCCAATTGGTGGGTTGGCATGGAACATCATCAAGTACAAGTCTTATTGCATGGCCCTGAAATTTCGAAATTGAAGGTCGAGGTTGCAGGTCTCGCTATCATAGAAGAAGTTCGAACCGAAAACCCAAATTATATTTTCTTGACGCTAGAAACTGCTCAGAAAGTTGCCGGGACCTACCCAATTCGTTTGATGGACAAAAAAAAGGTAGTAGCCAGTCATGACTTCACCCTATTACAGAGAAAGCCACAATCGCGCTACCGAAATAGTTTTTCGAGTCAAGATGTCATTTACTTACTCATGCCAGACCGCTTTGCAAATGGCGACAAATCCAATGACAACGCTACTGGCATGAAAGAACAAGCAGACCTTAATGCTCCGGGTGGTCGCCATGGCGGAGACCTCAAAGGGGTAAGCGATCGTCTTGCCTATATCAAAGAATTAGGCGCCACCACCATTTGGATGACGCCATTTTTAGAAGACAACGAACCCGTTTATTCTTACCACGGATACGCGCAATCAGATTTATACAAAGTTGATCCGCGCTACGGAACTAATGAAAGTTTCAAGTCTTTGGTTGCCAATGCACATCAGTTAGGATTAAAAGTAATCAAAGACGAAGTTCCGAATCACTGGTCGAGCAAGCACTGGATGATCCAAGATTTACCAACAAGTACTTGGGTGCATCAGTTCGATGAATTTACGCGCTCAAGTTACCGAACTACTACGCAATTTGACCCTTATGCTGCTAAGTCTGACAAAGCAGCATCTGCAGACGGATGGTTTGACACCACGATGCCTGACATGAATCAAAACAATCCACTTCTGCTTACTTATTTAGTTCAAAATACCATTTGGTGGATTGAATATGCTGATTTAGATGGTTTGCGCGTAGATACCTATTCCTACAATGACAAGTATGCGATTGCATCGTGGACCAAAGCCATTATGAACGAATACCCTAACTTGAATATTGTAGGTGAAGTGTGGATGCACGATCAAGCTCAGATGTCATATTGGCAAAAAGACAGTCCAATTGGTGCGCTACAGGGTTTCAATAGCCACATGCCGTCTGTAATGGACTTCACTTTGCACGATGCAATGATGCAAGGCTGGAAAGAAAAAGCGCAAGGTTGGGATCAAGGTATGGTGCGTTTTTATGAGAATTTTACGCAAGATTTCTTGTATGCCAATCCGAATAATTTGTTGGTGTTCATGGAAAACCACGACACACAACGCTTCAATGAGAGCCATCCAGATTTAGCTGATTACAAATTAGCACTTTCCCTCATTGCCACCACAAGAGGAATTCCACAAGTTTATTACGGTTCAGAAATTGGCATGCGTGGGAGCAAAGCTGTTGGAGATGCAGATATCCGTCGCGATTTCTTCAAAGGAACAGTTTCCGCAGAGCGCGATGTCTATCAGGAGGCCTACTATCAGTTCACTAAAAATTTGTTTACTTGGAGAAAAGATCAGAAAGTCATTCATGAGGGTTCTTTACTTCAATTTGTACCTCAAAACAATGTCTACGTATATTTCCGCTTTTTAAGTCCAGAAAAATCTGGAGGCAAGGAGGCAGAAGTCATCATGGTCATCCTGAACAACTCAGAGAAAGAAGAAGAATTGATTTGGAGCCGTTTTACTGAAGGATTACACGGATACGAATATGGTAAAGATGTCTTCACAAACCAGACTTTTGATTTTGAACAGCCATCGGGAAAAATTCCAGCAAAAACAGCCTACATCATTCAACTACATCATTAATATGCGTTTCACTTTAGTTTTATTTGTCGTTTTATTTGGGCTGAATAACGTTACTGCCCAAAATTTGAACCGCCAGTTTGTAAAGATCGAACTCACTGAACAAGGCGCAGATATTCAGGTTTCTGATGGAAAATATGTTGTGGCTTTGCTTGCTGAGCAGATCATTCAAACCACTTTCTTTCCGCAAGGAAGCGCTGAAAAAATCGATAGTTCTCATGCGGTGCTTTTGCAAGCGCAAGCCAATCCCTGGGAACTTCTAGAAATACAAACCGTAGACTTAAAAGAAGGTAAATCTAAAATGTATATTCTTAAAAGTGGCGAAGTAGGGGTTAAGATCATCACAAAGCCGTTTGACATTTGTTATTTCTACAAAACCACGGAAGTATCCGAGGCGCAGGGCTATTATTTTGACCAAACCCCAAAAATTGAATTTGATTTAAGAACGGAGGAACAACTAATGGGTGCTGGTGCGCGCGTGTTGGGCATGAATCGCCGTGGCTATCGCTTGCAATTGTACAACCGTGCACACTACGGTTACGAGACCCATTCAGAGCTCATGAATTTCACGATGCCGATTGTGCTTTCAGATAAGGGCTATGCGCTTCATTTTGACAATCCACAAATTGGTTGGCTAGACCTCGATTCAAAAAAGCAAAACAAACTTACTTATGAAGTCATTGGCGGGCCTTTGCGTTATCAGGTTGTTTTTTCAGACGATTGGAAAGACCTCACCAATTCCCTAACATCCTTGCTAGGCAGACAGCCACTTCCAGCTCGCTGGACACTCGGAAATTTTACAAGTCGCTTTGGCTACCATTCTGAAACCGAAGCAAAGCAGGTTGTAGCCGAATTCAGAAAACAACAAATTCCATTAGACGCCATCATTTTTGACCTTTATTGGTTTGGCAAAGACATTCAAGGCACGCTAGGCAACTTGGAGTTCTACCGAGATTCCTTTCCAAATGGAGAACAAATGATTGCCGATTTCAGAAGTCAAAATGTCAAGACCATTCTCATCACTGAACCATTCATTCTCACGACTTCCAAAAAATGGCAAGAAGCTGACCGCATGAAGTTACTCGGTACCGATACCCTTGGTAATTCATACCGCTACGATTTTTATTTTGGAAACACAGGTCTTGTTGATTTGTACAAGCCGGAAGCACGCGTTTGGTTTTGGGAAATTTACAAACAGTTTCACGCTTATGGTGCAGCTGGTTTTTGGGGAGACCTCGGCGAGCCAGAAGTACACCCGACCAAATTAAAGCATGGCGACAAATGGGCCGATGAAGTCCATAATATTTACGGCCACGACTGGGCGCGTTTGCTTTATGAAGGCTACAGAAAAGACTACCCCACAGAAAGACCCTTCATTTTAATGCGCGCAGGTTATTCTGGGTCGCAGCAATACGGAATGGTTCCGTGGTCCGGAGATGTCAGTAGAACTTGGGGTGGCCTCAAACCACAAATGGAAATTTCACTTCAAATGGGTCTGCAAGGAATGGCCTACATGCATTCCGACCTAGGTGGTTTTGCAGGTGCCAACAAAGACCCAGAGCTCTATGTGCGTTGGTTGCAATACGGGGTTTTTCAGCCGATTTTCAGACCACATGCGCAGCAAGAAGAGCCGAGCGAAGCTATTTTTAAAGATGCCCAAACCAAAGCATTGGCCAAAGCTGCAATAGAATTGCGCTATCAATTATTGCCTTACAATTACAGTATTGCCTACGAAAACCACCAAGCTGGCACGCCGCTGCTCAGACCTATCTTCATGGAGTTTCCCGAAGCGAAATGGTCGTTTGCTGAAACCGAATCGTATATGTGGGGCAATGCATTTTTGGTGCATGCCATTACGGATTCAATGAGTTCAACAAAGAAAAAGGTCTATCAAACAAAACTCCCATCGAATGCATCTTGGTTCGAACTTTCTACGGGCCGCTTGGTTACAAAGTCTAAGGTCATTATGACCAATGATGGAAATTATAATGTGGTTTCTACGCCAAAAACGATCCATCACATCCCTGTTTTCGTGCGCTCTGGTTCTTTTGTTCCGATGAGTCCAATTATTCAAAGTACAGAGCAATACCGAGATTCAGCCGCAATTTTACATTTTTATATCGATCCAATTGCAGGTGCGGATTCGACTTCGTTTATTTGGTACGAAGACGACGGTGCTACCTACAATGCTGAAGCAAAGGGTTTGGCTAAAAAGCTATACTGTACTTCCTCTACCCAAAGCAAAAGTTGTTCGCTTACATTTACACCGGAAATAGGTGCAAATCTTTGGGAGAAATATTTTCAGTTTGCCTTTCTTGTCCATACGTCGGTCTCACCTAAAGAAGTACTTCTAAACGGTCAAAAAGTAGCTTTCAAGTTTGATAAAGAAAAACAAACGCTGCAATTCAAGGAAATTTCTAAACTTAAGGTCTCCTCTCCACAGCAACTGGAACTTAAATGGTGAATAACTTTTTCTTTGTGTCAACTTGACATTAACAAAAAATAAAATATATTTGACAGATTAATCTGTTATAAACGCTAAAACGAAAACTATGCAAAAGAAAACTACTACAAGTTTTTTTGCCTTCTTGATGTTTTTTGGGTTTTCGGTAGTTGCGCTTGCGCAAACCGGAGTCCGTGGAACCATCACAGATGCCGCTGGAATTCCTTTGTTCAATGCTTCGGTATTGGTAGAAGGCCAGGGTAAGGGCGCTGTATCCAACGACAAAGGATATTATGAAATTACAGGCCTTAAGGCAGGGACCTATAAACTTGTCTACAAGTTCATGGGCTTTTCACCTCAGTCTGATGAAGTCACCATTGTTGCCAACCAAATGGTAAACAACGATTTTCAATTTGCCTCTAAAACACAAGATGTCGGTGATGTTGTTGTTATTGGTTACGGAACACAACGCACCAAAGACCTCACAGGTTCAGCAACAGTGATCAATGAAAAGAATTTCGTACAGGGTTCACTTGCCTCACCAGAACAACTCGTTATGGGTAAAGTAGCTGGTCTAAAAGTTACATCAAATGATGGCGCGCCTGGTTCAGGCAGCACTTTGCGTTTGCGTGGTGGAACTTCCATCAATGCTTCAAACGACCCGCTTATCGTTGTAGATGGAGTTCCTTTGGACAATGGTGGTATTGCAGGTGCTGCCAATCCATTGTCTTTGATCAACCCTAACGACATCGCTTCTTTTGTAGTCTTGAAAGATGCTTCCGCTACCGCTATCTATGGTTCAAGAGCAGCTAACGGTGTTATCTTGATCACAACTAAACGCGGCTCAGCTTCAAACGATGTTAAAGTCGTCTTTGATTCAAAAACATCTGTATCGACTATTGCAAAATATTTTGATGTCCTCAGTGCCGACTCCCTTCGCAATCTCGTCAATGCAAAAGGTACCGCTGCTCAAAAAGCATTACTCGGTGATTCCAGCACAGATTGGCAAAAGCAAGTGTTTCGCACCGCAGTTGTGACCGACAACAACGTTTCTATCACAGGTGGAATAAAAAACTTTCCTTATCGCTTGTCTGTCGGTAATCGCATAGACAACGGAATTTTAAAAAGAGATCAATTTGCACGTACTTCTGTAAGCTTGAATATGAATCCAAGTTTACTAGACAAAACATTGCAAATTGAGGCAAATATGAAATATGTCCAGACGGCATCGTTCTTTGCCAATAGAGGTGCTTTAGGAGCAGCCTTCTTTGATCCCACACAACCGATCTACTCTGGCAATGAAGCTTACGGCGGCTATTTCGAATGGATTGACAACAACAAACCAAATACATTATCTGCACGCAACCCTTTAGGTTTGATTGAACAATCAACAGACCAAAGTAAAGTGAACCGTGCCATTGCTAATGCGAAACTCACTTACAACCTACCTTCATTGCCTGCTCTCAAAGCAACTGTAAACGTTGGTGGTGACTTCTCAGAAGGTACGGGCTTCACCATTACACCTGCTTCTTCTGCTGCAGGTTTTTACACGCAAGGTCGTTATACAAATTACCGCACTACCAAAACCAACAAACTGTTTGAATCTTATTTGAGCTATAATTCTGGCGCAAAATGGGAAAAACAAACCTTAGAAGTGGTAGCTGGTTATTCCTACCAAGATTGGGATACCTATAGTCCGAACAACCCTGCTTTCAATGAGAATCAAGACAGTATTATTGAAGCTGCGGCCGCATTTCCATTTTACACGCGTAATGTACTCATGTCTTACTACGGACGTGCTATCTACAACTATGCTGGCAAATACGTATTAAACGTTTCTGTTCGCCGAGATGGTTCTTCGCGTTTTAGTCCAGACACACGTTGGGGTATTTTCCCTGCAGCTTCGGCAGCTTGGCTTATTTCAGAAGAAGACTTCTTGAAGAATAGCAAGAGCATTAATATGCTCAAATTGCGTGCAGGTTGGGGTGTTACAGGACAGCAAGATGGTATTGGTGACTACGCCTACATCGGCAACTATTTCCAAGGTGCAACAACAGCACAGTATGCATTTGGAGGTCAGTACTACCAAGTATTGCGCCCAGCTGGTTTCGATGCCAATCTCAAATGGGAAACCACAACTTCTTACAACCTTGGTCTAGACTTCGGTTTCAAAAACGACCGTTTCTCGGGTAGCGTTGATGTTTACCAAAAAGACACCAGAGATCTATTGGCAACCGTGCCTGTACCAGCCGGAACTAACTTCACCAACGAAATTTTGACCAATGTTGGTGCAATGCAAAATCGTGGTATTGAAGTTTCTATTAATACTGGTATCATTGCTAAAAAAGACATGCGTTTGGATTGGACCGTTAATGGCACCTACAATGTCAATAAAGTTGTTAAGTTGTCACAAGTGGTAGATACAACTTCTCCAGGTGTACTCGTAGGCGGTATTGGCGGCGGTATTGGCAATACCATCCAAGCACAACAAATTGGTTACCCAACATTTACATTTTTCGTGTTAGAACAACAATACGATTCGCAAGGTCGTGTGATCGAAGTAGGTTCACAAGCTGAAATCGACATGAACGGCGATGGCAACATTACTGCTGCAGACAAATGGAAAGATACAAATGCATTTGTAGACCAAAACGGCGATGGTATCATCAACGTAAAAGACCGCTACTACGCTGGTCAGGCTGCGCCAAAAATGTTCTTCGGAACAGCGCTCAACTTCCAATATAAAAAATGGTATGCAGGCTTTTCAGCACGTGCAGAGCTTGGTGCCACAATCTATAACAACATTCACTCTAACAGTGCGGTTTTCCAAACTATTGATGGTACGAAGAAATACCTCAACAACATCAGTTCTTTGTACTACCAAGACGAAGTTCAGCGCGTTACGCCAAATCAGTTGATGAGTAACCACTACCTCGAGAAAGCAAATTTCTTGCGCATGGACTTCATCAATGTTGGTTATAACTTTGGAAAACTTGGTTTTGCAAAAGAAAAAGTAGCGCTCAATGCGAGCTTCGTGGTTCAAAACGCTTTTGTAATCACCAAATATTCAGGTCAAGATCCTGAAATTGGCGGCGGAATCGACAATAATTTTTACCCACGTCCACGCGTGTATTCAGTTAACCTCACCTTTAATTTCTAATTTTTGACCGATGAAAAGATTAGTAACATACACCCTTCTTGCCAGCACGCTATTATTAGCTGCTTGTGGCAAAAATCTCAACCAATCGCCAAAATATGGTCTCAATGCTGAGGCTGTTTATAGCGACCCAAACAACTACATCAAAGTACTTGCTAAGTTGTATTCAGGAATGTCCATGACGGGCAATCAAGGCCCTGCTGGCCAAGCTGATATCGCCGGTATTGACGAAGGTTTCTCTGCTTATGTTCGCGTATTGTGGAACATGCAAGAATTACCTACCGATGAAGCTATTTGTGGCTGGAACGATCCAGGTATTCCTGATCTCAATAAGTCGCAATGGAATGCCGACAACGTTTGGGTAAAAGGAATGTATTACCGCATTTTTTACCAAATTACACTTTGTAACGAGTTCATTTGGCAAGCACGCGACGAAAAACTCAATGAGCGTGGCTTCACTGCTGCTCAGGTAGAACAAATCGTCACTATGCGCAACGAAGCACGTTTTTTACGTGCCTTGGCTTATTACCACGCCATGGACCTCTTTGGTAACGTTCCATTTGTAACTGAAGAAGACCGCGTAGGTGCATTCATGCCTGAACAAATCGTGCGTGCCGATTTATTTGCTTACATCGAATCTGAGATTAAAGCTATTGAAGACGAGCTAACACCTGCTTCAAGCGTAGACTACGGCCGTGCGTCGCGCAGTGCTGCTCACGCACTTATGGCTAAAATGTACCTTAATGCTGAGGTCTATACAGGTACAGCTCGCAATGCAGAATGTGCTACCTATTGCGAGAAAATCATCAACTCTAACCAGTTCCAACTAGACGACGTTTATCAGGATATATTCTTGGCAGACAACAACACATCTCCAGAAATTATCTTCCCTATTGTTTATGACGGTCTTTACGCTCAAACTTGGGGAGGTACCACCTTTATGATCTGTTCTGCACTTGGTGGTTCAATGGTTGCCGCAGACTACGGCGTAAACGGCAAGTGGGCTGGTAACCGCGCTACACGTCCGTTCATCGAGAAATTCACTGATTCTACTGAAGATTCCCGCTGGATGTTCTATACTACTGGTCAGCAAATAGATATCACGTCTATGAGCACCTTTACGCAAGGTTATGCGAATCCGAAATACAAAAACAAAACTAAAGATGGTTTGAATGGCTCTAACAACGCTACTTCTGCGCATGTCGACGTAGATTTCCCAATGTTCCGCTTGGCTGACGTCTTCTTGATGTATGCTGAAGCCAAGTTTAGAACTGGCGACGAAGCCACTGCACTTACTTACATGAACAAAATCCGTGAGCGTGCTTATGGCGACCAAACACACAACTACACAAGCCTCGTAGAATTGGATTTCTTAGATGAACGTGCCCGCGAATTGAACTGGGAGTGTACACGCCGCACCGACCTCATTCGTTTTGGATTGTTTACAAGTGGTGCTTATGTTTGGCCTTTCAAAGGTGGCGACGCTGCAGGAACGGCTGTAGACGACAAATATAACCTTTACCCAATCCCAACCTCAGATATCGTACTCAATCCGAATTTACAACAGAATCCGGGCTTCTAATATTTAAAATGTTGATTGATGGAAAGGGGGGAGTTTTCGGACTCTCCCTTTTTTTATGCAGGAAAATAAAATAGACTATAGCTGTATGCCATAAGAAATCCTTCCTAAAGGTTGGATGCCACTTGAACGCGCTCTCAATCCAACTTGTAATTTGAGGCTTTGTTTTTTGGGCAGATCAATTTGTGTCCCGACAAAATAGCGCCATTGAACGGTTGCACCGCTTACTAAAACCTCAGTTGGAGTGTATACGACATTGGCATTCCAGCGATAAAAATGTTCAGCGCTTAAAGTAGGAGTAAAAGGAGATTTTTTGATATCGTAGCTTAGGCTGAGTTTATTGCGCCAAATACTACTCATCTGTTTTCCAGTTTGTATGCTCCACTGTTGCGTAGAGCTCCAAGAAAGGTCAAGGCGTTTAGGACCAAAGTTAAAAGCATCAAGTATAGAGATGTCAGTGCCAATTTGAAATCTTTGAGATAGACGATCGGCTTGGAGTACAAATTGATCTCCTTTTTCATTGCTCACCAAACGATAGGCTCCAGCAATTTTTATTCCGTCTAGCACTTGATAAGCAGGGCCAACTTCAATATAAAGCCTGTCAAATCCGACTCCTAGATTTTGACGTTCGCCAATTTCAAAGGAGGTCTTGAACGATTTATTCCATTTTTTTGTGATACTTGCGTCAAACCAAAGACCGGTTTGTGCACTCGCAATGTGGCCATACAAAAGGATGGGAAGGAGTAATTTTTTCATTAAAAGTAAATTTGAAGTATGCCAATATCTTTGATGCTTTCTTTTACTTCGATGAGTACATTTTGACTCACTTCTTCAGGCATATTGGAGCTATTGGCTTGATCACCTACAACATATACCTTATAGTTTCCGACTTGGAGATTTTCAAAAATAAATTCTCCATTTGAATTTGTCCTAACATCTGCACTTGGATTGGTGTCGTCTCCATAGCAGATATAAACACGTTTTTCGGCCATTGGCACAAGCGTTGTGCTCAAAAAATTTGCACTGCCTTGATTGACAACATCTGTTGCAAAATTGGTTGTTCCGTTATCGAGATCAGCAATGTCGTTGACTTGCTTGTATACCAAAGTGAGCATATCTTGACTCAAGTTCATATTGAAATTCAAGGGGCTAATTGTAGCGAGTTTGTTTTTGACAGCTTGCGCAATTTCTAAATTAGAGTCGCTGTAATTAAATACAACTTCAAGACCGATTCTTCCTGCAAGTCCGGGATCAGCAGCAGAAACCCAATTGGAGTTTTTAAAATAAATGTAATAGTTGTCGTTGTTACTCACTTTATTGAGTAAGAAATAATCACCGTGTTCGAGTTGCTCTCCTCCCGTAAAAATAAGTTGCTGGATTTCGACTTCGCCAGGAATAAATTCTTGCCCAATGACTTTACCCTTAATAGCCGATGTTCCGCCAGGACCTGGATTTTTCTTTATACAAGATGTAGTGTTGGTCAGTAATAGGATGCTGAATAGTGCAATGAAGCTATTGTTTACTAATTTTTTCATGAATGCCTTTGTTGGGTTCTGAAATAAAATATATTCCGTTTTTGAGTGAACTTATATCCAAATCAATGGAATGAGAATGGTAAGGTAGCGTTAAGATTTTTTTACCGAACAAATCAATTAAATGCAATTCTCCTTGGTTAGTTAAACCAGAAATTGTAACGACAGATGAAGTCGGGTTGGGAAACAAGTTAATTGCGTTTTTATCGAACTCAGAAATACTGGCTATGCACGTTCCAAACATATTGGCGTCCATCCAGGCAGTTCGGTTCTGAATCCAAGTTTTGAGGTAATTGACCTCTTCTTGATAGGTTTGACCAATGAAATTATTGGGCCAAACATAGTTGCCTAAAATAGGCCATTTTTGATAATGTCTTTGAGCCGGAACTTCCAAGAGTATTGCCATTGAATCGATGTAGTTCAGTAAAGAAGAATCGCTTAAAATAGTCTGCCTCAGGATTGTCCAGCGGCACTTGACTTCATTGGCATAAAGTGTGTCTTCAAGCAAGCGGTTCCACCAAAATGGATTTTGAAGTGCGCCGCTTCCGCCACAAACGCTGTTAAAGTTGATTTCCCAACCAGAAGTGTTGCCTCCTTGACAGTAATTAGCGTTGCCCCAAGCGATATTGTAATCCCATAATGGGCCCGCAACTAGTTTGCCCCCTTCGCTAAAGCGCTGCTTGTGTAAAAAAGTTGAGATGCGGTAGCCATCTACGTTTTTGGATAGTTCGGTGATCAAAAAGTAGTCAATGAAAGAACCAACATCGATAAATGGTTTGTAACCAGTAACTGGATTTGTGAAGTTTGGGCTCTTGAGTGCGACCTCCCAGTCTGTAATGTAATCTTGAATGTATGCTTTTTGTGCAGGATGTATGCTGTCTATTTCTGGATCGTGAAGCTGATAATGAATAGGACCAGTGCCTGGTGCTTGGCAGGTGTAAGGTGAGGTCCAGGCGATGACGCCACCTGCTGTGGTTTTGTCTACCTTGACGATGTATCCGCCAGTTAGATGGTTGTCGAGGGTATCGTTGTAGATGAGGGGATCAATGTTCACGCGCCCAGGATTGGTCTTGATGCGTTCCATTAATACATAAATGCCAATATAGTTGCCATTGAGCACTACTTCGCAGAACTGTGTGCGAGGTGTCCATCGTCCTAATTCATTGCCAAGTTTATAGGTTAATACGTTGCGCATGAGTGCTTTGTCGGTGTAAGGCGCATATAAAATCCAGTCGTTGTCTGAAGGCCAATCAAAAAGAGAAACATTGTAATTGACGGAGTCGGGCCCGCGGGTTTCTAAGCCATAAGATTGCTGTGGAAAGCCACCAGAAGACGAACCGCGTTTTTCAATAGCGATTTGCCCGTAAAACTCATTGAAGTTGTCATTGATTTGATTGACTTGCCCAGGGCCGTTATAAATAATACCCATCATTGCATCAATTTTTGGTTCATCCGGAATGGCAATACCGTCGGTATCGATGACAACAATAGGCAGCGTTGAGCTATCAAAAATAGTAGGTGCCACAAACCAAGAAGGCGTTGTATAAAAAGTTTGATTTGTGTTGGATGTGCCAATACTCAAAAACGGCCTACATGTGAAGTCTGAAGAGTTAGCCGTTTGATTGAAAACGGCAATGCAAAGCGTATTGTTTCCGGACAGCAAGATATTTTGAAATTGGCTCGGAGCTAGTAAACAAAGTTCAGGTTGTCCATTTTGATACAATTGTGCTTCGTGTGAGATATTAGCTAATGTAGAAGAGCTAGGAACACCTGTTGGAATACCGTTTCGGGCTATTTCTGTACCATTGAGATAAGCAATGTAGCCGTCGTCGTAGTCCATGTGAAGAGCCAGCGATAGAATGGAGCTGAGGTTGTTAATTGTGAAGGATTTGCGTAAAAAAACCGCTGAAGTGTTGTTGGGTAGAATTGTAAAATCATCGTTATCACCATAGCCAAAGCCGCCTTTTGCGCTGATCCAAGAAGCGTCGTTGAAATTACTACTTTGCCAGTTGGTGGGCGTATTTACATTTGGAATTTGGTATTTCCAAGTGGTGGAATCGTAAAGAATGGTTTCCCAGTGATTGAGTTGAGCAAAGCCGTTGACTAAGTTGAACAAACAGAATAGTAAAATTAGGCTTAAGCGCATCATTATTGCAATTTACGGAAATTCTTAGCTTTATTCATGAAAAACATACTGAATGCATATAGAATCCAAGATAAAGAAAGCCCTGCAGGCCAGTCACCATATTTGGTATAAAAAGTTTGGTCTGAACGCAATGTCACCGTCTGAGCAAAGGAAGTTTTGGTCCAGTAGGGTGTTTTTTTGATGATCTTCCCCCTTGGGTCAATACTTCCGCTCGTGCCGGTGTTTGCACTGCGCAACACCCAGCGGCGCGTTTCAATGGCGCGCAGTCGGGCAAACGAAAAGTGTTGTTTGTAACCAGGTGTATTACCCCACCAACCGTCGTTGGTCAAGATGCACAGTACTTGCGCGCCTTTTTGTACTTGCTGGCGTACGAAATCGCCGTAAATAGACTCATAGCAAATGATAGGTGCTACCGAAAACATTTCGTTGTGCTTGGTTCCTGTAAATGACTTTCCGGAGCCGTAAGTAGGAACAGGAATTTGTAGAGTTTTGGGTTCTTTTTCAACGCCCAAGGTGCCCGATGTGCCGCCATTTTCGATGGCAAGCGCCGAGAGAAAGGGGAGATAAGCAGAAAATGGAACGAGCTCTACACCTGGTACTAATTTAGATTTGTGAGCATACTGTGGCGCTTCTTTTTTGGTGAGTAACAAAGAAGCATTATAGCTTTCATACCATTCGTTTGTATTTGGTATCGGTGTGCTCGCTACAGATTGTTTGTGGTTAAGGATTTGGACGGTTGAGGCGCCAATGAGTAAGTTGGCACGAGGCCATTTTTGAACTTGATCAGAGAGGCGTTGACCAAAATTATATGTGTGGAGGCGGTCTTCTTGAAAAGAAAGTGGTAAGGCTGTTTCAGGGGCTATGACGAGGTTTGTTTCTGAAGTTACGTGTCGATTGGCAAGATTGATCAAAGAATCGGCGAAGGCTTCGTTACTGGCACTCGCTGCAAATTTTTCGGTATACGGATCAATATTGGGTTGGAGCACTACAGCGTTTAAATAGTTAGGTTTTTTAACTGCGAAAGATGTAGCAAAGGGAATCAGTATTTGACTGACCACAATTGGTAGTAGCAAAACGCCTAGAATCGTAAAAATGTATTGGTTTCTTTTGGCGACATCTCGATACACATTATATAAACGGAACACCAAAAGATTGACCAATAAAACCCAGGTGCTTCCGCCAAGTGTGCCGGTCCATTCATACCATTGCACCCAACTGGTGCGCACAGAGAAGTAATTGCCGAGCGTTAACCAAGGCCAAGAAAGATCCCAGCGGTGATGCCCAAATTCAAATAAGATCCAAATAGGAATGAGCATGAAAAAGGAGTAGCGTGTACTAATTTTGCGGTCGATGAAACTCCAAGAACCAAACACAAGGGTCATGAGTAGTGCGTTCACAGTAAAGGCAAAAATGCCGCCACTGATAGAGGCATTGGCTACCCACCAAGTGGTGCCTAAATTCCAAAGCAAGAATGAAGAATAGGTCCAGAGCGCAAGTTTCCAAGGTTTTTTACCACTCGCCAAAAATTGTTGTCGCAATAACAAAAGCGGTACAAAGCCAATAAATACGAAAGGTGTAAAACTACCCGTATAGGGAAAGCTCAAAATGAGCAGTGTACTTGATAGGAGTGCGAGGAGGTAATTTTTCATTCAAGGAAGCGTCTGTTCAAAATTAAGGAATATACTGAGAAACGCGCTTGCTTTTCAACTGAGAAACAGGAAGGCATAAAAAAAGCTCCCGGTGGGGAGCTTTTCAATGGGTTGTTATTTGTATTAAGCTTGTGTTGCCTCAAAAGGAACAACTGATACAAATGAACGATTGTCTTTCTTTTTGCGGAATTCGACAAGACCGTCTGAAAGCGCAAACAAGGTGTGGTCTTTGCCAATACCTACATTGTTGCCTGGGTGGTGTTGTGTACCACGCTGACGCACGATGATGTTTCCTGCAATGGCAGCTTGACCACCAAAGATTTTAACACCTAAACGCTTGCTATGCGATTCACGACCGTTTTTCGAACTACCGACTCCTTTCTTGTGTGCCATGGTTTCTTCTATTTAATTCCTATAAAAGGAAGTTATGCTTTGATACTTTTGATTGTGATTGCAGTAAATTGCTGACGGTGTCCGTTTTTAACACGGTAACCTTTGCGACGTTTTTTCTTGAAAACAATGACTTTGTCACCTTTCACGTGGTCAATAACTTCTGCGGTGATTTTAGCACCTTCTATAGCTGGGGCGCCAAGGGTTACTTTGCCAGCGTCTTCGATCAATAAAACACGGTCAAATTCTAATTTCTGACCTGCTTCGGCGTCTAGACGGTGTACAAAAACCTTTTGGTCTTTTTGCACTTTGAACTGCTGCCCTGCTATCTCTACAATTGCGTACATATAGCTTTATTTAATTGTTAAATAATCCAAAATTGGAGTGCAAATATAGTGTTTTAAACGTGTACTCCAAAGATTTATCGAGCTTTTCTTACGCCTTTTCTCATTTTTTGTTGTTTTTACGCCAATTTATATTGACTAAAAGCACTCCTGTAATGATGACGAGCATGGCTAACAACTGCTGCCAGATGAAGTGCTCGCCTGTCCAAATACCGATTCCGACTGCAATAATAGGAATGAAGTAAGTCACGGTACTTGCGGCAATTGCTGTTGTTTGTGCAATGATGCGGTTGAAAAGGATAACGGCAAAAGCAGTGCCGATAAGGCCTAGAATGGCGATATAGCCAAAACTCGTTAATGCTGTTGCTTTTGTGGTTAAAACTTGTGGCGCGCCAAAAACAAATAGGCCTATAAAAGCGGGCAAGAAGGCCATGCTGAATCCGCCCGTTGCAACCTGCACAGCATTGTATTCACTGAGTTTATGCTTGATGGTATTTAAGCTGAAGCCGTAGAGTAAGGTGGCGAGTAAAATGGCTAAGGCAGGCCCTAGATGAAAATTGCCATTTACAGGGCTACTCAACATAATGAGCCACGATATGCCGCTGAAACCGATCAGTGTTCCGATGATTTGCTGCGAATTGATTTTTGTTTGAAAAAACAGCATGCCAACAATAATGGTAAAAATAGGCGTGAAGCTGTTCATGATGCCGGCTATTCCGGAGTCTAGAGTTTGTTCGGCATAGGTAAATAAATACGCTGGAATAAGGTTGCCTCCGAGACCAACAATTGCGAAGAAAAGAAGGTCGCGTTTTTTATTGAGCTTACGCAGTAATTTGGGGAGGAAGGGTAGAAAAACAACACTGGCAAGAAAGATCCGGATGCTGGCTACTTGGGCGGAGTCGAAAACGCTGTGTCCTCCGGCGCTAAACATCCCGCGTTTCATCAGGATAAATGAGCTGCCCCAGATGCATGCTAGAAGCGGAATAAGCAGGTAGCTGAGTTGTTTCTTTTGCATATGCAAATTTAGTGTAAATGCGGTGTGAATAAACGGGTTCAAAATCGGATATTAACAAATTGTTGAAAAAACTCCCACAAATTCCCACTTAATAGGGTTAAAGTATTGTAAAACAAGGAAATTAGCTTGTTAATAATTGTTAATATGTAACCTTTATTGGCTCTATACGTTAGAAGTTATCAACAATACAAAAGAGCAGTGGTAAAAAGTGGTAAGAATCCACTAATTTTACCCATTATAACGCTATGTCAGGACTAGTAGGTGAATTTGAGGTAAAAATGGATGATAAGGGGCGCTTCCTCTTTCCATCTGGTTTGCGCAAACAATTGCCTGCTGTTTCTCAACGCGATTTCATGCTCAACAAGGGTTTTGAAGATTGCTTGACCTTATTCCCACTTTCAGATTGGGAACGCATCAGTCAGAAGCTTTCAAAAATGAACTTGTTTAAACCCAAAAACCGAATGTTCTACAGGTTGTTTCATCAAGGCGCCAAGCAGGTTGCTCTTGATAACGCTGGTCGTATTTTGGTTCCTGCTGCTTTAATGGAGCGGGTAGGGTTGGTTGCTGAGGTAATGCTTATTGCCTACAATGACCGCATTGAAATCTGGGATAAGTCTAAGTACTTCGAAATGATCGAAGGCAACATGGCAGATTTCGCTGATTTAGCGGATGAAGTAATGGGTGATTTAGACAATGAAGATTAATACCGACTACCACATTCCCGTCATGCTGCAACCTTGCCTAGAAGGCTTAGCTCTTCAGGCCAACGGTATTTATGTTGATGTCACCTTTGGCGGAGGCGGTCATTCTCGCGCTATTTTTGAACAACTTTCTCCAAAAGGAAAATTAGTTGTCTTTGATCAAGACCCAGATGCGCTAAATAACGCTTGGGAGGCACCCAATTTTCATTTTATACCGGCTAATTTTGCTTTTCTGCGCAATCACTTGCGTGCTCTAGGTATGCCGCAAGTAGATGGTATCATAGCCGACCTCGGGGTATCTTCTCATCAGTTTGATACCGCGCAGCGCGGTTTTAGCATCCGCGAAGATGCGCCTCTAGACATGCGTATGAACCGCAAAGGCGGCCAAACGGCAGCGGAGCTTATTGCAAGTGCCGACGAACAAAAGCTTGCTTCTATTTTATATGAATACGGAGAGCTCCGGAACTCAAGAGCTTTAGCGGCTGCCCTCGTTCGCCAGCGCGACAACGCAGCTATTCTAACCACTTTTGATTTGATCAAAGCTTTGGCTCGCTTTGCTCCTAAATTCAAAGACCATAAATTTTATGCGCAGGTTTTTCAAGCTTTTCGCATAGAAGTCAATCAAGAAATGCAGGTGCTCAAAGATTTTTTGGAGCAAGCTGCGCAAATACTCAAGCCAGATGGTCGCTTGGTAGTGATGTCTTACCACTCTCTCGAAGACCGCTTAGTGAAGAATTTCATGAAAAGAGGCAGTTTTTCTGGTGAAATCGAAAAAGATTTTTTCGGTAATGTTCAAAAGCCGCTTACCGAAGTGAACCGCCATCCGATCATTGCCGACGCAACGGAGTGCGAGCGCAACTCCAGAGCCCGAAGTGCCAAACTTAGAATTGCAAAGAAAAATGGCTAAAACACAGGAATCTACAACGAAAGGTCGCAAAGTGAAAAAGGCAAATGCTTTTGCACAAATCCTGAATGGAGATTTCCTGACCAAGTCATTCGTTTTAGATAACCTCAATTATATCTTTTTCATTATGTTTTTGCTTTTAGTTCTTATTTCAAAGGGATACTACGGCAAACAACTCAATAAAGACACCGAAGCCGCACAGCGCAACTTAGACCAACACGCTGCAGAGTTCATAGAAGCCAAAGCAAGATTGGAATTGGTGACACGCCGCTTTAAAATGGCGGAAAGGCTGGCCTCACGTGAGCTCAAAGAAACCCAGAACGCAACTAAAGTGATTCGCATCAAAGAAAAAATCAATGAGTAAGGATAGAAAATACCTCTATTACCGTGCTTACCTGATTTATTTTGGGTTTGTCTTCCTGATGGTGGCTGTCTTGTACTCTACCATTAACCTGCAATTGAATGGTCCGGGTGTGGCATTTGAAACCAAAGAAGGTGAACTTCCTACACGCGTTGCCGACCGCATACCACGCATGGGTCAAATTCTAGATCACAATGAAGTTCCGCTCGTTACGAGTATTACTTTTTACGACATCTACATGGACCCAACAGTCGTTGAAGACGACATTTTTGACGAAAAAGTCGGAGCGTTGAGCCAAGGATTACATCGCTTGTATCCAGATAAACCTGCGTATGAATACGAAAGTCAAATAAGGAAAGCCAGAGCCAATGGAGTGCGCTACCTCCTGATTCGTAGAAAAGTAACCAATGAAGCGCGTAAGAAATTACGCAATTTGCCCATTTTTGACCTTGGGCAAATGAAAGGTGGCATCATTGACAACGTTGAGGTTATTATGCGCAAAAAGCCATTTGGCAACCTTTTAAATAGAACACTCGGTTATTTTAAAATCAACGATGATGCCGATACACTCCGTGTAGGTATTGAAGGCGCATATTACAATTACTTGAAAGGTGAAGAAGGAAAAGAAATTGAGCAACGCATTTCTTCAGGCTGGAAACGCACGGGTAAAATTATCAAAGATGCAGTAGAGGGCGCCGATGTCGTAACTACCATCGATAAAGAAATTCAAGAGGTGGCGCACTCCGAGCTCGAAAAGCAAATGATCTATATGGATGCGCAGCATGGAAGCGTAATCCTGATGGAAGTGAAAACAGGTTATGTGAGAGCGATTGCAAACCTAACTAAAATCAGCAAGGGTAAATATGCCGAAAATTTCAATTATGCAATTGGGCATCTTGAGGTTCCTGGCTCTACTTTTAAATTGGCTTCCATTATGGCAGGGCTCGAAGACGAGCGCTTTCAGATTACTGATAAAGTCAATGCATCGGGCCGTTATAATGTAGGTGGCGACGGCATGTCTGATTCTAATCACGGCATGGGTTACGGCGTTATTACCATTCAAAAAGCCTTTGAAAAATCGTCGAACGTGATTTTGCAATTGATCAACCGCTCTTATAAAAATGACCCTGAAGTTTTTATCAAACGCTTAGAGCAATTTGGGCTCACCGAAAAATTGGGTATTGACTTAGAAGGTGAGCCACGTCCGAAGGTAACTAAGCCGGGCGACTCCAATTGGTCTGCACTTTCTTTACCTTGGCAAGCTGTTGGTTACGAAGTCATGCAAACCCCGCTACAAACCTTGGCTTTTTACAATGCAGTTGCCAACAAAGGAAAATTGGTTCGTCCGTTATTTGTCGAGAAAATCAAAAGACACGGCCAAGTCATCAAAACCTTCAATCCGGTTGTGCTCAACCCTGAAATTTGTTCGAGCCATACACTCCAAATTTTACAGCGTTGTTTGGAAGGTGTCATGATCCGCGGAACCGGCAAACAATTGAAAAGTTCATTGTTTACCATCGCGGGAAAAACTGGAACTGCCGTATTGCGAGGCGATGGTGGCTATCGCAACAACACCGAATCAAAGGCTTACCAAGCTTCTTTTGTGGGCTATTTTCCTGCTAAAAAACCCATTTATTCCTGTATTGTCGTGATTGCTCGTCCTGTACGTGCTTACTATGGCGCGGCAGTTTCCGGGACTGTTTTTGCAGAAATTGCCAATAAAATTTATGCGTCTTCTTTGCAATACCACCGCGCCATTAACGACCCCCGAAATCCTATGGCTACCGATGTGCCTTCTTTTAAAAGTGGCAATAACAAAGACCTGACTTACCTACTCAAGCAACTCAATGTCCGCTACCAACAAAACTCAGTCAGTGAATGGGTGCAGTCCGATACATCAGACCAACGCCTGCAAATTCAACGCAAAGCGATCCTGGATAAAAAAGTGCCGAATGTCAGTGGCATGAGCGCCAAAGATGCGGTTTACTTGCTAGAGTCGAGAGGTTTAATTGTTCGCCTCAGCGGTAAAGGAAAAGTCGTTAACCAATCATTGTCTCCGGGTTCAGCACTTGTGAAGGGGCAATTGATTCATATCAAATTAAATTAAAATGCATCAGTTCAAACAGTTATTGGTAGCACTTCCGCATACATTGCAACAAGGAAACTTGGAGCAAACCATTACTGAACTCGTTTTTGATTCGAGAAAAGCTAAAGAAGGTGCTTTGTTTTGTTGTATTGTGGGCACACAAACAGATGGTCATCAGTATGCGCAGCAGGCTTATCAACAAGGTTGTCGCGTGTTTGTGGTTCAACAAACCATTGATTTACCTCAAGATGCCACAATTGTAAAAGTGACCAATACCAATTTTGCATTAGCCGAGTTAGCTTGCGCTTTTTATGGTAATCCTTCACAGCAGCTAACGCTTGTCGGCGTTACCGGAACAAATGGCAAAACCACCACGGCCACTTTACTCCATGATTTATTCACTCAATTGGGATTTTTCTGTGGTTTGCTTTCCACTGTTGTCAATAAGATAGGTACGCAAGCAATTGCGGCAACTCATACTACGCCCGACCCTGTAGCACTCAATGCCTTACTCAGCGAAATGGTGAGTGCGGGTTGTCAGTATTGCTTCATGGAGGTGAGTTCGCATGCCATTGATCAGGGCCGAATTGGTGGTTTGCAGTTTGCCGCAGCGGGTTTTACAAATATTACCCACGACCACCTAGACTACCATCACACCTTCGCTGAATATTTGCGCGTGAAAAAAGCATTTTTTGATGGGCTAACTGCTCAAGCCATTGCACTCGTCAATGCCGACGATAAAAATGGTTTGGTGATGCTGCAAAACACCCGCGCCCAAAAAATGACTTACGCGCTCAAGACTCCTGCAGATTTCAAAGGAAAGATCATCGAAAACAGCTTGGGTGGTTTAGTACTACAAATAAACGGCAACGAAGTGCATACACGATTGGTGGGGGCTTTCAATGCAGCCAACTTACTTTTAGTCTATGGTTTGGCTACTGCTTTAGGTCAAGAGCCAATGGAAGTATTGCGCGTTTTGAGTCAGCTCACACATGTGGCCGGGCGCTTTGAGCACCTCACGAGCCCAAAAGGCATTACTGCCATAGTAGATTATGCGCATACACCCGATGCCCTCGAAAACGTGCTTGCAACAATTGCTGCTTTTCAGAAAAACAATAAAGTTATTACGGTGGTTGGCTGTGGCGGAGACCGCGACAAAGAGAAACGTCCTAAAATGGCGGCCATTGCCGCAGCGCGCAGTCAGCAAGTAGTACTTACTTCTGATAATCCGCGCACCGAAGATCCGCAGCAAATTATTGCCGATATGGAAGCAGGCTTGGATGC
>JACCDV010740435.1_pt1 | contig 38950 bp, 28 predicted proteins | sample 7446131 | NCBI WGS metagenome assembly JACCDV01 (sample SAMN15323448, study PRJNA562643) | freshwater metagenome | isolation source: river surface water | place: USA:Blue River Watershed | collected 2017-08-17
AGCGTTTCCATCATCAGCTGCTTCAGCTTGCCGCTCTTGTCGCGTGCCAGCAGCTCGTCCCAGCCCTTGCCCCAGATCAGCTTGATGACGTTCCAGCCGCTGCCGCGGAACTCGCCTTCGAGCTCCTGGATGATCTTGCCGTTGCCGCGCACCGGGCCATCCAGGCGCTGCAGGTTGCAGTTGATGACAAAGATCAGGTTGTCCAGGTTCTCGCGCGCGGCCAGGCCGATGGCGCCCAGCGACTCCACCTCGTCCATTTCACCGTCGCCGCAGAACACCCACACCTTGCGGTTTTCGGTGTTGGCAATGCCACGGGCGTGCAGGTACTTCAGGAATCGCGCCTGGTAGATGGCCATCAGCGGGCCCAGGCCCATCGACACCGTGGGGAACTGCCAGAACTCGGGCATGAGCTTGGGGTGCGGATAGCTCGACAGGCCCTTGCCGTCAACTTCCTGGCGGAAGTGCAGGAGTTGCTCTTCGGTCAGGCGGCCTTCCAGGTAGGCGCGGGCATACACGCCCGGGGCCACGTGGCCCTGGATGTAGATGCAGTCGCCACCGTGCTGCTCGCTCTCGGCGTGCCAGAAGTGGTTGAAGCCGGCGCCAAACATGTGCGCCAGCGAGGCAAACGATCCGATGTGGCCGCCCAGGTCGCCGCCGTCTTCGGGGTTGTGGCGGTTGGCCTTGACCACCATGGCCATGGCGTTCCAGCGCATGTAGGCACGCAGGCGCTCTTCAATTTCGATGTTGCCGGGGCAACGGGCCTCTTCTTCGGGCTCGAGGGTGTTCACATAACCGGTGGTGGCCGAGAAGGGCATGTCGATGCTGTTCTCGCGCGCATGTTCGAGCAGCTGCTCGAGCAGCGCATGGGCGCGGTCCTTGCCTTCGGTCTGGATGACGGCCGCCAGGGCGTCCATCCATTCACGGGTTTCCTGGGGGTCCATGTCTTGCGTGATGGGCTGTGGGTTCGCGGCCGTCATGCGTGTCTCCTAGTGGGTTGATGTTCAGGATGGGCGGAGTATGGCATAGCTTCTAGAATTTTTCAAATGGTGCTTTTACATCTCATATTGTGAAATTAAACGAATCCTCAGATCGACGCCATGGCCTACACTCTGGCGCATGAAGCTGGAACCCGCAATGGACACGGTCACCAAGACCAACCCGGTGGCCTGGTGGCGCCGCTGGTGGCAGCGCCAGACCCCGGCGCGGCAGGACCGATTTGCCAACCTCGCACCCATGCTGGCGGTGATGCTGTTCCTGGCGGCCATCGTCAGTGCCTTTTGGTATTTGCGCGTCGAGGAAGCCGAGCGCGAACAAGAGGCCGTCAAGCGCGACGTGGAGTACGCCCAGCAGCGCCTGCGCCTGCGCCTGCTGGAGCGGCAAGAGCAGGTCATGCGCCTGGCGCGCGATGTGTCGAACAAAGAGGTGCGCTTTGACCAGTTTGTGGCCCGCGCCGACGCCCTGCTCCAGCAATACCCCGAACTGCAGGCCCTGGCCTGGCTGAACGACAACCGGCGCGTGCTGCTCTCGCGCATCTCGCCCGGCGTGATGCCTGGCCAGCACCCGAGTGCCGGCGACGACCTGAGCCTGGAGGACGGTGAGGCCCACTACAGCCTGGCGCGCGACCTGATGCAGCCCATTTACGGCCTGATCAAGCGCGATGCCCAGCCCAGCACCCTGCAAATGCACGCGCCGCTGATGGACGACGATGGCCGCTTCGTGGGTGCGCTGCTGACCGAGTACTCGCCCGAGAGCCTGTTGCGCCAGGGGGTGCCCAACGAGGTGATGGCGCGCTACGCGGTGGCCCTGGAAAACGGCACCGGCCAGTTGCTGGCGGGCCAGACCATCAAACCGCGTGCCCGCTCCTTTGCCTGGCTGCCCGGGGGCAACGACGGCGGCAATGCCTATGCGGTGCCGGTCTCGCCGGTGGGCAACGACCTGATCCTGGTGGCGCGCACCTGGCGCACCTCGCAAGGCCTGGTGGGCAGCGGCCTGTTCTGGCTGGTCTGCGTGCTCAGCGGGATGTCGGCCTGGATGCTGATGGCCAACTGGCGCCACACGCGTCGGCGCCTGCAGGCGCAAAAAGCGCTGGTGGCCGAGATGAACTTTCGCCGCGCCATGGAAAACTCCATGCTCACCGGCATGCGGGCGCTGGACCTGCAAGGGCGCATCACCTACGTCAACCCCGCGTTTTGCGAGATGACCGGCTGGAGCGAGCGCGAGCTGGTGGGGGCCACTGCCCCCTTTCCGTATTGGCCCGAAGAGGACCGCGAGCTCTTGATGCAGCGCCTGGACGACGAGATCAGCGGCCGCCATTCGGCGGGCGGTTTTCAGGTGCGCGTCAAGCGCAAGAACGGCAGTCTGTTTGATGCCCGCATGTACGTCTCGCCCCTGATCGATGCGCGCGGCCACCAAACCGGCTGGATGACCTCGATGACCGACATCACCGAGCCCAATCGCATTCGCCAGCAGCTGGCCAGCGCACACGAGCGCTTCACCATCGTGTTGGAGGCGCTGGACGCATCGGTTTCGGTGGCGCCGCTGGGCAGCGAGGAACTTCTGTTTGCCAACCGCATGTACCGCCTCTGGTTTGACCGCACCGCCGGTGGCCACCTGCGCCTGGTGCAGCTGGCCAGCACGCAGGTCTTTGAGCGCCAGGACGAGGACCAGGTCGATGGCCTGGCGGGGCTGCCCACCGAATCGCTGACCAGCGCCCAAAGCGAGCACGCCGAGGTCTTCATTCCCGAGCTGGGCAAGTGGCTGGAAGTGCGCTCGCGCTACATCCACTGGGCCGATGGGCGCCTGGCGCAGATGGTGATCGCCACCGACATCACCGCGCGCCGCCAGGCCGAGGAGCTGGCCGCCCAGCAGGCCGAGCGGGCCCAGACCGCCAGCCGCCTGATCACCATGGGCGAGATGGCCTCGAGCGTGGCGCACGAACTCAACCAGCCGCTGACGGCCATCAGCAATTACTGCAACGGCATGATCAGCCGCATCCGCAAGCAGAACATCGAACAGGACGATCTGCTGGGCGCGCTCGACAAAACCGCGCACCAGGCGCAGCGGGCCGGCCAGATCATTCAGCGCATCCGCAGCTTCGTCAAACGCAGCGAACCCAACCGGGGGCATGCCGACGTGACGGCCATGGTCAATGAGGCGCTGGAGTTGGCGGGCATCGAGCTGCGCCGGCGCAATGTGCGCCTGTCGCACTACCTGGCCAGCCGCCTGCCGCCCTTGTGGGCCGACCCGATCCTGATCGAGCAGGTGCTCATCAACCTCATGAAAAACGCCGCCGAGTCGATCGACGCGGCGCAGCGCCCGGGCGGCCAGCGGCATGTGGAGCTGCGGGTAGTGCCGCGCCAGATCGAGGGCCAGCAGGTGGTGGAATTCTCGGTCACCGACAGCGGCCGTGGCCTGCCGCCCGAGGTGAGCGAGCGCCTGTACCAGGCCTTTTTCTCGACCAAGGTGGAGGGCATGGGCATTGGCCTGAACCTCTGCCGCAGCATCGTGGAATCCCATGCCGGACGGATCGAGGCGCAGAACCTCTACAATGGCGAGCAGGTGGTCGGCTGCCGCTTCTCCTTTTGGATTCCGGTGCAAGCCATCCCCGACAACGACAACATGACCGAGGTCAAGGAATGAGCCTGATCCCCAAAAAAGGCACCGTGTACGTGGTCGATGACGACGAGGCCGTGCGCGATTCGCTGCAATGGCTGCTCGAAGGCAAAGACTACCGGGTGCGATGCTTTGATTCTGCCGAGACCTTTCTGAGTCGCTACGACCCGCGCGAGGTGGCTTGCCTGATCGCCGACATCCGCATGGGCGGCATGAGCGGTCTGGAGTTGCAAGACCGCTTGCTGGAGCGCCGCTCTCCCCTGCCCATTGTGTTCATCACCGGCCACGGCGACGTGCCCATGGCGGTCAACACCATGAAAAAGGGCGCGATGGACTTCATCCAGAAGCCCTTCAAAGAAGACGACCTGGTCAACCTGGTCGAGCGCATGCTCGAGCTGGCACGCGGCGCCTTTGCCGAGCACCAGCAAGCCGCCAGCCGCGACGCCCTGCTCTCCAAACTCACCAGCCGCGAGTCGCAGGTGCTCGAGCGCATCGTGGCGGGCCGCCTGAACAAGCAAATCGCCGACGACCTGGGCATCAGCATCAAGACGGTGGAGGCGCACCGCGCCAACATCATGGAAAAGCTCAACGCCAACACCGTGGCCGATCTGCTCAAGATCGCCCTGGGCAAGGACGCCGTCAAGGCCTGATCTTGCCCCCCCGGGCCCGCCCCGGCGCCAGCACGGCGCACGGGCCGCGGGCTTTTTTTCTTTGGATTTCTGTATCGCTTCGAAAGTCTCCCATGGTGGCTCAACTCATTGACGGCGTGGCCCTGTCCCGCCAGCTGCGTGCCGATGTGGCCGCGCAAACCCAGGCGCTCAAGTCGCGCGGCGTGACCCCTGGTCTGGCCGTGATCCTGGTGGGCGAGGACCCGGCCAGCCAGGTCTATGTGCGCAACAAGGTCAAGGCCTGCAGCGAAGCAGGCCTGCACTCGGTGCTCGAGCGCCATCCGGCCGACATGTCCGAGGCCGATCTGCTGGCGCGCGTGCAAGCCCTCAATGAAGACCCCAGCATCCATGGCATCCTGGTGCAGCTGCCCTTGCCTGCGCACATGAACGCCCAGCGCGTGATCGAGGCCATCAGCCCGGACAAGGACGTGGACGGCTTCCACGTGGCCAGCGCCGGCGCGCTGATGACGGGCCTGCCGGGCTATTGGCCCTGCACCCCGCACGGCTGCATGAAGATGCTCGAATCGATCGGCTACGCGCTGCGCGGCAAGCATGCGGTGGTGATTGGCCGCAGCAACATCGTGGGCAAGCCGATGGCGCTGATGTTGTTGCAGCAGGACGCCACCGTGACGATTTGCCACTCGCGCACGCCCGACCTCAAGGCCATCACCCTGCAGGCCGATGTGATCGTGGCCGCGGTGGGCAAGCGCCACCTGCTGACCGCCGACATGGTCAAGCCCGGCGCCGTGGTGCTGGATGTGGGCATGAACCGCGACGAGGCGGGCAAGCTTTGTGGCGACGTGGACTTTGAGGGCGTGCGCCAGGTGGCCAGCCACATCACCCCCGTGCCCGGTGGGGTTGGCCCCATGACCATTACCATGCTGCTGGTCAACACCCTTGCCTCGGCCGCCCGCGCGGCCGCCTGAACCGACATGAGCAATCCCCTGCTTGAAACCAGCGGCCTGCCGCTGTTTGACCAGATCCTTCCTGAGCATGTGGCGCCGGCCATCGAGACCTTGCTGCGCGACGCCGATGCCGCCCTGGCCCAGGTCTGTGCCGACGACTTCCCTGCGTCCTGGACCGCCATGGCGCGCGTGCTGGACGTGGCCACCGAGCGCCTCTCTCGCGCCTGGGGCGCGGTGAGCCATCTCAACAGTGTGGCCGACACCCCCGAGCTGCGCGCCGCCTACAACGCGGCCCTGCCGCAGGTGACCGAGTTCTGGACCCGACTGGGCAGCAGCGAGGCCTTGTTTGCGCGCTACCAGGCCATCGACCCGGCCACGCTCGATGCGGCGCAGCGCCAGGCGCAGCACAATGCGCTGCGCAACTTTGTGCTGGGCGGCGCCCAGTTGCAAGGCGCGGCCAAGGCGCGCTTTACCGAAATTGCCGAGCAGCTGGCCGAGCGCACGCAAAAGTTCAGCGAGAACGCTTTGGACGCAACCGACGCCTTCGCCCTGTATGTCGACCCCGCCGAGCTGGCGGGCGTGCCGCAGGACGTGATCGACACCGCGCTGGCCGCCGCCACCCAGGACGGCCAGGCGGGCCGCGCCAAGCTCACCCTGAAAATGCCCTGCTACCTGCCGGTGATGCAGTTTGCCGACTCGGCCGCGCTGCGCCAGACCCTGTACCGGGCCTACAGCACCCGGGCCTCGGACCAGGCCGAGGGCGACGCCAAGCGCTTTGACAACAGCGCGCTGATGCGCGAGATCCTGGCCCTGCGCCAGGAAGAGGCGCGCCTGCTGGGCTTTGCCAACTACGCCGAGGTGTCGATCGCGCCCAAGATGGCCGAGTCGCCCCAGAAGGTGCTGACCTTTTTGCGCGATCTGGCCGCGCGCGCTCGCCCCTATGCCGAGCGCGACCTGGCCGAGCTGCGCGAATTTGCCCGCTCGCAAGGCCACGCCCAGGACCTGCAGGCCTGGGATGTGGCGTACTGGAGCGAGAAGCTCAAGGAGGCGCGCTACGCCTTCAGCGAGCAGGCCGTCAAGCAGTACTTCACTGCGCCCAAGGTACTGGCCGGGTTGTTCCAGATCATCGAGACCCTGTTCGAGGTGCGCATCGCGCGCGACCAGGCCCCGGTGTGGCACCCCGCCGTCGAGTTCTACCGCATCGAGCGCAGCGGCCAGTTGGTCGGCCAGTTCTACCTCGACCCGCCAGCGCGTGCGGGCAAGCGCGGCGGCGCCTGGATGGACGATGTGCGCGCACGCTGGCGCCGCCCCGACAGCGGCACGCTGCAGACCCCGGTGGCGCACCTGGTCTGCAACTTTGCCGAGGGCGTCAATGGCAAACCGCCGCTGCTGACCCACGACGACGTCATCACCCTCTTCCACGAATTTGGCCACGGCCTGCACCACCTGCTCACCCAGGTCGACGAGCGCGATGTCAGCGGCATCAGCGGCGTGGAGTGGGACGCCGTCGAGCTGCCCAGTCAGTTCATGGAGAACTTCTGCTGGGAGTGGACGGTGTTGCGCCACATGACGGCGCACGTCGACACCGGCGAGGCACTGCCGCGCGAGCTGTTTGACAAGATGCTGGCCGCCAAGAATTTCCAAAGCGGCCTGATGACGCTGCGCCAGATCGAGTTTGCCCTGCTGGACATGCGCCTGCACATGGAACACGACGGCCAGCAAGACATCCAGCCCCTGGTCGACGAGGTTCGGCGCGAGGTGGCGGTGCTGCAGCCACCGGCCTTCAACCGCATGGCCAACACCTTTGGCCACATCTTCTCGGGCGGGTATGCGGCCGGCTACTACAGCTACAAATGGGCCGAGCTGCTGTCGGCCGATGCCTGGGCCGCGTTTGAGGAAAGCGCCAACCCCGATGGCACGCCCAACCTGGAGACCGGCCGGCGTTACCGCCGCGAGATTCTGGAAGCCGGCGGCAGCCGCCCGGCCCTGGCCTCGTTTGTGGCCTTCCGCGGCCGCGAGCCGCAAATCGACGCCTTGCTGCGCCACCAGGGCATGGCCTGAAGCGCCGCGCCCCGCAGGCCCTTGGGGCCACGGGGCACGCCCGCGGGCTCAAGCCCCGTCGCGGCTGAGCATCTGGTCGAAATAGGCGATCGTGCGCTGCAAGCCCTCGCGCAGCGGGGTGCGCGGCTGCCAGTCGGGCAGCATGCGCTGGGCCAGCGAAATGTCGGGCTTGCGCTGACGTGGATCGTCCACCGCCGCCGGCAGGTGCACGATGCGCGAGGCCGAGCCGGTCAAGTCGATGACCATTTCGGCCAACTCCCTGATGGTGAACTCGGTCGGGTTGCCCAGGTTCATCGGCCCCGGAAAACCCGTGGACTTGCCCTCGTCCACCGGCAGTGACATGAACTGCAAAAAACCCTCGACCAAGTCGTCGACAAAGCAGAAGCTGCGCGTTTGCTGGCCATCGCCATGCAAGGTGATGTCTTGTCCCCGCAAGGCCTGCAGGATGAAGTTGCTGACCACGCGGCCGTCATTGGGATGCATGCGCGGTCCGTAGGTGTTGAAGATGCGCGCCACCCGAATGTCCAAGCCATGCTGGCGGTGGTAATCAAAGAACAGCGTTTCGGCGCAGCGCTTGCCCTCGTCGTAGCAACTGCGCGGGCCGATCGGGTTGACGTGGCCCCAGTAGTCCTCGGTCTGCGGATGCACATGCGGGTCGCCGTAGACCTCGGAGGTGGAGGCCTGGAAAATGCGCGCGCGCACCCGCTTGGCCAGGCCCAGCATGTTGATCGCGCCATGCACGCTGGTCTTGACCGTGGCCACCGGGTCGAACTGGTAATGCACCGGCGAAGCCGGGCAGGCCAGGTTGTAGATGTGGTCGACCTCCACATACAAGGGGAAGGTCACATCGTGGCGCATGAACTCCAGGCGCGGGTGGCCCAGCAGGTGCTCGATGTTCTGGCGTGAGCCGGTAAACAGGTTGTCCACGCACAGCACCTCGTCCCCGCGCTCGAGCAGGCGCTCGATCAGGTGCGAGCCGACAAAGCCGGCGCCGCCGGTGACCAGGGTACGTTGACGCAGGCTGTATTGGCGCATGCTCAGATCTCGGGTAGCGACATGCTGGAAAACTTGGTGTCCAGATGCCGGATTTCAAAATGCGACTGCATCGGGGCCGCAGGTTTGTAGATGGAAAAGGTTTTGAGCAGCCCCAAGGAAGCGGCGCTCTCGAGCGGCGAGATGAAGGAACTGTCCAGGTCCATGAAGTGCGGCTGCGCCATCCAGTGCCTCAGTTGCCGGGCCGAGAGGGCAAAGAAACCAGCGTGCGGGTTGCGCGCGCGCACCAGCGGCACCGGCTGGTCCAGGTAGCTGTGCGCCAACTCGGCCTGATCGGGCAGCCGGTCAAAATGCGCCTGTGTGGCGCGATGCACCAGATCACCGTCCACATAGGTTTTGAGGCAACGCGCACGCGGGTTGAGCTCGTACCGGTTGGCCTGCATGAGCCGCATCGGCCCCATGGCCGCCTCGAAGGCCTGGCGTTTGTGCAGCCACTGCGCGTCCAGCATCAGCAAATCGTCTTCGGAATAGACAAACACATCGTACTGATCGGCCAAATTGGCCATCACGCGATGCGCCGCAAACGGCAGCATGCGCGGATTGGGTGCATCGACGTTCTGGATCTTGAGCCGGTAGCGCTCGATCAGCGCTCGGCTGAGCAAATGGTGATCTGCGTTGACCAGCACCACCACATCGAGCGTGACCGGCGGTGTCGGGGTTCGGACAAAGCTGCGTTGCGCGATGTCCAGGGTCTGGGGGGCGTCGTACAGGCTGCGCCATTGCGCCAGGGTCTGCTCAAGCACCGCCGCACGCGCCTGTCGCATGCGGGCATTGGTCGAGGAGTACTGCGCCTTCTCGTCGGGCTTGAAGAAGTGCGCGATGACCAGCAGCAGGCGAGTGGACATGAAGAGGATTCAAAACAACGGCTCAGATCCTCCGCATTGTAAATTGGTCATATCGACCAATTCGATAAATTAGATATTTATCGTCAATTTTTCAAATCTTCCCGAATCCCGGGCCAGCCCGCCTCCGGGCTCATGCCGTAGATGGGTTCGCCCGGCAAGCCCGCCTTGAGCGCCTCGCGCGCCTGCAACAAGGCCTGCCAGTTCACACCGGTGGCCACGCCCATGGTCTCGAACATCAGCACCAGGTCCTCGGTCACCACATTGCCCGAGGCGCCGGGCGCATAAGGGCAGCCACCCAGGCCACCTTGCGAGCTGTCAAAGGTGCGCACGCCCACATCGTAGGCGGCCAGGCAGTTGGCCAGGCCCAGCCCCCGCGTGTTGTGCAGGTGCGCCGCGCCGCTGCGCGCGCCCACCTGGGCTTGCAGGCGGCGAAAGAGGCGCCGCACCTGGGCGGGGTTGGCCATGCCGGTGGTGTCCGACAGGCCGATCTCGTCCACGCCCACATCGGCCAGGGCCGCGGCCAGGCCGATCACGTCGTCCTCGGGCACCTCGCCCTGCAGCGTGCAGCCAAAGGCGGTCGAGATGCCAATTTCGATCAAGGCCTTGGGCGCGCTGGCATCGCGCAGGGCGACCATCTCGCGCACCTGCTGCACCATCTCCTCGGGGCTGCGGCGCACATTGGCCAGCGAATGGGCACGGCTGGCCGAGACCGGCACGGTGATCTTGTGCACGCCAGCGGCCAGCGCCGCCTGCGCGCCGCGCAGATTGGGCACCAGGGCCATCACCGTCCAGTCGGGCAGGCGCAGCGCATGCGCCACCACCGCCTCGATGTCGGCCATTTGCGGCAGCAGGCGCGCCGGCACAAAGGAGCCGACCTCGACCTCGCGCACACCGGCGGCGTGCAGGGCATCGAGCCAGGCGCATTTGTGCGCGGTGGGCATGATGCGGTCAATGCTTTGCAGGCCGTCGCGCGGCCCCACTTCGGAAATCAGGATGGTGTCGGACATGGGTGAAATAGGTCAGGCAAGTTGGGCGCGGGCCTGCATGGCGAGCATGCCGTCGGGGGATCGGATCCAGAGCTGCACCTCGGCGCCATCGGCCGAAGGCTGGCCGCAGACCGTGAAGTGCGCCAGGTCAAAAATGGGCTGCAAGGCGCGGAACTCGAAAGCCCGCACCTGCGCCTGCGGCGCATGACGGCGCACCAGGTCCAGCAGCAAGGTGGCCAGCAGCGGCCCGTGCACGATCAGGCCGGGGTAGCCCTCGACCTCGGTCACATAGCGGCGGTCGTAGTGGATGCGATGGCCGTTGAAGGTCAGGGCCGAGTAGCGAAACAGCAGCACATCGTCCGGCACCACCTCGCGCGACCAGGCCGCCTGCGCGGGTGCAGGCTGGCCAGGGGTGGGCGGCTCGGCCGGGTCGGCCAGGTCGCGGTAGACGATGTCGTGGTGCTCGAGCAGGCTGGGCACCCCGTCGGCCAGCACCTCGTGGCGCACGCGCACGAACACCAGCGGGCCGGTGCGGCCCTGCTTCATGCGCACATCCTCGATGGTCGACAGGCGCTCGAGCGCCTGCCCGGCGTGCAGGGGGCGCTCAAAGCGCAGCTGGCTGCCCGCCCACATGCGCCGGGGCAGCGGCACCGGCGGCAAAAAACCACCCCGGCGGGCATGGCCGTCGGGGCCGATCTCGGACTGGCGGTGGCGCGGCAGAAAGTACAGCCAATGCCACAGGGGGGGCAGCACATCGCCGGTCTGCCAGGCCTCGTCGTGGTCCAAGGTGGCACTCAGGGCGTGCAAGGGGAACAGGCTGGCCTGATCGTGCAGGCGCTCGCTGCGGCCGATCCAGCCGCGCAAATGGTCAATGTCCAGGCTCATGGTCGTGCGTCGTCTTCTGCCCCGAATGTAGCACCGGCACCCGGCGCGCCGGGGGCTCGCACTTGTATACTGACCCACCATGAACGCGCCCGCCCAACGCCCCGTCCGCCGCCAGTACGAAGACTTCATGCAACACGTGTTCACCCACGGGGTGAGCAAGGGGGACCGCACCGGCACCGGCACGCGCAGCGTGTTTGGCCACCAGATGCGCTTTGACCTGCAGGAAGGCTTTCCGCTGGTCACCACCAAAAAGGTCTTCATGAAGGCCATCGTGGTCGAGTTGCTGTGGTTTTTGCAGGGCGGCCGCAATGTGCGCTGGCTGCAAGAGCGCGGCTGCACCATCTGGGACGAGTGGGCCCGCCCCGACGGTGACCTCGGTCCGGTGTACGGCGTGCAGTGGCGCAGCTGGCCCACGCCGGGCGGCGGCCACATCGACCAGATCCAGCAGGTCATGGACACGCTGCGCCAGAACCCCGATTCGCGCCGCATCATCGTGAGCGCCTGGAACGTGGCCGAGCTGGACCAGATGGCGCTCATGCCCTGCCATGCCTTCTTCCAGTTTTATGTGCAGCCGGCCCAGAACGGCCAGCGCGCGCGCCTGTCGTGCCAGCTCTACCAGCGCTCGGCCGACATTTTTCTGGGCGTGCCCTTCAACATTGCCAGCTATGCCCTGCTGACGCACATGATCGCGCAGCAGTGCGATCTGGACGTGGGCGATTTCATCTGGACCGGTGGCGACTGCCACATTTACAGCAACCACGAGGAACAGGTGCGCGAGCAGCTCACGCGGGCGCCCTACCCTTACCCGACCCTGCACCTGCGGCGCCGCCCGGACTCGATCTTTGACTACACGCTCGACGACATCGAGGTGCGCGACTACCAATGCCACCCGGCCATCAAGGCCCCGGTGGCGGTGTGAGGCCGGTGGTGGAGCTGCACCTGATTTTTGCGCGGGCGCGCAACGGCGTGATCGGCCACCAGGGCCAGCTGCCCTGGCACCTGCCCGAGGACCTGGCCTTCTTCAAGCGCACCACCCTGGGCGAGCCGGTCATCATGGGAAGGCGCACCTGGGACTCGCTGCCACCGCGCTTTCGGCCGCTGCCGGGGCGCCGCAATGTGGTCGTCACGCGCCAGGAAGACTGGCAGGCGCCGGGCGCCCTGCGCGCGGACTCCCTGGCGGCCGCCATGGCCTTGTGCGAACCCGCGCCGCGTGCCTGGGTCATTGGCGGCGCGCAGCTGTACGCGCAGGCCGAACCCCTGGCCCGGGCGGCCGTCGTCACCGAGATCGACCTGGCCCCCGAGGGCGACGCCTTCGCGCCCACCCTGGGCGCGGCCTGGCGCGAGACCTCGCGCGAGTCGCATGTGGCGGCCAGCGGCATCGGCTACGATTTCGTCACCTACCAACGCACCCCTTAAGGACCACCATGTCGGGACACGGTTTTCATGTGCACGGACCGCACGATCACGAACTCGAGCACGCCCAGCAGGGTCACGGGGGCGCCCACACCAACCGCATTGCCATGTTCACCGCCGTGATCGCCACGGTGGGGGCGATTTTTTCGTACATGGGCGGGGCCACGCAGGCCAATGCGGGCCTGTACAAAAACAACGCGGCCATCAAAAAGACCGAGGCCTCGAACCAGTGGAATTACTACCAGGCCAAGAGCAGCAAGCAGAACCTGAGCGAGCTGGCGCTGGAGCTGGCGCCGCCGGCCAAGAAAGACTTCTACACCTCGGAAATCCAGCGCTACAAGGGCGAGAAGGCCGACATCAAGAAAGACGCCGAAAAGCTCGAGGCCGAGGCCAAGCGCTGGGACGAGCAGTCCGATGAACAGATGCACCTGCACCACCGCTGGGCCCAGGCCACGACGGTGCTGCAGGTGGCCATTGCCATGGCGGCCATTGCCCTGCTGACGCGTCGGCGCTGGCTGGAATGGGCCATGTACAGCGGTGGCGCCCTGGGCGTGGCCGTTGGCGTGGCGGCGATGCTGCACCTCTAAGGCGCGGCCCGGCTTTCCAGCTCGTGCGCCGGTGGCAGGGGCGGCAGCTGGTAGTGGGGCTGACCCGGTCGCCATGCAAGGGCGATGTTGTTCATGTTCGAAAAATCTCATTTTGTCGACACATCGTCGGCTTTTGTCGCCACCGACGACAGGTCAACGCGAGATGTCGCGTTGTCACCAAAACGACGACATGACCCAGCATGGTGCGCGAGATGGCGCCATGGCATGCGCAGCCGGTCTATAGTGTTGACCTTTCACATGGTTTGTCACGCATGAAACTGGCCACCTGGAACGTCAATTCGCTGGCAGTGCGGCTGCCGCAGGTGCTCGACTGGCTGGCCGTCAACCCGGTCGATGTGCTGGCCTTGCAAGAGCTCAAGCTCACCGACGACAAGTTTCCCCATGCCGCGCTGGCCGAGGCCGGCTACCAGAGCCTGTGCTTTGGGCAAAAAACCTACAACGGTGTGGCCCTGCTCTCGCGCGCCGACGGCGGGCAGGTCCAGCGCAACATCCCCGGCTTTGAGGACCCCATGGCCCGCATCATTGCCGCCACCTACCAGGACGCCGCGCTGGGTGCGGTGCGGGTGGTGGGGGGGTATTTCCCGAACGGGCAGGCCCCCGACAGCGACAAGTTTGTCTACAAGATGCGCTGGCTGCAGGCGCTGCGCGAGTGGCTGGCGCAAGAGCTGCTGGCCCATCCGCAGCTGGTGTTGATGGGCGACTTCAACATCACCTTTGACGACCTGGACGTGTGGGACCCGGTGGGCCTGCACGAGAGCATCCACTGCACCAGCGCCGAGCGCGCGCACTTGCAAGGCCTGATCGATCTGGGCTTGTGCGACAGCATGCGCCTGTTCCCGCAGCCCGAGAAAAACTACAGCTGGTGGGACTACCGCGACTTTGCCTTCCGGCGCAACCGCGGCCTGCGCATCGACCATGTGCTGATCAGCCCGGCCCTACGCGCGCGCGCCCAGGGTTGCGCGGTCGACAAGCAGCCGCGCAAGAATGAGCGGCCCAGCGACCACGCGCCGGTGGTGCTCACCCTGGGCTGAGGGCGGGCTTGGCCCGGGCCCCACGACCGGGCGCTGCCGGGGCTGGCGCCTTGCCGCGCGCGCTCAGGCCGCTTGCGGCATCAGGAATTCGCGGCTGATGCGCCCGCCCAGCTCGTTGACCCGCTCCAGAAACTGCGTCAGGTAGGCGTGCAGGCCCGTGGCCAGGATCTCGTCGATGCGGCCAAAGGCCAGCTCGGCGCGCAGCTTGCCTGCATGGCGCAAGGTGTCGCTGGCGGGGTCGGCCGCCACCAGGCGCAGGTTGGACAGCACCTCGTTCAAGCTGGCGTGCAGGGAGCGCGGCATGTCCGGGCGCAGGATCAAGAGCTCGGCCACCCGCTCGGGCTTGATCACATCGCGATAGACCTTGCGGTAGACCTCGAAGCCGCTGACCGAGCGCAGGATGGCGCTCCAGTGGTAGAAGTCGTTTTCCTGGGCGGTCTCGGCCTCAGATGGCGAGAGCTGCGGCGCGCCGAAGTAGTCGTTCTGCATGGCATGGAACTTCACGTCCACCAGCCGGGCGGTATTGTCGGCGCGCTCCAAAAAAGTGCCCAGGCGCATGAAGTACAGGGCCTCGTCCATCAGCATGGTGCCCACGGTCACCCCGCGCGAGAGGTGCGAGCGGAACTTGACCCACTCAAAAAACTGGCCTGGGTCGCGCTCGAACTCGCCGCTGCGCAGCATGCGGTTGACCTCGAGCCAGGTCTGGTTCTGCGTCTCCCAGACCTCGGTGGTCAGGGTGCCGCGCACCGCGCGCGCGTTCTCGCGGGCGGCGCGCAAACACGAGACGATGGACGAGGGGTTGTCGGTGTCGCGCACCATGAAATCCATCACGCCGCGCGGCGTGACATCCCCATGCAGGGCCAGGTAGGAGGGCAGCAACTCGCTGATCGACAGAATGCCCTCCCAGCCGGCCTGCGCGGCCGCGGCCGACTGCGGCAGCAGCGAGGTCTCGTAGCTCACATTGAGCATGCGGGCGGTGTTCTCGGCCCGCTCCATGTAGCGGGACATCCAGAAAAGGTGGTCGGCGGTTCTTGACAGCATGTGTGGCGCTCCCGTGTGTTCAGTCCTGCAAAATCCAGGTGTCCTTGGTGCCCCCGCCTTGCGAGGAATTGACCACCAATGAGCCCTCCTTGAGCGCCACCCGGGTCAGGCCCCCGGGCACCATCTGCACCGTGCGGCCCGACAGCACAAACGGCCGCAGGTCGATGTGGCGCGGCGCGATGCCGCTGTCCACATAGGTGGGGCAGGTCGAGAGGCTGAGCGTGGGCTGGGCGATGTAGCCGTCGGGATTGGCCAGCAGGGCCGCGCGGAACTGCTCGATCTCGGCGCGCGAGGCGGCGGGGCCCACCAGCATGCCGTAGCCACCGGCGCCGTGCACCTCCTTGACCACCAGCTCCGACAGGTGGGCCAGCGTGTGCTGCAGGTCCTCGGGCTTGCGGCACTGCCAGGTCGGCACATTGTTCAGAATGGGGCGCTCGCCCAGGTAAAAGCCGATCATGTCGGGCACATAGGGGTAGATCGACTTGTCGTCGGCCACGCCGGTGCCGATCGCGTTGCAGATGGTCACATGGCCGGCGCGGTAGGCGTCGAGCAGGCCCGCACAGCCCAGGGTGGAGTTGGGCCGAAACACCTCGGGATCGAGAAAGTCGTCGTCAACGCGGCGGTAGATCACGTCCACGCGGCGCGGGCCCCGGGTGGTGCGCATGTAGACAAAGCGGTCCTTGACGAACAGGTCCTGCCCCTCGACCAGCTCCACGCCCATCTGCTGGGCCAGGAAGGCGTGCTCGAAGTAGGCGCTGTTGTACATGCCGGGGGTGAGCACCACCACTGTGGGCTCGGCGGTGGTGGCCGGGCTGGATGCGCGCAGGGTGTCGAGCAGCAGATCGGGGTAATGCGCCACCGGCGCCACCCGGTGGCGGTTGAACAGGTCGGGGAAGAGCCGCATCATCATCTTGCGGTCTTCCAGCATGTAGCTCACGCCGCTGGGCACGCGCAGATTGTCCTCGAGCACGTAGTACTCGCCCTCGCCTTGCGCATTGGGGGCGCGCACGATGTCGATGCCGCTGATGTGCGAGTACAGGCGGTTGGGCAGGTCCACGCCCATCATCTCGGGGCGGAACTGCGCGTTGCGCAGCACCTGCTCGGCCGGGATCACGCCGGCTTTCAGGATTTCCTGGCCGTGGTAGACGTCGTGCAGAAAATGGTTGAGGGCGTTGACGCGCTGGATCAGGCCGGCCTCCAGCATGCGCCACTCGGCCGCCGGGATGATGCGCGGGATCAGGTCAAAGGGGATCAGCCGCTCGGTGCCCGAGCCGCTCTCGTCCTTGTCACCGTACACCGCAAAGGTGATGCCCACCCGCCGGAAAATCATCTCGGCTTCTTCGCGCCGGGCGGCCATGGCGCCGTTGTCCTGCGCGGCCAGCCACTGGGCATAGGCCTGGTAATGGGCACGCACCGAACCGGCGTTTCCGGCCTCGGGCAACTGGGCATACATTTCGTCAAACCGGCGCATAAAGACTCTCCATGTTCACAGCTTAGCAAGTTGCATACCTGCGGGGTCGATGCGGATCAATTTTTCTGAACATCGTGGTGCCAGTATCGCCGCTGGCGCGCGCGCTCGCAGACCACCTGGGTGGGTTGCGCGCTGTGCCACAGGGCGGCGCCACAGGCCACGGTGCTGACCCAGCCGGGCGGGCCCAGGTGGGCATAGCGCTGCACCACCAAGGGGTGGGGATGGCCATAGCGGTTGAGGTAGCCGGCCTGCACCACCGCCACGCGCGGGCGCAGGGCCTGCACAAACGCCGGGCTTGACGAGGTGCGGCTGCCGTGGTGCGGCACCATCAGCCAGTCGACCGGGCCCAGGCCCTGGCGCAGCAGGGCCGCCTCTTGCGCGGCCTCGATGTCGGCGCTCAGCAAGGCGCGGTGGCCCTGTGCGTCCTCCACCAGCAGCACGCAGCTGGCATGGTTGGGCGGGTGCTGGCCATGCGGCCAGTCGGGCGGCGGGTGCAGCACCGTCAGGCGCACCCCGTCCCAGGACCAGGACTGGCCACGGGCGCAGGGCCGTGCCCCCGGTTGGGCCCACAACGGGTGCTCGGGGGGCAAGGACAGCCACAGGGGCAGGCCGGGCCAGTGCTGCAGCAGCGCCTGCGCGCCGCCCACATGGTCCTGGTCGCTGTGCGAGAGCAGCAGGCCGGCCAGCGGCTCGCCCTGGCGCAGCAGCAAAGGCAGCACGGTGCGGTGACCGGCATCGCTGTCGGGCCCCCAGCGTGGCCCACTGTCGACCATCAGGCTGTGCGTGTGGGTGCGCAGCAGCACGGCCGTGCCCTGCCCCACATCCAGCGCCAGCAACTCGAAGCTGCCAGGCGCCGGGCGCGGGGCCTGCCACCCCCAGATGGGCAGGCACAGGGGCAGCAGCACCCAGCGCAGCGACCAGGGGCTGGGCCACCACCAGGGCAGCACGGCCAGCATGGCCAGGGCCACCCAGAGCCAGGGCGGCACCGGCCAAAACACTTGGGCCCAGGGCCATGCGGCCAACCACGACAGGCCCGCGATCATGGGGTTCAGCGCCGCCTCGGCCACGGTCCACAGCGGCGGCCAGAACAGGCCACCCAGGCACAGCGGCGTGACCACCAGGGTCACCCATGGAATGGCCAGCAAATTGGCCACCAGCCCGGCCACCGACAACTGGCCAAAAAAGAGCAGCCCGAGCGGCGCCAGCGCCAGCGTCACGCGCAACTGCTCGCGCAGCAAGGCCCACAGCGCCCGCCCCAGCCAGCGGCCCGCGCGGCGGGCCCCGTCCTGCACGCGTTCGTGCGCATGCACCAGTCTGGCCCATGGCGCACCACCCTGGTGCCTGCGCGGTGTGGACCCGCCCTCACGCGCTGGAGCGGGAGGGTCGGCGTCGGGGCTGGACCGGCCCAGGCCCATCAACACCGCCACCGCCACAAAGCTCAGCCAGAAGCCCGCCTGCAGCATGGCCCAGGGGTCCAGGGTCAGCACACCGGTCGCCACCGCCAGCCACAGCAGCAGCGGGGGCCACTGGCGCCGCCCCGCGCGCAGCAGCAGGGCCAGGCCCAGCATGCAGACGGTGCGCTGCGCCGGAATCCCCCAGCCGCTAAACAGCGCATACAGCAGCGCCACCGCCCACCCGGCCCCTTGGCCCAGGGTCACCGCCGGGATCCACCACACCCCAGGTCCACCACGGCGCGCCCAGGCGCGCCAGAGGGCGCTGACCAGCACGCCCACCAGCCAGGCCTGCATGGTGATGTGCACCCCAGAGATGCTCATCAGGTGCGCCACCCCGGTGGCGCGAAACAGGTCCCAGGCCTGGCGCTCGATCAGGCCCTGCTCGCCCAGGGTCAGGGCCGCCACTACGCCGCGGCGATCGGGCATGGCGTCCTCGGCTTCGGGCCCCGGGGCGCTGGCCAGATCGCGGCCCAGTTGTTGCCACAACCGCGCGCGCACCTGCTGACGCCAACGTTCGATCGCATATTGCCCGGTCTGCGCCAGTCGCTGGGGCGGCGGGGCCAGGCGGCTCTGGCGCACCTGGGCCTGCGCCTGCACCCCCTGCGACCACAGCCAGAGTTCGGCATCAAACCCGCCAGGGTTCATGGCCCCATGCGGGGCCTTCAGGCGCAGCGCCAGGCGCCAGCGCTCGCCCGCCTGCGGCGTGGGGCCCAGGGCCTGCAAGGCCAGGCCAGCCGCGCGTTCGCTGGGGTCGTACCAGGCCACGTCCAGGCGCTGCGGGGCCCCAGGTTGGTCGTGCAAGGCCTGCCCATTCAGGTCGTGCAGGGCCTCCACCTCCAGGGCAAAGCGCCAGCCCAGGGCACTGCGCTGCGGCAGGCTGGCCACCACCCCGGTGGCCAGCACCTCGCGCCCTTCGAGCTGGGCCGGCAGCGGCGCGTGGCGCCACAGCGCATGGCCCTCGGTCAGCGCCCACGACAGGCTCCCCAAGGCCAGCGCCATCCCCAGTGGGCGCACCCATGCCAGCCCATGGGCCAGGGCCCATCGCCCCCACCACGGGGAACGCGCCAGGGCCCAGCACAGGCCCAGAAGCGCGAGCGACAGCAGGGCCACCCCCAGGGCCCGCGCGGTGCTGCCCAGCGCGCTTTGCTGCAGCTGCAGCGCCATGCCGGCCAGCCATGCCAGCAGGCGCCAGCCCAGGCCTTGGGCCCATTGCATCGAAGCCATGTGTGCCTCCCTGGGCCGCATGCCCGGTGTGGGGCGCGCTGTGGGCCGCGTCCCGTGTTGATGATCGGTCCCGCCCGCCGGCGCGGCGTCCCGTGCGTTGGCCCGCGTCTTGCTTGACACGGCTGTGGGCGCCCCCTGTTCCCATTGCCTTGTTCCGCCCCTGTGGCCTGTTTGTCCTGCGAGTTCCCCATGTCCATTCACGTTGCCCTGCACCACCGCACCCGCTATGACTACGACCGCCTGGTGCAGCTGGGGCCACAGGTGGTGCGCCTGCGGCCAGCGCCGCATTGCCGCAGCCGGGTCCTGTCCTACAGCCTGCGGGTCGAGCCCAGCGAACACTTCATCAACTGGCAGCAGTACCCGTTTGCCAACCACCTGGCCCGCCTGGTCTTCCCAAACCGCACCCGCTCGCTGGAGGTGGTGATCGACCTGGTGGCCGAGATGTCGGTCCACAACCCCTTCGATTTCTTCCTCGAACCCGAGGCCGAAACCCTGCCCATGGCCTACAGCCCGGCGCTGCGCGAAGAACTTGCGCCCTACCTGGTCTGCGAGCCCGGCCTGCGCCAGTCGCCCGGCTTTGCCCGCTACCTGGCCGGCATCGATCAGGCGGGGGCACGCACCGTTGACTTTCTGGTGGGCCTGAACCAGCGGCTGCAGGGCGATGTGCGCTACCTCATCCGGCTCGAACCAGGGGTGCAAACGCCCGAGCAGACGCTGCAGCTGCAAAGCGGCTCTTGTCGCGACTCGGCCTGGCTGCTGGTGCAACTGCTGCGTCACCTGGGCCTGGCCGCACGCTTTGTCTCGGGCTACCTGATCCAGCTCGCGCCCGACCAGAAATCGCTCGACGGCCCCAGCGGCACCGAGGTGGACTTCACCGACCTGCATGCCTGGTGCGAGGTCTACCTGCCCGGTGCCGGCTGGATCGGGCTGGACCCAACCTCGGGCCTGCTGGCCGGCGAGGGCCATTTGCCACTGGCCTGCACCCCCCAGCCGGCCAGCGCCGCGCCGATCGAAGGCCTGATCGACGAGTGTGAGGTCAAATTCGAACACACGATGTCGGTGACCCGCATTCATGCATCACCTCGTGTGACAAAACCGTACACCGAGGACCAGTGGCAGGCGGTCTTGGCCCTGGGCGAGCAGGTTGATCGGCAACTGGAGGCGGGCGATGTACGCCTGACCATGGGTGGCGAGCCCACCTTTGTGGGCATCGACCAGCGCGATGCGCCCGAGTGGAACACCGACGCCCTGGGCCCCACCAAACGCGATCTGGCCACCGGCCTGGTGCAGCGCCTGCGCCAGGCCTATGGCCAGGGCGGCATGCTGCACCTGGGCCAGGGCAAGTGGTACCCGGGCGAGCAACTGCCGCGCTGGGCCCTGACGGTGGCGTGGCGGGTGGACGGTCAGCCCATCTGGCAAAACCCTGCGCTGCTGGCCGACGAGCGCAACGCGCCCATGCACACCCCCGAAGACGCCGAGCGCTTTGCGCGCACGCTCTGCCGTCACCTGGGCGTGGACGATGCGCATGTGCAAGCCGGCTACGAGGACAGCGTCTACTACCTGTGGCGCGAGGGCCAGTTGCCGCTGAACGTGGACCCGCTGAACGCGCGCCTGGACGACCCGCTCGAGCGCGAGCGCCTGCGCCGTGTGTTCCGCCAGGGCCTGCAGCGCCCGGTGGGCTACGCCCTGCCCTTGCGCGCGGTGGACGACGGGCCCGGACAGATCGGCTGGCAAAGCGGGCCCTGGTTTCTGCGCGAGGCGCACCTGTTCCTGCTGCCCGGCGACTCGCCCATGGGCTACCGGCTGCCCCTGCACGCCCTGCCTTGGGCAGCCGAGGCCGATCGCCCCGTTCTGCACCCGATCGACCCCTGGGCACCCAGCGCGCCGCTGCCCAGCCCCGCTGCGCTGCGCCAGCAAAGTGTCCAGCCCGTCGAGACCCCCATGCCGCAGGCCCCGCGCCCAGGGGAATCGGCCGCGCAGGTGGTGCGCACCGCGCTGGTGGTGGAGGCGCGCGACCCCATGCGCGCCAACGGCCCACGCGCCGAGCGCGAGCACGGCGGCCAGCGCTGCGCCCTGTATGTGTTCATGCCCCCGCTGGCGCAGCTGTCGCAATACCTGGCCCTGCTGGCAGCGGTGGAGGCCACGGCCGCCGAGCTGTCGATGCCGGTGGTGCTCGAAGGCTATCTGCCGCCGCGCGATCCGCGCCTGATGCAGCTGCAGGTCACGCCCGACCCGGGGGTGATCGAGGTCAACATCCAGCCCGCGGCCAATTGGTCGGCGCTGGTGGCGCACACCGAGTTCCTGTACCAGGCCGCGTTTGAATCGCGCCTGTCGGCCGAAAAATTCATGATCGATGGCCGCCACACCGGCACCGGCGGCGGCAACCACCTGGTGCTGGGCGGGGCCACGCCGGCCGACAGCCCCTTTCTGCGCCGCCCCGACCTGCTGGCCAGCCTGCTGCGCTACTGGCACAACCACCCCAGCCTGAGCTATTTGTTCAGCGGTCTGTTCATCGGCCCGACCAGCCAGGCCCCGCGCGTGGACGAGGCGCGCAACGACCAGGTCTACGAGCTGGAGATCGCGCTGCAAGAGCTGCACCGCCAGCAGGCCCTGGCGGGCGAGCAGCCGCTGCCGCCCTGGCTCATCGACCGGCTGCTGCGCAATGTGCTGATCGACGTCACCGGCAACACCCACCGCAGCGAGTTCTGCATCGACAAGCTCTACTCGCCCGACAGCGCCACCGGGCGCCTGGGCCTGCTGGAGCTGCGCGCCTTCGAGATGCCGCCGCATGCGCGCATGAGCATCGTGCAGCAGCTGCTCTTGCGGGCGCTGGTGGCGCGCTTTTGGCAGCAGCCCTACACCGCCCCGCTCACGCGATGGGGCACCGAGCTGCACGACCGCTTCATGCTCTCGCATTGGGTGCGACAAGACTTTGACGATGTGCTCACCGAGCTGGGCGATGCGGGGTTTCACTTCGACCCGGCCTGGTTTGCGCCGCACTTCGAATTCCGCTTTCCTCGGGTGGGCGAGCTGCAGCTCGATGGCCTGACGATGACGCTGCGCAGCGCGCTCGAGCCCTGGCATGTGATGGGCGAGGAAGGCAGCCCGGGCGGCACGGTGCGCTATGTGGATGCCTCGCTCGAGCGCATCGAGGTGCTGGTGCGTGGCCTCAACCCGGCGCGCCACACCGTGGCCGTGAACGGCCAGGCCCTGCCGCTGCAACCCACCGGGGTGGTCGGCGAGTGGGTCGCGAGCGTGCGCTACAAAGCCTGGCGACCCGCCTCGGCCCTGCACCCCACGATTGGTGTGCACGCCCCCTTGACCTTCGACCTGGTCGACACCTGGATGAAGCGCTCGGTGGGCGGCTGCCAATACCATGTGGCGCACCCTGGCGGGCGCAATTACGAGACCCTGCCGGTCAACGCCTACGAGGCCGAAAGCCGCCGCCTGGCGCGCTTTTTCCGGATGGGGCACTCGCCCGGGCCGCTGCCGGCGCTGCCGCCCACGCAGCTGCAGCCGCTCTCGCGCGAGTTCCCCTTCACGCTCGACTTGCGGCGCGCGCTGTGACGGTCGCCCCAGGTCGCCGCGCAGGGCGCGGCTTTGTTGCGACAATCGGGGCATGACCGATGCCTCTGCGCTGCCCCCTGCCGATGACGATGCCGACGCCCAGGCGGCCATGAGCTGGGTGCAACGCCACGCCGCCCAGCCCCCTGAGGGCCACTGGGACGAGCTGCGCAACCGCCTGGCCCAAGCCGCCACGCCCGGCCTGGTCGGTCCGCCGCCTGCGGCGGCCTGGGAGGCGTGGATTCGCCACACCGAGCGGCTCGATCCCGCCGCGCTCAACGAGCGCATGCGCCAGCTGCAAGACCAGGTGCGCGACAACGGCATCACCTACAACGTCTATGCCCATGCCGAACAGGCCCAGCGGCCCTGGGCGCTGGACCTGTTTCCGCTGCTGATCGACCGCCAGCAATGGGCCCACATCGAGCAAGGCGTGCGCCAGCGCATGCGCCTGCTCGAAGGCCTGATGCACGACGCCTATGGCGCGCAGGACCTGGTGCGCCGGGGCCTGCTGCCCGCGGCGCTGGTCCATGGCCACCCGGGCTACCTGCCCGCCATGCATGGGGTGCAGCCCGTGGGCGGCGCGCACCTGTCGGTGGCCGCCTTCGATCTGGCGCGTGGCCCCGACGGCTTGTGGTGGATGCTGGCCCAGCGCACCCAGGCGCCCTCGGGCCTGGGCTATCTGCTGGAAAACCGGATCATCATCTCGCGCCTGTTTCCGCAGGCCTTCGAGCGCTGGCCTGTGCAGCGCCTGGCGGCCAGTTACCAGGGCCTGATCGACGGCCTCAAGGCCCGCTGCCCGCGCGAGGCCGATGAAACCCCGCACATGGCCTTGCTGACCCCGGGGCCCTACAACGAAACCTATTTCGAGCACGCCTACCTGGCGCGTTACCTGGGCCTGACCCTGGTGCAGGCCGAAGACCTGACGGTGCGCGGCGACCGGCTCTACCTCAAGACCTTGCAAGGCCTGCAGCGGGTGCATGCCCTGCTGAAACGGGTCGACGACACCTGGCTCGATCCGCTGGAGTTGCGGGCGGACTCGACCCTTGGGGTGCCCGGTCTGCTGCAGGCGGTGCGCGCCGGGCATGTGCTGGTGGCCAACACCCCCGGCTCGGGCTTTCTGGAATCGAACGCCCTGCTGGGCTTTTTGCCCGCGCTGGCGCAAGACCTGCTGCAGGAAGAGCTGATGCTGCCGGCCATCCCGAGCTGGTGGTGCGGCGAGGCCGCGGCCGTGCCCGACGCGCTGGCGCAATTGCCCGGCGGCATGGTGCTGCCCACCTACCCGGCCGAAGGCCCGTGCCAGAGCTTTGAGCCGGTGGATGGCCGCCAGCTGCATGCGCAGGCGCGCGCCGACTGGGCCGAGCGCATTGCGCAGGATGGCGCCGCGCACACCGTGCAAGCCTGGCTGCCGCTGTCGCACCAGCCGGTCTGGCAGGCCGGAGAAGGCGCCCATGGGCAATGGCAAACCCGGCCCGTGGTGCTGCGCGTGTTCGCCCTGGCCGACGCCGAGGGCGGCTGGCAGGTGCTGCCCGGAGGCCTGGCCCGCCTGGGCCTGCCTGCCGGCGTGGCCAGCATGCAGCGCGGCGGCAGCAGCGCCGATGTGTGGGTGCAGGCCGAGAGCGCCGAGCGCGTGGCCCGCGTGAGCCGCCTGGGCACCGATGTGAGCGCCATCGACCGGCCGCGTGCGGTCACCAGCCGCGCCGCCGAAAACCTGTTCTGGATGGGCCGCTACACCGAACGCGCCGAGCACGCCCTGCGCCTGACGCGGCTGATGATCGAATGGCTCGATGGCGATGCACAGACCAGCCCGAAGCTGCGCCAATGGCTGCACGCGCTGGCCCAGGCCCATGGCCTGGTGCGGCCGCAGACCCCCTCGCCGCAGGTCTCGCTGCGGGTGTTCCAGCGCGCCCTCGTGGCCGGCCTGACCGACCTGACGCACTGCACCGGCGTGGGCTTTAACCTGCAGGCCCTGCTCAACGCCAGCGCGGCGGTGCGCGAGCGCCTCTCGCCCGAGCACTGGCAGCTGCTCAACCACACCCAGCAGACGCTGATGGCGCAGGCCGGCCCGCTGGACCCGGGCCTGGCCCTGGCCACCCTGCGCCAGACCAGCCTGGGCCTGGCCGCCATCACCGGCGCGCAGACCGACCGCATGACGCGCGACGACGGCTGGCGCCTGCTCTCGCTGGGCCGCCACATCGAACGGATTGACGCCCTGTGCCGCGCCCTGCTGCTGGCCCTGCCCGATGGCTTGCTGCGCGAGAGCGCTGGCTTTGACGCGGTATTGGCCCTGTTCGACAGCACCATCAGCTTCCATGCGCAGTTCCAGCAAAGCCGCACCCCGCAAGCCCTGGTGCACCTGCTGGTGAGCAGCCCCGACAACCCACGCTCGATTGCCTGGGTGGCGCAAACCCTGCGCGCGCGCCTGCGCCGCCTGGGCCATCTGGCCGACGGTGCCACCAACGCCCTGGCCGAGCAGGTGCCGCCTGCGCAAGCGACCTTGCAGCTGTGGCCGCCCGAGCAGGTGGGCCATGCCGAGGACCTGCCGCTGCGCCACTGGTTGCTGGCCCAGCAGGCGGGCGCTGGCGTGGTCGCCGAGCGCCTGTCGGCCCTGTTTTTCTCGCACAGCCAGTGCGGCACCAGCGTGAGCCTCTGACCATGCGCCTGGCCATTCTTCACGAGACCACCTACGACTACCGCCCGGCGGTCGAGACGGCGCACCATGTGGCGCATCTGCGGCCGCTGCAAGGCCCCACGCAGCAACTGATCAGCCATCTGCTCAGCCTCGACCCCGGCCCGACCGACGGCCAGCTCAGCGAGCGCATCGACGCCTTTGGCAACAACGTCACGCAGTGGCAGCTGACCCAGGTGCACCAGCGCCTGCGGGTGCGTGCCAGCAGCGTGGTGCAGACCCTGACCCTGCCCGATGCGCACGACACCGCGCCCTGGACCAGCGCGCGGGAGCTGCTGGCCTACCGCAGCGGCCAGGCCAGCCGGCCCGAGGCAGCCTTTGTGTTTGCCTCGCACCACGCGGCGCCGCACGTCGACTTTGCCGACTATGCGCGGCCCGACTTTGGCCCGGATGCGCCCTTGCAAGCGGCAGCCCTGGCCCTGAGCGCGCGCATGCACCGCGAACTGCGCTACGAAAGCCAGAGCACCGATGTCCACACCCCGGCCCGCCAGGCCCTGCGCATGCGGCGCGGCGTGTGCCAGGACTTTGCGCACATCCTGCTGGCCTGCCTGCGCAGCCAAGGCCTGGCGGCGCGTTATGTGAGCGGCTACCTGCTCACGCAGCCGCCCGAGGGCCAGGCCCGCCTGATCGGCAGCGACGCCAGCCACGCCTGGGTGGCCCTGTGGGTGCCCGGGCAGGCGCAGCACGCCAGCGGGGGCTGGTTGCACCTGGACCCGACCAACGACCGCTGGGGCTGGGGCAGCCCAGGCGAGGACTATGTGCAGCTGGCCAGCGGCCGGGACTTTGCCGATGTGTCGCCGCTGCGCGGGGTGCTGCAGGGCGGCACCTCGCACCACCCGGTGGTGGCGGTGACGGTGACGCCGCAAGACGAGCCGGCCTGACGGGCCTGCGCCCGCCCAAAAAAACCGCGCGGGCTCACGCACCGCGCGGTTCAGGAAGCAGCGACTGCCTCAGTCGAGCGTGAGGTTGATGATCTTGGCCAGCTGGCCCATCACCTGGTTCTCATGCGCAATAAAGGCCTTGAATTCGGCCGGGCTGCTGGCCACCACCTCGGCGCCTTGCGATGTCAGCTTCTCGCGCACATCGGGCGACTGCAAGGCCTTGACCACCTCGCGGTGCAGCTTGGCCACAATGTCCGCCGGCGTGCGCGCGGGCGCCAGCACGCCGCTCCACGAGTCCATCTCGACACCGGGGAAGCCAGCCTCGGCCATGGTCGGCACATCGGGCAGCATGGCCAGGCGCTTTTTGGCGGCCACCGCCAAAGGACGCAGCTTGCCGCTGGTGTAGTAGGGCACCGCGCCCAGCGAGGTGATAAAGCCCATGCTCACCTGACCGCCCATCAGGTCGTTCAAGGCAGGGGCCGAGCCCTTGTAGGGCACATGCAGCAGTTGCACCCCGGCCTTCTGGCTGAACAACTCGCCCGCAAAATGCTGGGTGCCGGCCGGCCCCGAGCTGGCATAGCTCAGCTTGCCAGGGTTCTTGCGCGCGGCATCCACCACCTCGGCCACACTCTTGTAGCTGGTCGGAACGACCGACAGGATGCTGGGCGCGGACATGATTTGCGAGATCGGCTCGAAGCTCTTGATCGGGTCAAAGCGGATCTTCTTGAAGAAATGCGGATTGCTCGCCAGCGGCGCGGCGGCCACGAGCAAGGTGTAACCGTTGGGTTCGGCGGCCGCCACCAACTCAGAGGCGGTGTTGGAGCCCGCGCCGGGCTTGTTTTCCACCACCACATTCACGCCAAACGCGGTTTGCAGCTTGCCCGCGATCAGGCGCGCTGCCAGATCGGTCGGACCGCCCGGGGCATAGCCCACCACGATCTTGATGGTGCTGCCCGGCGCCGGGTAATTGGCCGCGCCTTGCGCCCAAGACGCTGGGGCCAGGGCCAGGCCCATGGCGGTCAGCAAGGCGGCGCGCCGCAGGGATTGGAACGTGTTCTTCATGGTCGGTCTCCTTATCAGATTGAACAATCGCGCGCCCAGCGCTGCGCCAGCTCGGCTGGCGTGACGTCCTGGCGCTCCAAAATGGCCTCGACCAGCCAGCGCGCATCGCGCTCGCCCAGGCGCAGGCTGGTCAGTTCCATGAACTTGTCGATCAGCTCGGCGTCGGTGAGCGGATCGTCGGGGTCACCATGGCGGGTGTGCTGGTGGTGCACCAGCTCACGGCCGTCGTGCAACAGCACCGTCACCCGCGCGCTGCGCTGGCGCGGGAAGGCGCGGTCGCAGTCCTCGTCCAGCGTCACGCTCACCAGGCGCTCGAAGGCCTGCAGGTCCGCACGCCCCAGCTGCTCGGGCGCCACCGCGCGCTCGCGCACGCTGCCCAGCAAGGCCTGGCAGGCCAGGGTGTGGCTGAGCGAGAACTTGGCCTCGAAGGGCGTGCGCGGGTGGCGCTGCGCGCACACCTCGACGGTGGCACGGTAGCCGCCCACACGCACCGCGGCCAGGTCCTGGGCGCGCAAGCCATGCGTGCGCATCAGGTGCGCCAGGCCGTCCAGGGCGGCAAAGTTGTGGCCGCAGCAGCCGTGGTTCTTGAAGGTCATCTGACCGATCAGAAAGGTCTGCCCCAGGCCGTCGAGGGCCTGGTCCCAGCGCGGCGCATCGCACATGGCCGCGCCCAGCCCGGCCGGGCCTTCCAGCAGGTCCAGCGCGCCGGTCATGCCGGCCTCGGCCATCAAGGCCGCCTGCACCCCCACCTCGGCCGCATGCCCCGCATGCGCAGGCTTGCTCATGGCGTCCGAGCGGAAGGCCTGTTGCAGGCCACTGGCAAAGGTGCCGGCCATGGCCATGGCATGCGCCGCGGCCGCGGCCCCCAGGCCCAACACCGCGGCGGCGCCGGCACTGGCGCCAAACACCCCCACCGTGCCGGTGGTGTGGAACCACTGGTAGTGGCTGGGCTGGATCGCGCGTGCAATGCGGTTGGACACCTCGTAGCCGGCCACCACCGCGCGCAGGGTTTGCCCCAGGCTGGCCTGGCGCTGCTCGGCCAGGGGCCAGATGGCCGAAATGGTGGGACAGGCGGGGTGGTAGACCCCATCCCGAAAAATATCGTCGAACTCGGCCACATGCGAGATGGTGCCGTTCAGAAAGGCCGCTGCCCGCACCGCATGGCGCTGGGGGGTCCCGGCCACGCTGGCCGGGCCGCCCTGCCCCTCGTCGGCATAGGCGCGGCGAAGGCGCTGCGAGGGCTTGGCGCTGGCGCCGGCCACCAGGGCCCCGGTCCAGTCGAGCACCGCGCGCCGCGCGTGGTGGTCCAGCGCTTTCGGCCAGGGCATGTGCGCACTCTGGTTCACAAACTCGGCATAGGCCGTCAACAAGGTCATATCAGGGTCACGATAGCCGCAAGTGGCACGGGCCGATGGGCCTGGCCTGGAATGCCGGCATTGTGCGCGGGGGCTTGTGCGCTTGTGAAGTGCCAATCGGTTTGACAGGCATAACAAAATCAGATGGCAGATCGGGCGCTTGCCGGCTATGCTCGGGCCCCATCGACGGCATTTTTGCGGGACGCCCATGCTGACCATTGTCATTCCCGACGACTACCAGGACGCGGTGCGGCGCCTGGCGTGTTTCGATCGCATCCGGCATCACCGGGTGATCACCTACCGCGACACGGTGCACACCCTGGCCGAACAGGTGGCGCGCTTTGCAGCCGCCGATGTGCTGGTGCTCACCCGCGAGCGCACCCGTGTGAGCGCCGAGCTGCTGGCCGCCCTGCCCCGCCTGAAACTCATTGCCCAGACCGGCAAGTTGCACACCCATGTCGATGTGCAGGCTTGCCAGCGCGAGGGCGTGCGCCTGACCGAAGGCAGCGGCGCTGGCACCGCCACCACCGAGCTGACGCTGCTGCTCATCCTGGCCAGCCTGCGCCAGCTCGTGCCCGAGGTGCAGCGCCTGCAGCAAGGCCTGTGGCAGGGCTCGGTCGGGCGTCAGCTCAATGGCCGGGTGCTGGGCATTTACGGCTACGGCCGCCTGGGCCGGCAGCTGGCGCGGGTTGGGCAGGCCCTGGGCGCACGGGTGCTGGTGCACGGGCGCCCAAGCACGCTCGAGCGTGCCCAGGCCGATGGCCTGGCGGTCACCGCCGAGCGGGACGAACTGTTTGCGCGCAGCGATGTGCTGTCGCTGCAGCTGCGCCTGAACGAGGCCACGCGCGGCCTGGTCACGGCGCGCGAGCTGGCGCTGATGAAAGCCGATGCGCTGCTGGTCAACACCGCCCGCGCCGAGCTCATCGCCCCAGGCGCGCTGGCGGCGGCCTTGCGCGCCGGCCGGCCGGGCATGGCCGCCGTCGACGTCTACGACCACGAGCCAGTGCAAGGCGACGAGGCCCTGGTGGGCCTGCCCAATTGCCTGTGCACGCCGCACCTGGGCTTTGTCGAACAGGACAATTACGAGGCTTATTTCGGCCAGGCCTTCGACAGCATCCTGGCCCAGGAGGCCGAGCTGCTGGCCATGGGCGAGCATCGGCCCGGCCGTCGCCCCACCTGAAGCTGTCGCGCACGGGACAGCCGCCACCTGTGCAGGGGGGCGGGCATCGGCCCATCATGCGCCGACCAGAAAGGGAGGCCCGTCATGAACCTGAACGTGGACTATGTGATTGTGGGCGCTGGCTCGGCCGGCTCGGTGCTGGCCGCCCGCCTGTCCGAAGACCCCGAGGTGCAGGTGGCCCTGCTCGAAGCCGGCCCGCACGATCAGCGCCTGGTGGTGCAGTGCCCGGCGGGCCTGGGGCTGCTGGCCCGCTCGCCCGGGGTGGCGCAGTTTCTGCAGACCGTGCCGCAGCCAGGGCTGCTGGGGCGCCGGGGGCATCAGCCGCGTGGGCGCGTGCTCGGCGGCTCCAGCTCCACCAACGCCATGTGCTACATCCGCGGCCACGCCGACGACTACGCGGCCTGGGCGGCCCTGGGTGCGCCCGAATGGGGCTGGGACGATGTGCGGCCCTGGTTCATCGCATGCGAGCACAACGAACGCCTGGGCGCCCCCCTGCACGGTCAGGACGGGCCCCTGAATGTGGCCGACCTGCGCGACCCCAATCCCCTGTCGCTGCGCTTTGTGCAGGCCGCGCAGCAAGCGGGCTGGCCGCACAACCCCGACTTCAATGGCGCGCAACAAGACGGCGTGGGCCTGTACCAGGTGACGCAAAAGGGCGGCGAGCGCTGCAGCGCGGCGCGCGCCTGGCTGCGCCCGGCCATGGACCGGCCCAATCTGCAGGTCTTCACCGATGCGCGGGCCGAACAAGTGCTGCTGCAGGACAAGCGCGCCGTGGGCGTGCGGGCGCGCATCGGCCGCGAGCGGGTGACGCTGCAGGCGCGGCGCGAGGTGCTGGTCTGCGGTGGCGCCTTCGAGTCGCCGGCCCTGCTGCTGCGCTCGGGCATCGGCCCCGGCGCCGACCTGCAGGCGCTGGGGATCGCGGTGCAACACGACCTGCCCGGCGTGGGCGAGAACCTGCACGACCACCCCGATGTGGTGCTGGTCGTGCCCACCCCGGGCCAGCGCGATGCCTTTGGCCTGTCGCTGGGCGGCAGCGTCGATCTGCTGCGCGACGCCTGGCAGTGGCGCCAGCGCCGTCGCGGCCGCCTGAGCACCAACTTTGCCGAGGCCGGTGGTTTTTTGCGGACCACGCCCGAGCTGGCACAGCCCGATGTGCAATTGCACTTTGTGGTGGCCCAACTGGTCGAGCACGGCCGCAAGCTGGTGCCCGGTCACGGCGTGTCCCTGCACATCTGCGTGCTGCGCCCGCACAGCCGCGGGCGGGTGCAGATCGCCAGCCCCGACCCCGAGGCCGCGCCGCTCATTGACCCGGCCTTTTTGAGCGACGAGCGCGATCTGCAGACCCTCATGCGCGGCGTGCGCCTGGGGCGCCAGATCCTGGCGCAACCGGCGCTGGCGGCGCTGGGCCAGGAGCACCCGGATTCGGCGCGCGCGCAGGACGACGAGGCGCTTGGGCAGTGGATCCGGCAAAACGCCGACACCATCTACCACCCGGTGGGCAGTTGCCGCATGGGGCAGGACGCGCGCGCGGTGGTCGACAGCCACCTGCGGGTGCACGGCCTTCAGGGCCTGCGGGTGGTCGACGCCTCGGCCATGCCGCGCATCGTCAGCGGCAACACCAACGCCCCCACGCTGATGATGGCCGAGCGCGCCGCCCGCTGGATTGCTGCTGGCGCCTAGCCCCGCAGCCCCCGGCCGTCAGCACACTTGCAAAATCGGTTCCAATTGGGGGATGGACGCATCCCCCCCGATCGAGCAGCGCCTGATGGCGCTCGAACTCAAAGCCAGCGACGCCGAGGACACCCTCGAGCAGCTCAACACCGCGCTGTACCGCCAGCAGCAACAGATCGAACGCCTGCAGCAGGCGTTGCGCGAGTTGCTCGCGCGCCAGCCCGAAAGCGCTGCGCCGCGCTCGCTGCGCGACGAGTTGCCCCCGCATTACTGAGGCCACCCCATGCGCTCGATCGACGACTGGCACGCACGCCTGCAAGCCCTGGGCGCCGCCCCGGCGCATGCGCAGCGCGTGCTGCGCCTGTGGAGCCAGGGCCTGCCGCAAGACCATGGCAAGCGCCGCCTGGAGGACTTCATGCCGGCACGCCTGCGCCAAGCGCTGCCCGCGCTCAGCGCCGAGCTCGATGGCCTGGCGCGCCTGCACAGCGCCCACCCAGCCGAGGACGGAGAGCGCCTGCTGGTGACCCTGGGCGACGGCCAGATGGTCGAGAGCGTGCTGCTGCCGCGCGGCGGGCTGTGCGTCTCCAGCCAGGTCGGCTGCGCCGTGGGCTGCACCTTTTGCATGACCGGTCGCAGCGGGTTGTTGCGTCAATTGGGCAGTGCCGAGATCGTCGCCCAGGTGGCGCTGGCACGGCGTCGGCGCGCGGTGCGCAAGGTGGTCTTCATGGGCATGGGCGAGCCCGCGCACAACCTCGAGGCGGTGCTCTCGGCCATCGAGCTGCTGGGCACCGTGGGCCAGGTGGCGCACAAATCGCTGGTGCTCTCGACGGTGGGCGACGCGCGGGTGTTCGAGCGCCTGCCCCAGCAACGTGTGCAGCCGGCCCTGGCGCTGTCCCTGCACAGCACGCACGCCGAGCGCCGTGCCGAGCTGTTGCCGCAGGCACCGCGCATCGCCCCGGCCGATCTGCTGGCCGCGGCCGACGACTATGCCCGTGCCAGCGGCTACCCGCTGCAGGTGCAGTGGACCTTGATGGAAGGCATCAACGATGGCATGGACGAGTGGGAAGGCCTGGTGCAGCTCATGCGCGGCCGCTACGCCATGCTCAACCTCATCCCCTACAACCCGGTCGAGGGCCTGCCCTGGCGCCGGCCGGCGCCCGAGCGCATGGCCGAGATGGCGCGCTGGCTGCACCAGCGCGGCGTGCTGACCAAGCTGCGCCGCTCGGCCGCACAAGAGGTCGACGGGGGATGCGGCCAGCTGCGCGCGCGCCATGTGCGCATCCCGGTGGTGGCCGCAGGCGCCTGATCAGGGCGCGGTCCAAACGGACGGCTCAGGCCTTGGACGCGGTCGCGCCACGCTTGTCCAGAAAGCCCTGCACCCCATCCAGCGCGGCGGGGTCCATCATGTTGCAGGCCATGGTGTGCGCCGCATCGGCATAGGCTTCGTCCTGCCCCGCCTCCAGCTGCCGGTAAAACAGCTGCTTGCCCATGGCCAGGGCCACCCGGGGCTTGGCCAGAATGCTCTGGACCAGTTGCTCGACCTCGGCATCGAGCGCGGCCTCGTCCACCACCCGGTTGACCAGGCCACGCGCGCATGCCTCATCGGCGCTGATGAAGTCGCCGGTGACCAGCATCTCGAAGGCCTGCTTGCGCCCCATGTTGCGCGAGAGGGCCACGCTGGGCGTGCTGCAGAACAGGCCCAGGCGCACGCCGCTCACCGCAAAACTGGCCGAGCGGGCGGCCACCGCCAGATCGCACTGGGCCACCAGCTGGCAGCCCGCGGCCGTGGCCATGCCCTGCACCCGCGCGATCACCGGCACCGGCAAGGCCGTGAGCGCCTGCATGACGCGGGTGCAATCGGCAAACAGGCGCTCGTAATAGGCCTGGCTGGGCTCGGCGCGCATCTGGCGCAGGTCGTGGCCGGCGCAAAAGGCCTTGCCCTGCGCCGCCAGCACCAGCACGCGCAGCTGCGGGTCGTGCGCCAAGGCGTCGAGCTGGGCCTGCAAGGCCGCCAGCAGCGCCTCGTTCAGGGCATTGAAGGCCTGCGGGCGGGCCAGGGTGAGGGTGGTGACCCCACGGCCGTCGTCATGGCGCAGCAGCACATCGCTCATGGGGGGCCTCACTCGATCGCCTGGCTCGAGCGGGCCCGCTCGCGCAGCTGGAACTTCTGGATCTTGCCGGTCGAGGTTTTGGGAATCGGCTCAAAGCGCACCTCGCGCGGGACCTTGTAGCCCGCCAGCATCTTGCGGCAATGCGCCACCAGGTCCTCGGCGCTCACCTGCTGGCCGGGCTGCAGCTCCACATAGGCCAGCGGCGTCTCACCCCAGCGCGGATCGGGCTTGGCCACCACCGCGCAGGCGGCCACCGCCGGGTGGCGGTACAGCACGTCTTCCACCTCCAGGGACGAGATGTTCTCGCCGCCCGAAATGATGATGTCCTTGCTGCGGTCGCGAATCTTCACGTAGCGGTCGGCTTCGAGCACCGCCAGATCGCCGGTGTGGAACCAGCCGCCCTCGAAGGACTTGGCGGTGGCCGAGGGGTTCTTCAGATAACCCTTCATCACGATGTTGCCGCGGAACATGATCTCGCCCATGGTCTGCCCGTCGGCGGGCACCTCTTGCATGGTCTCGGGATTCATCACGGTCATGCCCTCTTGCAGCGCGTAGCGCACCCCCTGGCGGCCATTGAGCCGCGTCTGCTCGGCCAGATCGGTCGCGGCCCACTCGGGGCGCTGGACCGCCACGGCAGCGGGGCCGTAGACCTCGGTCAGGCCATACACATGGGTGATGTGAAAGCCGATGCGCGCCATGCCTTCGATCATGGCCGCCGGTGGCGCCGCGCCCGCGACCAGGCCCCGCACCTGCTGGGTCAGCCCCGCGCGCAGCTCGGGCGGGGCGTTGTAAATCAGGCTGTGCACGATGGGGGCGGCGCAGTAGTGCGTCACGCCATGCGCCTTCATGGCCCCCAGGATGGCGCCCGCCTCCACCCGGCGCAGGCACACCTGCACCCCGCCCAGCATGGCCAGCGTCCAGGGGAAGCACCAGCCGTTGCAGTGAAAGAGCGGCAGCGTCCACAAATAGACCGGAAAGTGCGGCATGGTCCAGGTGGCCGCATTGCACACCGCGTTCAGGTACGCGCCCCGGTGGTGCGTGACCACGCCCTTGGGGTCGCCGGTGGTGCCCGAGGTGTAGGACACCGCAATCGCATCCCACTCGTTGGCCGGACCCGCCAGGCGCGCCAGCGGTGCGTGCGCCGCCAGCCAGTCCTCGTAGGTGTGCGCCCCCAGCCGCTCGTGCGGCCCGGCCCACTCGCTGTCGCACACATCGATCACCAGCGGGTCGCGGCCGTGGGTCTGGCGCAGCAAGGCCAGGGCCTCGCGCATCACCGGCGCAAACTCGGTGTCGGTGATCAGCACCTGGGCCTCGCAGTGGTTCATCTGCCAGGCCAGCAGCGCCGCATCGAGTCGGGTGTTGAGCGTGTTGAGCACCGCCCCCAGGGCCGGCACCGCGTAATGCGCCTCGATCATCTCGGGGGTGTTGGGCAGCATTGCGCTCACGGTGTGGCCACGGCCAATGCCGTGTGCGGCCAGGGCGGCGGCCAGGCGGGCGCTGCGCTCGCGCACCTGCGCCCAGTTGTAGCGGCGCTGGCCATGGATCACCGCTGGCAAATCACCAAAGACCTCGGCGCTGCGTTCGACAAAGCTGACGGGCGACAGCGGCACATGGTTGGCCGCCTGGGGCTCAAGGTGTTGGTCGTACATGTTCATGGCGTGATCTCCTGCAAGGGCCACGCCAGAGACGCGCAGCCGAAACGCACCACGACAGGTGGCGCCGTGCACACCTGCCGGAGTCTGGCCTGACAAGCACAGCCCATCAGGATCAATCCATCATAATCATCAAAATGATCGAATCAAGCAAACCGACTGTTGCAACAGCACTGGCGCTGCACCGTGGCGGCCAACTCGAAGAAGCCGAGTTGCAGTACCGTCAATTGCTGGCCGAGTCTCCTGATGACGCAGAGATTTTGCACCTGTTCGGCTTGATTCAACACCAGCGTGGCCAGCATGCGGCGGCGCTGGCGCTGATCGGCAAGGCGCAGGCGATCAAACCCAATGCCCCGATTTTCTGGAGCAACCGCTCGCAAATTGAAGCGGCCTTGGGGCAGCTGGAGGCCTCGGTCTACAGCGCGGTGCGCGCGGTGCAGTTGCAGCCGCAGCATCCGCCCTCCTTGTCGGCACTGATTGCCGCCCTGCTGCGCCTGCAACGCCCCGCCCAGGCCCTGCCAGTCGCCCAACGCTTGCTCACCCTGGAGCCCAAACAGTCTCGCAGCTATTTTGTGGCCGCACAGGTGCTCACCGCCTTGGGCCATGAACAACGCGCCATCGAGGCCTACCAACAGTGCATTGCCCTGGCACCGCAAGATCCGCAGGCCTACAACAACCTGGGCATTCTCTACCTGACGCACCACCAAAGCGCCAAGGCCATCGAGTGCTTTGACCAAGCGATTGCACTGGACCCAAGGCATAGCCTTGCGCTTAACAACCGGGGGGTGGCGTACCAGAAACACAACATGCTGGACCGTTCGCTGCGCGATTTTCTGCAGGTCCAAGCCCTGAACCCCGATTACGAACTCATCCAAGGCAAGATTGCCGATATCCGCGTCAAACAGTGCGACTGGTCGAAGCTGACACTGGAATTGGCCGATATCGAGTCACGACTGGCACGCGGCCAGACCTGTATCTCGCCCTTTCGACTGCTGTCCCTGTCGGACGATCCAGCGCTGAACTTGCGCTGCTCGACACTGTATGCCCGCCACAAATGGCCGCTGCACCGCGAACGCACGGCCCTGCCCCTGCCATCACCGGGCCAGCGCATCCGCGTGGGGTATTTCTCGGCCGACATGCACAGCCATGCCACCGCCTACCTGACGGCTCGGATGTTCGAGTCGCACGATCGACAGGACTTTGAGGTCTTCATCTTTTCTTTTGGCCCCAGCAAACAAGACGCCATGCGCGAGCGGCTGCACCAGGCAGCCGAGCATTTCATCGACGTCGCGGCCATGGGCGACCTGGAGATTGCCAAACTGGCACGACAGCACCAGTTGGATATCGCCGTGGACCTCAAGGGATTCACACAAGACTCGCGACCGGGGATTTTTGTTGAACGCTGTGCGCCGGTCCAGGTGAGTTATCTGGGCTACCCAGGCAGCATGGGCCTGCCCAACATGGACTACCTGGTGGCCGATCCCATCGTGATCCCGCATGAATTGCGCGGGGGCTACAGCGAGTGCATTGCCGAGTTGCCACACAGCTACCAGATCAATGATCCTTTGCGGCCCATCCCCAGCACCATGCCCACACGCGCCAGCCAAGGCCTGCCCGATGAGGCCCTGGTGCTGGCCTGCTTCAACAACAATTACAAAATCATGCCGGAGGTCTTTGCGGTGTGGATGCGCTTGCTGCAGCAACTGCCCGGCAGCGTGCTGTGGCTGCTGCAGGACAATCCACAGGCGAGCATCAACCTGCGCCTGAACGCCCAAGTCGCTGGGGTCGCCCCGGAGCGGATCGTGTTTGCCCCCCGCGCGCAACTGGTCGATCATCTGGCCCGACAGCCCCTGGCCGACCTGTTTCTGGACACCTGGCCCTGCAATGCCCACACCACCGCCAGCGATGCCTTGTGGATGGGCTTGCCGGTCATCACGCGGGCGGGCCGTCAGTTTGCCAGCCGCGTGGCGGCCAGTCTGCTTGCGGCGAGCGGCTTGCCACAGCTGATCGCCACCGACCTGGCCGATTACGAACGCAAGGCCTTGGCCCTGGCGCATGACCCCATCGAGCGTGCCCGCCTGCGCCAGCACCTGCTGAACACCCGCGCCGACAACCCGCTCTTTGATGCACCCCGCACAACGCGCGCGCTCGAAGGCTTGTACCGACGCATGCACGCGCGGGCCCGGCAAGGCTTGCCGCCCGCCGATCTGCCGGCCGCGGCACAAGCACAAGCGATCGCGCCCGGCGCAAGCGCTCCCATGGTCTCCCCCATTTCCTGACATGCAGCTCACACGAAGCCAAAACATCGCCCACATTCCGGCCATCGACCATCTGCGTTTGCTGGCCGCGTCCCTGGTTTTCTGCTTTCATCTCTTCCATTTGTATGTGGGGCAATGGAAGCCCTTTCCCCAGAGTGCCGGACTGGGTTTGATCGTCGAGGGGCATACCGGGGTGGCCCTGTTTTTTGTGCTCTCGGGCTTCATCTTCATGACCATTGCCTTGCAGAACAAGGCCATTGATTACGGCTCGTTCATCCGCAACCGTTTTCTCAGAATCTTCCCCCTGTTTCTTCTTTTTTTCTACATCGCGATTTCGGTGGGGCGCGAGGAATTCCGGGCCGCTGATGTTCTCTACATCTTTTTTTCGAACATCGGGCAGGCCCCCACTTCCAACTCGTTCATCACAGGGGCCGCTTGGACCATCTCTGTCGAATTCACCTTCTACCTGGTCTTTCCATTCCTGGCCAGATTTGCCATGCAACAGGGCGTGCGTTATCTCTTGCAGCTGTTGGTGCTGTTGCTGATCGTCAAGCTGGCAGCCTATGGGGTGTCCCAACGACCCACCCACATGTTTTATTCCACCCTGCTCGGGCGATTTGACCAATTCCTCTGGGGCATGGTGGCCGCCATGCTCTGGCATCAGCATCGGGCGTGGATCGAACGATACGGCCGATGGCTGTTGCTGGGCGGGTGCCTGTTGGTCTGGCTCGCCACCGCCATGCTGGCTCGACATGCGAGTTATTTTTCGCCAGATCCCAGGCAGGCGCTGTGGGTGGTGTGGAGCACCATCGAAGCCGTGGTTTGGGCTTGGCTGATTCTGGGGTATCTGGGCGCGCGTTTGCGTTGGCCGCCCTTGATGGAGCGCGCACTCACCCTGGGCGGCGGCTGGAGTTACTCCTTCTACCTCTGGCATGGCCTGCTGCTCTACGTGGCGCACTCGCACCTGGGGGTGTGGTTGCCAACCGACAACGTTTACCTCAACGTGTTGGCCAATTTTGCCTATCTCTTTCCTGTGGCCATGGCGTTGGCAGCGCTGTCATACGCCACCATCGAACAACCATTTCTCAAGCTGCGTCAGCCGTATCTCAAGACATGAGCGTGGCGCAAGAGCGGCCTGACCGGCCGTCCTCACGCCACCCCCAGCTGCGCCAGCAGCCCCGCGTTGTTCATCACCCCGGTCAGGCTCACCTGCGCGTCGTAGGGCCGCTCGTCAAACACATGCGCCAGCGCGTCCAGCGCCGCCTCGCGCGTG
>JACCDV010566995.1_pt1 | contig 38944 bp, 34 predicted proteins | sample 7446131 | NCBI WGS metagenome assembly JACCDV01 (sample SAMN15323448, study PRJNA562643) | freshwater metagenome | isolation source: river surface water | place: USA:Blue River Watershed | collected 2017-08-17
GGCAACTAAAAAGTCTTCTCCTGCATCTACGTATTCAATATGCAAGGTTCCCATTAAGGTGGTTTTTGCAAATCCGTTGCAGTAATCCAATATCTTTTGTTTGTCGAATGTCATAGGACGAAATTTAAAATGTAAAAATAGCCAATTTTATCGAAATGTAATGCTACGAATTTTTTTGATTGACAAAATATCGCCCCTATGGGGCTACCGAAATGTCGTCCCTACGGGACTAATTGGGCTGGGTATAATCAATTATCTACCGAAATTTAACTCCATAGGAGTTATCAATCACAAAATTGAAAAGTTAATCCCGTTAGGGATTGTATTTCGGTAACATGAAATACTAACGAGAGAAAATCCCGTTAGGGATGGCATTTAACTAAATACAACTCCTAAGGATTTATTGGTGTCGTCCCTACGGGACTCTATTTGATTTGGACCAGAGATTACCAAGATATAACTCCTACGGAGTTTATATAATGCCTTAATTAATCCCTTTAGAGATGACATCACATTAAATCTTTAAAAACATAACGCTCGTAATAATCAATTTCAAAAGCGTTCAAAAAATCCAAATACTCTTCGTTAAACGTTTTCGCTTTATGCTTTTCTTCTTGATTTTGGATGTACCGAATAACATTTGGAACATGCGATTTGGAATACGAAAATGCACCAAAACCTTCCTGCCATTCAAATTTCACTTTCAAAAACTTTTTTTCATTAATCCACCTTGATGAATTGCTTTTAATCTTTTGAATTAAATCTGAAACTGACTGGGACGGTCGCATTCCAACCAAAATATGAATATGGTCAGGCATTCCATTTATAGCCAATAATTTATGGTTATGTGCTTTTATTATTCCTGAAATGTATTGATACAACTCTTGCTTAAACGAAGAATGGATTAATCCGTTTCTGTATTTCACTGCAAATACAAATTGGATATGGATTTGGGTGTAGGTATTCGACATAGATTTGGGTTCAATTGGGATTGGAGATAAAGTTAGGAAATTGTTGTTTAGGGATAACAAATTATTCGCTATTTTTACCAAAAAACTAAACCAATGCAATTGAATCGAATACTATTTCTTATCGGAATTTTAATAGCAGTTTGCTCCTGCCGTTCCGATTTTGAAACTGTACAAAGTAAAGGCAATTTAGTTTTTTCAAATGACACTATTTTCCTAGACACCGTTTTTAGTTCAATTAGTTCCAATACATACCAACTCAAAGTTTACAATAAAAGTAATGAAGACATCTCCATTCCTTCGATCAAATTAGGCAAAGGTTTACAATCCAAATACCGACTGTCTGTTGATGGAATGTCTGGCAATCAAGGAAAACTATTTCAAGATGTAACGCTTTTAGCCAAAGACAGTTTGTATATTTTTATAGAAACTACGGCTACTGCAACAGATGCTAATCCGACTGATTTTTTATACACTGACCAAATTGAATTTGGTACTGGAACTAATCTTCAAAAAGTAGCATTGGTGACTTTAGTTAAGGATGCTATTTTTCTGTTCCCGCAACGATTACCCAACGGAAGTAAGGAAACAATACCTGTTGGAAACAAATCGGTCGAAGGGTTTTACTTGGATGACAATGAACTCCATTTTACCAACCAAAAAGCGTATGTTATTTATGGATTTGCAGGAGTTCCACCTGGTAAAACTGCCATTTTTGACGCTGGAGCAAGGGTTTATTTTCATGCTAATTCAGGATTGATGGTAAGCAACAATGCCTCTCTTCAAATCAATGGAAGGAATTCCACAACAAACCAATTCGAAAACGAAGTAATTTTTCAAGGAGACCGCCTCCAATCTGATTATACTGATGTGACTGGACAATGGGAAACTATTCGATTAAATGAAGGAGCTAACACAAGTACTATTAACCACTTAACAATTAAAAATGCAGCTATTGGACTACAAATTCAAAACAATAATGGTGCTGCAATAACCATTAAAAATACCCAAATATACAATTCAGCACATTTTGGAATTCTAGCTCAAAATGGAAAAATAACCGCTGAAAATCTAGTCATTAATAATGCCGGAGAAGCTAGTTTAACTTGTGAGTACGGTGGCAATTACTCCTTTACACATTGTACGTTCAATAACCAATGGAATAGCTCTAATCAAAAAGCAGTCACTCTAAACAATTTCAAATTGGGTGCCACTCCCGAAATGAATGGATTGAGCAAAGCTACTTTCAATAATTGTATTATTTACGGTTCATATTCTAACGAATTGGAACTGAACAAAAAAACAGGAGCCCCTTTTGAATACCAATTCAATAATTGCCTCATTAAATTTGATTCGAAATCAGCAAGCACGAATCCATTGTACCAATTCACAACAGATGCCACTAGGTACAATGCAATTATCTTAAACCAAGATCCTAAATTTCAGAGCGTTGTTAAAAACAAACTCAATATTGACGAAAATTCTGCGGCTGTAGCCAAAGGAAATCCTACTTATTTCATTCCGCTCGATATTTCAGGAACTACCCGAACTTTACCTCCGGATTTAGGCGCTTACCAAAATAAACCTTTTGTTAACTAATTTTTCATAAGTCTTTGCTTTTGGTTCTTGCTCGAACTATTTATTTAAACTAAATTTGCAGCACAATACAACAAACTCAATACAATGATTCATTTCTTTGAAAACCAAAGTAAAACTGTTTTTGCCGTTCAAACAAGCAATCCCGAAACTTCGGGAGAAATTTCGGCTGAAGACATTTCAAAACTAAACTGGCTTTTTGCCGACGCACATAAAATTGAGAAATCCGTACTAGCGGATTTTTTTGTTGGTCCACGCGCCACTATGATTACACCTTGGAGTACCAATGCCGTTGAAATTACTCAAAATATGGGGATATCAGGAATCATTCGAATTGAAGAATTCCATTACGCTACGGAAGATTTCACTGATTTCGACCCGATGCTTTCGCAAAAATATACTGAACTAAATCAAAATATTTTTACCATTAATATCCTACCTGAACCGATTTTAGAAATTGAAAATATTGATGCGTATAACAAAACAGAAGGCTTGGCATTGAGCCCAGAAGAAGTGGAATATTTAGATAATTTATCTACTAAATTAGGCCGTAAATTAACTGATTCTGAAATTTTTGCCTTTTCTCAGGCTAATTCAGAACACTGTCGCCATAAAATTTTCAACGGAACTTTCGTGATTGATGGGGAAGAAAAAGAAACTTCTTTATTCAAATTAATTAAGAAAACCTCTCAAGAAAATCCAAACGATATTGTATCGGCTTACAAAGACAATGTTGCTTTCCTTAAGGGGCCAAAAGTGACACAATTTGCACCAAAAAGTGCTGACAAACCCGATTTTTATGAAGTAAAAGAATTTGATTCGGTTATTTCATTAAAAGCAGAAACACATAACTTCCCAACTACGGTTGAGCCTTTTAACGGAGCAGCAACAGGTTCAGGAGGAGAAATTCGCGACCGATTGGCAGGTGGGCAAGGTTCGTTGCCATTAGCAGGGACTGCGGTGTATATGACATCGTATTCCCGATTGGAAAATAATAGAAATTGGGAAAAGGGTGTTGCCGAAAGAAAATGGCTGTACCAAACACCAATGGATATTTTAATCAAAGCGTCAAATGGAGCTACTGATTTTGGAAACAAATTTGGACAACCTCTAATCACAGGTTCAGTTTTAACTTTTGAGCACGAAGAAAACAACCGCAAAATTGGTTACGATAAAGTAATCATGCAAGCGGGCGGAATTGGTTACGGAAAATTAGATCAAGCGATTAAACACAAACCTTCAGCTGGCGATAAAATTGTCATTTTAGGAGGTGAAAATTATAGAATTGGAATGGGAGGCGCTGCTGTTTCCTCTGCAGATACTGGTGCTTTTGGCTCAGGAATTGAATTGAATGCTATTCAACGTTCCAATCCCGAAATGCAAAAACGCGCTGCCAATGCTATTCGTGGCTTGGTAGAAAGTGATAACAATCCAATTGTTTCTATTCACGACCATGGTGCAGGTGGACATTTAAATTGTTTGTCTGAATTGGTGGAAGAAACAGGTGGGTTAATTAATTTAGATAAATTACCAGTGGGTGACCCTACCCTTTCTGCTAAAGAAATTATTGGTAACGAATCCCAAGAACGAATGGGATTGGTTATTGGTAAAAAAGACATCGATACCTTACAACGCATCGCCGACAGAGAACGTTCGCCAATGTACCAAGTGGGTGACGTAACTGCTGACCATCGTTTTACTTTCGAATCGAAATCTACGGGGTTGAAACCAATGGATTATGCTTTGGAAGATTTCTTTGGTAGTTCGCCAAAAACCATCATGACTGACAAAACAGTTACTTATAACTACAAAAATATTCAATACGATACCAATCAATTTACTTCGTATTTAAAAGAAGTACTACAACTAGAAGCCGTAGCTTGTAAAGACTGGCTAACGAATAAAGTTGACCGTTGTGTTGGCGGGAAAGTAGCCAAACAACAATGTGTTGGCCCTTTACAATTGCCTTTGAACAACTGCGGTGTAATGGCTTTAGATTATAATGGTAAGGAAGGAATTGCAACTTCTATAGGACACGCTCCAATTGCTGCGCTGATTGACCCTATAGCCGGAAGTAGAAATGCTATTGCCGAATCATTATCGAATATTATTTGGGCTCCAATTAAAAACGGATTACAAGGTGTTTCACTTTCAGCCAACTGGATGTGGGCATGTAAAAACGAAGGAGAAGACGCTCGTTTGTATGCAGCTGTTAAAGGATGTTCGGAGTTTGCAATTGAATTAGGAATCAATATCCCAACGGGAAAAGATTCGCTTTCTATGAAGCAAAAATATCCAAATGACGAAGTAATTGCGCCTGGAACTGTTATCATTTCGGCAGCAGGAAATTGTACTGATATTCGCAAAGTTGTAGAACCCGTTTTGAGATTTTCAAATAAAGGAATAGCAAATGGATCAATCTATTACATCAATTTATCTCAAGATGAATTTCATTTAGGTGGCTCATCGTTTGCTCAAATTTTGAATACCATTGGAGCAACAACATCAACTATTAAAGATGCAACTTTCTTTAAAAATGCATTCAATACAATCCAAGAATTAATTGGCGAAAACCAAATTTTAGCAGGTCATGATATTGGCAGTGGAGGTTTAATCACTACTCTTTTAGAAATGTGTTTTGCCGATGTAAATTTAGGCGCTCAATTAGATTTTAGCGCTTTCCCAGAAAAAGACTTGGTTAAAATTCTTTTTGCAGAAAATATTGGATTAGTACTACAAGCCAAATCAGATGCTGAAGTTGAAGCTAAATTGAATGCTAACCAAATAGCATTTTTCAAAATTGGAAAAGTAACTAATACTGCTACTTTAGAAATAGCCAATTGGAAACTTGATATTGCTGAATACCGAGATATTTGGTTCAAAACTTCCTATTTATTAGATCAAAAACAAGCCAAAAACGGGACTGCTAAAGAACGTTTTGACAACTATAAAAACCAAGCATTACAATTCCAGTTCCCGACTCATTTTACAGGAAAAAAAGCAGTTATTGATGCTACTAAGCCTCGTCCTAAAGCGGCAATTATTCGTGAAAAAGGAAGTAATTCGGAGCGTGAAATGGCTAATGCCATGTACTTAGCTGGATTTGATGTTAAAGATGTGCATATGACCGATTTAATCTCAGGACGTGAAACTTTGGAAGATATTCAATTTATTGGTGCTGTTGGTGGATTTTCTAATTCAGATGTATTAGGCTCCGCTAAGGGTTGGGCAGGTGCATTCTTATACAATGAAAAGGCAAAGACAGCCTTAACTAATTTCTATAAAAGAGAAGATACATTATCCGTTGGAATTTGTAATGGATGTCAGTTGTTAATGGAATTGGAATTAATTAATCCAGAACACGAGGTACACGGAAAAATGCACCACAACAATAGTCACAAACACGAAAGCATCTTTACATCGGTACAAGTACAAAAAAACAATTCGGTAATGCTATCCAGTCTTGCCGGAAGTACTTTAGGAGTTTGGGTATCGCATGGGGAAGGAAAATTCAATTTGCCTATGGGCGAAGAAAATTACAATATAGTAGCTAAATATGGTTACGAAGGTTATCCTGCTAATCCAAACGGTTCTGATTACAATACAGCTATGTTATGCGATGCTACAGGTAGACACTTAGTAATGATGCCTCATATTGAACGTTCGATTTTCCAATGGAACTGGGCTCATTATCCAAAAGACAGAAACGATGAAGTTTCTCCTTGGCTTGAAGCCTTTGTCAATGCTAGAAAATGGATTGAGAATAGATAAAAAAAGCGACCAATTGGTCGCTTTTTTTATACCTTTATCTAAAGAGAATGTTCTCCTAACTTTTTATCCATTACCCTAGCCATATAATCTTGTAGGACTGCTTTACATTTAATCTCGATTGCATTCATCTCAGAATTTCTTTTAGCAATTAAATTGTGTTTTAAATCTTTATCGTTTTTGTCATAAAAGCCAAGAACCTTACTTCCATCAAATGTACATATATAATTCCCACTCATATATTGGTATAAATTAGCCGAATAACGTATTACAAATGGCTGGATTTTTTTATCTCCAACCAAGCTCCTTCCCCAACTTCTAAACGGTTTATTATAACCTATCAAGTCTAAAATAGTAGGATACAAATCTATTTGCTGAGCATATTCTTTGTATTCACCAATTAACTTAGAATTTGGCTTATATAGCATCATAGCCACTACGTTTTTATTCATTTCTTTTTTATAAGCATCATAATAAATCGTATTGCCATGATCTCCAACAAAAACAAAAATTGTATTTTGAAACCACGGCTCTTTTTTAGCTGACTTAATAAACTGCTTCAAGGCATAATCGGTATACCCTATACATTGATGAATATTTACATTCCCTTTGGGGAATTTACCTTTGTATTTTTCAGGGACTTGGTAGGGTTCATGAGAAGTCACTGAAAACAATGTTGCCATAAATGGTTGCTTCTCCTTACTTATGGTTGTATTAAAATATTGAAAGAAAGGCTCATCCCAAATACCCCATACACCATCAAAATCAGCATCATTATTGTACTCTGTTTTTCCATAGTAGTGGTCAAATCCTAAAATATTTGCATAGCCTAAGAATCCCATCGAACCGTTTGGCGCACCATGAAAAAAAGAAGTCGTATAGCCTTCACTTTTCAACGTAGATACTAAAGATTCTGTTTTTTGTTTAGGGTACGGCGATGAAGTAAAAGCATCTTTAAATGAGGGTATTCCTGCTAACACAGACGACATAGCATGAATCGATTTATATCCGTTAGCATAAGCATTAGTAAAAATCAAACTATGCTGTGCTAAGGAATCTACAAAAGGTGTATACCCCTTATAATTAGGGATTTTTGTGTCTTTATTGAATGAGCCAAAGTATTCTTTTGCGTTACTCTCTAAAATAAAGATGACCACATTAGGTTTGGATTTAGGATTATTGTGATACTCTTTAATTGGAACCACCAAAGTATCAATTGTAGTTGCATCGACAAAATGCATCTTTTTAAAATTATTGCTAAACATAGTTCTGATCAAAGCAAATGGTGTATTCAAAACCACATCAGCCTGAGAAACATTCTTAACATTTCTACTAGCATCAATCAAATTAATTGGACGGGTACTTTTCTTAAAATCGCCACGAATACCACCAATAATTAATGTCGCAATAACTAAAAAGCTAAAAAAAGAAGTCCCAAAGTAAGCTATTTTAGGATGATGCTTCACATATTGAATGGTAACTTTTTTGTACCAATAAATCCACAAATAAGAGATGAGAAAAAACAACACAAAAACATGCCAATAATTCAATAGAAAATTAACAAACAGTAACATTTTATTACTCTCATGCTTTAAAGAATCAAGCGCCGCAATGGTAGAACGTCCAAAATTAAAACGATAGTAAATAAAATCAACAAAATTAGTGGCATACCCTAATAAATTAGGAATAAAATACAAATAGAATAAAAATTGTTGATAGGAATTACTATGATTAATTCGGACTGGAATAATTGAAAAAATTATAAATAATAAATTCAAATACAATATAGAAGCTGTATCAAATGCCAAGCCATGATAACACATCATCACTACATCAGAAGCACCATCAATTGGAATTAAATTTTGGTTGTAAACAAAAAATAATATTCGAGCAATAAAATAAAATACGTATGCGAGTAGAATTCTATAAAACAATACCTTATACTCATTAAATCTCGGAAATCGATTCATACTTGAACTTATTTTAATTTTGAAGCAAAATTATACATTTGAAAGTAACAATTTTAAATTTTAAATAAATATTGCGTATCAACATAAATTAATTAATTTGCATAAAAATTTAGATAAAATGGTTTCAATAACAAGACTTTTTGACTTTCCGTATTATCAGCTAGAAAACTTTAACATCGCTGATGCATTAGTGACCAAACAAAATGGGAAATGGATTAAAACATCTACCCAAGAATACATCTTAAAAGCAAATGCAATCTCAAGAGCATTGTTACGAATTGGGGTTAAAAAAGATGATAAAATTGCTATCATTTCATCCAATAATAGAACCGAATGGAATATTGTTGACATAGGAGTTTTACAAACTGGTGCACAAACTATTCCTATCTATCCAACTATTTCAGAGGACGATTACGAATATATTTTAAACCATTCGGAATCTATTTACTGCTTTGTTTCAGATGAAGAAGTCCTTCGAAAAGTAAACAACATCAAAGAAAAAGTCCCTACGTTACAACAAGTCTATTCTTTTAATTCAATTGAAGGCTGTAAGCATTGGAGTGAATTATTAGAATTAGGTCAAGACGAAAGCAATCAAAATGAAGTTGAAGACCGAAAAAACAAAGTAAGTACTGAAGACTTGGCTACAATTATTTATACTTCTGGAACTACAGGGAGACCCAAAGGAGTAATGCTTTCACATAGAAATATTGTTTCTAATGTAATCAATAGTGCTCCTAGAATTCCTTTTGAAAAAGGAAAAAGTCGTGCTTTGAGTTTTCTTCCTGTTTGTCATATTTTCGAACGAATGATTCTGTATTTATACCAATACTACGGAGTATCTATTTATTTTGGCGAATCGATTGATAAAATAAGTGACAATATAAAGGAAGTAAAACCAAACGTAATGTCAGCAGTCCCAAGATTACTTGAAAAAGTATATGATAGTATCTATGCAAAAGGAACTCAATTAACTGGAATTAAAAAGAAACTTTTCTTTTGGGCAATTGATTTGGGTTTACGTTACGAACCTTATGGAGCCAATGGTGCTTGGTACGAATTACAACTTAAAATTGCTCGTAAACTAATCTTTAGTAAATGGAAAGAAGGATTGGGAGGTAATCTAGACTTAATGGTTTCTGGTAGTGCTGCGTTACAAACTCGACTAACACGTGTTTTTGCTGCTGCAGGAATTCCCGTCATGGAAGGATATGGATTAACTGAAACTTCTCCTGTTATTTCGGTAAACGACATGAGAAACCATGGATTTAGAGTGGGTACTGTTGGGAAAATAATTGATGGTGTAACTATAAAAATTGCTGAAGATGGCGAAATCTTATGTAAAGGGCCTAACGTAATGATAGGCTATTACAAAGATGAAAAACTCACATCAGAAGTTATAATTGACAATTACTTCCGTACAGGAGATATTGGCGAATTCGATTCGGATGGGTTCTTACGAATTACCGATCGTAAAAAAGAAATGTTTAAAACTTCAGGGGGAAAATACATTGCACCTCAATTGATTGAGAATACAATGAAACAATCTCGTTTTATTGAACAAATAATGGTGATTGGAGATGGTCAAAAAATGCCCGGTGCATTTATACAACCTAGCTTTGAATTTATAAAAGAATGGGCGAAAATTCATAAAATTGAAATAGGATTAACCAATGAAGAAATTGTCTTAAACCAAAAAGTTATTACACGTATCCAAGAAGAAGTAGATGAATTAAATGAGAAATTTGGTAATTGGGAAAAAATAAAACGTTTTGAACTCACTCCCGATATTTGGTCCATTGAAGCGGGTCACCTTACTCCAACTTTAAAACTTAAACGTAAAGTTGTAATGGAGAAATACTTAGATTTATTTCACAAAATTTATAATTAGATAACTTTAAAGTCCAAAAAATAACCTAACTCCTCTGCAAAATCAACAGAGGAGTTATTTTTTTCTTAAAATTAATAAAAAATACGATTTTTATTATGCATGCATAGTATTTATTTTTTATATTTGAAATCGATATAGTGAAACAATATGAAAGATAAAACTATCGATTATATTCTAAGAGCAACTTGGCAAGCAGTCTCAAGAATGTACAATGAAGAAGCAACAAAATATGGTGCAACGATGGCAACCGGTTTTGTACTGTTAAGTATTGATAAAGAAAAAGGAACTCCATCAACTACCTTGGGTCCAAAAATGGGTATGGAAGCAACCAGCTTAACACGTACTTTAAAATCAATGGAAGATAAAGGATTAATCATCCGAAAAAAAAACCCATTTGATGGTCGTGGCGTTTTAATTTATTTAACCGAATTAGGAAAAGAAAAACGAGAACTTTCTAAAAGTACTGTCTTAAAATTCAATGACACCGTAAAACAACATGTTTCTGGAGAAAAACTCAATCACTTTATGGAAGTAGCAGAAATCATTAACGAATTAATTCAAGAGAAAAATATTTTTAATCAAACGGATGCAATAAACGATGAAACGAATCATTAAAAAAGTAGCGGTAGTAGGTTCTGGAATTATGGGTTCTGGAATTGCGTGCCATTTGGCTAATATTGGATTAGAAGTTCTACTTTTAGACATAATACCTACTACATTAACCCAAGCCGAAGAAAAAAAAGGATTGACCTTAGAAAGCAAAGTGGTTCGTAACCGAATAGTAAACGATCATTTGGCGAATGCACTAAAGTCAAAGCCATCTCCTATTTATAACACAAAATTTGCTAGTCGAATCGCAACAGGAAATACCACCGATGATATTGCTAAAATTGCTAGTTGTGATTGGATTATCGAAGTAGTTGTAGAACGTTTGGATATCAAAAAATTAGTTTTTGAACAAATTGATACTTTCAGAAAACCAGGCACTTTAGTAAGCTCGAATACCTCTGGAATTCCTATTCATTTTATGAGTGAAGGACGTTCAGAGGATTTTCAAGCCCATTTTTGCGGTACACACTTTTTCAATCCTGCCCGTTACCTTAAATTATTTGAAATTATTCCAGGTCCTAAAACCAAGCTTGAAGTATTGGATTTCCTAACAGAATATGGATCAAAATTTTTAGGCAAAACAGCTGTTGTTGCTAAGGACACTCCTGCTTTCATTGGTAACCGAATCGGAATTTTTGGTATTCAAAGTCTATTCCATTTAGTACAAGAAATGGGATTGACTATTGAAGAAGTGGATAAATTAACTGGTCCAGTTATTGGTCGACCAAAATCGGCTACATTTAGAACCGTAGATGTGGTTGGTTTAGATACTTTGGTTCACGTTGCCAACGGATTGTATGAAAACTGCCCGAATGACGAGGCACACGAATTATTTCAACTTCCTGATTTTATTTCCAAAATGATGGAAAATAAATGGTTGGGAAGTAAAACAGGTCAAGGTTTTTATAAAAAGGAAGGAAAAGAAATTCTTTCTTTAGACTTAAATACTTTAGAATATCGAGCTGCAAAAAAAGCATCTTTCGCTACTTTAGAATTAACCAAAACTATTGACAAACCGATTGATCGTTTCAAAGTTTTGATAAAAGGAAAAGACAAAGCAGGTGAATTTTACAGAAAAAATTTCGCCGCCATGTTTGCCTATTGCTCTAACCGAATTCCTGAAATTTCAGATGATTTTTACAAAATTGACGATGCCATGAAAGCCGGTTTTGGATGGGAAAATGGACCATTCGAAATTTGGGATGCTATTGGCGTAGTAAACGGAATCGAATTAATGAAATCAGAAGGTTATGAACCCGCTGCTTGGATAAACGAAATGTTAGTCTCTGGAAATTCTAGTTTTTACTCTGTAAAAGAAGGTGCTACTTATTATTACAATATCCCTTCAAAATCACAAATGAAAGTTCCTGGACAAGATGCTTTTATCATTCTGAATAACATTCGCGAAAGCAAAAAAGTATGGAGTAATAGTGGCGCAATTATTCAGCACCTTGGAGATGGAATCTTAAACTTAGAATTCCAATCGAAAATGAACACTATTGGTGGCGATGTTTTGCAAGCTATCAACAAAGCAATTGATTTGTCTGAAAAAGAATATAATGGCTTAGTAATTGGTAATCAAGCCGCTAACTTCTCTGTAGGAGCGAATATTGGAATGATTTTCATGATGGCAGTAGAACAAGAATATGACGAACTGAATATGGCCATCAAACTATTCCAAGACACAATGATGCGAGTGCGATACTCTGCTACACCAGTAATTGTAGCTCCTCACGGAATGACTTTAGGAGGTGGTTGCGAAATGACCATGCATGCTGATCGCGTAGTCGCTGCTGCTGAGACCTATATTGGCCTAGTGGAATTTGGTGTGGGTGTGATTCCTGGCGGTGGCGGTTCTAAAGAAATGACGCTACGTGCTGCTGATTTATTTCACAAAAATGATGTTGAATTGAATGTATTACAAGAATATTTTTTAACCATAGGAATGGCAAAAGTGGCTACCTCAGCGCATGAAGCTTTTGACTTGGGAATTCTACAAAAAGGAAAAGATATTGTTGTAGTCAATAAAGACCGACAAATTGCTACAGCAAAACAAATTGCCTTACAAATGGCAGAGCAAGGCTACACACAACCTATCCAAAGAAAAGATATTAAAGTACTTGGAAAACAGGCTTTGGGAATGTTCTTAGTAGGAACCAACCAAATGCAAGCAGGTAAATATATTTCAGAACACGACAGAAAAATTGCTAACAAATTAGCCTATGTAATGGCTGGTGGTGATTTGTCTGAACCAACATTAGTAAGTGAACAATACCTTTTAGATATTGAACGTGAAGCTTTCTTGAGTTTATGTACGGAGAGAAAAACTTTAGAGAGAATTCAGTTTATGTTAACCAAAGGGAAACCGTTGAGAAATTAGATTTTTAATCTGCGTTCAAAAAAAAACAAAATTATGAAAACAGCATACATAGTAAAAGCATATCGAACAGCCGTTGGTAAAGCCCCAAAAGGTGTCTTCAGATTTAAAAGACCCGATGAATTAGCTGCAGAGACCATCCAATTTATGATGAATGAATTGCCTGAATTTGATAAAACTCGTATTGATGACGTTATGGTAGGAAACGCCATGCCTGAAGCAGAACAAGGATTGAATGTAGGTCGTTTAATTTCACTCATGGGATTAAAAGTGACTGATGTTCCAGGTGTAACTGTAAATAGATATTGTGCTTCAGGATTAGAAACCATTGGAATGGCTACTGCCAAAATCCAAAGCGGAATGGCTAATTGCATTATCGCAGGTGGAGCCGAAAGCATGTCTTTTATTCCAATGGGAGGCTATAAACCTACTCCAGATTATGGAGTAGCTTCAGCAGGAAATGAAGATTATTATTGGGGAATGGGTCTAACTGCTGAAGCAGTCGCTAAACAATATAACATTTCTCGAGAAGACCAAGATGAATTTGCTTATAATTCACATCAAAAAGCATTAAAAGCACAAGCCGAAGGTAAGTTTGATACACAAATTGTACCTATCACAGTAGAGCAAACTTTTATTAATGAAAACGGAAAGAAAGAAACCAAAACGTACACAGTCACCAAGGATGAAGGCCCTAGAGCTGATACTAATTTAGGAGCTTTAGGAAATTTAAAACCAGTATTTTCAGCGGATGGAAGTGTTACAGCTGGAAATTCATCTCAAATGAGTGATGGTGCTGCTTTTGTTCTAGTTATGAGCGAAGAATTGGTAAAAGAATTAGGAATTACCCCAATAGCACGATTAGTCAATTATGCTTCTGCAGGTGTAGAACCTAGAATAATGGGTATTGGTCCTGTAAAAGCCATTCCTAAAGCGTTACAACAAGCGGGTTTAACATTGAACGACATAGATCTTATTGAATTAAACGAAGCTTTTGCTTCACAATCATTAGCTGTAGTACGTGAATTAGGCCTGAATCCTGAAATTGTGAACGTAAATGGCGGTGCTATTGCTTTAGGACATCCTTTGGGTTGTACAGGAGCTAAATTGTCAGTCCAATTATTTGACGAGATGAAACGTCGCGGCAGCAAATACGGAATAGTAAGCATGTGTGTAGGAACAGGTCAAGGAAGTGCAGGAATATTCGAGCTTTTATAATAATTAAAAATAGATGCATCTAAAATCAATACAATTTTAAATTTCTCTAATTTTTATAATCTGTGTTGTAAAAACAAATCTTTAAAACAATTATAAAACATAAAAACAATGGAAGATATCACTAGAGGAGGACAATTCCTTGTAAAAGAAACAAAATGCGAAGACATCTTCACACCCGAAGATTTTTCTGAAGAACAATTGATGATGCGTGATTCTGTGAAAGAATTCGTAGATAAAGAAATTTGGCCTAATAAAGAACGATTTGAGAAAAAAGATTATGCTTTAACCGAAGAAACTATGCGTAAAGCTGGTGAAATGGGATTTCTGAGCATTGCTGTTCCTGAGGCTTATGGCGGTATGGGAATGGGATTTGTAGATACGTGTTTAGTATGTGACTACATCTCTGGTGCTACTGGTTCATTTTCGACTGCTTTTGGAGCACATACTGGAATTGGAACTATGCCAATTACCTTGTACGGAACAGAAGAACAAAAACAAAAATACGTACCTAAATTAGCTTCTGGAGAGTGGTTTGGTGCCTATTGCTTGACAGAACCTGGTGCAGGTAGTGATGCTAATTCGGGTAAAACAAAAGCAGTTTTATCTGAAGACGGGACACATTACAAAATTACGGGACAAAAAATGTGGATCTCAAATGCTGGATTTTGTTCCCTTTTCATCGTTTTTGCCCGAATCGAAGATGACAAAAACATCACTGGTTTTATTTTAGAGAATACTGAAAATAACGGAATTTCTTTTGGTGAAGAAGAACATAAATTAGGAATCCGAGCCTCTTCTACTCGCCAAGTGTTTTTTAACGAAACCAAAGTGCCTGTAGAAAATATGCTATCTGAAAGAGGAAATGGATTCAAAATAGCAATGAACGCACTCAATGTTGGACGTATCAAATTGGCTGCAGCTTGTTTAGACGCACAACGCCGGGTAACTTCAAATGCGGTGCATTATGCAAATGACCGTATTCAATTTAATACTCCTATTGCTAATTTTGGTGCTATCCGTGCGAAACTAGCCGAAATGGCAACTGCAACATATGCCGGTGAAAGTGCTACGTATCGTGCAGCCAAATCTATTGAAGACAGAATTACTATTCGCGTTGCCGAAGGGAGTTCACACCAAGAAGCTGAACTTAAAGGGGTTGAAGAGTTTGCTATTGAGTGTTCAATTCTAAAAGTAGCAGTTTCTGAAGATATCCAAAATTGTGCAGACGAAGGAATCCAAATTTACGGCGGTATGGGATTCTCTGAGGATACGCCAATGGAATCTGCTTGGAGAGATGCTCGAATTGCCCGTATCTACGAAGGTACGAACGAAATCAACCGAATGCTTTCTGTTGGGATGCTAATCAAAAAAGCTATGAAAGGTCAAGTAGATTTATTAGGACCTGCCATGAAAGTACAAGAAGAATTAATGGGCATCCCTTCTTTTGAAACCCCTGATTATTCTGAATTGTTTGCCGAAGAAAAAGAAATGATTGGAAAATTGAAAAAAGCATTCTTAATGGTGGCTGGTGGTGCTGTCCAAAAATTTGGTCCTGACTTAGAATCTCACCAACAATTATTAATGGCAGCGGCAGATATTCTAATTGAAATTTATATGGCTGAAAGTACGCTATTAAGAACAGAAAAATTAGCTAAGAAACAAGGTGAAAATGCTGTTCAGGCACAAATTGCCATGGCAAAATTATACCTATATCAAGCGGTGGATATTGTAACTCAAAAAGGAAAAGAAGGAATTGTTTCTTTTGCTGAAGGAGATGAACAACGTATGATGCTTATGGGATTACGCCGTTTTACTAAATATACCAATATGCCAAATGTGGTGGCGCTAAGAGAAATCATTGCAACTAAATTAGTTGCTGAAAACAAATATTGCTTTTAAGCAAAACGATAGTTTTTAGTTTGAATTTAATTTGTGTTAAAAACCGCTTCTGATTCAATTCAGGGCGGTTTTTATTTTTTAAGAAAAAATTAATTAATGACTTTACATTTATGTGTAACTTTATAAAGTAAAAAAAATCAAACGTAGATATGAAAAAAATTATCGTATCCATTATAGTAATTGTTGCTGTAATTATTGGATGTAAAACTGCCAATTCAAACGATTTAAAAAAACTAGTTCTTAGTTTTGAACCCAAAAGTAATAGTACTGTTTCCGGAACGGCTAGTTTTATAGAAAAAAATGGCAAAGTTACATTTGAAGCCAAAATATCAGGTTTAAAACCAGGTATTCACGCTATTCATATCCACGAAAAATCGGATTGCTCAGCTGCAGATGGAAGTTCGGCAGGAGGACATTGGAATCCAACTTTTAAAAAACATGGCAAATGGGGAGCAGGAGAATACCATAAAGGTGATATTGGTAATTTTACAGCAGATGAAAATGGAAATGGAATCATTACTTTAACTACTAATGAATGGTGCATTGGCTGTGGAGATCCAACCAAAGACATATTAGGAAAAGGATTAATTGTGCATCAAGGAGCAGATGATTTTGTAACACAACCTACTGGAAATTCGGGAGCTCGAGTAGCTTGCTCTGCAATTATAAAATAAATAGGTTTCTCAAGGTGTATCATTTTAACCGTTTTGTATTGTTATAAAACGGTTTTTTTTAAGTTAATTTCATAGTAGCAGAAGAAAAAAAACATAGCTTTGCCTTTTTAAGTTAAAGCAATGATAAACCCATCAATACCAGGTTGGATTGACAAATTTTTCAGTGAACAAAAAATTTCAGAAATGAAATTAGTTACTGAAAACAGCTCTTTTTATGCTAGCTTAAGAGCTACTGGATTCATTTATGGACATATTATATCTTTAGATACAAAATCAAACATTCCAATTGAAAGTTGGTTCAAAGAAGAAATCTCAAAAGTTGCTTTATTTAATAGTCTATTGGGAGTATATATTGTCACAAAAAAAGAGTTGAATTGGGATGAATTTATTGCAGAGACTGTGTCTTTTTATAAAGAAATGCATTCTGAAGAATTTAACCTTTTTAAAAAATTACTACCGAAAAACAGTCTATCACTTACGCTAGAAAAATATATTGATGAACGTGTTCAAACTAATGAAAACATTGTTAGTAAAAACTTTTCTCATTTAGTGACTAATGCACTTTTATTTATTGACGTTTTAGCTTTTCGCCAATACTTAATTCACGGAGAAATTCCTGAAAAATATCTAAAAAAAATTGAAGAAACAATAGTTAATATTGTTACGCTAGCTTTAAAAATAAAAACAAATAAATCACAATACGACAATTTATTGATCAAGCTTTTTGAAGCCTCTATTCGATACAGTAAATTTTCTAAAAATTCTCATTTAAGTCTGGATAAAATCGAATTGGATTATTTTAGCAATGAATTAGAAAAGAACTACTTAATTGATATTGCAGGAATGGCTTTATGGAATGATGGTATATTAGAAAATACTGAAAATTATTTCTTATATGAATTATCAGAAACACTTTCTTTAGGTAATAATTTTGTAAAACAAAGTATTATTGATACAAATAATTTTATACAACAATATAAAACCGAAATTCCCTATTTCAATTATTCTAATCCCGTTAAACATTTTTATGACCAAACTACACAAAATGTCGTTAAACTTATAACTAGAAATAAAACACGATTAATCAAAGAAATTATTCAAAGTAAGGAATTAATGGTATTACTTGCAGCTTCCACTAGAAGAGATTTAAATGACAAAGAGAAAAAAAAGATAAAAAAACAATTATTGGATATCTGTAAAACTATACCATCACTTACAATTTTTTTATTGCCAGGAGGTAGTTTACTATTACCAATACTGATTAAATTTATTCCTACACTCCTACCTTCAGCATTTAATGAAAATTTAGATGACTAATAATTATTAATCCATGAAAATTGTTTTTCATTCAATAGTTCCTTATTTTCTCGAATATAATGGAGATAGGCTGATGCCACAGGACTCATTTTTTTATCCTTTAACCAAACTAACTTCCAATTAGAAATTAACGGTAATCCTTCTGCCTCTATTATTGTAACATCTTCATTTTCTAATTCATTTTTCAGTCCAATTAAAGGCATTATGGAAACCCCTAAGCCTGAAATAACAGCCTGTTTTACTGCTTCATTAGAGGTTAATTGCAATTTACTTTTAACAAAGAAACCTTTATTTTTAAGATAATCTTCCATATAATAGCGAGTTGCCGAACCTTCTTCTCTATAAATAAGAGGAATGTCAACTAGAGATTTTTCAATTGTTAGACTTTTATCTATTGTTAAATTTTTATTCCCAAAAAGAAATAATTTATTCAATAACAATGGTTCAAAATCAATCCGAATATCTTCCGGAATACTTGAAACTAAAGCAAAATCAATTTCATTATTTTTTAAAGCTTGAACAACTTTTAACTTGTTCGTTACATCCATATCTAATGCAACGCCTTTATTAGAATTCATAAAATCTGTCAAAAAATAAGGCATAACATACTTACCAGTAGATACCACTGAAATTTTTAAGATTCCGGATAAAATTCCTTTATAAGCAAGAGTTTTGTAATTAATCTTATCAACTTCATTGATAATTTGTTCCGCTGCAAAAGCAATTTCTTTACCAAAATCAGTTATATATAATTTTCTTCCTATAACTTCTGTGAGCGGAATATCAAATTGATCTTGAAAATTTTTTAACTGAATAGAAACCGCTGGTTGAGATAAATACAACTCTTCTGAAGCTTTAGTTATACTCTTAGTTTTTGAAACTTTTAAAAAGACTTTCAGTTGATGCAAAGTATAATTCATAAAATATTTTTATTAACAACATAACAAATATAAATAAAAATTTATGAATTAATACTATGAAATTTGCACAATATTAATCTAAATGAAATGCTACCAAAGAGAAATAATTTAAAAAAGATAAAAACTGACAGGGTACTACTATCAATTATTATCGCGCTATCTTTAGGGATACTAATAAACATACTATCCAATTTTTCTGTCTGGTCTACCTTATTGTTAGCTTCAGCTTTATTTATATCAACTTATTTGCTCAAAACATTAAATATTAAACTTTAGACAGATGAATAATCAATCGAAATTTCAATTAATTGATGGTACATTTACTTCCGATGACGCAAAAAAGATACTCAATTCAATGATTCTAAATAAAATACAATATCACGAATTAGAAGGATTTAGTAATACTATTAGATTTAACTTAAATCCATCACATTCAAAAAAAAGAATTCAAGAATTGAACGATATGAAATCTACTTTAAATTTACTTTTAAATGAAATAGAATCAAATGAACAAGTGGTTGAATTAAAATGTGAATTTGAAATCAAAATAAAATAAATGTTTGAAGGTCGCAGATTAGTAATTGCTACTAAACATCAAAAAGAAAAAATAATTACTCCCTTAATCGAAAATTCTATAGGCGTAAATTGTATTAACAATACACTTTTTGACACTGATTCGCTAGGTACATTTTCAGGAGAAGTAGAAAGAAAAACCGATGTGATATCTACATTGCGAAGCAAATGTATAAATGCGATGAAAATGCATGGTGTTGATCTTGCTATCGCTAGTGAAGGTTCATTCGGAGCCCATCCATCGTTATTTTTAATTCCCGGAAATGAAGAATCATTACTATTTCTAGATCTAAAAAACAATATTGAAATAATGGCACGGGAGTTAAGTACTGAGACTAATTTTAACGGTCAGTATATTAAAAATGAATTCGAATTAGATGAATTCTGTAAACAGATAAAATTCCCATCACATGGTATAATTCTTAAATCAGATCAAACAAATTGGACAGAAATACACAAAGGAATAATTCATCATTCCCAATTACTAAAACATTTTAAAAAAATGATGGATGCATTTGGAAAGGTTTACGTAGAAACAGATATGAGAGCCCACCTTAATCCAACTCGAATGAGTGTTATTAAAAAGGCAACTATAAAATTAATACAAAAAATACAATCAAAATGTCCAAGCTGCCAAACCCCCGGTTTTGATATTAAAAATGTCAATATGGGTTTGCCCTGTGAGTTATGCGGTTCTCCAACACGATCTACACTAAGTGTTAATTATATATGTACGAAATGCAACTTCGTGAAAGAGGAAAAATTTCCTAACAAAAAGAAAACAGAAGATCCAATGTATTGTGACTATTGTAATCCATAATTAAATGACAATTGTAACTAAAAATATTCAAAAAGCAGCTGAAGAACTTAACAAAGGACATGTTATAGCTATACCAACAGAAACTGTATATGGATTAGCTGCTAGTATTTATGATGAAAATGCAATAGAAGCTATTTTCAAAATTAAACAGAGACCCAGTAATAATCCATTAATTGTTCATCTCAAATCGATTGATCAACTCACCGATATTGCAATTGATATTCCTGAATCTGCTTTAAAGCTTGCCAATCATTTTTGGCCAGGACCGTTGACACTAATACTAAAAAAACAAAATAAAATATCCAATTTAATCACTGCAGGTAAAGATACTGTTGCAGTTAGAGTCCCTGATCATACAATAACACAGGAACTTTTACACTATATTAATTATCCAATTGCAGCTCCAAGTGCCAATCCTTTTGGATCAATTAGTCCTACCTGCTCAGAACATGTTTTGGATTATTTTTATGATAAAATAAATTTAATTTTAGATGGAGGAAGTTGTAAAAAAGGAATTGAGTCAACCATTATAGGATTCGAAAATGAAACACCAATTTTATTTCGTCATGGAGCACTATCAATAAACAGTATCGAAAAAATTATTGGGCCTATCAAAATAAAGACAAATGACAACCACACACCTGATGCACCCGGAATGTTCTCAAAACACTATGCCCCAAAAACAAAATCTTATCTTGTTGATAATGTAACAGAACATTTAAGATTAGTAAGTAACAAAAAAATAGGTATTCTCAATTTCAAAAATACCATACAATTAAATACGAAAAATATACAATATATATTATCTCCTACAGGAGATTTTGATGAGGCTGCAAAAAACCTATACGATTACTTGCACAAATTAGACAAGTCGAATGTTGATCTGATTTTAATTGAAAAATTACCTGATTTAAATTTAGGAAAATCAATAAATGACAGACTTTTGAGAGCTGTAGCAGAACAATGAAATTAATAATACAAAAATCAGAAATAAAAGAATAATTAAACTATTGTATCTTTGAAAGAGAAATAACAACGCTTTTCCAAAATTAAATAATTAAAACCCTTTAAAAACAAACATGAATACAAATCTACTGATTGAAAATTTAACAAATCCAGCCCTTCTTTTTTTTGTACTTGGTATAATTGCCGTTTATCTTAAAAGCGATTTAGAAATTCCCGAAAACTCTTCAAAATTTATATCATTATACCTACTTTTTGCAATTGGATTTAAAGGAGGACAAGAACTTTCTCATGAACAATTTACAAGTGAAATTATCTGGTCAATGCTTTTTGGGATAGCGATTTCAGCACTAATTCCTTTATATACTTTTTTCATACTAAAAAGAAAACTAAACATATTTGACTCTGGTGCAATAGCTGCCGCTTATGGCTCTGTCAGTGCTGTTACTTTTGTAACAGCGGTATCCTATTTAGAAGCACATCAACTTAAACTTCATGGACATATGGTGGCCATAATGGCTTTAATGGAATCTCCAGCAATAATCATAGGATTACTTCTCATCTCTGTTTTTCAAAATACGGAAAAGAAAAAAATAAATCAAAAATCAATTTTAAAACATTCTCTAACTAATGGTAGTGTATTACTTATTTTAGGAAGCCTAATTATCGGGTATTTGGCCGATGCAAAACAAGCGGAAGGAATTAAACCATTTACAAACGATTTATTCAAAGGTTTTTTAGCGATTTTCCTACTAGACATGGGTATCTCAAGTGGAAGAAAATTGAAATCGTTTTTTAATTGTGGATGGTTTCCATTTGTATTTGCCTTTGCTATTCCTATTTTCAATGGATGTCTTTTTGCTTTATTAAGTTCACTAGTAACAACTGAAATCGCAAACCGATTCATATTCGCAATTCTTGCAGCTAGCGCCTCATACATCGCGGTACCAGCTACAATGAAAATAACCGTACCTAAATCAAATCCAGGTTTGTATCTCCCGATGGCATTAGCTGTAACATTTCCAGTTAATATTACTATAGGAATGCCTATTTATTTATCTGTTATAAATTATACAATGTAAATCAAATTAATTAGAATTTTAATTGATACACTTCATCTAAATCAACATCTGAACTAAAATTGACATCTAAATCTGTTACAAATCCAGAGTTTAATCCGTATGCCCAGCCATGAAGGGTTAAATCCTGACCAGATTTCCATGCTGATTGTACTATAGATGTTTTAGCTAAATCAAAAACTTGTTCTTTTACATTAACCTCAACAAATGCATTGAAACGCTTTTGTTCATCTTCTATGCTGTCTAAATAAGTTTTATGCAAACGATAAATATCTTTAATATGTCTAATCCAGTTATCAATTATTCCAATAGATTGGTTATTCATTGCTGCTTGAACCCCTCCACAACCATAATGACCACAAACAATGATATGTTTTACTTTCAAAACATTAACAGCATAATCCAATACACTTAACATATTCATATCTGAATGAATGACCATATTAGCAATATTTCTATGTACAAATACTTCTCCTGGTTTAGCTCCTACAATTTCATTTGCAGGGACTCTACTATCTGAACATCCTATCCATAGTAAAGGGGGATTTTGTCTCTCTGCTAAATTTTGAAAATAATTTGGATCTAATTCTAACGAATTTTCAACCCATTTTTTATTATTATCTAATATTTTTTTGTAAAAATCATCACTCATTAATAAGGGCTTTTTTTGTGGTCAAATTTAATCTAAAATTAAATTCTTTTGTTAACTAAAAAAATCATTTTCTATTTTATTGTGTATCTTTTAAATTTAACTACCATTTTTTAATCAAAAATAAATTCATTACGCATAAATTAAACTGATTGTTTTTATACTTTTGTATCAAAATTCATTATACAATGACAATAACCCAACTAAAATATGTTTTAGCTGTTGCTGAACACAAGAACTTCACCCTTGCAGCTGATAAATGTTTTGTCACTCAACCTACATTGAGTATGCAAATTCAAAAAATTGAAGAAGAGCTCAATATTCAGATATTTGATCGTTCCAAAAAACCTATTCAATTGACTGATATTGGTCAAAAAATTGTCAGCCAAGCTAAAAACATTGTCAATGAAGCGGATAGAATTCAAGATATTGTTGAACAGCAAAAAGGTTTCATTGGAGGAGAATTCCGATTAGGCATCATTCCTACAATTATGCCTACATTGCTTCCTATGTTCCTAAATAATTTCATTAAAAAATACCCAAAAGTAAAACTAATTATTGAGGAATTAAATACCGAAGAAATTATTACAAAATTAAATAATGGTCACTTAGATGCTGCTATTGCCGCTACTCCTCTTGAAGAAGAAAAAATAAAAGAAATAGTACTGTATTTCGAACCCTTTGTAGCGTACATCCCAGAAGGTCATCAACATTTTGAAAAACAAGAAATTGAAGTTGTTGACCTAAATTTAGACGAAATCCTTTTATTACAAGACGGGCATTGTTTTAGAGATGGTATTCTAAATTTATGCAAAAACAATAGTCGTAATGAGATCAATCATTTTCAAATAGAAAGTGGCAGTTTTGAAACATTAATCAAATTAGCTGATGAAGGTTTAGGAACTACATTACTACCCTATTTACATACATTAGATTTAAAAGATACTGACAAAAAAAAATTACGCCATTTCAAAGAACCTAAACCAGCTCGAGAAGTGAGTTTAATTTTTCCAAAAAGTGAATTAAAAATTCAAATTATAGATGCTTTACGAAGTACTATTGCAGGAGTTATAAAAGGCGCTATTGTTTTTCAAAATGTCGAAATTATAAGTCCAATTCAAAAAAAATAAAAAAGGAACCTTTTTAGGTTCCTTTTTTATTTATGCATTGATTACTTGTAAACAAGGTTTTAATTCTGGCTTTTCACGTGTAAATCGAAATAACCACTCCTTTAATTGTTCCATCTCATAGGGCAGTAACGTTTTAATTGCTTTCTGTAATTCTTTGTAAAAAAGTGTAGGATCAAAACTAACTCTTTCTAGAATAGATTTGGTGTAATCAAGCATTACTTTAGTCATAATGAATTCAATTATGGATTAAACATTTTTTAAACATCATAAATTTACACGAATATAAAATGAAAAATAAATTAATTAACGAAGTTTTAAGTAATTTTATATTCCAAATACAAAATTTATTGATCACATTTACTTGCCCGAAACATTTCTCTTTTACCCGGAGGACCTGGCAATTTTTCGACCAGAAAACCTACCTCAATCATACTCCGTTTTACAACACCTCTAGCGGCATAGGTAACTAATTTACCCCCTGGTCTAAGAGCATTATACATTTTTTGAAAAATTACTGTACTCCATAACTCTGGTTGCACTCTATAACCAAAAGCATCAAAATAGATCAAATCAAATTGTTCTGAATCATTGATATCTTGAAAAAATTGTTCTCGCTTTAGCAATTCAAAATCAGAATCTAAATTAACTTTCTCGTCCCAATTGCTTTCATGCATCAATAGAAACAGTTGGTCTTGATTAGTTGCATTTAATTGGGTAGTATAATTCATCTCCAAAATTTCTGAAGCGCTTACAGGATAAGCTTCTACTCCTACATACTGAATACTCTGATTTAATTTTTTAGATGCTAAAAATGTCATGAATGCATTTAACCCAGTTCCAAAACCTATTTCTAAAATGGATACCGATTGATTCGGAAATAGCGATAGTCCATTCTTGATAAAAACATGTTCCGCTTCTTGAATTGCTCCATGTTTTGAATGATAACATTCATCCCATTCTTTCAAATGAATGGTCGTTGAGCCATCGAGTGTTTGAATAATTTCTCTTTCCAATGAATATTTTTTGAAGTTATTAGTGCAGAAAGTTTTCTGTTTTATGTCCAAAATTAGTTAAAACAAAAACGTTTCATTCTAAAAAAAATGATATTTTTTATATAATTCCTATAAATAACTCGCAATTAAACAATTATTTTTAAATATACACAAATCGCAGTTAATAGCTATAATTAATACTTTTTTGATAAGTTTTTAAACGATTTTTATTTAATTTTGTAATCATTAAATACAGAAATCCTAATCTAAAATATAATAGCTAAAATTATTACTTTTTAGCACAAACAATTCTTTATTATGAGTACAACTCAAAACACAAAAATTGAAATTATAAAATCACCTACTTCAAAAATTAATGAGGTAGATTTCGAGAATCTAAGTTTTGGTGCTGTTTTTACAGACCATTTATTTGAATGCGATTTCAAGAATGGAGCGTGGCAAACACCAACTATTAAACCGTATGCTCCTTTTTTAGTAGATCCTTCTACTCGTGTATTCCATTATGGCCAGGCCATTTTTGAAGGAATGAAAGCTTATAAAGATGAGCAAGACACTATCTGGTTATTCAGACCTGATGAAAACTATAATCGTTTTAATAAATCTGCCGTTAGAATGGCTATGCCTGAAGTTCCTGAAGAGATTTTCATGAACGGATTAATAGAGTTACTTAAAATTGATCAAGCCTGGGTAAAAAAAGGTAACGGAAACTCTATGTACATCAGACCATTTATGATTGGGACTGGAACAGGGGTAATTGCTAATCCATCAAACGAATATAAATTCATGATCATTCTTTCTCCTGTTAAATCATATTATGCAGGCGAAGTGAAAGTAATTGTAGCTGAACATTATAGTAGAGCTGCAAATGGAGGAATTGGAGCTGCCAAAGCTGCTGGAAATTATGCTGGACAATTTTACCCAACTAATTTAGCTAACAAAGAAGGTTTCCAACAAGTAATTTGGACAGACGATGCTACACACACTAAATTAGAAGAAGCAGGAACCATGAATGTATTCTTCAGAATCAATGATACCTTATTTACTGCACCTACAAGCGAAAGAATCCTTGATGGGGTAACTAGAAAATCGCTTATTGATTTAGCTAAAAAAGAAGGAATCAAAGTAGAAGTTCGTTCAGTTTTAGTAAATGAATTAGTTGAAGCTGCTAAAGATGGAAGTTTAAAAGAAATATTTGGGGCAGGAACTGCGGCTGTTATTAGTCCAATTGTAGGATTCTCCTATAAGGACACCTACTACGAATTACCTAAATTAGAGAATTCAGTTGCTGCTGATTTAAAATTAAAATTGACTAACATTCAAAATAAATTAGCCGAAGATACTTTTGGTTGGACAGTTAAAGTATAACTTTTTGTAATCTAAATGAAAAAGGCGATTTATAAAAAATCGCCTTTTTTATTTTTAAAAACTCAAATTGTAATTATTCCCCTAATATTTTAGAGAAATCAGGTTTAAAATAATTTGGCCCTTTCATTACTTTACCATCTTCACGATAGATTGGTTTCCCATCCTCCCCTAGTTTACTCATATTAGAGCGTTGAATTTCGTCAAAGACTTCCTCAATTTTATGTTGCAAACCATGCTCTATAATCGTCCCACAAAGAATATACATCATATCGCCCAAAGCATCTGCAATTTCGACCAAATCATTATTTAAAACCGCTTCTAAATATTCCTCATTTTCTTCTTTCATCAAATTGTAACGAAGATACTTTTTCGTTTCCCCTAAATCCGCAATGGGAGTTTCACTATGTCCTATTTGAAACGCAGCATGAAATTCTTTTACTGCCTTAATTTGTTTTTGCATAATTAAATTCATTAAATGATTTCGAAATGTAGTAACTATTCTTTTACAATTAACTAAATTTGCTTTAAAATTTTCAACACATGTTTAGTACTGGTCAAATAACTTTTGGTATCCTTTTTTTTATAGGCTTTGTAGTTACAATGATTATTGCTTATAAAAAAGATGCTCAATTACATCAGCTTTTCTATAAAGGAAATTATAAAATCCTACTAGGTTTTCTAGCATTTATTTGTTTGTTATTCGTAATTAAGATTTTCTTTAAGCGTTAGTTCATTTATTTTTTTTCAACAGCTAATATTATGTATAAATTAGCTAACTTTACGTAAGAAACCTAATTGAAACCCAAAATGAAAATCTTAAAATACATCTCTCTTCTGCTTTTACTCAGTTTTGTTTCTTTCTCTGTTTTCATTGCAACCCAAAAAGGAGTTTTTAGCATCGAAAAAAGTGAAGTAATCCCTATTTCAAAAAATAATCTGTACAACTATGTAAATGATTATCAAAATTGGGGGGATTTTATGGATTTCATGACCGGTAGGAATGAAATGAGGATTCATTACTCTAAAAATAGTATTGGGAAAGGCGCAACATGCACTTGGGAAAGCAATGAGGAAAATGGTACTATCCAAACTGTATCAACGAAAGAAAATGATAGTATCTATCAAAAAATGAACTTAGACGGAACAAAGTATGCGATAACTTGGATTTTGAAAGACACCCTTGGGGGAACAAAAATCACGATGAAATCAACAGGAGAGATGAGTTTTTCCTATAAAATATACACTGCACTCCATGGTGGAGCTTCTAGAATCATTGGAAACGTATTCGAAAACAGCTTATTCAATCTAAACAAACAATTGGTTTACGAAATTAACACGTATAAAATCAAAGTAAATGGATTGGTTCAGAAAAAAGGAACTCCTTACTTAAAACAAAGCTTTACAAGTAAAATTAGTTCTATTGTCAAAAATACACGTATCGTTTTTCCAAAAATGATTGCTTTTTGCAAACAGAATACTATTGAACTAAACGGAAAACCATTTATAATTTATCACACTTATGACGAAAAAAGTGGGTTAGCCAAAATATCACTTTGTATTCCAATCAAAGAAGCAATTATTACAAGCGAGGGAAGTGATATATTAACCGATGAACTAGAACCATTTTTAGCAATAAAAACCTCACTTTATGGTGACTATTCGCATCATAAAGAGGCGCTAAAGAAATCCATTAGCTATATTAATAGAAATGTGATTACACCTGATGCTAGATTCAATCACTTAGAAGTGTACACTATCAGTAAATCAGATAGTAACAAACCTTCTAAATGGAAAACCGAAATCTATTTTCCTGTGAAACCAAAAAATTTACGCCCACAAACTGTACCTAAAACCGAAGAAATCGAAAATACAGAAGCAGAAACTAGTTCATCTGGAATTTAATTTTGACTACAATTAAACCTTTTGGACCAATACTAATCTAATTAGTTAAATAGAAGCTTTGCAAGAAGAACAAGAATTTATTCAAAAATTGTTAGACCCTAAAACGCAACACAATGCGTTTCAAAAACTCTTGCTAGACTATCAAAAACCATTGTATCATCAAATACGAAATATTGTACTAAATCATGATGATACTGATGATGTTTTACAAAATACTTTTATAAAGGTTTTCCAAAATCTAAAAAACTTCAAAGGCGATAGTAAACTATTTTCTTGGATGTACCGAATAGCAACAAATGAAGCATTAACTTTTATCAAACAAAAAGCACAAAGGCAGAAAATTTCAACCGAAGAATTACAAAACAAAACCATCGATAATTTAAAAGCTGATGTTTATTTTGATGGAGACGAAATTCAAATCAAATTACAAAGAGCTATAACTCTTTTACCTCAAAAACAACAGTTAGTATTTAAAATGAGGTATTTTGAAGAGTTAAAATACGAAGAAATCGCTGAAATTTTAGACACCTCTGTAGGTGCTTTAAAGGCGTCATACCACCATGCTGTAAAAAAAATAGAAGCCTATATCACTTCAAGTTAAACCTTTTAAATTCTTTTTAGTCTAAAACATAGTTATGAAAACATTTAAATTAGATAACAAACCAAAAATTGCATCTGGTTTTACTACTCCAGAGCATTACTTTGATGATTTTTCTAAAAGGGTACTTTCACAATTACCTGAAAAAGAAATTAAAACAATCCCTCTTTTTAAAAGAAAGAAAATCATTTTTATTGCGGTTGCTGCCATACTAATTATTGGTTTATTTTTTCCCATTTACAATCAGTTTGTATCCAATTCAGAAGAACTAGATACAACCACCTTAGAAAATCATTTAACCTACCAAACAGATATAACTACTTACGAATTAATTAGTGAATTAGAAGAAGAAGATTTCAAGAAAATAGGAACAACAATAGAATTAAAAGACGAAACTATTGAAGATATTTTAGCCTCTAATTCAGACTTAGAGAAATTAATTACAGAATAAATTAATATAAAAACACCATGAGACTATTTAAAATATTAGCCATAGTAACATTATTTTCTAGCATAAGTTTTTATGCACAAGGGGAAAAAATGAAAGAAAAAAGAGAACAAATCAAAGCTATGAAAGTAGCTTTTATAACCTCAGAATTAGAATTAACTAGTACTGAAGCAGAAAAATTTTGGCCAATTTACAATACATTTGAAGAAAAAGAATTTGAATTAAAACATCTAAAAATGCGATCTTTTATAAAAAGATACAGAGAAGGAAAAGATAAAATGACCGAAAAGGAAGCTAGTTTATTGCTGTCTCAAATTGAAAACAATGAAGAAGATATATACGAACTACGCAAAAAATTTATTAGTAATCTAAAAGGAATACTACCCGCTTTAAAAATAATTAGACTTAAAAAATCGGAAGAAGATTTCAATAGAAAATTACTACTACAATATAGAAATAAAGGACAACACAAAGACTAAAAATGCCATACCCAATTCCTTTAGAAATGACTTTATATCTTTAATTAAATACACATTATTTTTTTTAACTGCAAAACCAACAGTTGAAGCATTTAATATTGGGTGTAAATATAAAAACACCATTGAACTATGGCACTATAACATAAACTCTATCTGTGTTTTTTTATTATTTTTTATCCTAATTTATTTAAAAAGAGTAAATTTGCCCACTTTTTAATTAAATATCATGAGCGTAGCGCATAAAGATCTCCATAGTAAATTAACACTTGGCGGTTTATTAGTTTCTTTAGGAATTATATATGGTGACATTGGAACTTCTCCTTTGTACGTTATGAAAGCCATTCTTGGCGACCATATAATTAATGCCGATATTGTTTTAGGTGGAATCTCTTGTGTTTTTTGGACACTTACTCTGCAAACTACAATTAAATATGTACTCATCACTTTAAGTGCTGACAACCATGGAGAAGGTGGGATTTTTGCCTTATATGCTTTAGTCAAAAAAACAAAAATACGATGGTTAATTGTTCCGGCTATTATAGGTGGAAGTGCTTTGTTAGCCGATGGAATCATCACTCCTCCTATTTCGGTATCCTCTGCTGTAGAAGGAGTTAGAACTTTTTATCCTGAAATTAATACCATTCCAATTGTAATTGGAATTTTATTCATTTTATTTACTATACAACAATTTGGTACCAAATTAGTTGGAAAGTTTTTTGCCCCGTTGATGCTAATTTGGTTTACCATGTTAGCAATTTTAGGTGGTATTCAAATCTTCAAACACATAGAAGTACTAAATGCACTTAATCCTTACTACGCCTATCATTTATTATCGATTCATCCAGATGGTTTTTTTGTGCTTGGATTTGTATTCTTATGTACCACTGGAGCTGAAGCGTTGTATTCTGACATGGGGCATTGTGGACGTAAAAATATTCGAATCAGTTGGATTTTTGTAAAAATTGCTTTAGTTCTAAACTATTTCGGTCAAGGTGCTTATTTAATTCACCATGAAGGACAATCATTAGAAAGTCTAGGTGGTAAAAATGGAAATCCTTTTTATCTAATTATGGCCGATTGGTTCCAACCTATCGGAATTGTAGTGGCTACTTTGGCAGCTGTAATTGCCTCTCAAGCGTTAATTAGTGGTTCATTTACTTTAATCAATGAAGCCATGCGTTTGAATTTCTGGCCAAAAGTCAAAATCAAATATCCAACCGAGCTAAAAGGTCAGTTATACATCCCTTCTATTAACTGGTTATTATTTTTTGGATGTGTAGGAATTGTTTTACATTTTGAAGAATCTAGCAATATGGAACATGCGTATGGTTTAGCTATTATCCTTTGCATGATTATGACGACTCTTCTATTGAATTACTATTTGATTATGAAACGAGTCAAATGGTTCTTATACGTTCCATTAATTAGCATTTATTTAATGATCGAATTCAGTTTTCTTGCGGCGAATATTACCAAATTTGCCGAAGGCGGTTATGTAACACTATTCATTGCAATTCTATTAATTACAATTATGACTATTTGGTATTTGGCAAAGAAAATTAACAAAGCGTATACTAAAATTGTTAAGATTGAAGATTACAAAAAAGTATTAGGTGAATTAAGTGCTGATCTGTCTATCCCCAAATATGCCACCCATTTAGTATATATGACTAATGCAGGAAGAATAGATGAAATTGAAGAAAAAGTAATGTACTCTATTCTACAAAAAAGGCCTAAAAGAGCTGATATATATTGGTTTGTACATGTGAATATTTTAACCGAACCCTATAAAACCGAATATAAAGTAACCGAAATCTTAAAAGACGATTTATACCGAATTGATTTCAATTTAGGATTTAGGGAACCTACAAAAATCAATCTGATGTTCCGAGAAGTACTGAAAGACATGGTAAAAAAAGGTGAAGTAGATATCACAAGTCGTTATGAATCATTAAATAAAAACAACATTCTTGGAGACTTTAAATTTGTATTGTCTGAGAAGTTTTTATCTAATGATAGCGATTTATTGTGGCATGAAAAATTAGTCATGAATTCGTATTTCTTCATCAAAAAACTAAGTTTATCTGAAGAAAGAGCCTTTGGATTAGATAGTAGTTCGGTGAAAATTGAAAAATTCCCAATGGTACTTCATGCACCAGAAAATATAGGATTAACAAGAATTAAATAAAATTGGATTTTCTAAATAAACTAAAGACACTGTTTTTACAACAGTGTCTTTTTATTTAGAACATTAAAATTTAGCTTTCACACCAATAAATAGTACCTTTGCGATTCAATTATTTAAAATGAGATTACATAGAAATTTAGTTTATACTACCATTGATGCTTTAAATGCAATATTCAACGAAGGAGAATATGCAGATAAAGTGGTAGCACGTTCCTTAAAAAAAGACAAACGTTGGGGAAGTTCCGACAGAAAATTTGTTGCCGAAACGATTTATGAAATTGTACGCTGGAAACGATTATATTCTGAAATTGCTGAAGTAAAAGAACCTTTTGACCGAGATAATCTATGGAGAATTTTTGCGGTTTGGGCGGTTTTGAGAGGGTACCCAATACCAGATTGGCGCCAATTAGAAGGCACTCCAGAACGAAAAATTAAAGGCCGTTTTGACGAATTATCTAAAATTAGAACATTTAAAGAATCTATCCCAGATTGGATGGATGAATTAGGTGTGAAAGAATTAGGAGAAAAGGTTTGGGCAAAAGAAATTGCAGCACAAAACCAACCCGCTAAAGTCATTCTTCGTGTCAATACTTTAAAAACTACCAAAGAAAAACTGAAAGCCATATTAATGGATTTGAATATTGAAACCGAATATTTGAAAGACCAACCAGATGCTTTAGTTTTAAAAGAAAGAGCAAATGTATTTTTAACCGATGCATTCAAACAAGGTTTTTTTGAAGTCCAAGATGCCAACTCACAATTAGTGGCTGCTTTCCTTGATGTAAAACCAGGGATGCGTATCGTAGATACTTGTGCAGGTGCGGGTGGGAAAACCTTACACATTGCTTCTTTAATGGAAAATAAAGGTCAATTGATTGCTATGGATTTGTATGAAAGTAAATTGAAGCAATTAAAACTAAGAGCCAAAAGAAACAGTGCTTTCAATATTGAATACCGAATTATTGACTCTACTAAAGTCATTAAAAAATTACACGAAAAAGCAGATCGTGTTTTGATTGACGCGCCTTGTAGTGGTTTAGGGGTTTTAAAAAGAAACCCAGATGCCAAATGGAAATTACAACCTGAATTCATAGACAACATCCGTAAAGTTCAAGCTGAAGTATTGGAAAGCTATTCTAAAATTGTAAAACCAGGAGGAAAATTAGTGTATGCTACTTGCTCAGTCTTACCTTCGGAAAACCAAGAACAAGTACAGCGCTTCTTAACAACCGAAATCGGAAAACAATTTCAGTTTATTGAAGATAGAAAAATATTGGCTTCGGAATCTGGTTTTGATGGTTTTTACATGGCCTTATTAGAACGTAAAAACGCTTAATCGAAAGTTATAATCATAAAAAAAGTCCCAAATTGGGACTTTTTTTTATGTATTTATAGTTCCGAATTAATCATTCATTGAAATCAAGAACTCTTCATTATTTCTAGTCTTTTTGAATCTATCATTGATAAAATCCATTGCTTCCACAGGATTCATATCCGATAAATATTTACGCATAATCCACATACGCTGTAATGTTTGAGAATCTAACAACAAATCGTCTCTTCGCGTGCTTGAAGACGTTAAATCAATAGCTGGGAATATACGTTTATTAGCAATTTTTCTATCCAATTGTAATTCCATATTACCTGTTCCCTTAAATTCTTCAAAAATCACCTCATCCATTTTAGAGCCAGTTTCGGTCAAAGCAGTTGCAATAATACTCAATGAACCTCCATTTTCTACATTACGAGCCGCTCCAAAAAAACGTTTTGGTTTTTGCAACGCATTAGCATCAACCCCTCCACTTAATACTTTCCCAGAGGCAGGTTGAACCGTGTTATACGCTCTTGCTAAACGAGTAATCGAGTCTAAAAGAATGACTACATCGTGTCCACATTCTACCAAACGTTTGGCTTTTTCTAAAACAATATTCGCAATTTTAACGTGTTCTTGTGGTTCTCTATCAAAAGTAGACGCAATAACTTCACCACGAACACTACGTTGCATATCAGTCACCTCTTCTGGACGCTCATCAATCAAAAGAACAATCAAATAAACTTCTGGGTGATTCGCAGCAATAGCATTAGCAATGTCTTTCAATAACATCGTTTTACCCGTTTTGGGTTGCGCTACGATCATACCACGTTGCCCTTTTCCTATTGGAGAAAATAAATCAATAATTCTTGTCGAAATAGTACTTTGTTTTTCGGCCAATTTGAATTTTTCTTTCGGAAAAACTGGCGTTAAATGCTCAAAAGAAACACGGTCACGAACTACTTGTGGATCATGCCCATTAATTTTTAATACACGAACTAATGGAAAAAACTTCTCCCCTTCTTTTGGAGGACGAACCACTCCTTTTACAGTATCTCCAGTTTTTAAACCAAATAATCGAATTTGAGAAGTCGATAAATAAATATCATCTGGCGAAGCCAAATAATTATAATCTGATGAACGCAAGAAACCGTATCCATCAGGCATCATTTCTAATACACCTTCACTTTCTATAATTCCATCAAATTCATAATCCGAATGTCCAAAATTATTTTTCTTATTCTTTTGATTCAGATTTGGATTACCAGTACCATTCTGATTATGATTTTGTTTGTTTAACTGATTAGAATTTACCTTTACTGTAGTGTTTTGATTTTCTAAATTTTCTTCTACGTCAATAGCTAAAGCCAATTCTGGTGTCGATGTTTTTTCTTTTTTTGCCAACTTTTGTTCGTAAGCTGACTTATTAAATTTAACTGAGTTTGCCCCTTTTTTTTCAGTAGTAGTATTTGAAACCCGTTTTTCTTCAGAAATTAATTCGGATTCTTCTATCACTTCTTTAGCAACACTATCCTTGGGTATTGAATCTTGAACTTCTTCGTGATTAGAAGATTTAATTCGGACTCTTTTGGGCTTTTCCAAACTGGTTTCATTTGAATCTGAATCTTGCGATGCTGAAGTTTTAGCTTGTTGCTCTAGAATTTGAACTATTAAATCTTCTTTCTTAACACCGTTATATTTTATTGTTTTAGCCAATTTAGCTATTTCTTGAAGCTCAGAGAGCTTCATTTCTTTTAATTTAGAAATATCAAACATGAAATGTTCTATTAGATTAATTTAGTTTTTTGGAAATGAAAGTGTGAAAAACAAAAGGTATTTTTTTGAATTGACCGTAAATGAAGTGCTTACGGGTTTATGTTGCAATAATACGAATATTTTTTAATCATACAATAGTATTTCTAAAAAAGAAAATATATTTTTGTGGAAGATTTATAATCAAAATGATACAAAGAGTCCAAACAATATACCTATTGCTTACATTTGTTATTACAGGAATACTCCCTTTTGTTTTTCCCTTGTGGACAACAACAGATGGTAAAGATTTTCTATTCATGCAAAACCAATTGTATGTTATTCTTTTTGGATTAAGTACAACCCTTACACTACTAAGTATCATTTCATTCAAAAAAAGACAAAATCAGTTTGTTATTGGCAGATTGAATATCATATTAAATTTAATTTTATTAGGATTATTTGTTTATCATTCACTAAACTTATCCGGAGAAGCTCCTGTAGTTTCTGAGAAGGGTATTGGGATGTTTCTTCCTATCTTAGCTATCGTATTATTAGGTTTTGCTAATAAGGCCATTAAGAAGGACGAAGATCTTGTAAAATCTGTGGATCGATTGAGGTAAACCTATAAACTTAGTTTATTAGTGCGACGAAGACCCGAATGAAATCATTCGGGTTTTTCATTTTTATTTGTAATCCAAAGATAGGATTATTTTTATAATTATTTTTCTTACATTTGAAAAAATGAAAAGACCCCAGTCCTCATGAATAAAACAATTAAAATCTACTTAGCCGATGACCACCAAGTCCTTATTGACGGAATTCAATATTTATTAAACACAACTTCTGATTTTAAGGTAGTTGGATTTTCTTTAGATGGCAAAGATCTGTACAATGAAATAACCACAAAACAAGCTGATATTTTAATTTTAGACCTCAACATACCTGAAAAAGATGGTATCGAAATTATTAAAGAATTAAATCAGAAAAATAGTCCCTGCAAAATAATTGTATTATCTAGTTATGATGATTTAAAATTAATCCGAGAAGTTATGAGACTAGGCGCTAGTGGCTATCTTACCAAAAAATGTGCTGGCGAAAATATCATCGAAGCTATTTACTCTGTGTTTAAAGGTGAAGATTATTTTTGTAACTCTGTTCGTGAAAAGATATTTCATTCTGTAACTAAAGACAACGCAAAAATTAACAAAGAATTTTCTTTTAAAAATCTTATCTTAAGCGAAAGAGAATTAGAAATCATCACATTGATTGCATTAGAATTTAGCGGTAAAGAAATTAGTAACAAACTGTTTATTAGCACTAATACAGTAGAAACACATCGCAAAAATATTATGAAAAAAATTGGAGCAAAAAACACTATTGGATTAGTCAAATATGCCATCAAAAACAATTTAATCAATTCATAATAATTATGTTTCAAAAAAAATCGTTGCTCACCTTTATTACTATAGCTATTCTAAGTAATAGCCCCTATATTCTTGCTCAAAAAAAAATAACCACTACGGAACATTTATCTAGAGAATTACGAATCGCTATCCGTCTAATGCGAAATGGTAATTACGATAAATCCTTAATTAAATGCCGGTATATTTTAAGGAATGCTATTTCTATAAAAGACAATAATTTAATTGCCTCTACCTATAATACTATTGGAGGTAATTTTGATTTATTTTCGGAACCAGAAAAATCTTTCTTTTACTATAACAAAGGGTTAATTTATGCCGAAAAGACTAATAATTTAAAATTAAAAAATCTATTTCATAACAATCTTGGAAATATTTATTGTTTTGATAAAAAAGAATATATAAAAGGAATTTACCATTATAAAAAATCTCTTGAATACAGCAAAAAAGTAAAAGACACTTTCGAATTAGTACTCACTAATCTCAATATTGCTTGGGCATATTTTGATATTAATGAATTCGATCAAGGATACCCGTATTTGAATTTTGTAAACCAACATCATCCAAAACATGGAAGTGATTTAACTGCAGTTGCCTTATCAATGCTCAATGCTATTTATTATAGCGACAAAAACAAAAAATCAAAAGCCATAACCTATTTTGAAAAAGCAATTGCTTTAGGGAATGCAGGGAATGAGAAATTTGACCTAGCACTAAGCTACCAAGAATACGCAAAATTCTTAAAAAAAAATGGCAAATATAAAGAAGCCTATGACAATTTAGTTTTATACAATGCCATTACGGAACAAATTAATGACCAAGAAAAACTAAACAAAGTAAAACAAGAAGGCTTTAACCTTGAAATTGAAGAATACAAACGCGAGATAGAAAAAATTGAATCTGAATACAATGCACAACAAAAACTTTTGATTGAAGAAAAATCAATTGCAAGAAAAAAGCTAGGCATCCTTGTAATTATCATCTTAATTTGCAGCATACTTTTCTATTTTTATATCCAAAACTCTAGACTCACACAAAGAAACAGACTAAACTCCCTACGGAATAAAATCCAGCAAAATATTATTAATGCTACCCTATCTGGACAAGAAATAGAACGAAAAAAAATCGCTTCTTTTTTACATGATAATATTAGTGCACTACTCTCTTCAGCAGGATTACATCTTACTATTTTTAGTCGAAATCAAATGGCTGTAGATAAAGAAATTAATAAGACAATACTTTTACTTAAAGAGGCACACGATAAAGTCCGAGATTTATCTCATGAATTAATTCCATCGCTATTAGTGCGCTTTGGACTTTTCTATGCATTGGAAGATTTATGCGAAAAAAATTCGAATTCGACTATGTCTTTTGAATACGAGAGCGATATTGATAAACAAACTCGTTATCCAGAAGAATTTGAAATCAAAATATATTTTATACTAACTGAACTATTCAACAATATCATCAAACACAGTGAAGCAACTATCGGTAAAATTGTACTAAAACAAAATAACTACGAATTAACAATTCAAGTTTTTGACAACGGAAAGGGATTTAAAACAGACCAACCGCATTTTTTTGAAGGATTTGGTATTAATCAAATTAGAGCAAGAATAAATACCATGAAAGGAAAATTTATAATTGACTCCAAATTAGGTATGGGTACAATCATTACAATAAAAGTTCCTATAGAATAATTATACTCGCTTTTCTATTTCTATAACTTCCAAGTTTTTAATAACTGGCCCATCAATCACAAACCGTAACATGGTGCGAACTTGATGAAATCCGCTTTTTCCAGCAGCGCCAGGATTCATATGCAATAAATTATTTTTCTTATCAAATTGTACTTTGAGAATGTGCGAATGTCCACAAATAAAAAGCTTAGGAGTATTTTGAGCTAGTTCTTCTCTAATAGCTAAATTGTATTTTCCAGGATAACCCCCAATATGAGTAATCCAAACTGGAACATCTTCACAAATAAATCGATTATGCAACGGAAACTCTGATCGTGCTTGAGCATCGTCAATATTACCATA
>JACCDV010359437.1_pt1 | contig 38873 bp, 35 predicted proteins | sample 7446131 | NCBI WGS metagenome assembly JACCDV01 (sample SAMN15323448, study PRJNA562643) | freshwater metagenome | isolation source: river surface water | place: USA:Blue River Watershed | collected 2017-08-17
CATGAGGGCGGCCGTGACGCGCTGGGCCAGCCAGTCGCGGAAACCATAACCAGCACCGACGACGGTGCGCTTGGAGCCGTAGTTGACGGACATGTTTGCTTGCTCCCGGGGTGAATCAGTAAATGCCAAACAGTTTGGCGCCCAGCGCCGCGGTCAGGCCCAGGCTCAGGACCAGGGTGACGATGGCCGAGGACTTGCCGAACTCCTTGCTCACCGCATGGCACACGTCCATGTAGAGGTGGCGCAGGCCGGCGATGAAGTGGTGCAGGTAGGCCCAGATGAGGGCCAGTGCGACCAGTTTCATGAACCAGCCGGGCACGAAGCCCAGGCCGACGTTGAAGGCAGCTGCAAACTGGGCAAAAGAAACTTCGGAACTGATCGAAGTGTCAAACATCCAGATGATCAGGGGCATCAGCAGGAACATCAGCAAACCGCTGATGCGGTGCATGATGGACACCCAGCCGGCGGCCGGCAGCCGGTAGGTGGGCAGGTCGCTCAGGGCGTTGATGTTGCGGAATTCGGGCCGCTTTTTGGCGAGTTCAGTCATGTGTGTACTTTCTCGTTGTTCACGGAGTTGTCATCTCTACTGGACAAACCGCAGCATTCTATTGCAACGCAACAATCTGACATGAGCATTTCAGCACGTTCGTTCGGCGCTGGTTCAGGATGGCGGTGGCGCTGCCCCGGGCTGCTCAGCCAAGGACGTTGTGGTAGTGGTGGCTGTCGGTGCGGTAGAGGCCGCGGCGCAGTTCCATCGGGGTGTCGTTGTAGGTGTGGGCCACGCGCTCGACGCTCAGCAGCGGTGTGCCGGGGGCGACATCGAGCAGGACCTGCTGCGTTTCATCTGGCAAAACGGCGCGGATTTTTTCATCGGCACGCACCATGCGCACCCCGAATTCGGTCTCGAACAGGGCGTACATGGTTCCCTGGTAGGTGCCCAGACGCTCGGCGGTCAGGCCCTTGAAGGCGCTGCCGGGCAGCCAGAGGTCCTCCAGGATGGTGGGGATGCCGGCAAAGTACAGCACGCGCCGCACCTGCAGCACGGTGTCGCCCGAGCGCAGCGCCAGGGCGCGGGCAATGTCGGCGCTGGCGCGCAGGCGCCTGCAGTCCACGATGCGCCGCTGTGCCGGCCCTTCGCTGGCCACATCGCCGTTGTCCGGCACCAGTTTGAGAAAGCGGTACTGGGCATGGTGCTCGGCATGGGTGGCCACGAACGTGCCCTTGCCCTGACGGCGCACCAGCAGGTTGTCGCTGGCCAGTTCGTCGATGGCCTTGCGCACCGTGCCCTGGCTGACCCGGTAACGGGCGGCCAGTTCGATCTCACTGGGGATGGCTTCACCCGGCTTCCATTCGCCCGATTGCAGGCTCTGCAGGATCAGCCCCTTGATCTGCTGGTAAAGCGGGCTGAAGGCCGGCGTGGGGGCGCCCGGATCGAGGGTGCTCGTCTCCATCGTCATCGGTGTGTTGGGGTTGGTTGCGGGGGCCTGTTCAAGGCTGCGAATGGGGCGAATCATATCTTATATAAGACATAAGACAAATTGACCTGTGCGGGTTTTCGAGGGTACACTCGGGCGCTGTTTCGTTCTGTCACCACTCACTTTTTCTGGAGTTTTCAATGAGCAAGAAGCCCGTCCGCGTGGCCGTCACCGGCGCTGCAGGCCAAATCGGTTATGCCCTGCTGTTCCGTATCGCTTCCGGCGAAATGCTGGGCAAGGACCAGCCCGTCATCCTGCAGTTGCTGGAAATCCCCGATGAGAAGGCACAGAAAGCCCTCAAGGGCGTGATGATGGAGCTCGAGGACTGCGCTTTCCCGCTGCTGGCTGGCATGGAAGCCCACTCGGACGCGATGACCGCTTTCAAGGACACCGACTACGCCCTGCTGGTGGGCGCCCGTCCGCGTGGCCCGGGCATGGAGCGGGCCGACCTGCTGGCCGCCAACGCCCAGATCTTCACCGCCCAGGGCAAGGCCCTGAACGCCGTGGCCTCGCGCAACGTCAAGGTGCTGGTGGTCGGCAACCCTGCCAACACCAATGCCTACATCGCCATGAAGTCGGCACCTGACCTGCCGGCCAAGAACTTCACGGCCATGCTGCGCCTGGACCACAACCGCGCCGCCAGCCAGATCGCTGCCAAGACCGGCAAGGCCGTCAAGGACATCCAGAAGCTGTGCGTGTGGGGCAACCACTCGCCCACCATGTACGCCGACTACCGCTTTGCCACCATCCAAGGTGAATCGGTCAAGACCATGATCAATGACCAGGTCTGGAATGAAACCGTGTTCCTGCCGACCGTGGGCAAGCGTGGTGCCGCCATCATTGAGGCCCGTGGCCTGTCATCGGCCGCTTCGGCCGCCAATGCCGCCATCGACCACATGCGTGACTGGGCCCTGGGCACACAGGGCGCCTGGGTCACCATGGGCATCCCCTCGCAAGGCTGGTACGGCATCCCCAAGGAGGTCATGTTCGGCTTCCCGGTCACCTGCGAAAACGGCGAATACAAGGTCGTTGAAGGCCTCGACATCGACGCTTTCAGCCAGCAGTGCATCGACAAGACGCTCAAGGAACTGACCGACGAGCAAGCTGGCGTGGCACACCTGCTCTGATCGGATCACTGGCGTGTCCTCGCATCCGCGCGATGTCCTGATCGGCGCACAGGCCGGCAGCGTGCAGCTGCCGGTTTGTGACCATTACAGCGGCGTCGAGGTGCGGATGCGCAAAAGCCTGCAGCTGCAGGCCGAGATGGCGGAGGAATTCGGGACCTGCGTCTTCGACGTCACGCTCGACTGTGAAGACGGTGCGCCGGTCGGTGGCGAGGCGGAACACGCTGCGCTGGTGACGGAGCTGGCGCTGGCCGCCGCGCCTGCGGCGCGCGTGGCCGTTCGGGTCCACCCGGTGGATCACCCCCATTTCGATGCCGATGTGGCCCATATCGCCGGCCGCGCCGCCCAGCGCCTGGTGCATCTGATGGTGCCCAAGGTCGAGTCTGTGCAGGACGTCGAGCGCGCCGCGCACGCCCTGGAAGCGGCGGGCGCCCAGCAACTGCCGCTGCAGGTGCTCATCGAGTCGCCGGCTGCAGTGCATCGCGCGTTTGAGATTGCCGCCCACCCCCGGGTGCAGTCGCTGAGCTTCGGCTTGATGGATTTTGTCTCGGCCCATGGCGGTGCGATCCCGGCCGATGGCATGGGTGTCCAGGGACAGTTTTCCCACCCGCTGGTGGTGCGCGCCAAGCTGGAGATCGCCAGTGCCTGCCATGCCCATGGCAAGGTGCCCTCGCACTGCGTGGTCACCGAATTCAGCGATGTGCAGGCCATGCGCCAGGCGGCGCTCAGGGCGGCGCGTGAATTCGGCTACACCCGCATGTGGAGCATCCACCCGGCGCAGATCCGGCCGATCCTCGAGGCCATGGCGCCGACCGAGGCCGAGATCGAGCGTGCCAGCGAGATCATCCTGGCGGCGCAGGCGGTGCAGTGGGCACCCATCAGCCACGCCGGGCAGTTGCACGACCGCGCCAGCTACCGCTTTTTCTGGCAGGTGCTCGAACGGGCCCACCAGACCGGTCGTCCGCTGTCTGCCGGAATCCAGCCCTTGTTTGCGGCCTCTGGCCAAAACACAGGTCTGTCTGCATGATGGGCAATACCCTCAGCCAGGAGACAGGCATGCACACCACGGCGATCCTTCTGGGCCTGGCGCTGCTGGGCAGCACGGCCTGGGCCGAGTCCGGCAAGCGCCAGCCATCGCCTGCCGGGCCCAATGCGCATAAGCCGCAGCCCCCGAAGGCACAGACTGCAAAAGCGTCTGCACCCAAGGTGTCTGGGCCAAAGACGCCCGCCAGGCCGGCGGCCGAGGTGCCCATGGGAGAGCTGGAACTGGACATTGCGCAGCGTGTGCACCAGGGTCGCCTGCCTTGCGAACTGGGCGCCAGCGTGCAGATCGAGTCCGATCAGCAGCAGCCAGGCTACTTCCATGTGCAGGGCAAGGGCTTTCGCTACCGCATGCATCCCGTTGCCACCAGCACCGGGGCGATTCGTCTGGAAGACCGGCAGGCGGGTGCTGTGTGGCTGCAGCTGGCCAACAAGTCCATGCTGATGGACCAGAAAAAAGGGCAGCGCCTGGCCGACGAGTGCGCACACCCTGAGCAGCTCGCGCATGCCGAGCACATGAAAAACAACCCGCCGCCGCCCCTCATCGAGGTCAATCCGGGGCGGTGATGTCCCATTCAATTTTGTTAGACAGGAGAAAAAACCATGTTGAAAGCCTACCGTGACCATGTCGCTGAACGCGCGGCCCTCGGTATTCCACCGCTGCCGCTGGACGCCAAGCAGGTGGCTGAACTCATCGAGCTGATCAAGAATCCGCCCGCTGGCGAAGACGCGTTCCTGATGGATCTGCTCACGCACCGCGTGCCCCCGGGCGTGGACGATGCCGCCAAGGTCAAGGCCAGCTTCCTGGCCGCCGTGGCGCATGGCGACCTCAAGGTGGGTCTGGTCTCCAAGGCCAAGGCGGCCGAGCTGCTGGGCACCATGGTGGGCGGCTACAACGTGCACCCCCTGATCGAGTTGCTCGACGACGCCGAAGTGGCCGGTGTGGCCGCCGAGGGCCTGAAGAAAACCCTGCTGATGTTCGACTTCTTCAATGACGTCGCCGAAAAAGCCAAGGCCGGCAATGCCAAGGCCAAGGAAGTCATGCAGAGCTGGGCCGATGCCGAGTGGTTCACCACTCGCCCGGAAGTTGAAAAGAAAATCACCGTGACCGTGTTCAAGGTGCCGGGCGAGACCAACACCGACGACCTCTCGCCTGCGCCAGACGCCTGGAGCCGCCCCGACATTCCGCTGCACTATCTGGCGATGCTCAAGAACACCCGCCCCGGCGCTGCATTCACCCCAGAGGAAGACGGCAAGCGCGGCCCGATGGCCTTCATCGAAGAGCTCAAGAAAAAAGGCAATCTGGTGGCTTACGTCGGTGATGTGGTCGGTACCGGTTCGAGCCGCAAGTCGGCCACCAACAGCATCATCTGGGGCTTTGGTGAGGACATCCCCTTTGTGCCCAACAAGCGCTTCGGCGGCGTGACCCTGGGGGGCAAGATCGCCCCCATCTTCTTCAACACGCAGGAAGACTCCGGTGCCTTGCCGATCGAAGTCGATGTGAGCCAGCTTGAAATGGGCGACGTCATCGACGTGCTGCCCTACGAAGGCAAGATCGTCAAGAATGGTCAAACCGTCACCACCTTCCAGCTCAAGAGCGATGTGCTGTTTGACGAAGTGCGCGCCGGGGGCCGCATCAACCTGATCATCGGCCGCAGCCTGACCGCCAAAGCCCGTGAATTCCTGGGCCTGCCCGCTTCGACCGTGTTCCGTCTGCCGCAGGCCCCTGCCGCCAGCAAGGCCGGCTTCACGCTGGCGCAGAAGATGGTCGGTCGTGCCGTGGGTCTGCCTGAAGGTCAGGGCGTGCGCCCTGGCACGTACTGCGAACCCAAGATGACCACGGTGGGCTCGCAGGACACCACCGGCCCGATGACCCGTGACGAACTCAAGGACCTGGCCTGCCTGGGCTTCTCGGCCGACATGGTGATGCAGTCCTTCTGCCACACCGCCGCTTACCCCAAGCCAGTGGACGTCAAGACCCACCGCGAACTGCCCGCATTCATCAGCAACCGCGGCGGCGTCTCGCTGCGCCCGGGCGACGGCGTGATCCACTCCTGGCTCAACCGCCTGCTCTTGCCCGACACCGTCGGCACCGGCGGCGACTCGCACACCCGCTTTCCGATCGGCATCTCCTTCCCGGCCGGCTCCGGCCTGGTGGCCTTCGGCGCGGCCACTGGCGTGATGCCGCTGGACATGCCCGAGTCCATCCTGGTGCGATTCAAAGGTGAAATGCAACCGGGCGTGACCCTGCGCGACCTGGTGCACGCGATCCCGCTGTACGCCATCAAGCAAGGCCTGCTCACGGTGGCCAAGGCCGGCAAGATCAACGAGTTCTCGGGCCGCATCCTGGAAATCGAAGGTCTGCCCAACCTGAAGGTCGAGCAGGCGTTCGAATTGTCTGACGCGTCTGCCGAGCGCTCGGCTGCCGGTTGCACGATCAAGCTCAACAAAGAGCCGGTCGAGGAGTACCTGCGCTCGAACATCGTGCTGATGAAGAACATGATCGCGGACGGTTACAAGGACGCCCGCACCCTGGCCCGCCGCATCGAGAAGGTCGAGCAATGGCTGGCTGCTCCGAACCTGCTCGAAGCCGACAAGGACGCCGAATACGCGCACATCATCGAGATCGATCTGGCCGACATCAAGGAACCCATCGTTTGCTGCCCGAACGACCCGGATGACGCCAAGTTCCTCTCCGAAGTGGCTGGCGCCAAGATCGACGAAGCCTTCATCGGTTCTTGCATGACCAACATCGGCCACTTCCGTGCTGCCGCCAAGCTGCTGGGTGGCCAGCGCGACATCCCCGTCAAGCTGTGGGTGGCACCGCCCACCAAGATGGACGAGAGCGAGCTGATCAAGGAAGGCCATTACGCGGCCTTTGGCACGGCCGGTGCCCGCACCGAAATGCCCGGCTGCTCGCTGTGCATGGGCAACCAGGCGCAGGTGCGGGAAGGCGCGACTGTGGTGTCCACCTCGACCCGCAACTTCCCCAACCGCCTGGGCAAGAACACCAATGTCTATCTGGCCTCGGCCGAACTGGCCGCCATCGCCTCCAAGATGGGCAAGTTCCCCACTGTGGCCGAGTACCACGAGGCCATGGGCATCATCAACAAGGACGCCGCCAGCGTCTACAAGTACATGAACTTCGACCAGATCGAAGAGTACGCCGAGACGGCCAAGGGCGTGACGGTTTAAGCACCCGAGCGGCCTGGCCTTGCCACCCCGCCCGCGCAAGCCGGCGGGGTTTTTTGTGACCGTCAATACCTGGGTTCTTATCAGGGGTATTGCCTGGGTGGTCCAGCCTGACCGGCGGGCCGGCTATTCTGAGTCCATCAATCTAGGAGATGCAGATGCTGGCTCGACGTTCGTTTCTCGGTGCAGGTCTGGCCGGGGCTTCGGCCCTGACCTTGTCCTCGGTCTGGTCGCAGGGCGCGCCCAATTTCGGCCCGCCCAATCTGCCTGCCACCGGTTTTCGGCGCATGACGCTGGGCTCGATGGAGGTGATTGCCCTCAATGATGGCGCGGTGCGTCGACCGCTCGGCGAGGAGTTTGTCACCAATGCCCCGCTCGAGCAGGTCAAGGCCCTGCTCGCATCGCAAAGCCTGCCAACCGATTACATCGATGTGCCCTACACGCCATTCCTGCTGATCAACGGCAACCAGCGCTACCTGTTTGACACCGGCTTCGCGGACAACGGTCCGCCCACCACCGGCAGGCTGCTGGCCAATCTGGCGGCGGCGGGCCTGCGACCGGAAGACATCAACAACGTGGTGCTCAGCCATTTCCATGGCGACCACATCAACGGCCTGCGCTACAGGAACGGTGCGCTGGTCTACCCCAATGCGCGGGTGCATGTGCCCACGGTGGAACACGCTTTCTGGATGGACGATGCCCGCATGGAGAGCGCGCCGCCGGCCATGAAGGGCGCCTTCATGGGGGTTCGCCGCGCCCTGGGCAACCTCTCGGGCGACCAGCTGGTCAAGTTTGAGCCGGGCAGCATGGTGGCCCCGGGCATTACCTCGGTGGCGGCCTTTGGCCACACGCCGGGCCATACCCTTTTCCGGATCGACTCGGCTGGCCAGTCCTTTGCTTACGTCGGGGACATCACCAATGTGCCGGCCTTGTTCGCGCGGGCGCCTGACTGGTCGGTGGTGTTCGACATGAACCCGGACATGGCCCGCCAGACCCGTCGCCGCGTGTTCGACATGCTGGTGCGCGACAAGATGGTCGCCGGTGGTTTCCATTTCCCCTTCCCGGCGTTTGGCAACATCGAAGCCGCGGGCAACGGCTACCAGTTCCGGCCCATGGCCTGACCTGTTGCCTCCTTCGGCCCCGCAGGGGTGAAGGCAGGTGTCAGAACATGCGCGCGATCAGCGCGCCTTCGGCCGGACCGTCCACCGGGATCCAGACCTGTACCGGGTTGCCTGCAGCCACCTCGATGGCCTGGCCGTCCGTGCTTTGCATCTGCCGGACCCGCACCTGGCGGTTGCCGCTGGGGTGGATGATCTCGATGGTGTCGCCGACCGCGAAGCGGTTCTTGGTCTCAATGCGGGCCCAGCCGTCATCGCGAACCTGCAGCACTTCGCCGACGAACTGGCTGCGCGTGCTGGCCGAATGGCCAGTGATGTAGTTCTGGTAGTCCTGGCTGGGGCGGCGCTCAAGCAGACCGGTGGTGTAGCCGCGGTTGGACAGGCCTTCGAGCTCGATCAGCAGCTCGGGGTTGAAGGGGCGGCCAGCCACCGCATCATCGATGGCCCGGCGGTAGACCTGGGCGGTGCGGGCCACGTAGTAGTGGCTCTTGGTGCGACCCTCGATCTTGAGCGAGTCCACACCGATCTTGGCCAGCCGCTCCACATACTCGACAGCACGCAGGTCCTTGCTGTTCATGATGTAGGTGCCGTGCTCGTCTTCCATGATCGGCATCAGTTCGCCCGGACGTTCCTTCTCCTCGATCAGCCAGATCTTGTCGGCCTCGGGGTGACGCTGGCCACCGCCGCAGGTCGAGAAGCTGCTGGCCGCCTCCTCGTCTTCCTGCGCGAAATTGAAACCGTCCAGGCGCTGGCTGGGTACCGCATCGCCAGTGTTGGCATCGGTGTCAGCGCTGTGGGTTTTGTACTCCCAGCGGCAGGCGTTGGTGCAGGTGCCCTGATTCGGGTCGCGCCGGTTGAAGTAGCCGGACAGCAGGCAGCGGCCCGAATAGGCGATGCACAGCGCGCCATGGACAAAGACCTCGATTTCCATGTCCGGGCAGTCGTTGCGGATGGCCTGGACTTCATCCAGACTGAGTTCGCGGCTGAGGATGATGCGGCTCACCCCCTGCCTCTGCCAGAACTTCACGGCAGCGCTGTTGGTGGTGTTGGCCTGCACCGACAGGTGGATCGGTACTTCAGGCCAAAGGCCTTTTTCCATCTGCTCGCGCACCAGCATGATCAGGCCAGCGTCGGCCATGATGATGGCGTCGGGGCGCAGCTCGACCACCGGCTGCAGGTCGCGCAGGTAGGTGCGCACCTTGTCGTTGTGGGCGATCAGGTTGCTGGTGACAAAAAATTTCTTGCCACGCTGGTGGGCTTCGCCGATGCCGATGGCCAGCTGTTCGAGCTTGAACTCGTTGTTGCGCGCGCGCAGGGAGTAGCGGGGCTGGCCGGCATAGACCGCGTCCGCGCCAAAGTCGTAGGCGGCGCGCATGCGTTGCAGGGTGCCGGCAGGCAGCAGCAGTTCGGGGGCTTTGATCGAGGTCATGGGGCCGTATTGTCCGGGTTTTGGGGCATTCTGGTACGGGCACAATCCGGGCATGGACATCCATGCACCCCAGATCCTGGTGGCCGGCGGCGGCATTGGCGGCCTGGCCGCGGCGCTGGCGCTGGCGCGCCAGGGGGCGCAACTGGAAGTGCTGGAGCAGGCCCAGGCCTTCACCGAGGTGGGGGCAGGCATCCAGATCGGCCCCAATGTGACCCGCATCCTGCGGGCATGGGGGCTCGAGCCCGGCTTGCGCCGTGTGGCCTGCTATCCGCATGCGTTGGTGGCACGCGATGCACATTCCGGGCGTGTGATCGGCGAGCTGCGGCTGGGCGAGCGGAGCGAGCGCATGTATGGCGCCCCCTACGCCTGCATCCACCGCGCCGACCTGCACCAGCTGTTGCTGCAGGCGGTGCAGGCCTGTGGGGTGCCGCTGCATCTGCAGCAGCGGCTGACCGAGGTGCAGCAGTGTGGGCAGGGCCTGCTGGTGCACACCGAACAGGGGCTGGAGCGCCAGCCGGCCCTGCTGGTGGGCGCCGATGGATTGTGGAGCCGTGCCCGTCTGGCACTGGGGCCCGATACCGCGCCGCGCTTTACCGGGCACCTGGCTTACCGGGGCCTGATCCCGCTGTCAGCACCTCAGCCGCAGCCACGGATCACGGTCTGGATGGGGCCACGCCTGCACATCGTGCACTACCCGGTTCAGGCCGGTCGGGCGCTCAATCTGGTCGCCATTGTGCATGGGCAGTTGCCTGCCCATCCACAGGATTGGGACCAGGCGACCCACGCCGCCCACCTGATGCAGGCGCTCGGGCCGGTCTGCCGGCCCTTGCAGCAAACACTGGAGACCGTGCCCGAGTGGCGCCGGTGGGCGCTCAGCGACCGGCCGCCCCTGACTTCGGCCGCGCAGATGGGGCAGGGCGCCGTGGCCCTGCTGGGCGATGCCGCCCACCCGATGCGGCCCTATCTGGCGCAGGGTGCGGGCATGGCCATCGAGGATGCGCAGGTGCTGGCGCAGTGCTGGGCGCAGGGCGGCACGCCTGCCGAGCGGGTGCAGCGCTATGCCTCGCAACGTTGGTCGCGCAACGCCCAGGTGCAGGCGCGAGCCATCCGCAACGGCCGCATCTTCCACGCCCAGGGCCCCATCCGCTGGGGCCGCAACCTGGCCATGGGGGTGCTGGGGGCCAGGGTGATGGACATCCCCTGGCTCTACCGCGGCGGGGACTGACGCTCAGCTGGCGTCCAGCTCGCGGTGGCGGATGAGGGTCAGCCAGCGGTCCTTGAAGGTCTCGGCCAGCATTTCGACCAGATAGACCGAGCGGTGCTGTCCTCCGGTACAGCCGATGGCCACCGTGACGTAGCTGCGGTGGTCTTTCTGGATCGCCGGGATCCACTGTTGCAGAAAGCCCTCGATCTGCTGTTGCATGCGCTCGACCTCGGCCGACTCGCGCAGGTAGTCCTGCACGGGCGCATCCCTGCCGGTCAGGGGCCGCAGGTGCGACTCGTAGTGGGGGTTGGGCAGCATGCGCACATCGAAGACAAAGTCGGCGTCATTGGGGATGCCGCGCTTGAAAGCGAAGGATTCGAACACCAGCGTGAGCTGGGCCGTGGGCGCGCTCACCAGGGTCTTGACATAGGTCTGCAATTGGGCAGAACGCAGCAGACTGGTGTCGATCACATGGGCGCGCTCGCGCAGCTCGGAGAGCAGTTCGCGCTCGAACTGGATGGTCTCGTGCAGCGCCTTGTCGCTTTGCGGCTTGGAGGCGCCTGAAAGGGGGTGCTTGCGGCGTGTCTCGGAGTAGCGCCGCAGCAGGGTGTCGGAGGTGGCGTCCAGGAAGATCGACTTGAGCGTCATGTCCATCCCGCGGAGCACTTCGAGCTGCTCGGGCATCAGGTGCAGGGACGTGGCGCTGCGCACGTCGATCGCAATCGCCAGCCGGCTTTCCTTGTGCTGTTCCTCGAGTTTGACAAAGGGGATCAGCAGTTCGGGCGGCAGGTTGTCCACGCAGTAGTAGCCCGAGTCTTCGAGGGCGCGCAGCGCCACCGACTTGCCGGAGCCGGACATGCCGGTGATGAGGATGATGTCCATGGCGTCAGGCGGGGGTGGCGCCCAGCATTTCGCGGGCATGGGCCAGGGTGGTGGCCGAGAGTTTTTCGCCCCCCAGCATGCGGGCGATTTCCTGCACACGTTCTTCGCCGGTGGTCGCCTGCACGCGGCTGACGACCTGGCCGCCCACGTCCTGTTTGCTGACCACCAGATGCTGGTCGGCACAGGCCGCCACCTGGGGCAGGTGGGTGACCGCCAGCACCTGCCGGTGGCGGCCGAGCTGCTTCATCAGGCGCCCGACGGTTTCGGCCACTGCACCGCCCACACCCGAGTCCACTTCGTCGAAGATCAGGGTGCCGGCCTCGCCGAGTTCACTGGTGGTCACTGCGATCGCCAGCGCGATGCGCGAGAGTTCGCCGCCGGAGGCCACCTTGCCGACCGGCCGCGGCGTGCTGCCGGCATGACCGGCCACCAGGAACTGCACTTCGTCGAGGCCGTGCTGGGCGGGCTGTTCGAGGTCCTGTATCTGCACTTCGAAGCGGCCGCCCTGCATCCCCAGTTGCTGCATGGACACAGTGACGGCCTGGGCCAGGGCCGGGGCCGCTTGCTGGCGCTGGCGGGAAAGGGCGCGGGCAGCTTGGAGGAAGGCATCCCGTGTCTGCTGCTCGTCCGATTCGAGCGCCTGCAAGTCGCCGGCGGCATCGAGCCGGGCCAGCGCCTGCTGCCATTGCAGCCAGACCGTGGGCAACTCTTCGGGGGGCCGCTTGTAGCGGCGCGCCAGCGAGAGCCACAGGCCCAGTCGTTCGTCGAGCTGTGCCAGGCGCTCGGGGTCCAGGTCGGCGCGGCGCAGGTAGGCGTGCAGGCTGTGAGCGGCATCCTCGGCCTGTGCCTGCGCCGCCGCCAGCACCTCGGCCTGCGCCTGGAACTCGGGCTCCACGCGGGCCAGATCAGCCAGGCGCTGACCGGCACGGGCCAGCAGGGTGAGTGCACCGGCGGTTTCGTCTCCTTCGAGCAGGGCATTGGCCGCTTGCGCGGCATCAATCAGGGCCTGGGCATTCGAAAGCCGCCCATGCTGGGTGTTGAGTTCTTCCCATTCGCCTTGGCTCGGGGCCAGTTTGTCGAGCTCGCCGATCTGCCAGGCCAGTCGTTCGCGCTCGGAGGCCAGGGTGTCCTGGGCGCGGCGGGCTTCGTCCAGGGCCTGGCGGGCGTCGCGCCAGGCCTGCCAGGCCGTTCGCACCGGCCGGCTGTCGGCCTGGGCGTATGCATCGAGCAGCTGGCGCACCGCATCGGGCCGCGTCAGGCTCTGCCAGGCGTGCTGGCCATGGATGTCCAGCAACTGTTCGCCCAGTTCGCGCAGCTGCGCGGCGGTGGCCGGGCTGCCGTTGATGAAGGCGCGGCTTTTTCCCGCACTGTCGACCGTGCGGCGCAGCAGCAGGGCATCGCCTGCTTCGTAGCCGGCGTCCTGCACCCATTGGCGGGTGGCGGCGCTGTGCGCGAATTCGGCACTGATTTCGCAGCGGCCGGCGCCTTCACGCACGACGCCGGCATCGGCGCGGGCGCCCAGCGCCAGCTGCAGGGCGTCGATCAGGATGGACTTGCCCGCGCCGGTCTCGCCGGTCAGCACGGTGAAGCCGCTGGCCACATCCAGCTCGAGTGCATGGACGATCACAAAATCCCGCAGGGTGACGTGCGTCAACGCCATCGTCAGGCCCCTTCGTTCCAGTGCATTTTCTTGCGCAGGGTGTCAAAGTAGTTCCAGCCCTCGGGATGCAGAAAGCGCACCTGGTGATGCGATCGCCGCACGGTGATGCGGTCGCCGATCATCAGCGAAGCCAGTGACTGCATGTCGAAATTGGCGCTGGCATAGCGGCCTGTGACGATTTCGATGCCCACTTCGCAGCTGTCGGGCAGCACGATCGGGCGGTTCGAGAGGGTGTGTGGCGCGATGGGCGCCATGATCCAGCCGCCCAGGGCCGGGTGCAGCAGGGAGCCGCCTACCGACAGGGAATAGGCCGTCGATCCGGTCGGGGTGGCAATGATCAGGCCGTCGGCGCGCTGGTTGGCGACAAAATGACCGTCGACTTCCACCCGCATTTCCATCATGCCCGCTGTGCCGCCACGGTAGACCACCACATCGTTCATGGCCAGCGCGTCGAACACGCACTGGCCGTCGCGCTGCACGCGCGCATGCATCAGGCTGCGCAGGTCGGTCTGGTAACGGCCCTGCAGCATGGGGGGCAGCAAGGTGGCGTACTCCTTGAGCGGGATGTCGGTGATGAAGCCCAGCCGGCCCTGGTTGATGCCGATCAGCGGCAGGCCATGGCAGGCCATCTGGCGGCCCACGCCCAGCATGGTGCCGTCACCGCCGATGGCAATCCCCAGATCGCACTGCTGGCCAATCTGCTCGAAAGTCAGCTCCGAAAATCCGTGCAGGCCCGTCAGCTGGGCGGTGGCCTGCTCGAGCACCACCTCGCAACCCAGGCGCGAGAGGAACTGCGCCACGTCTTCGAGCACCTTGCGGGAGCTGTCGAGCGCAGCACCACTCAACGTGGCATGGGTCCGGCCGAAAAGTGCAACATGACGGAATTGCGATTTCATCCGCAAATTACATCATTAAAATGGCTCCATGCTCGACGATCGTGCCAAGTTGTTGCTCAAAGCGCTGGTGGAGCGCTACATCGCCGACGGCCAGCCCGTGGGCTCGCGCACCCTGTCCAAAGCTTCGGGCCTGGAACTCTCTCCGGCCACCATCCGGAACGTGATGGCCGACCTGGAGGATCTGGGTCTGATCGCCAGCCCCCACACCTCGGCCGGGCGCATCCCGACCGCGCGCGGCTACCGCCTGTTTGTTGACACCATGCTCACGGTCCAGCGTGAACAGCTGCAGGCACCGAGCCTGGCGCCCGACCAGCCGCAGAAGGTGATCGCCAACGCGGCCCACCTGCTCTCGAACCTGTCACAGTTTGTCGGGGTGGTCATGGCACCCAAGCGCTCCTCGGTGTTCCGGCACATCGAATTCCTGCGCCTGTCCGAACGGCGCCTGCTGGTGATCATCGTCTCGCCCGAAGGCGATGTGCAGAACCGGGTGCTCTTCACCGAGGCCGATTACTCGCAGAACCAGTTGATCGAGGCCGCCAACTACCTCAACGCCCACTTTGCCGGCATGGCGATTGAGCAGGTCCGTGCCCGTGTGCAGCAGGACCTGGTCAAGCTCCAGGGCGAGATCGCCGCCCTGATGCAGGCGGCGGTGCAGGTCAGCTCCGAGGCGCTGGCCCAGGAGGCGGACAATGTGGTCATTTCGGGCGAGCGCAATCTGCTGTCGGTGTCCGATTTTTCGCACGACATGGGCCACCTGCGCCGCGCCTTCGAACTCTTCGAGCAAAAGACCCAGCTCATGCGCCTGCTCGATGTCTCCAGTCAGGCCGAGGGTGTGCGGATTTACATTGGCGGTGAAAGCCAGATCGTGCCGATGGAAGAACTGTCGGTGGTCAGCGCGCCCTACGAGGTCGATGGGCAGGTGGTCGGCACACTGGGTGTGATCGGCCCCACCCGCATGCCTTATGACCGCATGATCCAGATCGTCGACATCACCGCCCGACTGGTCGGCAACGCCCTGAGCCAGGGCAAATAGGAACTTGGCTTGGCACTGAGCGTGTGCATGTGCAACGCTTCTGCGATTTGCTGAAAATTTCAGCAGTGGACCGGGGCGGTACTCAGCCTAGAATTGCTGCTTTTAAGGGGCGTTAGCTCAGTTGGTCAGAGCAGAGGACTCATGAAAATTGTGCACCGAGAGGGGAAACCGCTCGTGTGAATGGCGTCAAATTCGGTGAAAGCTAAGTCGCAAGATATGCCAACGCCGAGCCAAGCCTCAAGCGGAAACGCTTGTTGAAGGTGTAGAGACTAGACGGCGCCCACCTAAGTCCGCGGATACGGTGAAGGCATAGTCCAGGGAGCGGTGAAAGCCGCACAAACCAGAATCCTTTGGTCGTTGGTTCAAGTCCAACACGCCCTACCACCTTCTTGATGGCGCCTGGCCCCGGTGCGGCCCCATTGAGCCGACCTTGTGCGGCAAAGCATTGCCATATTGGCGGCACCAGCGGCAATCGATGGCCTTTGTGGGTTCGACGACGGCAGGCAAGGCTTGATGCAAGCTGGAAGAGCCTTGTGGCACACAATTTGCAGGGAAGTCGCGACATTGCCACTGGAGCGCCCCATGAATCTGAAAGCCTGTATCGGCAGCAAGCCGCGCGAAGACGTTCCATGGGAATCGTCCTGCTTCACGCGCAGCACAAGTGACGACGGTCGAACCCGCCACCACCATCGACAATCTGCACACCCCAAGCGCAACCACTCGCCATTGCCATGCGAACGACCGTGATCACCGGAGCAGTCGCGGCCTTGTCCGAGCCGCTGTATGGTTCCCAGGGTGCGGCGGAAAAGACCCCCTTGTCTGCGCCTGCCGTTGCGTCTTTGTCAGAGGACATGGCGCGCATACAGCAGCAACATCAAATGCTCAAGGCTGTGTTGGCAATTGAGCCTGCACTGGCCTCAATGGTTTTCCAGGGGCACACACTGGCGCAACTGGCAACGGAAGCCGGGTTGAAACTGCTGCAGCGCGCGGTCGAAGCCATGGACTACGATGCGGTGGCGCTGAACCACGGCATCAAGCGACTGCGTCTCGATGGCTATGCTGGCGAAGTGATCTGGGACCACCCTGGCAGCCCGCAAACTTTCATTGAAAGCGATGCTGTCACCCAGGCGCTCGAGCAGCATGCCGAGCGTATTCGTGATGAATTGCTTGCCGCTGTTGATCGGACAGTGAAATTTCCCGACAGCGATAGTCTGACCAATGCGCAAGGTCTGTGGAGCTATCGCTCGTTTTATGACAAATCGGGCATGGAAAATCGTGACATGCACGGTGCTTGCCCGACGGCAGCATCCGTCATCAAAGGCCTGCGGCCAAACCTCACCTTTGGTTTTGCCTTTGCATCAGTGCTCAATCCGCAAACAACCATCGCGCCCCACAAAGGCTCCACATCCCTGCGACAGCGTTACCACTTGGGCATCAAGATTCCCAAGGACGGCATCTCCCGTATCAGGATTGGCCGGCGCTGGACAACCTGGAAAGAGGGCAAGGCTTTTGGATTCAACGATGCGATTGAACATGAAGTTGAGCATCTGTCAAATGAGCCGCGCATTGTTCTCATCGTCGACACCTGGGCAGGCCATGTGCCGGAAAGTGTCGTGATTGGATTGCAAAAGCACCCCGCACTGCTGCAGCTTGCCGTTCTGCGCCAACAAGGCACAACTGTCGCAATCAATGACTGACAGCCACCATTGCACATAAGGAATAAACATGATCCAGATGCCGGACTTTTCAACCCAGGCCATGTACGACGCGGAAACGGATTTCCATCTGATGATGAATGAAGAGCGGCTGGCGAAATTCGTGGTGCATTGGGAGGCCATGAAAATTGCAAGCCAGGTGCCCGGCGCCATCGTTGAATGCGGTGTGTTCAAGGGAACCAGTTTTGTGCGCTTTGCTTTGATCCGACAACTCCTCGGCGGAAATTTCTCCGCCAAACTCATCGCGTTCGACGTCTTCAGCGATGAGTTCCCCGATACCAGTTTCGAACAGGACAAGGCCCAGCGTGCACACTGGATAGAAACGGCTGGCGGTTCATCGATCTCGGTCGATCAATTGACGGCCACCCTGGAACGCAAAGGGATTGCCAATTTTGACATTGTGGCTGGGGATGCCACGCTCACCGTGCCTGAATATGCACGGCAACATCAGGGCCTGAAAATCAGCCTGCTGAATGTGGACATTGACTTTGTCGAGCCAACGCTGGCCGTGCTGGAACACTTCTACGACCGTGTATCGCGTGGCGGCGTCATCTTGCTGGACAATTATGCGGGTGAGGGAACCTCTGGCAAAAGCTATCACGGCGACACGTATGCGGTGGACAAGTTTTTTGCAAATCGCAACGTCAAAATCAACAAGTTTCCTTTCGCGGCCCGACCGGCCTACATCATCAAAGAGTGATTCATGCCCACCGCTGCACTGAATCGAAGGCTTTGCGTACGTGTGCAGGAGGGTCGCAAAGCTGTGTTACAATTTCGGTCTCGCGCGGCTGTAGCTCAGTTGGATAGAGTACTTGGCTACGAACCAAGGGGTCGTGGGTTCGAATCCTGCCAGCCGCGCCATTTTTTCAAAAGCCGCTCAACGAGCGGCTTTTGTTTTGGCGGTACCGGACCGGCAGGGGCGTCCTGTGCATGCCCCGCTCGCTGAGCCACCCACGCTGGCTGGTGCCGGCCCTGCGACTGGCCAGTGCTAAGCTTCCTGCATGCGATTGCTGCTCGATTCTTTCTGGCGGGCGGGCTTTTACTGCCTGACCCCGCGTGTCATTGTCCTGTCCCTGCTGCCGCTGGGGCTCATGGTGTTGCTGTCTGCCGCACTGGGTTACTGGTTTTGGGACGCCGCAGTGGCCCAGGTGCAGGACTGGCTGGAGGCCTCGAGCCTGCTGGTCATGGTCTGGCGCTGGTTTGAGGGCATGGGCGTGGCCCGGCTCAAAACAGTGGTGGCGCCGCTGGTGGTGATCTTCACTGCCACGCCGCTGGTGGTGGTGGCTGCCCTGATGGCGGTCTCGCTGTTCATGACGCCCGGCCTGGCGCGCTATGTCGCCGATCGGCGCTTCGCCCAGATGGAACGCAAGCACGGCGGCAGTTTCTGGCAGGGGCTGGGCTGGTCCTTGCTGTCGGTGCTGCTGGCGCTCGGGGGCATGCTGCTGACCTTGCCCCTGTGGCTGGTGCCCCCGCTGGCGCTGGTGTTGCCCGCCGTGATCTGGGGCTGGCTGACTTACCGGGTCATGGCTTTCGATGTGCTGGCCGAATTCGCCAGCCGCCCCGAGCGCGAGGCCTTGCTCGCCCGACACCGCCTGAGCCTGCTGGCCATTGGCGTGACCACCGGCCTGATGGGGGCAGCGCCCAGCGTGGTCTGGGCCTCTGGTGCCTTGTTCGCCGCGGCCTTTGTGGTGCTGATTCCGGTGGCGATCTGGATCTACATGCTGGTGTTCTCTTTTTCTTCGCTCTGGTTTGCCCACTTTGCGCTGGCGGCACTGGCCGAGCAGCGCGAGCGCGTCCTGGGGGAGGTCATCGATGTCCCGGCCACGACGGAGGGCACTTCGCCGCATGCCAGCGAGCGTTTAGCATCGCCGCATGAACCCCTCGACGACCGCCCACCCCACCAGCGCCAGCCCTGAGCGCGCCCTCCGTATTGGCCTGATCATCATTGGCGACGAGATCCTCTCGGGCAAGCGGGCTGACAAACACCTGCCCAAATTCATCGAGATCCTGGCAGCCCGCGGCCTGCAACTGGCCTGGGCCGAGTACCTGGGCGATGACCCCGGACGCATCACCGAGAGCCTGCAGCGTGCCTTTGCCTCGGGCGATGTGGTGTTCTCGTGCGGCGGCATCGGCGCCACGCCGGACGACCACACCCGCCAGTGTGCGGGCAAGGCGCTCGGCCAGCCGCTGGTGCTGCACCCCGAAGCCCGCCGACTGATCCTCGAGCGCATTGCCGACACGGCACGCGAACAAGGCCTGCCGTACGAGCCTGAGCGGCCCGACAACCTGCACCGCCTGAACATGGGGACGTTTCCGGTCGGCGCCGAGATCATTCCCAACCCCTACAACAAGATCCCGGGCTTCACTTGCACAGGCGCAGTGGGCGAACGTGGGGGCATCCATTTCCTGCCAGGCTTCCCGGTCATGGCCTGGCCCATGGCCGAGTGGGTACTCGACACGCATTACGCCGCTTTCTTCCGCCGCCAGGCCCATGTGGAGAAATCGCTCATCCTGATGGGGGCCATGGAGTCCACCCTGACGCCATTGATGGAGGCCCTCGAGGCGGCCCACCCGCAAATCAAGGTGTTCAGTCTGCCCAGTGTGGACCATCCCCAATGGGGGCGGCACATCGAGTTGGGCGTCAAGGGCGCCCCCGAAGCTGTTGAACATGCCTACGTGGCCCTGCTGGAGGGTCTTCAGGCCTTCGATCTGCAAAAAGGCCCCGAATTGGTGCGTTGATTTCATTTGCACCAAATAGGTGCATAATCGCACCATCTCGGACCACGGATTCGGCTGATTTTTTTGTCCAACGCGGGGCAAAGCTCCGCCTTACAGGCGAGAATGGCGGGCTTGCCTGCGGTGCAGGCGCAGGACTGTGCTGGCACAGAAACTGCAAAGCATCCGGCATCCGATTCCAACCCCGTCCAACCAGGAGATTTTGATGGCCAAGACCGTCGCAGACGTGATGAAGATGGTGAAAGACAACGAAGTCAAGTTCGTAGACTTCCGTTTCACCGATACCCGTGGCAAGTGGCAGCACATCACCGTGCCCGTGTCCCAGTTCGACGACGAGAAGTTCGAGCAGGGCCAGGCATTTGACGGTTCGTCCATCGCCGGCTGGAAAGGCATCGAAGCTTCCGACATGCTGCTGATGCCCGAAGCGGGTACCGCCTTCATCGATCCCTTCTGCGAAGACATCACCCTGGTGCTGGTCTGCGACGTGATCGAGCCGACCGATGGTAAGGCCTACGAGCGCGATCCGCGTTCGATTGCCAAGCGCGCTGAAGCCTACCTCAAGGCCTCTGGCCTGGGTGACACCGCCTACTTCGGTCCGGAGCCCGAGTTCTTCCTGTTTGACGAAGTGCGCTGGAGCACCGAGCCGAACAACAGCTTCTATGCCATCGACGAATACGAAGGTCCCTGGAACAGCGGCGCCAAGCTCGAAGGCGGCAACCGCGGCCACCGCCCGCGCGTCAAGGGCGGCTATTTCCCGGTTCCTCCGATCGACAGCACCATGGACATGCGCAACGAAATGTCCCAGGTCCTGGAGTCGGTGGGTATTCCCGTTGAAGTGCACCACCACGAAGTGGCTGGCGCCGGCCAGTGCGAGATCGGCACCAAGTTCAGCACCCTGGTTGAGCGTGCTGACTGGACACTGCTGCAGAAGTACGTGATCCAGAACGTGGCCAACGCCTACGGCAAGACCGCCACCTTCATGCCCAAGCCTTACGCGGGCGACAACGGCTCCGGCATGCACGTGCACCAGTCCGTCTGGAAAGACGGCAAGAACCTGTTCGCAGGCAACGGCTATGCCGGCCTGTCTGAGTTCGCGCTGTACTACATCGGCGGCATCATCAAGCACGCCCGCGCCCTGAACGCCATCACCAACCCCGGTACCAACAGCTACAAGCGTCTGGTGCCCCACTTCGAAGCCCCGGTCAAGCTGGCTTACTCGGCCAAGAACCGTTCCGCCTCGATCCGCATCCCCAATGTGGCCTCCGACAAGGCGCGCCGCGTGGAAGCCCGCTTCCCCGATCCGCTGTGCAACCCCTACCTGGGTTTTGCCGCCCTGCTGATGGCAGGCCTGGACGGCGTGGAAAACAAGATCCACCCGGGCGAGGCCGCCACCAAGGACCTCTACCACCTGCCGCCGGAAGAGGACAAGCTGGTGCCTACCGTCTGCTCCAGCCTGGACCAGGCCCTGGAAGCCCTCGACAAGGACCGCGCCTTCCTGACCAAGGGCGGCGTGTTCACCGACGCCTGGATCGACGCCTACATCGAACTGAAGATGCAGGAAGTCACCCGTGGCCGCGTGGAAGTCTCTCCGGTCGAGTACGACATGTACTTCAGCCTGTGATCCCATGCACGCCATTGCACTGAGCAGTGCAAACCCAGGACGGCTTCGGCCGTCCTTTTTTTTGCTGCTCGGTGCATGGGGGCTGGCGCAGGCGCAACAGCCGGTCTACCGTTGCGGCCACGAATACACGAACGCCCCGCAAGACCCGAGCCGCTGTGAGTTGCTGGCCCCGCAGGCGGTGACGGTGATTCCGGGTACGCGGGTGCAGGGCCCGCCATCGGCGCCGGTCAGTTCGCCTGCAGCAACAGGGCAGACCATGCCGCAAAGCAGTGCATCCGGCCCCTTGCAAAGACAGCGTGATGACATGGCGCGTCAGGTGCTGGCGGCTGAACTGGTGCAGGCCCGCCAGCGCCATCTGAAGCTGCAGGAGGACTACCAGCAGGCTGCCAGCGCACGGTTGCCGGGTGAGAGTCCGTCGATCCACCCGCAGCCACTGGCCAGCCTCAAGGCGGCGCTGGAGCGCTCGCAGCGGGACATCGACAGCCTGCAGCGCGAGATGGCACGGCGCCCAGTGGGCGCGGGCGCAGCACCATGAGCACGAGCAGGTACACCGCCTTTGACCTGCTGGCCACGCCCATCGCGGTGCTGGATGCACAGGGACGCATGCTGGCGGTCAACGCCGCCCTGGAAGACACGCTCGGTCAATCCCGGCGCACCCTGCAGGGGCAGTTGATGGCAGACCACTTTGTGGACGCACAGCCCCTGCGACAGGCGCTGCAGGGGGTGCAGGCCAACGAATTCGCCGCATTGCGCTACGAGGCTTCGCTGCGCCGCCAGCACCACTCGGAAAACCTGCCGGTACATGTGATCATTGCCCCTTCCGATCGCAGCAATGAGGTGATCATCGAGCTCTTGCCGGTGGAGCAGAAGACCCGGCAGGAGCGTGAGGAGCGCCTGCTGGAGCAGTCGCAGGTGAACAAGGAGTTGATCCGCAACCTGGCGCATGAAATCAAGAATCCGCTGGGCGGCATCCGTGGTGCGGCCCAGTTGCTGGAGATGGAGCTGCAGAGCAAGGATCTGGCCGAGTACACCCAGGTCATCATCCACGAGGCCGACCGTCTGCAGACCCTGGTGGACCGTCTGCTGGCGCCACACCGCCGCGCCCGTGTGGTGGGCGATGTGAACATCCATGAAGTCTGCGAACGCGTGCGCTCGCTCATCCTGGCCGAGTTCCCACGCGGCCTCGCGGTGGTGCGCGACTACGACATCTCGCTGCCGGAATTCCGCGGCGACAAGGAACAACTCATCCAGGTGGTGCTCAACATCGCGCACAACGCCGCACAAGCCTTGCAGGAGCGGCGCGCCTCAGGCGATGCCGAAATCGTGCTGCGCACCCGTATCCTGCGCCAGGTCACTTTCGGCAAGCAGCGCTATCGCCTGGCATTGGAATTGCATGTGATTGACAACGGGCCGGGCATACCGGATGCGATCAAGGACAGGATCTTCTACCCCCTGGTGTCCGGGCGGGATGGCGGGTCGGGTCTGGGGCTGACACTGGCCCAGACCTTTGTGCAACAGCACCATGGCCTGATCGAATGCCACAGCCAGCCCGGCTGTACGGATTTCAAGATCCTGATTCCCTTGCCCTGAGACCGACGATTTTGTGGGACAGAGCCTCAAGGCTGTCTCCAACCACTGAAAGCATGCCCATGAAACCGATCTGGATCGTTGACGATGACCAATCCATCCGGTTTGTGCTGGAAAAGGCGCTCGCACGAGACGGTCTGGCCTGCCGCAGTTTCACCACACCGCGCGAAGTGCTGCACGCACTCGATGCCGACGGGGGCCAGGGCGGGCCCCAGGTGCTGGTCAGTGACATCCGCATGCCCGGTGGCTCCGGGCTGGACCTGCTGAGCACCGTCAAGCAGCGCTTGCCCGGCCTGCCGGTCATCATCATGACGGCGTATTCCGATCTGGACAGCGCGGTCTCGGCATTTTCCAGTGGTGCCTTTGAATACCTGCCCAAGCCCTTTGACCTGACCAAGGCGATCGAATTGATCCGCCGCGCCGTGGAGGAAAGCCTGCGCGAGGAGGTGGCCGAGGAGCAGATCGACGAGGCCCCCGAGATGCTCGGCCAGGCGCCTGCCATGCAGGATGTGTTCCGCGCCATTGGCCGTCTGGCGCAAAGCCATGTGACGGTGTTGATCACCGGTGAATCCGGCTCCGGCAAGGAACTGGTGGCGCGGGCCCTGCACAAGCATTCGCCCCGTGCCAATGGCCCCTTCGTGGCCATCAACACTGCGGCTATCCCGAAGGACCTGCTCGAAAGTGAACTTTTCGGACACGAGCGCGGGGCCTTTACCGGGGCGCAGACCTCGCGCCGTGGTCGCTTTGAACAGGCCGATGGTGGGACGCTGTTTCTTGACGAGATTGGCGACATGCCGTTCGACCTGCAGACCCGTCTGCTGCGGGTGCTCTCGGACGGGCACTTCTACCGTGTTGGCGGACACAGCGCTGTCAAGGCCAATGTGCGGGTGATCGCAGCCACCCACCAGGACCTGGAGCAGCGGGTCAGGGAAGGCGGCTTCCGCGAAGACCTGTTTCACCGTCTGAATGTGATCCGCCTGCGTTTGCCTGCCTTGCGCGAACGCCGCGAGGACATCCCGATGCTCACGCGCCATTTCCTGCAGCGCAGCGCACAGCAGCTGGGGGTCGAGCCCAAGCGCATTTCGGAGACCGCCATGGCGCAGATGGCCCGGTTCCAGTTTCCCGGCAATGTCCGTCAGCTGGAAAATGTCTGCCACTGGCTCACCGTCATGGCCCCGGCGCAGGTGATCGAGTGCAAGGACCTGCCTCCCGAGGTGCAGGATGTCTCGCCGCCGACTGTGCTGCCCCAACCGGGTGCAATGGGTGGTGCATCGGCTGTGGTCATGCCCCAGACCGAGGCCTTGTCACCACAGGATGCGCAGCCCCTTGCAGCTGCCGACAGCTTGTCACCCGCACACCAGGGCACAGACTGGCAGGAATTGCTGGATCGCGACATCCTTCGGCTGCTGGCCGATGACCGCAACGATGTATGGGATGTGCTGTCCCGTCAATTCGAATCGCGCATGATCCTGACGGCCCTGTCCACGACCCGCGGCCGTCGCATCGAGGCGGCACAACGCCTGGGCATTGGCCGCAACACCATCACGCGCAAGATCCAGGAGCTCGGCATCGACGACGCCACTGCTTGAGCGGCCCTGACACTGCTTGTGGTCGCAGCCCCCGATGGCCAGTCCCATCGGCCGCTTTGGTGCCGACTCAGTTGCGCCGGGCCACCCAGTAGGTGGCGCCCGCGGGGCCGTAGCGTTCCTCGTGCGGCACCTCGCGCGCCAGCTCGAACCAGTCGCCGGTTTGCAGCGCCTGGGTCTGCCCGTCCACCGTCAGCCACAGCTGGCCCTGGGTGACCAGCGCCTTCACCGCGAAAGGATGGGTGTGGGTGGCGAGCTCGGTCAGGGGTTCCCAGCGGCGCTCGATGACCTCGTCAAAACCCTCGGCGCGGGCCTGACGGGAGAAGGATTCAAAGTCGGGTGTGTTCATGAGGCCATTGTCGGCCTGAGGTCCCCGTGGTGCTGTCTCAGACGGGTCCCTCGAAGACGATTTTCCAGCGGCCGCCTTCCTTGGCCCAGTAATTGCGCAGGTACTCGTTGCGCTGCGAGGTGCTGCGGTTGGGGTCCAGCCAGGTCACCACCATCAGTTCCCCTTCGTCTTGCCAGCGCAGGGCCGAGACCAGGTTCAGCGGCTTGGAGGGGGTCCGGTTGCGCACCGGGGAGCGCAGTTTGGGCCACCAGTGGTCCAGGCCCTGACCCTCGCGCTCGAAGCGCTCACTGTAATGGCCACGCAGCAGCGGGTCGTTGTCCTGCTGGCGCGCCTGGTTCCAGGCCTGCAGCCGGGACATCAGCGGGTTGCGCTCGGTTTCGGCCTGTTCGGGCTGCTGCCAATCAATGTCGCGGCCGATGAGCACCGGGGTCAGCCGCAGGCTGCCCAGTGCCAGCAGGCGGGACATTTCCGGATTCGACAGCACGACGCAGCCATCGGTGGCCTCCGGCGCTCGGGAATACTGTGCACTGGGGGTGCCGTGCAGCCAGATGCCCGAACCGGTGCGCTTGCGCATCAGGTCCACCGCGTTGGGGTAGTTCAAGGTGAGGGCGCCCGCCCCGAACAGGTCCGGCAGGGTGTCTCCCGACAGGTTTTTCTTGATGAAATACACGCCAAGGGGGGTCCGGCCATCCCCTTCGCGCGACTTGCCGATACCCTGGACACCGACGGAAATATAGGTGTCCATCAGCAGTTCCAGGCGTGGCTGTCCTTGTGCATCGCTGCGGTTGGCAAACCAGTACAGGCGGGAGTGCGAGGCATCGACAAAAGCCACATAAGGGTGCAGCTGCGGGTCCAGGTGCAGCAGACCGGAGGGGATCTTGTCCTGAATGTTCGGCAGCGGCGGATGGCGCAGGCGCCGGGTGGTCTCGCGCAGCAGTTCCTCCAGGCGTTTCTGAGCGGCAGGCAGGACTTCCTGGCTGACTTCCGGTCCATCCACCGGTTCGCGCAGGCCCATGTTGAGCAGGTCGGCGTACAGCAGCTGACCCAGCTGGAACGTGGGGTACAGGCTGACCAGGTGCTGGGCGACGGTCAGTGCCTCGTGCCGCTGTCCTTCCCCCAGGTGCTGGTAAATCTGGCGGACCATCGGCTCCGGGGCCTCGGGCAGTGCCGGCGCAGGCCGCTGCGGGTCCATGACCAGTTTCCAGGGCATGGGCTCATGCGATGCGCCGGCAGTCAGGAGTTCGGACCAGGACGACTTGCCTTGTGCGAGCCAGATGCCGATGCCGAAAAAAAGCACCACCGCCACGGGCAGGGCGGTGCGCCAGCGTGAACGGTGTCGGGGCGCTGACCCGTAGCCTGTCAGTCCGGGGGACCAGAAACTGGGCTTCAATTGACCCTCTCGCGCGCGATCAGCCAGCGATCGCCCTGGCGAACCATTTCAAGCGTTTTGCGGCTGTTGCCGGCGAAATTGTCCGAGCTGTAGATCTGCTGGAACTGCACCGTCGCCGTTTTGTCTTCCACCGTGACCTTGAGCTGGCGGACTTCGACGGAAATGCTTTTCTTGGAGACGATGCGCAGCTTGCGCTCGGCTTCCCATTTGCTGCGCGACTGCCCTTCGGGCGGAACGAAGCTGCCGGCATAGGCCTGCAGGTAGTCGTCCATGTCCTTGCGGCTCCAGGCCTTGGCCCAGGCCAGGACCGCGGCCCGGATGGCTTCGGTGTCTGCGGTGGCAGCTGGTTTGGCGGCCGGGGCCGGGCGCGGCTCGCCGCCGGCTTTGGCTGCTTCGGCCGTCTGTGCGCCCGCTGCCGCAGATGCACCACCCCGGGACGGCGGCGGGGCTGGCTGGGCCGCAGCACCGGCAAGGGGCGGCGTTGATGCCGCGACAGCTGCTGTGGGGGCGACAGGCGCCGCCGGGGCCGGGGACGGTGGGGCAGCCGGAACAGGGACCGATACAGCAGGGGCTCGCGAAGCCATGGCTGCCGCCGCAGGTACAGCTTCTGTCGGCTGGCCGGCTGCGCGCGGCTGCATGCTCGCCAGCAGGCTCAGCTGGGCCACGGCAGTGCGCGCCTTGTTGTCCACCTGCAGCGCCTTGGCATAGGTCTGCTTGACCAGCTGGCTTTGCACATCGGCCAGGTTGCGGTGCAGGGCGGCGTAACTGGCGTTGGCCTGCATGCCCGCCTCGAGGGCCTTGCGGGCCTCTTCGAGACGGCCTTTGGAGGCGTAGAGCACGCCCAGGTTGTTGTGCGCCTCGACAATGCCGGGATGTGACTCGGTGAGCTTGCGGAATGTGTCGATGGCCTTGTCGGTCTGGCCTTGCTGGGCCTGGACCACGCCCTCGAGAAAACGCAGTTCTGCGTCCTGTGGCTGGCGCTGTTTTTCCTGTTGTACCAGCTTGGACGCCAGTTCCATCTGGCCGGAAGCCAGGGCCTGCCGGATGCTTTCTGCGGGCGATGAAGCCTGTGCATGAGCGCAAGCCGTGCCGCAGACCAGGACCCACACCCCGACGCGTCGGCCAAGCCACTTCAGATGACAAAAACTGGGGAAGATTCGAATTTTCAAGATCTGGGGATTTTATCTAAAGGCCACCCCCTGTTTTGATCGGGAAAACGCCTGCCCGGCTGGCGCGCTCAAAGCCCATGTTGTTGTTGCAGGCGTTGGTCCAGTTCGGGCAGGGTGAGCGCGGTCAGGTCCAGCGCATGGGTGCCACAAAGCAGTGCCTGCCATGGCCTGGCCGCATGTGCCAGCAGTTCGCCCAGAAAAGGGTTGGAGGCAAACACCGCCAGGGCCCCCACCCCCTGGGGGACGACCGCCTGTTGCAGCCAGTGGCTGATGTCCTGGGCGAATTGCGAGCGCGCGTGCGCCCGGGCGGTCTGGGGCCGGGCCAGCCCCGACCTGCCGGGCGTGCCGCTGGTGCGGTGCGCCGAGTCCGGGCTGCCCAGGTGCTGGCGTGTCTGCGGGTGGCTCCAGTCCATGACCTCGTGCAGCCCGGCGCCCGGGTGGTCCCTTTGCAGCAAGCGGGCACGCGATCCGTTGGCGACCACGATCCAGAGCGGTTTGGGCATGGCAAGCTCCCCTGTGGAAAGCCCCGGATTGTGGGCGCGGAACTGGCTGAGGTCCATCTGCCAGACGGTATGGACCGTCTGTGCAGTATCGCCTCACTTGCCCCAGGAATCTTTGAGCCCCACCGCCCGGTTGAACACCGGCTTGCCCGGTGCGTGGTCGATGCGATCGGCCACAAAGTAGCCAAAGCGCTCGAACTGGAACTTCTGGTCCGGCTGCGCAGCCGCCAGCGAAGGCTCCACATAGGCGGTGATGACCCTAAGGCTGTCCGGATTGAGGGCCTGCAGAAAGTCCTTGCCGCCCGCATCGGGATGGGCGTCGGCAAAGAGGCGGTCGTACAGGCGCACCTCGGCCTGCACCCCGTCGGCTACGCCGACCCAGGTGATGGCGGCTTTGGCCTTGACACTGTCGGCACCCGGGGTGCCGCTTTTGGTGCCGGGGATGACCTTGGCGTGCACCTCGCGCACCTGGCCTGCGGCATCGCGGATGCAGCCGGTGCACTCGATCACATAACCGCCCTTGAGGCGCACCACATTGCCGGGGAAGAGGCGTTTGTAGCCCTTGGGCGGCACTTCTTCGAAGTCTTCACGCTCGATCCAGACTTCACGGCCGATCTGGAACATGCGTTCGGGCGGGGGGGTCTGGCCTTCTGTGATCGCACTGTGGGGCAGGGCGGGCAGGGTGCAGGCTTCGAGGTGGTCGTCGCTGCCAAAAGCCTCGGCCCAGTTCGTCAGCACCAGCTTGAGCGGATCGAGCACGGCCATGCCCCGGTTGGCCTTGTTTTCCAGGTCTTCGCGCAGGCAACCCTCGAGCGTGCTGTAGTCGATCCAGCTGTCGCTTTTGCTCACGCCAATGCGCTCGGCAAAGAGTTGCAAACTCTCGGGCGTGTAGCCGCGTCGGCGCAGACCCACGATGGTGGGCATGCGCGGGTCATCCCAGCCACTCACGCGCTGGTCATTGACCAGTTGTGCCAGTTTGCGCTTGGAGGTCACCACATAGGTCAGGTTCAGGCGGGCGAACTCATACTGCCTGGGGGGCGGGCTGGCCAGCAGGCCGCCTTCGATCAAACGCGCCATCAGCCAGTCGTAAAACGGCCGCTGGTCTTCGAATTCGAGTGTGCAAATGCTGTGGGTGATCTGCTCGAGCGCGTCCTCGATGGGGTGCGCGAAGGTGTACATCGGGTAGACGCACCAGGCCTTGCCGGTGTGGTGGTGTTCGGCGTGGCGGATGCGGTAGATGGCGGGGTCGCGCATGTTGATGTTCGGCGAAGCCATGTCGATCCGGGCGCGCAGCACCATGGCCCCGTCGGGATGCCTGCCATCGCGCATTTCGCGAAAGCGCGCCAGGTTCTCGGCGGGCGGACGGCTGCGGAAGGGGCTGTCCACGCCGGGCTTGCCGAAATCGCCACGGTTGGCGCGCATTTCTTCGGGCGTTTGTTCGTCCACATAGGCCTGACCTGCTTCGATCAGGTATTCGGCAGCGCGGTACATGAAGCCAAAGTAGTCGCTGGCCTGGTACGGGGCAGCGCTGCCCGGCGTCTGCCCGATCTGCGCCCAGTCAAAGCCCAGCCATTGCACTGCGTCGATGATGCTGCGGACGTACTCCTGGTCTTCCTTTTCGGGGTTGGTGTCATCAAATCGCAGGTGGCAGACGCCGCCATACTCGCGCGCCAGACCGAAGTTGATGCAGATGCTCTTGGCATGGCCCACATGCAGGTAGCCATTGGGTTCGGGGGGGAAGCGGGTACGGATTCTGGCGGGGTCCGGTTCGCCGGCGGCATGGTGCGCGCCATCTCCGGGACTGCCGGCCCAGCGGCGGCTGGCATAAGTGCCTTGCGCGAGGTCCCGCTCGATGATCTGGCGCAGGAAATTGCTGGCTTTGCCTTCGCCGGTTTCGGTGGCGGCAGGGGTGTTGGCAGGGGAATTCATGGGGGGATTTTAGGGGGTGGGCGGTTACGAATCCTCACCAAAGCCCGGCTGGCGCTGTCCACCTGGGGGTCTGCGCTTGCGCTAAGGCTGTAGCGCCGTTGCGGCGGCTTGGCCTGCAGCCCAGGCCATTTCTGATGGAGGATGAACCATGCGTTCTTTGTTGTCCCTGTGCCCCTCGCGCGCCCTGTCCCTGCTGGGCGCCACGGCACTGGCCCTGAGCCAGGTCGCCTGCGCCCATCCGGTCGTGCTGGAGCCCTCGGTCGTGGTGCAGGCCCATGGGCGTGCACCGGTCTATGGAGCAGTCCATGTGCCGGTCTACCCGCAGCATGTCCTGCGGTTTGACGTGGTGCCACCGCCAGTCTGGGGCGCCCCTGCGCGGGTTGCGCCGTCAAGGCCCTGGGTGTATCCGGGGCAGCACCACAGGCACCTGGACGGCACAGTGCGTGGCTGGGGGCACGGGGGACACCGCGGGCGCTGACCGGCCCGGTGCTGTTCAGCGCAGCACGCAGGGCAGCCGGAGGGTAAAGCGGGTGCCGACCCCCGGTTCGGAGTGGCACTCGATGGTGCCGCCCATCTGGGTGATGATGCTGTGCACCATGGCCAGCCCCAGACCCGTGCCCTTGCCCACCCCTTTGGTGGTGAAGAAGGGCTCAAAGATCCGGGGCAGGATGTCCGGGGGGATGCCGCTCCCATTGTCGATCACCTCCAGGGTGACCATGCCATCGGCGGCGTAGCCCGTCTGCAGGGCGATGCGGCCCTTGCGGTGCTCGCCGATGGCGTGGCTGGCATTGACGCAGAGGTTGACCAGCACTTGTTGCAGCGCGCCGCTGTCGCCTTGGAGCAGGATGTGCTCGGGAACGGTTCCGTCCGTGTGCAGTCCGATCTCGATGCCCTTGAGGCTCGCTTGCAGCAAGGACTGGGTTTCGTGCAGCAGAGGCGCGAGCTCGAACAGGCTCTGCGCTGCGCCTGCCTCCTGCTCGCTCTTGGCATTGCGCCCCAGGCTGTTGAGGGTCAGCACGATGTTGTGTGCGCGCGTGATGGCCTGCAGGATGGCCTGCAGGTTCTTGTTGGCGGGTGAATCGGCGCCGATCTTCATTTCCACCAGTTCGGCGTGGCTCTGGATCATCCCCAGCAGGTTGTTGAAGTCGTGGGCCACGCCGGCTGCCAGCTGTCCCAGCGCGTCGAGCTTCTGGGATTGCTCCATCTTCTTGACCATGTGCAGGTTCTCTTCCTCCTTGGCCTTGACATCGCGCACATCCTTCATGGACAGCACCGCACCGGTCAGGCGGCTGTACGGGTCGAGCAGCGGCGAGGCGCTGAGCAGCACGGGCGTGATGGTGGCGCCCTCGGCGCGCAGGATGCGCCACTCCGTGTTCCGCAGTGTTCTGATCGCATAGGCGGACAGTGCATCGGCACTGGGCAGGATCCAGAACACCGACTGGGGCTTCTCCTGGCCAAGCAGCACATGCAGGGTTGGCATGCGCAGCGGACGCAGATCCCCTGCGCGCCAGGAAATGTCCACCGTCTGGGGCTCCCCGGTGCGCGCTTCTGCGCCGGCGGCCAGCTGCTGCAGCTGCGCCACGGTGTCCGCGCCGAAGACATCGGTGCCCGGCGCAGAGGGGTCGAGACCGAAGAGTTCGCAGGCCGAGGTGGTGGCCCACAGCAGCTGACCGAGCGGGTTCACGCTCAGCAGGGGAATGGGAATGGCCGGGGCCGCGCCGGCTGCTGCGCTGATCTGGCGCTCCAGGTAACGCATCTGCTGGGCCTGGTCAAAGACCAGCCAGTCCGACATGCTGTGCTGGTTTTGCTCGCCGGGCAGCACCTCGTCAATCCGCACGCCATCGACCTCGTCGCCGCGGGCGCCCAGCAGCTCAAGCGCCATGGGGTTGGCCTTCACCAGCCGCCCTTCGCGGTCGAGCAGCAGAACGCCGTCCTGCATGGCGTCCATGGTCATTTCCTGCTTCTGGTGCTGCGCCCGGATTTCTTCGCTCTGGTGCTCGATCTTGCGCACGATGCGCAGGAACAGCAGTGTGGCCACCAGTGCGCCCAGGCTCATCAGCCCGGTCAGCACCAGGGTGATGTTCAGGGTTTCATGCCAGTTGCTCAGGGCCCACTCGGTGGTGGTCGCCACCTGCAGCCGCAGCGGGTAGCCCGGGATCAGGCGCGAGACCACGATCTCCTGTTGCCCCCTGTCGACCTGGCGCATGAAACTGATCTGTTCGGCTGTCCGGACCTCCTCTTGGTCCCGCATGCCAGGCTCGAAGGTCTTGCCCATGCCCTGGTTCTGCCCGCCGACCACCTGGGCCCGCACCACGTCGTCGTCGCCGATCAGGGTGATGGTGCCCCTGGGGCCGAGCTGAACGTCCTTGTAGACCTGCTCGAAATAGACCGGGTTGACCGAAGCCACCACCACACCCACGACTTCGCCGGCAGCATTGTGCAGTTTGCGCGAGACCTGGATCGTCCAGAGCTTGGAGACCTTGCCCAGCACCGGCTTGCCAATGAACAGCCCGTTGGCATTGACCCGCTGCAGGGCCTCTGGGGCCAATTGCGGGTTGAGGTGGACCCGGATGTGTTCACGCTCGGAGAGGTCGACGTGACCGGATTTCTCGCCGGACGGGTCGAGGTTGCTGGAGAGGAAACGGCCCTGGGCGTCGACGATGCTGAACTGCGACAGGATGTCCGGGAAAAGGCCGGTTTCATTGGTCAGGCGCACCGTGTCGATCTGCTGCAATGCGGCGGCAGGACGGGTCGCTGTGGCCGTGCTGTCGTTGGCACGCAAGGTGACTTTGTCCACGATGGCCAGCACGCGAGCGGTTTGCTCCTGCAGGACGCGCGAGATGTTGCTGCTTTCCTGGATCTGGTTGCGGATGGCGGTCTGGTGCAGCGACTTCAGTCCCCAGATCACCGATCCCCAGACCACCAGCAAGATCACGCCCAGGCTGATCAGAATCGTCCTGCCCAGCCGCGAGAGAGGACGTGCAAATCGGATATCGGTCATGGGTCTTGGGTGCCAGCGGCAGCGGTGCAGTGGAGACCACGAGAGCATAGCCAGCTTTTGCAGGGGGTCTGCGCATGTGTTGAGCGGGGCGCTGTGAACTTGCGCTGTCCTTACAGGCAGTAAGCCATTGCTGGCGCAGACGTGCGCGGCGGTGACTGCACGCCTACGATCAGAATGTTGCACCGATGCCATTTTCAAGAGAGACCAGATGACGCTGTTGACATGGATGCGGCTTGCCCTGCTGGCCGGCCTTTGTTTGCTCGGGACCCTGACCTGGGGACAGCCTGCCGCAACAGAAAAGCCCTATGTGCCTGTGCGCGGCCAAATGGGCAAGGATGTGATGTGGATCCCCACCCCCAAGGGGCTCATCGACAAGATGCTGACGGCCGCCAGGGTGACCTCCAGCGATCGGGTCTTTGACCTGGGTGCCGGGGACGGCATCATTGCCATCACCGCCGCCAGGGAGTTTGGTGCCCATTCGGTGGGGATCGAATTCAACCCGAGGATGGCCGACCACGCCCGCCGCATGGTGCAGGAGGCCGGCGTCAGCGACAAGGTGCGCATCATCACTGGCGACATTTTTCAGGAAGACTTCTCAGCGGCCACCGTGGTCACGCTCTACCTCTTGCCAGAGCTCAACATGCAGCTGCGCCCCACCCTCTTGCGCATGAGGCCGGGGACCCGTGTGGTCTCGCATGCCTTCTCCATGGGCGATTGGGAGCCCGACGAGACCATGGCGCACGAGAACGCCCGCGGCTATCTGTGGGTGGTGCCCGCCGCCGTCGAGGGCGAGTGGATGCTGACCGGCATGGATGGCGGACCTTTCAGGCTGAGCCTGCGGCAGGCTTTGCAAAAGATTGGCGGCAGCCTCACGCGCGGCGGCATCAGCCAGCCCCTGCTGGGCGCCAGGCTGCGGGGGCAGGAGCTGCATTTCCAGTTCATCACCCCCGATCGGCAGGTCCGGAGTTTCTCGGGCGAGGTGGTCGGGGGGCAGATCAGTGGCACCATCAGCTCCAGCGAAGGGGTGATGTCCATCGTGCAGGCCAGAAAGCTGTGATGACGCCAGGCGCGGCAGGCCTTTTTTCATGAGCCAGACGCAGACACAGGTGTCGCAGCCACTGCGTCTGCTGCACCCTTGGGTGGCCGTCATGCTGATCGTGGGGGTGGTGGTCGGGGCAGGCATTTTCAAGACGCCCGCGCTGGTGGCCGGCATCAGCGGTGATGCCGGCTGGGCCCTGGTGCTGTGGCTGCTGGGGGCGCTCATTTCCATTTGCGGCGCCTTGTGTTACGCCGAACTTTGCACCGCCTATCCGCACGCGGGCGGCGACTACCACTTCTTGCACAAGGCTTTTGGTCGCCACCTGTCCTTCATGTACGCCTGGTCGAGGGCGACTGTGATCAACACGGGGTCCATTGCCTTGCTGGCCTTTGTGTTTGGCGACTACATGGGCGCGCTGTTCAGGCTGGGGCAACACTCGAGTGCCTGGTGGGCCTTGATCGTGGTGGTGCTGCTGACAGCGGTCAATCTGTTGGGCCTGCACGCCTCGGCCCGCTTGCAGGTCTGGCTCACCGGCCTGGAATTGCTGGGGCTGGCCGCGGTGGTGGTGGCTGGTTTTGTGGTGGAGGCGCCGCAGTCTGGCACGGTGCAGTGGTTTGTGCAGGCCCCCGCCCCCGCGCAGTGGGGCCTGTGTCTGGTGTTTGTGCTGCTGACTTTCGGTGGGTGGAACGAATCGGCCTATGTGTCGGCCGAGGTGCGCGGGGGGCCGCGCACCATGGCCTGGGTCATCGTCGCCAGCATGGCGCTGCTGACCTTGCTCTACCTTCTGGTCAATCTGGCCCTGTTGATGGGGCTGGGTCTGCAGGGCCTGGGCCAGAGCAGGACGGCGGCTTCGGACCTGATGGCACTGGCTTTTGGCCCCTGGGCCCAGAAGGCGCTGGGCTTGTTCGTGGCGGTTGCCGCGCTGACCAGCATCAACGCCACCATGATTGTCGGTGCCCGCAGCAACTATGCCCTGGGGCTGGACTGGGGTGCCTTGCGCAGGCTGGGGCAGTGGCGACTCGACACCGGCAGTCCCCAGGCGGGCTACTGGATCCAGGGCCTGATCAGCATGGCCCTGATCGCGCTGGGCACGCAGCAGGCCGACGGCTTTTCGGCCATGGTCGAATTCACCGCCCCCGTCTTCTGGGGCTTCCTGTTCCTGGTCAGTCTGGCCGTGATGCGACTGCGCCAGACCGATGGGCAAACCCCGCGCCCCTTCAAGGTCCCGCTTTACCCCGCCGTGCCCTTGGTCTTTGCCGGCGCCTCGGCCTGGCTGACGTATTCAAGCCTTCGCTACGCCATCAGCCAGCAGGCGGTCCATGTGTCTTTCTGGCTGATGGCCAGCGGTGTGGGGGTCCTGCTGCTCCTGCGCTGGCGCGAGAAAGCCCCCAGAGTGGCCTGATCCGACCGGACAGCGGCATGCAGGGCCCTCAAGTTTTGGCCGTCCGTGCCGATCATGGATCAGCCACTACTTGTCCATCGCATGCTGGTCGATCGCCATCCTGTCACGTCCATAACGTCGCAAAGCCACCTCGCCACCCTCTGTACGCTGGAGGTGGGGCAGAGTATTTTTTGCGAAGAATGGCGCCAGGCGGCCAGTCTGCGGTCGCTCTCCTATTACCTGATCAAGACCCGCCGACCGGAATGGAAGTTCACATTTCGCAAGATGGACCGGGGCTGGCGTCTGATTCGCGTGGCCTGATCCTTTTAGCCCACATATGACTTGAGCAGATAAGACACAAGCATCTGGTTCATGCTGCTCGATTGTGCAAGCATCGCCGTGGCGCCATCGCCCAGGATTTGCGCCTTGGCCAGGTTGGCCGTTTCCTGGGCGAGATCGGCGTTCATGATGTTGCCGTAGGCTGCGCTGTAATTGCTGGAGACGCCCGTCAGCAGATCGCTGTGCGTTGTCATCACGTTGGCCATGGCACCCATATAGCTTTGGTACTGGCTCAGGCTTTCCAGCGCAGAGTCGATGTCGTCCACCGCATCCGCGGCATTGGCCGCTGATGACAAGGACAGGCTGTTGATGCCCAGTTCAGAGGCCGTGACCTTGCTGAAATTGATGGTGATGGTGTTGCCCGACTCGGTTCCTGACTGGATATCAACTTGTGAGCTGGCGCCCATCAAGGACGTGCCGCTCCATGTGGCGTTGTCCGAAATGCTGTCGATTTCATCGACATAGGCATCCAGGGCATCCTGGTAACCGGTCCGGTCAGAGGCGGTGGCACTGCCGCTCTGGGCCGCCACGGCCGAAACACGCATGTAACCCAGCAAATCCACCATTTGGCTGAGCGCGCTGTCCACGATCTGGGTCATCGAGACGCCCTGGCTGACGTTGTCGATGGCTTTGGCCAAAGAGGTGATCTGGGTTTTGAAGCGGTTGCCGACCATCATGCCCACAGGGTCGTCAGAAGCCCGGTTGACCCGCAACCCTGTGCTGATGCGTTCCGATGCGGTCTCCCGCGCCGAATTGGCCGCATGCAAGGCAAGGACTGCCGTTTGCGCCATGGGGTTGCTTCCAATTTGCATGATCGATCTCCGAATGCACAGGTCCAGGCGGCAAGAACTTGCCGCTTGGGTGCAGACTAAATCAACAGGCTTGGAAATTCAAAAACTTGAGGGCTCTTTGCACTTTTTGCAAAGATTTGCACTTTTTGCAGTTGTGTCGCCTCAAGTTTTCCTGGGTCGATCTTCGCCCTGCAACCCCTGTTGGGCATGGGGCATGCCCGCCATTGGCCACTGGGGAGGTTGCGGGACGCAAATTCAGAAACAGAAAAGCCCACCGACCTTGGAAGATCAGTGGGCTCAATCGTGTGACCGAAATGGTCGGGGTGAGAGGATTCGAACCTCCGGCCTCTACGTCCCGAACGTAGCGCTCTACCAGGCTAAGCTACACCCCGAGCAGAGCAGGCGATTGTAGCAAAGCCGGACATGCCACTCAGTCCAGCAGCACCTCGCGGGCGATGTTGCTGCGCACCCAACTGCTCAACCCCGCTGCCACATTGTGGGCGGACCAGGCCTGGAACTCCGGGTCTGCCGCCAGCTTGTCCATGCACTCGCCATAAGCCTGGGCGCTGGGAAACACGCATGACACCACAAAATGGCCCACCTCTCCGCCCGTGACGGACCAGAAAGACGTTTCCGCGCCGTATTTTTTCCACAGCACCAGAACGGTTTTGACATTGGCGCGGAACTTCGCCATGTCTGCACCAGGATTGGGTTTGAATACAAATTGAGCAACGCAACGGGCCATGATTTTCTCCATCCGGTTGATCGGGCGTTGATCTTGCGCCTTGATGGTTTTGTCGAGATTGGTGTTTACCCTTGGTTGCAAAGGCATTGGTCATGGCCGGCAGAAACCATTTTTGCGCAAATCTGCCGTGTTTGTCTCAGGAGAGCAGTGCTGCTGTCAATTGAATTGGTCAATGGATGGACAGGCGACGGGATGAAATGGATGCGCAGCCGTGCAAATAATAAAAAACCAGCCTGAAGCTGGTTTTTATGCCTGCGGGCTGGATCAGATTGCGAATTTGCTGCGGTCTTTGCCGTCGATCCATTTTGGAGCCTTGCCGCGGCCCGTCCATGTGGCGCCAGTGGCCGGGTCACGGTATTTGGGCGCCACCGTACCGCGGGCACCGGTTTTGGTGCTGCGCTTGGCGCCGCCGAAAATGTCCCTGGCGGTCAGCCCATGCGCGGCCACCAGTTCCTTGACCTTGGCCACAGCATCGCTGATTTCGGTTTTCCGGGCGGCTTCAATCTGTGCTTCCAGCGCGGCTTTCTGGGCAAGCAGTTGTGCAACAGTGGTCATTATCAATTCCAATATAAGTCAATATGGTTTTTTAATATTACTACAAAATCAAAATATATACGATGCATGCAGGCGGGCAGTGTGCGGAATATGACCTCAAGCGAATATCCAGACTGCGCAATGCGCCCCCCTGCCGCCGGGCATCCGGTGCAGCTTCAGGCCCTGCGGTCGAGCAACTGGGCAGCCAGCGTGACCATCGCATCGCGGTGGACATTGGCGGGCAGTTGCATGGCGGCATCGATGGCGCGCTGGGCTTCGGTGGCGGCAGCCGAGCGGGTGGCTTGCAGCGCGCCCGTCTCGCGCACGATGGCGGCGATTTCGACGAGTTGCTCGACGCTGCCGGTCTCGATGGCCGAGCGGACGGTGGCCGCCTGCTGCGCGTTGCCGCGCTGCATGGCCAGGATCAGGGGCAGCGTGGCCTTGCCTTCGCGCAGGTCGTCGCCCAGGTTTTTGCCCATTTCTGCGGTATTGCCGTCGTAATCGAGCACATCGTCGATCACCTGGAAGGCGGTGCCCAGGGCCTGGCCGTAGGTGGCGCAGGCCTCTTCGATGTCCGCGTCCTGTTTGGCCAGAATGGCGCCGAGCCGGGCGCTGGCCTCGAACAGCTTGGCCGTCTTGGAGCGGATCACACGCAGATAGCCTGCTTCGTCGAGCGAGGCGTCATGCATGTTCATGAGCTGGAGCACCTCGCCTTCGGCGATCACGTTGGTGGCATCGGCCAGCACCTGCATGACACGCATGCTGTCGGCGTCCACCATCATCTGGAAAGCGCGTGAATACAGAAAATCACCCACCAGCACGCTGGCAGGATTGCCAAAGCTCTCATTGGCAGTCGGGCGTCCGCGCCGCAGCGTGGATTCGTCCACCACGTCGTCGTGCAGCAGGGTGGCGGTGTGGATGAACTCGACCACGGCCGCCAGGTTGTGCCGCTGCTGCCCGGTGTAGCCCAGGGCACCGCAGGACAGCAGCAACAGCACCGGCCGCAGACGCTTGCCGCCCGCCGAAATGATGTAGCGGGCCACCTCGCCAACCAGCGGGACCCCTGAATCCAGGCGGTCTGCGATGACACGGTCCACTTCGGCCATGTCGGCGGCAACCAGGGCCAACACGGAGGAGGTGCTGCTTTCAGGGGTGGACAAGTTGGAATATCCGGCAAAAAACCTGCCATGCAGGCAAAGAGGGGGCGACTGGCCCGTTGGCCTGAATTATAGAAGGCGGCCAGCACCGGGGTGACGGCCGATGGCGATCGTGCTAAAATCCGCGGTTCTTCGGGATTCGCCCGGGGAAACTTCCATCCAAGAGGTCATTTATGTACGCGGTCATAAAAACCGGTGGCAAGCAGTATCGTGTTGCTTCCGGCGAAAAAATCAAAGTAGAACAGATTGC
>JACCDV010029232.1_pt1 | contig 38842 bp, 34 predicted proteins | sample 7446131 | NCBI WGS metagenome assembly JACCDV01 (sample SAMN15323448, study PRJNA562643) | freshwater metagenome | isolation source: river surface water | place: USA:Blue River Watershed | collected 2017-08-17
ACTCTCTTTCATTAGTTTTTCGATACAGTTTCTAAAAGAGTTTTGAAAATTTTCTTTTGAAAATCTAAGAGATGTTTCTTTGATAGTGTCTTTCTTAAATTCTAGTTTTTCATATTTTGCGATGGCATCTAAAAGAGATTCTGTTGTTTTTTCTTCAAAAAAAATTCCATTTTTTCCCTCTTCGATAAAGTCAAGAGCTCCTCCGCTTTTGTTGGCTATAACAGGGGTCCCAAGAGTAAAAGATTCAATGGCTGTGAGACCAAAATCTTCTGTCCCAGGAAAAATCAAAGCTTGTGCTCCTGCTAGAGCTTTATAGGCTTCGTCATTAGGAAGATGACCTTTGAAAACAATGTTTGTTTTTGCTAGTTTTTTTAAACGTTTAAATTCAGACCCTTTTCCTACAACCCAGAGTGTTTTATTTGTTTGATTAAAAGCTTTTATAGCGAGTTCAAAATTTTTGTAAGGGACAAGGGCCCCTAAGACCAAAAAATAATTCTCTTTTTGAAGAAAATTTTTATTTAAAGATATTTTTGTTTTATCCATATTGGGTGATGGAAAGATAACTTCTGAGTCTCTTCTGTAGTAACGTTTTACACGTTTTTGAACAAAAGAAGAATTGCTTAAAAAAAGATCCACACGCTGGTTACTTGCCGTGTCCCATAATCTTAAATTTTTCAAAAAAAGACTGAGTAAAAAATTAAGAAAAGGTAGCTTAGCTAAACTTGAGAAATAAAAACTTCTTTGATCCCAAATATAGCGCATAGGAGAGTGAATATAACAAATATGTTTTGCTGACGGATCGGGAATGATTCCTTTTGCTACGCAGGAAGAAGAACTTATAATAAGGTCATAACCTCTGAGATCAAACTCTTCTATAAACTGCGGAAGAAGTGGCAAAAGAAATTTCCTAATTAATCTAAACGAGTTAAGCCCCCTTGGGTAGATAATATTCTTACTTGTAAGTGAGTCAGGTAGATTTTTTTTATCATAAAAAAGGGTGTAAATGGGAGCATCTGGGTAGAGCTCACAGATAGATTCTAAAACTTTTTCTCCACCACGATAACTAATGAGCCAGTCATGAATAATTGCAACTTTTAGTGTTTTTAGCTCAAACATAGTGCATCTCATTTAAATACCAGGTTGTGGAAAATTCTTAATCATTAAAACTTATTACGCCAAATATGGGAAGAAAAAAGATGAGAATTTGTCTCATGTTTGCTCGATATGTTGGAAGTCGTGTATTATATGGATAGGAACTATTTAAATTTTTACTGAGAAAGAGTTTTTTGGGGAGTTTCGTACATCGATTGATACGAGGAGTTTCAGAGCACTTTAGTCCTATTTTTCATACTTTTAGCTTAGGGATAAAATGAAATGAGCTCTTTTTATGTAGACTCTTCAACAAAAGAAACCCAGTCTCAGAAAACTCTTTTTGTCCCAAAATCTTCACTTAAAGAAGTGTTTTCAGAAATAATTTTTCATGACGAAAAAATGCATGCGCTTTTAGAAGCTGTTGAAAAAATAGCTCCCTCGTCTAGTCCTGTTTTAATCTTGGGCGAAACAGGCACTGGAAAAGAGCTAGTAGCTCGAGCTATTCATGCTCATTCAGGTCGTGCTGGAAAAAAAATGATCCCCATTAACTGTAGTGCTATTCCAGAGAATATTCTAGAAGCAGAGCTTTTTGGTTATGAAAAGGGGGCTTTTACAGGAGCTGATACAAAAAAGCTTGGAATTCTAGACTCTCTCCATGGAGGGACTTTATTTTTAGATGAAATTGCAGATATGCCTTTTAACCTGCAAGCAAAGCTTCTAAGAGTTCTTCAAGAAAAAAAATACATGCCTCTTGGAAGCCGAGTAGAAAAAGAAATGGATGTTCGTTTTGTAGCAGCAACGAATAAGTCTTTAGAAGAAGAAGTAAAAAGAGGTCGTTTTCGAGCTGATCTTTATTACCGTTTGAATGTGCTTCCTCTTTATGTTCCGTCTTTGCGTGAGAGAAAAAAAGACATTCTTCTTCTACTAAATTTCTTTTTGAAACTATTTCAAGAAAAAAACAAGGTGCAACTTGAAATAAAAGAGGAAGTAAGAGGATTTTTTTCCAGTTACTCCTGGCCAGGAAATGTAAGAGAGCTCTCTAATCTTGTTGAACGGGTGTGTCTTTTGAAGGGAGAAGGTCTTATTTCGGAAGAGGATCTTCCTGAAGAAATAAAAAAAGAAATGATCTCTACAAAAAAACAAAAAAGTTCTTTTAACATCGAAGAAAGTTATCTCTATAAAGAAAGAGAACTCCCACTCGACCTAGATTCTCACCTAGAAGAAATTAGTCATTTCTACATGAAAGAAGCCCTAAAAATAACAGGTAACAATAAAAAAGAAGCTGCAAAATTATTAGGGCTTAATCGAACTACTCTCATGGAAAGAATTAAGAAAAAAACAGAGCAGAATAAATGGTAGCTTAGAAAGAAAGAATTTCTTTTTCTTTTTGTTCTGTTTTTTCTGTGATCTTTTTTGTAAAAGCATCTGTTTTGTCTTGGATTTGCTTTTGGAAATCAGCTGATTCATCCTTGCCGATTTCTTTGTCCTTCTCAGCTTTTTTAATTTTATTATTGATATCTTGTCTCACAAGGCGAATTGCTACTTTTGCTTCTTCTCCGTGTTTTTTAATTTCTTTTGCAATTTGTTTTCTTCTCTCTTCGTTGAGAGGAGGAATAGGAAGACGTACTACGTTACCATCATTATTAGGTTGAATTCCAATGTCTGCTATATGGATAGCTCTTTCGATTTCGCTTAAAAGTTTTTTCTCAAAAGGGCTAATGACAATGGTTCTTGCGTCAGGAGTTGCTACAGAGGCTACTTGGTTGATGGGAGTAGGTGTTCCGTAATAGTCTACACGAATGCCGTCGAGGATAGACGTGGAGGCTCGTCCCGTTCTTGTTTTTTGAAGCTCGCGATCTAGGTGGTCAAGCTTCTTTTTCATGAGATCGTCACATTCTTTTAAAATTTTACTTAGCATAAGTATTGTTTCCTTTTTATAAATTTTAACGAATATCGTGTCCTACAATTGTGCCAGCATGTTTATCTTTTAAAGCTGCTAGTACAGCACCTTGTTCTGCCAATTTAAAAACAAGAATAGGCATGTTGGACTCCATACACATAGTAATAGCGGTTGCGTCCATGACTTGCAGCTTTTTTGAAATCACTTCTAAGTAATCAAGCTTAGAAAATTTCACAGCTGTAGGATTCTTAATAGGATCGCTATCGTAAATTCCATCCACTTTAGTGGCTTTTAAAATAATATCACAGTTCATTTCACGGGCTCTGAGAGCAGCTGCTGTGTCTGTAGTAAAAAGAGGATTACCTGTTCCTGCAGCGAAAATGACTACACGACCAAGAGAAAGATGTTTAGAAGCTTTTCTTTTGATATAGGGCTCTGCAAGTTCAGGCATATGAATTGCTGTCATAACTCTTGTGTCTAAGTTATGTTGTTTTTCAAGGGCGGCCTGAAGAGCTAAAGCATTGATACAAGTGGCTAGCATTCCCATGTGGTCAGCAGCAGAACGTTCGAGTCCAAAATCAGAGGCAAGAGATCCTCTAAAAAAGTTTCCACCACCAATGACAACAGCAATTTCTATACCTTGATCATGAATCTGACGAATTTCTCGCGCCATGAGTTCTACAGCTGTTTTGTCAATGCCAAGCTTCACAGTTCCACCGAGCATTTCACCTGAGAGTTTTAACAAGATTCTTTGGTAGCTTTTTTTTAATTCCACAATGTATCCGTATAGTTTGAGTGTTAACAGATAAAGGTGTCAAAAGCCTAGTTGCTGATATAAAAAAAGCAGGCTATCTTCACCACTTTAATAAATTAAAAGAGGATTAGAATGTGCCTGCTTCCTGCCTTTTTACGGGTGCTTAGGGAAGAAAGAAGAACTCACATCTCTAGGCTCCCTCTTTTTTTTGAGCGCAAAAAGGAAGATAAACTTACTTATTAAGCTGTTCAGAAACTTCTTCTGCAAAGTTTTTCTTTTCAACTTCAATGCCTTCTCCGAGTTGGAAACGAGCAAAATTGTCAAGAACCAAACCAAGCTTTTGATTTGCTATGTATTGGTTAACTGTGAACTTTGGTTCTTTTACGAAAGGTTGATCGATGAAAGTTACTTCGCTGTAGAATTTGTTCACTTGTCCTACAAGAATTTTTTCGATGAGATCTTCTGGTTTTCCTTGGTTTCTAAGGTTTACACGAGCAAGCTCTTTTTCTTGTTCGAGTTCAGAAGCATCAACAAGATCTCTGTTTAAGTACTTAGGAGCTGATGCTGCTACGTGCATAGCAAGATCAAGAGCAACTTCCATAGAAGCATTGCTCAGGTCACCTTTAAGGCTTACAAGAGTTCCTATTTTGCCGTTCATATGGTTGTAGCCAACTACAAAACCACCATGAGGAGCATTTAGAGTCACAACTCGTCTTAGGTTCATATTCTCACCAACTTTTGCGATGAGTTGAGCGAGTTGATCCTCGACATTTGAGTCGCGGAATGGAAGGGCATTTAACTCTTCGATAGAGTTGACGCTGTTTTCCATGGCTATTTGTGTGATTTCTTTTGAGAAACCAGAAAAGTCTGCATTTTTAGCAGCAAAGTCTGTTTCACAATTTAGTTCAAGGAGAGTTCCTTTTTTGTTGTCACTGCTAAGAGCAAAAACAACAATCCCTTCGGCAGCTGTGCGTCCGGCTTTCTTTTGAGCACGAGACATGCCTCTTTCTCTCAGCCAAATAATTGCTTTTTCCTGGTCACCGTCAGTTGCGACAAGTGCTGACTTGCACTCCATCATCCCAACACCGGTCGTTTCTCTTAACTGTTTTACTTGAGCAGCTGTGATTGCCATAAAACTCCTGTCCTTTTCTCTTTCTAAAAATCGATTAACAAGTCTGAACTTTAGTTAGATTCTTCTTTTTTTTCTTTCTTCATAACCTTAACAGAGTGTCCTGTTTGGTCATAGAATGATCCCTCTTTTGCAGAAGAGTCAGCATCGTCTTCTTTTAATTCTGGAGTTTTTGCTTTTCCAGAAAGGCAAGCATCCGCGATAGCGGCAGCGAAGAGTTGGATAGATCTTAAGCTGTCGTCGTTTGCAGGGATGAGATAATCAATTCCTTCTGGATCTGCGTTTGTGTCAGCAAGGGCCACGATAGGAATGCCAAGTTTTTGTGCTTCTTTGACAGCAATTTGTTCTTTGTGAGCATCTATGATGAAAAGTGCATCTGGACGACCTTTTAGCTCTTTAATCCCACCAAGGTTACGGTCAAGTTTGAATTTTTGGTTTTCAAGTCCAAGAACTTCTTTTTTTGTGAGTTTCGTGTAAGTTCCGTCTTCTGCCATTTTTTCTAAATTTTTAAGCTGTTGAATGCTTTGTTTGATTGTTTGGTAGTTTGTTAAAGTGCCACCTAGCCATCTGTAGTTGATGAAGAACATACCGCAACGCTCAGCTTCATGAGCTATAATTTCGCGAGCTTGTTTTTTAGTTCCAACGAAAAGAATTTTCCCGCCTTTGCTCACAGTATTTTCGATAAAAGAATATGCTCTTTTGAAGTGAGCACTTGTTTTTTGTAGGTCGATAATATGGACTCCGTTACGAGCACCAAAAATGAATCTTTTCATCTTTGGATTCCAACGGCGACATTGGTGTCCATAGTGAGCGCCTGCTTCCAACATTTCTTTCATATTAATTTTTGACGACATAAATTTCCTCTTGAAATAAAGGTTTCTCATCAATCCCCTAAATGCTTGAAAACACACCTTTATATGGGGATTTGCTATCTTCTCTGACACAATGTACGAGAGCTTTAAGATGCGCCGGGGAGTGTAACAAAACTTCAGGGCAGAATCTACTCGAAAAGTATTGATTCCCTTAGGGTCTAAGGCTATCCCAGGAGTTCTTTATAAGGCTTTATGAGAGGGGCAAGAGTTTTATCTGGATTTTTTTCTAGAGCTTTTGTTCTAATGAGCTGTTTTCCTTTAAAAAAAATGTAGTTCAATTAATCTTCTCTAGGAAAGTCTGAAGGAAGAATAGCTTAGACCTTGACCGCGTTCTCTTTGGAGGGTATGATCACACCTTTTTGAACTCAAGGATTAGTAGAGTTTCCAGATTTTTTGTCACTCACAAAGTGAGCGGGGAGACAGCATGGGATCTTTTAACGACCTTATTTGACTGTTACAGGAGAGATATTATGCCAGTACCAAAGTATAGGACATCGGCATCAAAAAGAGACATGAGAAGATCACACCACGCTTTAAGAGCGCCAGGTCTTTCTGTTTGTCCAAATTGCCATGAAGTGAAGCTATCCCATGTTGTTTGCCCATCTTGTGGGTTCTACAAAGGAAAGCAGGTTCTAGAAACAAAATCATCATCCACATCTTGGGATGGATCTGATCTTTCTAGTTCCAAAGTTCAAGCAAAAGATGAAACTTTAGAAGATTCTTCTAAGAAAGATTCTTAAAACTTTTGCTTTCGTAGAGAGCAAAAATTTTGTTTTTTATCCCTAGGCCTATAAAAATTTTTTGGCCTAGGGTTTTTTTTATTCTTTTTTTCTTGTTTTTCAGGATAAGCTAAAAACTTAGATCCTTCATTTCAATGAAGTTTGGAGTTTTTTCTATGTCCTCTTTTTTAGCTATGTTTCCTGGTCAAGGGTCTCAGTTTCCTGAAATGTCAAAAGATCTCATTAAAGAGTTTCCAGAGGTTATCCCACTCTTTGAAGAAGCAGAAGATAGAAGTAGGATGCCTCTTCGTCGTGTATGTACTTCTTTCGAGGAGTACGAAAAACTGCAGCAAACAATTTATCAACAGCCATCTATTTTAACTCACAGTTATGCTGTCTGGACAGTGATTCAAGATCGTCTTGATCTTGAGCCTTCTTTTTTTGCGGGCCATAGTTTGGGAGAGTACACAGCTCTTGTGGCTTCAGAGAAATTAAGTTTTGGGGAAGCGATTTCGCTTGTGTGTGAGAGAGCTTCTGCTATGCAAGAAAGTGTTCGCCCTGGGGTAGGAGGAATGCTTGCTGTAAAAACAAAAGATTCTGAGCTTCTTGAAAAACTTTGTTTTGAAACAAAAGAAAGTTATGGAGGAGTTCTTGAAATTGTAAATTTCAATAGTCCAGAGCAATATATTCTTTCTGGGCACCTAGATCTTCTGAAAATATTTTTTGAAGTTTTGAGAGAAAATAAAATTTTAGGTAAGGTTCTTGATGTGAGTGGTCCATTTCATTCTAGCCTTATGAAAGAGGCTCGCTTAAGGATGACTCCACTTCTTGAAAAAATTAAGTTTTCTAAAAATGATAATTATGTGATTAACAATGTGACGGGAAAAGTTGCTCATCCCTACACGTGTCAGTCTTTGATTTCTCAAATTGATCACCCTGTTTTATGGTTAGATAGCCTTCGTTGCGCTTTTTCTCAAGGGGTTGACACTTTTGTCGAGTTTGGTCCTCAGCAAGTCCTTTCTTCTTTGGTATTAAAAAGTTTACCTAAAGGGCAAAAAATTTTTAATACTTCTTCTCTTAGGTCTTCTCTTCGTGAACTTGAAAATGAGCTCCTTCGAATAAAAACTGAAGACACTCTTTCACAGCGAGTGAGGACAACACCTTCCTCAAAAGAGGTAGCCGATGCTAGTTGAAAAAAAATAACCACGAAATCTCTTGTCAGAGAAGCTAGTCCAAGGACTAAAGCTCATTTTGAAAAGAAGGTTTTCTGGAGTAGGATTAAATAGTAATGAAATTTGTCCAGCTAAAGCAAAAGTTGATCCATAACTTTTATGACTAGCTAGGTTAAAACGTTTATTAGGTTCTAGAGGTTTTAGATAAGACAAAGAAGGACCTAATTGTAAGTAAACAGGATGGAAAATTCTTACTTCATAGTTAATTTGTTTTGAGATTTCAAAAATTTTAAAAGATTTGTTGTCAATTTGATTTGTAAAATATCCGACACTAAAACCTAAGCTCCAGTCACTAAGATGTAGGTAATTAATACCTAGGGACGGGCTAAAGCTGACTTGTTTTGCACTCGTGTTTTGTTTTAAGGTCAAAAAAACTGAGTAGTTTTTCTTTTTAGTTTCTTCTTTCCCATAAGAAAAAAAATCAGTCGACCAAAAGATTAGAATAAAAAATAAACTTTTTTTAACTAATTTTATCATCTTGATTTGTTCCTTGGTTTCTTCTTACTCTATAAGAAAAAAAAACATTGTGCTACAATAAAGAGAGGCTTTTTTATGAGGTTTTTATGAATAGAAATTTCTTCTTGTTGGCTGTTGTTTTTTTATTCCCTCCAAAAATTTTTGGAGAAAATTTTTTATTAGAAGAAAAAGGGTGGGGTGAGCTAGGTAAAAGAAAAAATTTTCCGTCAAAAGATTTTTTTGAATCAGGTAGTCGTGTGAATGGAAATCTTCTTCCTGACCCAGTTCAATATGTGGAACAAGCGTCTTTTGCTGATCCAGAAAATTTCCTTGAGTATACAGCGAATCAATTTGTGCCTAAAATGAGAGATTTTTTCCTTCCTGGAATGGTAGTTTCAGAAAAAAAAGCAGCTAGTTGTGTATTTGTTGGTGGTCCAAAAGGAGAAGAAATCTATTTCATGAAAGAAGGAGCTGTCTGTCGTGTAAAAGATAGATGGCTCAACATGGATATTGTTTACAATGTTATTAGAAAATCTAAGAAAATTTCTCTTAGTAAGAAGTATATTTATTACTATATTGCTACAGTGAGATTGAAAAGTTTTGTGGGAAAAAATGGAAATTATGCGACAGTTAATATTTTAAACTCTGTCGTAGAAATAGAGACTGGAGATATTCTTGTTCCTTATGAAAATATGAAATCAGTTATTAATGTTATTGATAAAAAGCCAGGAGTAGCCTCAAAGGCGTCAAAAATAGTTAGCTTCTCTAAAGAATATTTGGATGTTTCTGGGTCAGAAGACTATGTGTTTTTGCCCCATGGGAAAGAATACGGTTTTGTCAAAGGTCGTATTTACGCTGTGCATAGGACAAATTCGTGGGAAAAGAAATTTTCATCCCCATCTCGTTATGTAGTAAATGATATTTTGCTTGTAGGAAAAGTATTAATTGTTGACGTGAGCGAGGCTGGCGCTATAGGCTATGTTTTAGATTCTAAAGGAGAGCTTTATTTAGAGGATGTTGTTGGTGGGAAGTGGGATGTTGGATTTTATTAAAAAAGTGAAATTTATTAGTCTTTTTATAAAGATGAAGGGATGAAATGAAAATAAAGAGAATATTTTTTTTAGGTGCTGTTTTAACGACGCTTTCTTGTCGTAGTACTATCGAAGATAGGGAAAATAATACATCTATGGTGAATGAGTCAGGTGGCGCAGGAATAGTTGAAACAGTAGATGATAAGATGAGAGATGCCTATGAAAAATGGAAAGAAGCATGTGTTAAGTATAATCTTTCTTTGACTCCAGCTTATGATGTGGTTGGTCTGGTAGCAGCTCTTCAGATGAGTGATTTATTTACTATAGAAGAAAAAGCTTTTGATGTACAGAAAGAAAGCCCTCTTGCGCAGTATTTTCTTTTAAAAAACAGAGGTCCTAACCAGTTAGAAGAAATTTTTTCTGACGCTAATCTTGCTGCAAAAGCTTCTAGATTTCCAAAGAATTTAGTTATTATAACAGATCATGGAGAAGAAACAGATGATGAAGTTACACTGCTTTTAGCAAGTAAACTTCAAGCCTATGGAGTGAGTGTTTCAGTTGTGTTTACTTCTATGCATGCTGAAACAGAGATAGAAAAGCACTTGTCATGGGCAAAAGAACAAGGTTCTCTTCCTATTAAAAATATTTATTCGTTAGAGTCTTTTAAAAAAGAATCAATAAAAGAAGTTTTTTTTCAAGAGGGGGAAACAGTTGTTCTTCAAATAGGTCCTGTTCATGGATCAAGCCCTCACACCTCTGATTTTATGAGCCATTGGTCTTCTTTATTTGAAGGTGTTTCTTATGATTACTATCTTCTTGGACTTTATGGGAGTACTTTAAATTCTCAAGGAGATGCTAAAGAAACAAGCGCTTTTTTTCAAAAGGGGTCCAAAAACACTTTTGTGATTGATACAGCAAGAGGTGCTGGTGCTTTTAAATTCACTGTTCATGGTCTTCGTCAGGTTTCTCCAAGTGTGATAGATCATGCGATTAAAATTGCTTGGAGAAATACAGTAGGAAGAGCAAGTTATGCTGGTGGTAAATTTGTGGCTCATTTGGTGGCAAAAACAGGGAGAGGGATTGGAGCTAACTATGAAACAATAAAAGGTGTTGTTTCAGATATGGAGAGGAAAGAAGTAAAACCCCTAAACGAGTTAGATGACGAGCTAGTGAGTAAAGCAAAGGGGATTGTAGACTCTTATATCGGGGCTCTTAAAGCAGCGGGAGCAAAGTTTGAGGTGAAGGAAGACGGAACAACAAACAGTGTTGCGGGGGTTACTCTAGAAGAAGTTGGAGATGGTTATTTTTTCATTCTAACTAATCTCTATGCTTACTTTGGTGTGCCTATTGAGTTTTTTGAGTCTGGAAAGCCAGAAGCTTGGAAGCCAGAATGGCTTTACCCTGGAGTAAAAGATAAAGAAGTTGCACAAGAAGCAGATGCTTTATTTAAAGTAACTCTTACTCCGTAAAGTTTTTTATTTTTCTACAACAAGCAGTTTTTTTTCTTTGTCATAAGACGTTGGAGTAACTCGTGTAATAGTTCCACTCTCTGGCTTGTCAGATCCAGAAAAGAGAACACTCAAATAGTTTCTTGATTTTCCAATGAGGCGAGTTTCTTTTGCTCCTTCCCATAAAACATCAAGAGGCTTTCCTATAAAGCTTTCAGCAAAAGTTGTTTCTAGTTCTTCGCCAGCAGTTCTTAATATTTTAGATCTTTCTTTGATAATGCTTGGCTCTAGGTGTCCAGGCATTCTCATAGCTCTTGTGTTCGGTCTTTTAGAGTAAGGGAACACGTGAAGGCTTCCAAGTTTGCAATCTTTTACAAACTGAAGGCTTTCTTCGAATTCTTCTTCTGTTTCTCCTGGGAAGCCTGGAATAATATCAGCACTAATCAGAGCGTCTGGAAAATATTTTCTGATACGCAAACAAGCGTCTTTATAAAATTCTTTTGTGTAGCTTCTTCCCATGAGAGTAAGAATTCTTTTACTTCCAGATTGAAGAGGGAGATGAAAATGTTCACAAAAAATATTTTTATGTCGACTGAGAATCTTTAAAAAACCCTCTGTCATATTAAGAGGCTCCATAGAGGAGATGCGAATTCTTTCAAGGCCAGTTGCTTTTAAAATTTTTGCAATGAGTGCTTCAAAAGAAATGCACTCTTCTTTTTTGTCGTCTTTCAGATCAATACCGTAGTCACCAATATCAATTCCTGTGAGGATAACTTCTCGGATTCCATCTGCTGTGAGGTCTTCAATTTGTTTTAGGATGTCATCTGAGGGAACACTTTTTGAAGATCCTCTGGCATAAGGGATTTGGCAGTAAGCGCAAAAATTATTACACCCATCTTGCACTTTAATATAGGCACGTGTGCGGCTAATTTTATGGCTTCCAAAGAGAACTTTCTCGAGTTTAAACTGAGACTGTTTGTTGGCTGTCACAGCTTTTACTGACTCAGGTAGTAGAGAGTGGTCTTCTTTTTTTTTGAAAGCCTCACTTACGAGTGAGACAAGATTACTTTTTTGTTCGTTAGGAACAATATAGTGGGGTGTTGCTAGTTCTTCTAGTTCGCCAGAGTTGATTTGAGCGTAGCAGCCTGTGACAACTCTGTAAGCTTTTGGGTTTTCTCTCTTGTATTTGCGAAGAAGATAGCGTGTTTCTTTTTCGGCAGTGGCAGTGACACTGCAGGAGTTAATCACAAGAAGCTCAGCATCTTCAGGTTTACTCACAATAGTATGACCATTTTTTTCAAACTCTTTTTCAAGCATAGCTGAGTCGTAAGAGTTCACCTTGCAACCAAGTGTTTTTATATAAGTATTTACTTTTTCAGGGCTTGTTGCCACAAAGTCCTCATGGTTTGTGTGATAGTCATATAGAAACAAGATACTAGACTACTAGGCTGTTTTTTGCAAGTTTCAAGAATTTGGGGCTAGTAAGTTAAAAAAAAATTCAGTAGTATCAGGGTTTTATCAAAGTTTTCTTGTGAAGAGAGGCTCGCTGTGAAGCTGCAATATGAAGTACAAATGACAAATATTCCTAATGATCTTTATTTGTTTAGTGCTTGGCAAGAAGCTTACGTTAATCAAGCTACTCTTTTTGGAAAAACCCTTGATCTTGAAGACATTAATAAAAATATTTTAGCAGGATCAGGTTCTCAAGTTTCCAAAGTAAGTTGTGCTCTTTTGCCAGAGATTATAAGTGAATATATTATTTTGCCAGTGGGTGCTACGCTTACACAGTTTTGTTCTCCAAAAATTGTTTCTAGAGGTGAGGTAGATTCTTCAAAACTTTTTGAATCCTCACTCACTATACCTGGACGGAATACAACAGCTTTTTTTCTTGTAAAAAATTTGCTCCCAAAATTTAAAGAGATTCATGAAAGCTGTCATGATGAAATATTAGATTCTTTTAAAAAAGAAGAAAAAAATTTAACTCTGATGATTCACAGTATAAAATCTCTCGAAGAGGAGCATGGTTTAAAAGAAGTGGTTAATCTCTATGATCTTTGGGTAGAAAAAACAGGACAAAACCTTCTTCCACTTGGATGTCTTGTGGCAAAGAGAAGTCTTGGAAAAGAAAAGCTACTAGAGTTGACAAATTGTTTATCAAGATCTCTTTCTTATGCCGATGAGAATCAAGCAAAAATTCTTGACTTGATTATGCAGCGTACAAGAACTCAAAATAAAGAAGTGATTCTTCAAGGTATAAATGCTTGGGTCACAGATGAAACAAGAAGTATTTCTAAAAAAGGGGAAGAGGCTATTTTCTGTCTTCTTAAAATAGCATCTCCTGAAGATTTTAAGAGATGGTCTCCTGAAGAGTTAATTTTTAATCCTAACAAGTAGTGAGTTTGATTTTTATGTTAAGAGAACTTGGTTACTTATTTCTTATATTTTCTCTTGTGACCAGTCTTTATGGTTCGTGCAGCGGATTTTTGGCTCAAATAACGAAGAAAAGGTTATTTCTTTTTTCTTCTAGAGTAGCCTCTTTGTACGGAACATTTTTTGTTTTATTAGCCTCATTTGTTCTCATATATTCTTTTTTGAACTCAGATTATTCTATTTTATATGTGTACAAAAATTCGAGTTCAGATCTTCCTTTCTTCTATAGAGTGAGTGCTTTTTGGTCTTCTCTTGAAGGTTCTCATCTTCTTTGGACACTTCTTCTATCTCTTTGTACTAGTCTTGCTTTGTGGACTTTTTCAAAGCAAAATGAAATATTTTTACCACTTATAAGTTTTCTACTCCAAGGGATTTTAGCGTGGATGTTTTTTTTAGCGATTAGTTCTTCTAGTCCCTTTGAGCCTGCTTTCCCTGTTGCTATTCAGGGTCTTGGGATGAATGAACTTCTGCAAAACCCCTACATGATGATTCATCCACCTTGTTTGTTTCTTGGGTACACATCTCTTGCTGTTCCTTTTGCTTATAGTTTTTCTTCTATTTGGATGGGAGAACTTTCTAGAGAAATGCTTAAATCCATGAGAAGATGGTCTCTTGTCTCCTGGTTGTTTTTAACGATAGGTGTTTTTCTAGGTGGTCGTTGGGCCTATGTTGAGCTTGGATGGGCAGGTTACTGGGCTTGGGACCCTGTAGAGAATTCAAGTTTTATTCCTTGGCTTTTTGTAACGGCTTTTTTGCATGTTCTTCTTCTTGTTCGTCAGCATGGGAAACTAGCAAAACTTCTTTTTGTGTTTAGTTTTTTTAGTTTTTTCTTTTGTTTTTTTGGAACCTTTATCACAAGAAGTGGGATGATTAGCTCAGTTCATTCCTTTGCACAGTCTGATGTTGCTATGAGCTATCTTGTTTTTCTCATAGGACTGTTTGTTGTTTTCCTTGTAACCTATTCTTTTAGAGGAAATAAAGAATTAGAGCTTGAAAAAACAAGTCTTCCCCGTTTTTATCAAATAGATTTTTTAATTCTCTGTGTTCTTCTTTGTGTGAGTTTTGTCGTTATTATTTTAATGGGAACTCTTTATCCGATTGTTTCTGAGTATTTCACAGGGATCCGTTTCAGTGTGCAGTCGCCGTATTTTAATAGTTTTGCACCGTATATTGGCTTTTCTTTTATTCTTCTAGTGACTTTAGGAAATCTTTCTAAGAGGAGATCTTACCCAAAGGTTTTTAGTAAGAAGAATTTTTTAGCTCTTCAATTTTTGACAGCAGTCAGTGTGTTTTTGTTTTGTTTTTTTGGGAATATTTTTGAAACAAAATCTTTTTATCTATTTATTTTACAACTAGTTGGTGTGATTCTTTGTTTTGGTAGTTTTTTTCTTCTTGTGTTTGATTTTTTCAAAAAATACAAGTTTTCAAAGCTTTCTTTTTTGTCTTTTTTTCGAATAAATCTCGGATCTTTTGGAGCACTTCTTGCGCATTTAGGTATTCTTAGCGCAATTCTCGGGTTTCTTGGAAATTACAGAGGGCTTAGTCAGGTAAAAACTTTAGAACGGTTTGATACTTTTTCTTTTTATGGTTATGAGTTTGAGTTTAAAGGGTTAGAACTAAATCCTCAAGACAACACTCTTCTTTATCAGGCTGTCACTGGTGTTAAAAAAGACGATAAACTCTTTGCTACACTTTATCCGTCTAGAGCAAAATATCCAACGAAAGAGGATTTGATTCACGAGGTAGATTATAGCTCTACTTTTTGGCATGATATTTATCTGACCCTAGTCAATTTTGATCAAAAAAATGGAGAGTGGGTCACAATTGAGTTTCATATTAATCCAACAGTTCGTCTTGTTTGGGGGAGTTTGCTCTTTTTTATTTTTGGAGCTTTTTTCTCTCTTTTAGGTTTGAGAAAGGTGTCGAGATGAAACGGTTTCATTTTTTTACTCTTCTTTTTTTTCTTTTAAATTCTTTTTTATTTTCATCTGATTTAGAAAAGTTAAATAGTCAGTTAAAGGGGTTATCAGAAGAAGAGAAATCTTTGTTTTTAAAATCAGCTGGGATGTTGAAATGTCCTACTTGTAGTACTCTTGGGGTGCTTGAGTCTGATACCCCTTTTTCTTTAAGTATTCGTGAAAAAGTTATTGTTCTTATAAAAGAACAAAAAACAGAAAAAGAAATCCAAGATTTTTTTGTAGACCGCTATGGTGAATGGCTCCTTAGGATTCCACCTAAAGAGGGGATTCATTTACTTCTTTGGGGAATTCCTGCTGTTTTTCTTTTTGTTTTTTTGTTTTTTTGTTTTTTTGTTTTTTATAAATCAAAATCGGTTTCTTTAGGGGAAATTCAAGAAGAGTCTTTGAATGAAATGTTTATGGCCGATCTTGCGTGTTTTAAAAAGAGAATTTAAAAGTATGGAAATATTTCATTTTGTTAGTTTAATTCTTGCTTTTTTTTTAGTTTTTGGTTTGTCGCTTAGTCTTTTTTGGTATGATTCTAAAGATGTTTTTGACAAAAATTCTTTTCTTTTAGAAGAGTCGAAAAAAAAACTTTTTTCTTTGTATATAGAAGAAGAAAATCGCTTCAAAAATGGAAATCTTAGTTTTCCTCAATGGGAACTTTTAAGGAAAAAATTTTTAGATGAATACAAAAAAATTATTTCTTAGTGTGAACTTCTTTTTTCTTTTTGCACATATAATTTTTGCTTATCCAGGAATACATAAAATTCAGAGCAAAGAAACTCCTTTGATTGAACTTGGGAAAAAGCATATGCTAATTTTAACAGGTGATAATGAGAAACTCTATGGGGTTCTTTATTTTGCTGTGATGAATGAGAGTTCTGAGTTTTTAAGTTTTAAATTTCCTGTGCTTTTACCTAAGGGTGTTAATGAGTTTGAACCTAGAGATGGGGTTGAGAAAAAGGATTTTCTTCTAGGAGACAACGGTTTTCTTTTTATAGAAAAATTCTTCAAACCCGGAGTTAATTTAATTGGGATTGATTTTAAAATACCTTATTTGCCTCGGGATAGAAAACCTTTAGAACTAAATCTTCCTTTTGATGTAGAAGAACTCAGTATTGCAACACCAAGTGGGAGTGGTCTTAGTTTTGAGGCAAAGGATTTTATAAATGGCTTGCCTCTTATGTTGTCTGATGGCGAATATTCAGGTATTCTTGCGAAGAACTTACAAAAAGATTCTTCTTTAGTGTTTATGGTGAAAGGGTTGCCTGAATCTCATTTTTTTGCCGAGCTTTTGGGAGTTTTGATAGGTGCCCTTTCTTTTTCTGCTCTTTTTTTTCGTTTTTATTTAGTGGGTTATAGATGATCGCCGTTATTTTCCGTATAGCTTTAACTATCCTTCTAGCTATTTTTTTTAGTAAGGTTTTATCTCAATGTCTTCGTATTGCTCGATCTATGAGAAAAGAAGGCACTTCTTCTTCTCGTAAGACTTATCAAAAAAGTGAGTGTATTGATATTTGTCCTGAATGTGGTCACCTGGAAGAAGAAAATCACCGCTGCGTTTAGGGATTTTCTTGATTTTTTTTAGATGCAAAAGATATCTGCTTGAACTTTTCTTGTGAAGGATTCTTGTAATGTTAACTTCTTCTGTTCAAAATTTGCTTTTATCTTCTAAACAATACACTCCAAGTATAAAAAGAAAGTACCGGATTAACTCTCTTGAAGAGTATGAGAGTAAGTGGAAAGAATCTATAGAGAATCCAGATGTTTTTTGGTCAAAAGAGGCTAAAAAACATATGAGCTGGGCAAAGGATTTTCACACAGTTTTCTCTCAAGATAAGTCCTCTTTTGAGTGGTTTTTAGGAGGAGAATTAAATTTAAGTTATAATTGTCTTGACCGGCATCTTGAAAAAAAAGGTGAAAAAACAGCTCTTATCTGGGAAGATGAAAAAGGTAATTCAAAAAAATTTACTTTTTCTGAACTGCATAAAGAAGTTTGTCAGATGGCCTGTCTCTTGAAGTCTTTTTATTTGAAACCAAAAGATGTGGTGACAATTTATTTATCAACTTCGCCTGAACTTGTTATTTCTATGCTTGCTTGTGCGCGAATTGGTGTTGTGCATAATGTAGTTTTTGCTGGTTTTAGTCCTGAGTCTCTTGGTGCTCGTATTGAAGCTTCGTCGTCAAAACTTGTGATCACATCAGATGGTTTTTACAGGAAAGAAAAATTTATTCCCCTTAAAGCTATCGTGGATGAAGCTTTTAAAAAATATTCTTTGAATTCTAGTGTACTTGTTTTTGATCGTAAAATAGAAAAAATTTCTTTAAAAACAGGAAGAGATTTTTTGGTCTCTGATTTTCCGTCTATGAAATTTGAAGGCGAATCTTTAGATTTTTTTTCTTCAGAGCATCCACTTTTTTTAATGTACACTTCTGGTAGCACAGGGGCTCCAAAAGGTCTTTTGCACACTTCTGCAGGGTATCTTTTGGGCGCTCTTCTTACTTCCTACTATTTGTTTAATTTAACGGATGAAGATCTTTTTTGGTGTACAGCAGATATTGGATGGATCACGGGACATAGTTATATTGTTTATGGCCCTTTGTCTCTTGGAACGAGTATTTTTCTTTATGAGGGAGGACTGCAAACTCCAGATCCAGGGCGTTTGTGGAGTCTTATAGAAAAATATAAGGTTACAAAGTTGCACACAGCACCTACAGCTATTCGGTTATGCAGGCAAGCAGGAGACGAGTGGGTTAAAAAATATGACCTAAGTTCTCTTGAGCTTCTTGGAAGTGTCGGGGAGCCTATTAATCAAAAAACATGGGAGTGGTTTTTTGAGGTAGTTGGTGGAGGAAAGTGTCCCATTTTAGATACATGGTGGCAGACAGAAACAGGATCTACTATGCTGTCTGCTTTTCCTGGTCTTGCACCCTTTAAGCCTGGTTGTGCTTCTAGGCCTTTTTTTGGAGTCCTACCAAAGGTTGTTGGCTCAAGTGGTCATCCTCTTCTCAATACGAAGGGGAGTCTTTTTTTGGAAAATCCAGTTCCTAGTATGGCTAGAACCATTTATAAAGACCATGCTCGCTATGAAAGAGAGTATTGGCCAGAAGGTTTTTTAAACTACAAAACAAATGATGCTGCTCTGCAAGATGAAGATGGAGAGATTTGGATTCATGGACGCACAGATGATGTGATCAATGTGAGTGGGCATCGTTTGAGTACTATGGAGATTGAATCTTTTTTGTCTGGGAACAACCTTATTGCAGAGGCTTCCTGTGTTAGTGTAGAGGATTCTCTTACAGGACAAGCTCTTTGTTGTTTTGTTGTTTTAAAGGAAAGTACTTGTGAAAAAAATGCGGAAGAGATAAAGTCTCTTATTTCCAACTATATTTCAAGTTCTCTTGGTTCTTTTGCAAAGCCTAAGAAAATTTTTCTTTTGAAATCGTTACCAAAAACAAGATCTGGAAAAATTCTGAGAAGAACTCTACGAACTTTGGCTGAAGGAAAAAAACCAGAAGGGGATTTAAGCACTCTTGAAGATGCTACAATTTTTGAGAGTATTCTTTAATTTAACATTATGAAAAAAGATCATATTCACATTTGTTTATATAAGCCAGAAATTCCTCAAAATACTGGGAATATTGGGCGTTTAGTAGCTGCTACGCAGTGTCGTTTACATCTCATTAGACCCTTTGGTTTTTCGACAGACGATAAAAATTTAAGACGAGCAGGTCTTGATTACTGGCCTTTTCTTGATCTTGAAATCCACGATACTTTTGAAGATTTTATGTCTCTTTTCAAAAAGGATGAAGTGGCTTTTTTTTCTAAATTAGCGACTAAGTCCTATGTCGAAATGCCAAAAAAAATAAGAGCTCTTGTTTTTGGCCAGGAGACAAAAGGTTTTCCAGAGGATTTTCATAAAAAATATGGAGAGTATTTGTATAAAATCCCAATGTTTCATGATGGAGTGAGAAGCCTTAATTTAGCTAATTCTGTTTCTATTGTGACTTATCATAAACTACTTGTTGCTTGAGTTTTTTTAGCTATGGGGAGTGTCTTGTTATGATCGATGTGAAAGAACCAACTTCAAATTTCCAATCTCTTTTTTTTCATGAAAATTTACTCAAAGCAAAAGCTTATTCCTTAGATCCGATGAAAGGATCCATTAAGCTTGATCAAAACGAAAGCCCATTTGATTGGGATGAGAGCTTAAAAAAAGAAGTTTTAGAAAATCTTTTGAAAGAATCCTGGAACACCTACCCACAAGACTATCCAAGAGAATTAAAACGACTTCTTGCAGAGTACAACAAAGTTTCTATCGATAATGTCGTTTTGAGTCCTGGGTCTAACTATCACATCACAGTGATTTTAAATTTGTTTGCATCAAAAGTTGGAAGTGATCTTATACTCACAAGACCATCATTTCCTCTTTTTGAGGGGCATTGTATTTATCATAATATCCCTTATAGAGTTTGGTCTTTAAATGAAAATTTAGAGTATGATTTAAATCTTTTGCCACCCTTGAAAGAAGGGTCTGTTGTTTTTTTTGCATCACCTAATAATCCTGTTGGAAATGTTCTTCCTCAGAAATCTCTTGTGGAAATTCTTGGGAAAAATCCGAAGTGTTACTTTGTTGTAGATGAAGCTTACTGGGAATTTTTAGAAGAAAACAATGCATATTTACTTCGTGATTTCTCAAATTTAATTATCATAAGAACTTTTTCTAAAGCTATGTCTTCAGCAGGGGTTCGTTTGTCTTATATCCTTGGTAGTAGTGCTTTTTGCAAAGAGCTTTCTAAGGTGACTCTTCCTTTTCTTGTTAATAAATTTACGACTGCAGCTGCTACAACGGCTCTTCGGTCTAAATTTTTTATGGAAAAAATGAAGTCTCAGGTGCTTTTTACAATTGAAGAAAGAAAGCGTCTTTATGCAGGTTTGAAAGAGTCCCTTGCTTTGAATACAAAAATCTTTGTTTTAAATTCTCAGGCTAACTTTGTAAGTCTTATGTTTGAGACTGAAGAGCTTTTGAAAAAATGTGAGAGCCTTCTTTTGACAGAAGGAATTGTTATACGAAATGTTTCTAGCCCTTTTCTTAAGAATACTTTAAGAATCTCAATTGGAAAAGAAGAGGGAAATAATAAGCTTATAGCTTGTTTGGCAGAAAATTTTTCTTAAAAAAAATCAGCTTAAAAATTTTTATGGGTCTAGCATGAATCTTAAATCGAAGACAAAAGCTGTTTCGAATTTACTTCGTTGGTTTTTAGCAAATGAAAAAAAGAAAACAGAACTCAAGAAAAATATAAAAGCTACTCTTCTTTATGAAGAGGGAGCTCTAGGGGAACAAAAAGAAAGAACAAAAGTTTTGTGTTATACTCCTAAGACAAAACCATTAGGAGCTTATTTTATCACTCCTGGTCTTCACCCTCTTGGTGTTGATCATGAGAAATTTCTAGATTTATGTACAATGCTTAATTCTTTAGGTTATATTGTTTATGCACCTTTTTTGAAAGATTACCGTGTTCTCTACGTAAGGCCTTCAACCTATGAAGAATACGCTAAATGTTTTGATCGTGCTGTTTTAGATGTGAAAGAGAAAGGCTATTTTTTTAAATTAAATGTTTTTAGTATTTCTTTTGGCTCGCTTCTTTCTCTGCAGCTAGCTGGAGATTTTAAACGAAAAGACGCTATTAACGCTGTGATTATTTTGGGAGGTTATGGAGATTGGCAAAGTACTTGTGATGAAATTATGGAAAAAGCTCTGTTTGGTCGTCCTGAGAAAGGTTATGGAGATGTCAGGAGCATTCCTGCTATTTTTAATCATATTATCGAGTACGCTGAAGAAATCTCAGAAGAATCTGCTAAAAAGCTGAGAAGTTTGTGGTTAAAATATATGAGCATTTCCTGGGTGGATGAAAGTTATCTTGACAAGAAAAAGTGCCAGGAATTAGCAACTACTTTTTTGGATGGCTTAAATGATATAGAGAAAAGTTTTTTTATGAAAGGTTGTGGTCTTGAGGAAGGGGCTTTTCAACTCTATACTCACCTTGAAAAAAAAGGGAATTACAAACACTTAAACCCTTTAAAGAATATTTCTCATGTAGAATGTGCCATGTACCTGTTGCATGGAAAGTATGACAGACTTATTTCTAGTGCTCAGCAGAAAATTATAAAAGAAGCTCTTCCTGCAAAGACTATAAAAAGACTTGTGCTCACAAAGCTCTACGCACATACAGCAAGAAATAAAGAAGGATCAGTTTTTTTGCGAGTTCTAAGTACGTTACCAGAGTTGAGAAACCTTCTTCATATTTTTTTGACCCTTAGTCTTCCTAATTCATCTGGTAAGAATAAAAAAAAACCGTTAAAAAAATAGTATTGACAGATGCAAGTGTTGAGACGAGGTTTTTATGGGAAAAAGTCTATTTTTTTTTCTTGCTTTTCCTTCTCTCCTTTTTGGTGCTTCTCAAAAATATCAAACAATAGAAGAAAATGAAGAGGGTTTTACAGAACTTCATAGTTTAGCTCGTAAGGCAGAAGGTTTTTATGAAGAACTTTGGCCCCGTTTTTCTAGGTTTAGTTTAAATTTAGATGCGAAAGATCAGTATGGTAACACCCCTTTGATGTATGCTGTTAGGAATAGTTTTACTGATTTAATAAGAATTCTAGTTACTCTTGGGGCTGACACAACTCTCAGGAATAAAGAGGGAAAAACAGCTTGGAGTTTCATGAGAGACATAAAAAAAGATTCTCCAGAAAGATATGCTATTCGTGATATTCTTAAGAAGTATCCAAGAAATAATTTTGAAAAAAATACTCAAAATTTTTTCCGGAGGATGTTTTCTTGTGCGCAGAGGAAACTCATAGTGTCTCCAATGGTTTTTTCTTTGGTCGGAAATATAGATTCTTCCCGAGAAAATTCTAGAGATAGTTTTTAGAGGGGTTCTTCACTTACTTTAAAGGGAAGAATACGATCAGGATAGTTTTTGATCTGTGATTTCCCAAAAGAGACTTTTTTGCTCACAGTAGGTGTGTACTCATCTTCCAAATCGAGTGGAAGCATATCTAAAAGTCTTGTGCCTTCTTCAAATGTGTTTTGCCAAAGGTCTTCGTGATTTGAAAGATTTTCTTCTTCTCTAAAGAGAAAGATAACAAGCTTTGAACGACTTCCAATGAACCAAGAGCTCTTTGTTTCTTTTGAAGAAGCTACATAGGAAGAATAGTCTTCAGCAAAAAATGCAATTCTTGAATGTTTTCCTTGTAGAGCTTTTTCTATTATGTAGGAAGATTCTTGAGAAAGGAGAGCTTTTTCTTGAGGAAGATTTTTTTTAAACAGAGTTTCTTTTGTTTTTTCTTCTTGAATAGACTCAATCAAGTACAGTTTGAGTGGGCGTCCTTTATTAAAAATAACTCCATAGGCTTTGCCTAGTTCTGCAAAAGAAGTAAGCTCTTTGGTTTGAACAAAAGTTTTAGATTTTTCAGATAAAGGAAATCCAAAACCTTTGGAAAATTCAAAAATTTCTTCTCTATCAAGAGAGGAAAGGGTCTTGTCTGTTAGAATAGTGTTAGCATCCATAAGAGCTTCGTAGAGGCTTGAACTCTTTGATTCTTTTATTTTTTTTTCATAAGGGGTATGGTTTACCGGATGTGAAAGCTGAAATCCTTTTTCTAAGGCAAACGTAAGATAAAGGGGAACAAGACTACTACCTAAGAGAAATTTTTTTTCATAAATATTAAGTTCATTTTGAAAGCTTCGAATTGCACCGCTAAACCGGTCTACCAGGAGAAAAGAATTTTTATTAGAAATAGTTTTTGTGTAGTTTTCGTCAAGTGTTGTGTGGATTCTTACTTTTCCAAATTTTTCTAGGTTTAAAGGAATTTGATCCAATTCTTTTTGAACGAATTGTTGAAGAGGGCTTTTCACTGGCTTTTGATAGAGTTGGTAAAGTTTACGACGGATCCAGTATTCGTAGTCATGCTGAGAAATTTGCTTTGAATCTTTTAGTTCGTTAAGAATCCTAGTTGTTTTCGCATAGAAATTTTTTGGTGTGTCATTTTCTCTTTTTGCGGCTAAAAAAAGAGACTCATGAAAATTAAGTTTCGAGCATTTTTTTTTAAAAATTTCTTGAGAGGCGCTTTCAAGTCCTATGCTTTTTTCTGTGATTGGTATAGAGTTTAGGTAGAGCTCAAAAATTTCTTTTTTATCAAGTTTCTTCTCTAAAAATAAGGAGAGAAGAATGTTTTCTAAAAAAGAAAACTCTTTTTCTTTCTGAAAAGTGAGTTTTGCGAGCTTTTGAGTTAAACTCATAGAGTCATCTGGATTGTCTCTTTGAGTAAAAGAAGAAAAAAAAGTCTTAAGGGGGATTCCGTAGTCAGCCAAAAAGGTTGAATCCTCTGCGTATAAAATATTCAACCGAAGAGACTCTGAGAACTGTTCAAGAGGGACATAGTTTCTTTTTTTATCCCAAAGGAATCCAAGAGTTTTTTCTTTTTTGTCTAGGAGCTCAGTGTAGTTGTGGTAGGACTTTTTCTCAAGTTTTTGAGAGAAAACTTCTTTTTCAGGAAGTTTTGAATACACAGCAATGACTTTAGAAAGAAGTATAAAAAGTCCAGATCCAATAAAAAGGAAGCAAAAAATAGCTAATAGTGTTTTGTTTAGATTTGACATACATTCAGTCTAGCTTTGTCTTCGTGAGCTGTAAATATAGAATTTCTTTATTCAGAAAATTTGTTGCTCTTTCTTCTATTTAGTCTCTTTTTCCATGGGGAGGTTTGTCATGAAAAAAATGCATAAGCTTAAAGTTCTAAGAGATGCTTCAAAAGGATTTGATGTTGTGGGCCTTGATGACCTAATTGTGTCAGAATTCCTTAACCAAGATAATTTTTTAGCTGAGTGTATAGATGAGGCTTATGAGCAGTTTCAGTACATAAAAGCAAAATTTCCTGAATTTGAACAATTAAAAGAAAAAGAAAAAATTGGAAAATTACAGAAGCATTTTATTAATTTCTATTCGAAAGAAACAGTCAATCCTTATATTCCATTGGCCGCAAAAGGCCCTTGGATTGTCACTACAGAGGGTGCTGTGCTTCATGATTCTGGTGGGTATGGGATGCTTGGTTTTGGGCATCAACCATCTTCAATTTTGCCGACTTTGAGAGAAACTCACCATGTGATGGCAAATATTATGACATCAAACTTTGCTCAGTATGATTTGTCTTGTTTATTGCTTAAGGAGATTGGTCATACAAGAAACTCTCAGTACCTAAATCCCCTCGAACGATTTGTCTGTTTGAATTCTGGGTCAGAGGGGACAGGCTTTGCCTTAAGAGTTTCTGACGCAAAAGCTTTATCTGTTTTTGAAAAAAATCCAAAACTTGAGCGAAAATTTTTGACTCTGAAGCAGTCTTTTCATGGGAGGACTGATTCGGCTGCTAGGGTTTCTTCTTCTTCTCTTCCTGGTTATCAAAAATATTTATCTTCTTTTAAAAATAGAGACGAGCTCTTCACGGTTGAAATTAATAATCTTGTAGCTTTGTCAAAGATTTTTGAAGAGGCCGAAGAAAAGAATATTTTTATCCAAGCTGTTATTTTGGAACCTGTCATGGGAGAAGGAAACCCTGGAGTTGGTTTAACTCCTGCTTTTTATCGTTTAGCAAGAAAGCTCGCGAGAGAGCATGGTTCTTCTTTTATTATCGATTCTATTCAGGCTGGTATCAGGTCTCATGGTTGTTTGAGTATTCTTGATTACCCAGGGTTTGAACAAGAAGAAACCCCTGACTGCGAAGTTTATTCGAAGGCTCTTAACGCAGGGCAGTATCCTCTTTCTGTTGTGGCGATGACAGCTGACTACGCTTCTTATTATAAAGTTGGTCTTTACGGGAATACGATGACGTCTAATCCGAAAGCTCTTTCCATTGCCTGCTCTGTGCTTGAGTCTTTAACCCCAAGTATTCGTGAAAATATTAGGGCTAGAGGGCAAGAGTTTGTAGAAGAAGGTTTAAAACTCAAAGCTGATTTTGAATGGCTAGTTGAGGGTGTTCATGGGACAGGCCTTCTTTTTTGCTTAGAGATTAACAAGAAAGTCATTGATGTCGTGGGATTTGATGGTTTAGAAACAAAGGCTCGAAAAGCGGGAATAGGAGTTATTCATGGTGGGCACAATGCTCTCCGTTTCACGCCTTGGTTTGGGATAAGCTCCCTCGAGATAAAACTTATTTTTAATAAATTGCGGGATGTTTTTAAAACTTTAAAGAAACACTCTCCTTGATAAGGAAGATTTGTGACCATTTTTAGCGGTATTTTGTTGTTTGTTTTTGGGTGTGTGTGTGGTTTTTTAGTTTCTTTTCTTTTTGGCAAGAAGCTTGGCGATAAAAATCTGTCAGCTTTAAATGATCTTGCAAACCAAAACAAAGAACAACAAAGGCTTATTTTTGACGCCTATTTAAGTGAGTTGAAAGCTTCTTTAAAAGAACAGTCACTCGACAGTTTGCAGCGCTCCACAGAAACCAACTATAAATTAACTTCAGAGCAGCTTGAGCAGAATAAAAAAGCAATTAGTGATGAGCTTTCTACAAACCGTGGTGCTATTGAAAAAAATATTTCCCTTATGCTTGAAAAAGTGACTGGTCTAGGAGAGTTGATTCATACACTAGAAGAAAAAACTGGAAGAAACTATGGTGAACTAGGGGCTCTTCTTAAACAAACAAATGAACAGACAAAGAGTTTAATTAATACCACAGGGGCGATACGCGATGTGCTTTCTAATTCGCAAACAAGAGGATTTTGGGGCGAAAAAATTGCAGAAGATATCTTGTACTACGCAGGTTTTATTGAAAATATTCACTATAAAAAACAAATGACCCTTTCTTCTGGAGGGAGACCTGATTTTACGTTTTTACTCCCTCAAGATTTAAGTCTTCACATGGATGTTAAATTTCCTTTAGAAAATTACAAAAATTATGTGGGTGCTCGAGAAGCAGGAGAGGATGAAAAGAAGTACGAAAGACTTTTCGTCGCGGATGTGAAAAATACAGTGAAATCTCTTGTGAGTCGTTCTTATATTGATCCTGATAAAACAGTTGGCTGTGTTTTACTTTTTATTCCACATGAACAAATCATGTCTTTTATTCAAGAAAAAGCTCCAGAACTTGTAGAAGAAACTCTTAAAAAACATGTAATTTTTTGTTCTCCAATGAGTTTGCTTTCTGTTTTAATGGTTGTAAAAAAAGCTGTAGATTCTTTTAAAATTCAAAAAACTTCTCAAGAACTTATGGAATCTATGAATGCGTTTAAAAAACAGTGGTCTTTGTATTCAGGTTCTTTTGAAGTGTTAGGCAAAAAAATTAAAGAAGTAGAAGTGGAGTACGACAAACTTACAGGGACACGCACAAGGCTTTTAAGCAGTGTGGTAGAGAGAATGACCAAGTCTCATAAACTCTCAGACTTGGTTGAAGCAAAAGAGCTTGATTCTTAGTCGTGATCTCTTCCGTGGAGTCTTTCTTCAAAGTAAAAGCTTGCTAGATGTCCACATCCACCTTTTGAAACGTGTTCTGCAAGTGTTTCATCGTCATAGAGCATGCTAGCTGGAGCTAGGAAAGCATCACCAAAGTAAGTCACTCGGTTTGATCCTCTCAAGTAAGTACCTTTCATAACAGCTAGTTGGTCAGCTGTTTTGTAAGGAAATACAACGTAAACAACTGTACGTCCTGCTTCTTCTTTGTAGAAATAACCAAGAGATTCGACAGTTACTTTTTCGGCATGTCTTCTGTCATGAAGATGAAGAACTATTTGGCCTAGACCTTGTTCAGGGACACGCATTTCTGCGTGAAGTTCATGAATATAATTATCTACTTTCTTATAAACTTTACCCTCTACATCTGCATAACCTCTGTGATGATCTGCTTGAGCAAAAGTAGGGACAAGAAATAAAAGACTAACTAAAAATTTAAAACTTCTCATGTAGAACTCCTTTTTTTGTTATGGTGTAAAACTTTAGAGATAAGCTACGTTCTTTCTAAGAAGGTCGTCAATGAGGGTTTTTCTTGAAAAAAAATAATTTAGATATTAGAGTTAGAGCATAAGTTTTTTAAAAAGATTCAAAAAACAAAGGAGAGACATATGAGAAAAGTATTCTCATTGCTTAGCTTTCTATTTTTTATATCCTGTGAAGTCACACAAGAAACAGCTTTCTTTGAAGAAGAAACTCCAAAGGTTCTGGTTATGCAGATTCAAGAAATGGAAATTTCAGATCCTATTGTGTTTGCTGGAACTCTAGAGCCTTCTCAAAAGATTAGTTTATATGGAAAAGCTTCTGGCCTTGTTCAAGAGGTTTACTCTAGTTTTGGTAAGTCCCTCAAAAAGAATCAAAAGATTATGTTGATTGACCCTCAGAAAGTAGGTTTTCAGCCATTTGTCTTACATTCTCCTATGGAGGGAATATTATTAGATCTTTATGTAAAGCCTGGAGAATTTATACAGCTGAACCAAAAGCTAGGAGTGGTAGCACAACTAAAACAGTTTGAAGTGTCAGTACAAGCGAGTACTCAAGATCTCTTTTTTTTGAAAATTGGTGAAAAAGTTAAGCTTTTTTTTGAGGGAATGGACTCTTCTCTGGAAGGGAAATTTTATGGCAAAGTAGATGCTATTTCTCCTATGGCAGATCGTGACCTTGGGACTTTTAAAGTCAAAATTAAAGTTTTTTGTGAAGAAGGTTATGAGAAAAATCTGCGAGCAGGTACTTTTTTAGAGGTCACTTTATTTACGAAGGTAAGAAAAGGGATCAAAGTCTCTTCTTTGTATTTAAGAAAAGACGGAACTCAAGCAGTGTTACTCAGTAAAGAGGATAAAGCAACTTGGGTACCTATTGAAACAGGTGAAGTTTACGGAGAATCAGTCGAGGTGACAAAAGGTCTCAAAGCAGGTGATCGTTTGGTCACATCTTTTTCAAGGCCTCCAAAAGAGGGAGAAAAAGTCATTGTCTCAAAGTTATAGGGAGAAAATGCATGAAAAAAATTTATGAAAACCCACTAATTGCTTTAATGATAGCTGCTTTTATTGTGGGTATTGGTCTAAAAAATTTCTTTAATCTTCCTGTTGCTCTTTATCCTGATACGTCAAAACCTTCTTTGAGTGTGAATCTAGACTACCATGACATGACAATGGAGGGTTTTAGAACTCATTATGGAAAAAATATAGAGGCTCGCTTGAATTCTATTGAAGGTGTTGAGTTGGTTGAGGGTTCTTATTATCAAGATAGTATTCGTTGGGATGTTCGTTTTGACTGGGGAATAGAGGAAAAAAAAGCAAAAGTTGAAGTGCAAAGTGTTCTTGATAGTTTTGTGAAATCATTTCCTGATTCTTGGGATTACCAAGTTTATGCCAATTCAAGTTCGAATGGAAATCTTTATATTGCACTCTCTTCAGAGTTTTATTCTACAAAAGAATTGCATAACAGGCTCAAAGAACACTTTCTTGGAGAGTTGAATGCTGTTACTGGAGTGGATTCTGTTGGCTTTTGGCTTCCTCTAGAAGAATATATCAGAATAGAGTTAAAACGAGAAGCAATACTCGATCGAAATATTTCTTTGCACTATCTAAAACAACTTCTTATGACAAAAACCCATGATGAAAATGCAGGAGATCTGAAAACTCTAGATAGATTCTATGATGTGATTTTACCTCTTGGAATTGAAAATTTGGCAGACTTAAAAAAGCTTGTTGTATCTAAAGAGCAGAGTGGTTTAGTCTATTTGGAGGATGTGGCCCAAGTTTCTTTTGTTTCTAGGCTTAGTGATCAGCTATCTAAAGTTGATGGTAAAAGAGCCCTTCTTTTATTTGCATCTATGAAAGTGTCTGGAAACATAACTCAAGCTTCGCGTGATATTATTAAAATTATGTCTAAAGCTCCTCAAGTCCTAGCTGCTCCAGTTGATATGCAAGTTCTTCTTGATCCATCTTTATTTATTGAAAGTGCTACTGAAAATCTTTTTCAAGCTGTTTTAATCGGTTTTTTGATCTCAGGTCTTATTGTTTTTTTGTTTTTAAGTTCTCTTATTCAAACATTAATTATTTGTTTTTCAATTCCTCTTTCTGTTCTCGGTGGTTTTTCTCTTATGAAGCTCCTTGGTATTGAAATTAATTTGATTTCTCTTGGTGCTTTAGCTCTTTCTGTTGGTATGGTTGTAGATGGAGCTATTGTTGTTCTTGAGAATATTATGAGAAATTTTCAAGAAAAAAAGCCAAAAGATTTACCCAGTCGTATTCATCTTGTCTTGTACTCAGTAGAAGAAGTAAAAAGTTCTCTTATTTCGTCTTTATTAACTACAATTATTGTGTTTGTTCCTCTGTCTTTTACAGCTCCACTTGCTAATGCTTTGCTCGGTGATTTAGCACGGGTCATGGTTTGTGTTCTTGTTATTTCTCTTGGAGTGACGCTTTATATTATTCCACCTATTTTTGTTCTTTTTTCTTCTTGCTCTTTTGAACCAAAACAAAAAGGTTTTTATAAAATTTCTTTCCAAACAGTTCTTTTTTTTGAGTGGCTTAAAAGAGTTTACTTAAAAAGTCTTCAATACTTCTTGAAAAGAGAAAAGGCATTGTTTTCTTTGATCTTTTGTGTTGGCTGTTTGTTTTTGTTTTCTCTTTATATTCTCCAGTTTTATGTAAAAAGAGAGCTCTTAGCAGAGCCTGCATCTGATAAAATATGGCTCCATACTAATTGGTCTGATGGGATGAAAAATTTAGAAGAAAGAGAATTGTTTCTAAAAGAGCATGTTGAACCTATTTTAGAAAAAGAATTTTCTTCTGAACTTAAAGGGTATTATTCGCAAATTACTGGAAGATCTGCTCACACACTTCTTTCGTTAAAGAAAAAAGAAATGTTAAAAGAAGTAAAAGAGAAGCTTGAGAAAATTTTCAAGCACACACCTATAGCCAACTATTATACACAAGTTTGGACTCCTGTTGCTTTTACAATTCCTAAGGAACCTCTTTTTAAAGTGAGAGTTTCTAAGGACAAGACAGAAGATAATTTTAAGCTTTTAGAAAATATTTCAGATTTTCTTTATAAAAATGAAGAAATACATAGGGTAGAGGTTCACCCTGAAGTAGAGAAAAAACATTATTATGAAGTTAAGTTTAAGGATGAGCAAATTTCAAGAGCTGAAAAGAAGTATAATATTCCTTTAAAAGAATCGATAAAAACTCTCGTTTCTAGTTATTTAGAGGGTGGGGTTCTTCTTAGAAAATTTACTTTTAGGCAACAAGAGTATGAGATGAAACTTTTTTATGAAGAAACAGATCTTAAGACCCCAAAAGATTTAGGCAACTTAATTATTCGAGTAGGAGACTCTTATGGCCCGTTAAGACATTTTATTTCTCTTGAAGCAAAGAAAAAGCAAGAAAATTTCTATACAAAAAGAGGAAACCCTGCTTTTGAACTGGTTGTTTGGCCAAAAGAATCATTGAAAGATAGCTTACAAGAGACGCGCAAAAAGATTTTAGAAAAAATGGAAAAGGAAGAAAACTTGGAGAGTGAATCTATTATTTTTGAAGACCCAGGAGCAGAAATTAATGAAAGCTTGCAATCTCTTCTTTGGGCTCTTCTGTTTTCTATTTTTTTGATTCTCTTTGTTCTGCTCTTGCAGTTTGGAACATTTAAAGAATCCTTTATTATTATGCTTGCTATTCCTTTTGGGGTTATAGGAGTATCACTTTCTCTTTATTTGTTTAAGAGCACTCTTTCTCTTAATTCTATGCTTGGAATTATTCTTTTAGCAGGGACAGCTGTGAATAACTCAATTCTCTATTTAGACTTTTTTAAAAATTCTTACAAAAGATCTTCTCTAGAAGAGTTGAAAAGCTGTCTTCTAGAAGCCGCTTCTCTTCGGTTTAAACCTATTTTAATTACAACACTCACCACAATCTTTGGAATGATTCCAATGGCATTAGCTTTTGGTGATGGAGGTGAAGTTCTTCAGCCTCTTGGTATTTCAGTTGCTGGTGGGCTTGGGGTATCCACATTTTTAGTGCTAGTCTTACTTCCTCTTATTCTTTATTTGGTGGAGAAAAGAAGATGGGTCTAAGAATTTTTTTAGCTATTCTTGTTTTTTGTTTTTCTAAGATTTTATTAGCCGAAACGTTTTCTTTGAGCTTACAACTTGCCGAAAAAATGGCACTAAATAAAGAAAAAAGCAGGTCAATTTACAATGAGGAAAGACAAAAAAATAAATTACTTTTACAGAAAAAATATTTTTCTCTTTTACCGACGCTAGAGTCCTCTCTTTCTGGGTCCAGAAGATATTTCGTTTCTGGAAACGATCACTCTGATGCTGAAATTTCTTTCAGTTTAGATGCAAGAATACCTAATCCATTCCAATGGATTTCTGAAAAAAACACAATTTCTTTGGACAGAACTATTAGCGAAAAAAAAGCTAGAGATGAAGAAATAAAGTTAATAGAAAAACTTAGGAAAAGTTTTTTTAAATTGAGCCTTCTTCAGGAAAAAAAGAAAACAGCTCTAAAAAATTTAGCAAGAATGGCTCTTCTGCATGAAAAAACCGCAAAAAAATTTCGCCAAGGAGTAGTTCCTGTTTACGATTTGAAGCGTATTGAATTAAAGAGAAGGCAGATTGAAAGATCTATTCATAAACTTGAAACTGATTTAGCTTCAGAAGAAAAATATTTAAAAATTAAAATAGGGCTTTCTGATTCTGATGAAATAAGTAATTTTTTTAGCGAAAAATTAAAAATATCAGAACTAGAGCGATCTCTTCTCCTTGAGAAAATACCAAGTGCAAAAAACTATCCACTCTTAGAAAAAGATCTTTTCTATCAAAAAAGTTTAGAAACTGCTAACGCAAAAAAACATTACTATTTGCCAGATGTTAACTTTGGTCTTCGTTATGGGACAGAATCAAAACTATCGCTGCAAGCAACTCTTACCTGGAAATTGTTTTCAGGTTTTTCAGATTACTATGATTATAAGGTAGCTCTTGTGGAAAAAGAGATGTCCTATTTTACATACTTAAATGAAAAAGACAGCTTCTATGAAAGTTCTATAAAAAGTATAGAAAAATTATTAAGTTTGAAGAAAGATTATGAAGTAGAATCACAAAATTTAGATGATGTGAAAGAAATTTTAAAAGCTTCTGAAATTTCTTTTGAACAAGGACTTCTTCGTTATCAGCTTTTAAATGATGATCTTGCTACTTACTTGGACCAAGAGACTATTCTTCTTGAAACCTACTACAGCTTAATTGAAGGCTTGAGCGAATTCGCTACTCTTGTTGGGGATAGTGACTTTTTTTACCTGTGGTTTGAAAAAAACTCTTAAGTACTTTCCATGTATTGTTCTGAAACATAAAAAGGAAACTCTTTCACTTCAACTTTTCCTCCTTTTATTTGAATAGGATAAGAGATTTTTTTCTTTTCTTCTGTGTTTTCTGAATTTAGATAAATAACTAAACGGTAATGTCCTTCTATGAGATCTAATTTAGTTATTTTTTTATGACTAATATCCTGGGAGTAACCTGTTATACTACCAGAAACAGCTTCTAGTCTTGCAAATTCGCTTAGTATACCAGGAGTGTGCTTTTTAAAAGGCTTGAGGTATAAGACACCTGTTTGAAGTTTTGTTTCGTTCTTTTTTGTCCAATAAATTAAACCTTTTGAATTTATAAAACCAATGCCAATAGGTCCTTTGAAATAAAAAAGAGAGATGTCTGTTTTTCCTTGGAAAAAAAGATCTTTCCCCTCTGAAAACAGAAAAACATCTTTTTCTCCTAAACAGTCTTTTTCTATAGCGCTGCAAATTGAAGAAACTAGAACAGATTGAGGTTTCAGAATTTTTGTTTCTCCATCAGCAATACTAATGGTCTCTGTTTCTTTTGAGTCTTCAAAATTTAAAGTATGGGTTCCTGAAAAAACTGGTGTGTCTTCATTGAAAAAAAGCAGGTAGTTTTGATTTAAATAAAGATAGTATGATTTTGCAAAAAGTTCTAGTTGTCTTTTTTCTCTAAAAGAGCTTGGTTTCTCTACTTTTAGAATACCTGGGACAAGAATACTTTGTTCGCCACCTTTAAGAGTTATTACTTTTTCAGAGCCATTTAGACTTAAATGATAACTTCCTGGGATAAGTAGTCTTTCTGAATTTAATTTTTCAGCTTGAACTTCCTGATTATCATTCTCTTCAGTTTCTGCTGAAAGGAAATATTTTTTGTTGTGCTTTATTCCAGGAGAGCTCAGTCTAAGGGAAGCTAGTTTTATTGTTTTGATGTAAGTGTTTTTCTTTGAGGGGAAAGCAAGGGGCAACACTTTTTTGTTTACTTTTAGAGTTTCTTTTTCATTAAAAAAACGGAATGTTAAAATTTTTTCAAATACGTTAGAGTGTGGGTCTTCTGTTGTGTTATTACATTCTACAAAAAAATTAGCCTTTGAGAGACTTTGTTTGGGGGGTATAAACTTGAGACTGTGAGCTGTGAGTTTTAGATTTTCATTTTGTTTTATCTTAATTACTTGTTTTGAACACTCTGAAAAAATCACATAAGTTCCCACTTCTAATGGAATGGTTTTGTTGTAAATTCCTCGCTTAGAACTTATCAGCGTGTTTGGTTTTTCCTCTTTTCTTTTATAAATTTCATAGAGCCCATCTTCTGAAGACAAAATTGTTAGTTTTCCTTCTCGAATAGTTTTTTCACAGGAAGAGAGCAAGAAGCAGAAAAAAAAGAGTTGAGAGCAAAAAGTGTAAATTATGCTTTTTTCTTTCATGTTCTGCTGCGCCTGAGTCTATTTCGCAGCTCTAGAAAGTCTTTATGCCGTTTAGGCAAGCTGCATAAGTTGATTGATTTCTTGTCGTTGATTGATTAGGATACCGTCTTCTTGGGGAAGTTTCCACCTGATTTTAGAGCGTTCTTTAACCCCGCCAAATTCGGCTGTTTTCTCTCGCTTATAAATCTAGACCTCATTCGACAAAGTTTATGGAGGAAGATTTGCTATGACCAAGCTTGATTTGGCCTCAGAGCGAAAAAACCAAATTGTTAGCGCCACTGTCGAGTGTATTACTCGCTTTGGTTATCATAATTTCTCCATGCAGGATGTAGCAAAAGCCGCAGGTGTTAGCAAAGGGATCATCCACTACTATTTTTTGAATAAAGATGATCTCATGTTATCTGTTCTTGAAAGGGTTGTTCAGGGGATTGAGGATGTTTTGCAGTCTAATCTGGAAGCGCTGGAAGATCCTGTGAAAAAACTTAAAATATTCATTGAGCTATGTGCTGATATCGTGAAAAACACAAAAGAGTACTATCAGGTGAGCATGGATTTTTGGACTCAGATTACGCAGAAGTCTGAGGTTAAAGAAATTATTTCAACACATTATGAGCGTTCTCGCGAAACTTGCCGGAGTATCATTGAGGCAGGGATAGCTCGAGGTGTTTTTAAAGAGACGAATGCTCATGATTACAGTGTATTTATTATAGCAAGTATTGACGGTATGAGCTTGCAATGGTTGTTTGACAAAGATTCTTGTCACTATGATCAACTTGTTTCGCATTCTTGTCGTTGGTTGTTAGCTCCTTTGCTTGTTGAAGGCTGCTAAGTTTTTCAAAAAAGTTTTTTCTAGCTCCCCCGGTAGCAAAAAATTTTGTTGTCAATACTAAACAATGTGAGGAATTTTGCCTTGCTTGACACCCAAAAAACAACCGAAGTCTATATTAACCTAAATGCAAAAATGCTACCGTTCAAAGGTCTTTTAAATTTTCTAGAAGCAGGTTTTGATCTTTTTTTCTTTTCTAAAAACAAAAGTCTTCTAGAGTTGCGATTTAGTCTTTTTAAAAAATTTTTAGAAGAAAATTTAGGCTTAAAAAAATCCAGTTTTTATGTAGAAGAAAAAATATTTCTTCTCGAGGCCTCTAGTGTACGAGGTAAAAAACTTGTTGTCACAAGAAAAAGTAGTCATCTGATTGAAATTTCAGAAGGGAGTGTGTTACAATTTTATTGTTTAGTCCCCTCTTTTGAAAAAAAGAAAAAGACATTTCTACTAGGTGAGATGTCTTTAGGGGAAAGAAAAGAACCTTTTTTTCTTTCTTATGCGCAAATTTTTTTTGACTCTCTTGTTAGCTCAAAGGATAAAGAAAGAGACACTTTTTTCTTGAGTTTAGTGATTTATAAAGTGTTCTTGCAGGAGGTGAAGAAAATTTCTTTTCTTTTTCGAGAAAAATTGACAACTGTAGTAAGTGCCTTGCAGCAAAGAGGTTTTCTTCGATCGTTTTCAAAAGAAAATTCTAGAGTCGTTAATTCTCTGATTTCTGAGCTAGATCTTTCGAGTTGGCTTTATGAGCGTTTTTTTATAACAAGAAATGAAGATCTTCTAGAAGAGTATTCTCTTGATTTTAATATAGAACTAGTAGTGCTTCGTTTGAAAGTATTTTTTAGTGTTTTTATGATACTCCTTGTGAAACGAGGGTACTTTTCTAGTTTTCTTTCTTGTGAGTTTTATTTGAGACAAGTTCTTTTTGTGAGAAGATCAGAAGAGAGTTTTCAACTTTTCCTAGAAAACATTGGAGAAGATAAGTTTCAGTATTTTGTTTTGCAGTTTTTTCCTGAGTTTTTAAATGATGTTTAAAGAGTTACTTATAGAGCGTATTGATAATAAAAACACTCCTCTTTGTTTGGGCATAGACCCTCATGTGGTGAATCTTCCTCCCTTTTTTGAAAACTATAAAAAATGCCATGGTATGCGTACTTTTCTGAAATCATGGGCACTCAGTTTGATTAGAGTTGCTTCCGAGCACTTGCCTGCTGTGAAATTTCAAAGTTCTTTTTTTGAAGCTCTTGGAAGTGATATTTATAGTCTCCTACCAGAGCTTGTGCAGGAAGCTTCACAAAGAGGGCTTGTGACGATTTTAGATGTGAAGCGTTGTGATATTGCTTCAACTATGAAAGCTTACGGGTGGAGTGCTTTTGAAGAAATAAAAGCGGATGCTATGACTGTTATTCCTTATATGGGGTTGGATGTGTTTCGGCCTTTGTATGAATGGATGAGAAAGGGACGCGGGGTTTATTCTGTTTTTTTAAGCTCAAATCCATCTGGCTTTGAGAAGCTTTCTGCTTCTGTAGAAAACAAAAAAATGGTAGCAGAACACTTTCATGAAGATCTTTTCTTAGAGCTTAAAGTAGAAGGTTTGAGTGAAGCTCTTGGGATTGTTGTGGGAAGTAGTTCTTATCTTAAAAAAGAAATGGTCTTAAAACAGTTGTCCCAAGAGTTTCCTTTTCTTCTTCCTGGCCTAGGTTTTCAAGGTGGAGAAGTTTCAAGAGAATTTTTACCTTTGATTTCTAGAAAAAGTGGGCATCTTTTCCCTGTGTCTCGTTCTATTGTCGCTCTTGGAGACTTTTCTCTTGTGGAAGAGCTCTCTCAAATTGAGAGTTTCCGGTCGTATGAGGAGTTTATTTTTCAACGGGTAGAGTCTTATAAGAAGGCTTTCTTGGATCTTTCTTTAGAAATAAGTTAGAATAAAACAAGGTGAGCTACTTTAGGTGAGTGTCAACTTCAATGTGTCCTTTGTGCTGCATTAGAACGGGAAATGTGTGATATATGCCACAAAAATGTTAATAATTAGAGAAGAAGGGGCCCTCAAGTTTTCTTGAGGTTTTTTTCGTTTGGTTAAATGAGCATATATTATATACTAAAAACTAGCTCCATATTGTAAGAGTTTCTTGGATCTCACTTATTTACTTTTAAACCTCCTATTCTGTGTAAGCAATGGAGATTGTATGAACCTCTATCAGGCTACTTTAGCCAGCTCAGTTAAGTTTAATGGAGTTGGCTTACACAGCGGTAAGCTTGTCAATATTGTCATTCATCCAGCTCCTCCGAATAGTGGAATAAGCTTTAAAAGGGTTGATCTAAATCCTCAGCGAGTTATAAAAGCGACTCCATACAATGTCACCTCTACAACACTGTGCACAACAATTGGACAAGATGGGGTTAAAATTGCCACGATAGAGCACTTAATGGCTTCTTTCTCTGGTCTTGGGATCGATAATGCTCGCATTCACGTGGATAGTGATGAAATTCCGATCCTTGATGGAAGTTCAGCTCGTTTTGTAGATCGTATTCAAGATGTGGGAATTCAGTTCCAACCTTTTCGCAAAAAAATAATACATCTTTCTCATCAGGTCCGTGTTGAAGAAGGTGATAGTTATATGCATTTTGAGCCGAATCTAAAGGACTCTTTGCTTATCAACTGTCGGATTCACTTCCCTCGTTCAAAAGCTATTGATCATCAGACTTACAGTTTAAAATTAACAGAGCCCAATTTTTTACAGATTTGTGAAGCAAGAACCTTTTGTCACATTGATGATGTGAATTATATGAGGTCTAATGGTTTAGCTCTTGGTGGTTCTCTTGATAATGCTGTTGTTGTTGATAAAGAAAAAGTTCTCAATAATGACGGACTTAGGTTTCCTAACGAGTTTGTTCGGCATAAACTTCTTGATTGTATTGGAGATCTAGCTCTTCTTGGAGGGGGTTTACTGGGAACTCTAGATGTCTATAAAGGGGGCCATAGTCTCCATATTCGATTTGTTCAAAAGCTGTATCAGCAATTTTTAGAAGAAGCTCAGGGTCATTTTGATTGCTCTTCTCATAAAGTAAAGTCTCTTTTGAACGAAAAAATATTCTCTTCTAAGAAGTCAAAGCTTGTATAAGGCTTTTTTGTCACTTTGTTTCTGCTGTTTTTTCCTCTAAATTTTTTTTGTCTTCTTCTCATTTTTTTTTAACTTCATATGGGTGATATTTTGCTACTTTCTTTCTGGTTAGGAGGAGGTTTTTTAGGTCTTTTCTTCGGAGCTATCTATAGTGTTACGAAGAATTTTTTCCTTCTTTATTCTTTTTTTTCAGTGACAATTTTGGTGTGTGTGTATTTTTTGCAGAAAAAATTATTCTCGCGGACAGTTTTTTTTATTTTTGGTTTTTTTTGGGCTCTTTTGCATAATAGAGCTATCCCACCTGAGGCAAGTCATTCATGGATTTTAAATAGAAATTTTACAACACCCAAAGTGTTTCTTGGAGTAAGTGAGAGTGGCATTTCTTCTTTAGTTTGGGGAGATGTTCCTATGAGTAAAAAAAGAGAAGGACAAGAACTTTATTTTCAAAAAGATTTTGACCTGTTTTATCCCCTTAAAGTTAGACTAAAAAGAGATGATTTTGAAGAAAGTGAGGCTAATACTTTTATAGGGCAGTGGTCGAGAAAACTTCAGCTCTTTATTCAAGAAAAAACTTATAAATATAAAAATTTTTCGCCTTGGCTTCAGAGTCTTCTACTTGGGGATAGAGCTGAGCTGAGCTACAAAGAGCACATTATTTTTTCGACATTAGGGATTTATCACTTGCTTGTTTTGAGTGGTTTGCATTTCACGTTTCTTGGTTTTTTGTTGTCTTCATCTTTTTCTTTTTTTATTCGTTTTGCTTATGCGGTACGTCTTATAAACTGTGGTTTTTTTTTGCAATTAACAGCTGCAAGTCAAGTCGTTGTGTGTTTTTTTCTTCTTGTTTACGCAAATGCTGTTCTCTTTATGGCTCCTGTGCAAAGAGCTTTCTTGGCTTATTTACTTTTTGCTGTCACTTCTTTGTTTGGTCTTCCCTTAAAAAAATCAGAGTTTCTTCTTTGGCTTTTATCGTTACAGTTTCTTTTTTTTCCTATGGCTTTTCTTGGAAATTCTTCTTTTCTCAGTTGGGCAAGTTTTTTGATAATTTTATGTTTTCTTAACACTCGGAATGGGGGAGTTTTGCGAGGTATTGTTCTTTCTCAGTTTTTTTTAACTCT
>JACCDV011091118.1_pt1 | contig 38829 bp, 33 predicted proteins | sample 7446131 | NCBI WGS metagenome assembly JACCDV01 (sample SAMN15323448, study PRJNA562643) | freshwater metagenome | isolation source: river surface water | place: USA:Blue River Watershed | collected 2017-08-17
GATCCGTAGCTGGTCTGAGAGGATGATCAGCCACACTGGAACTGAGACACGGTCCAGACTCCTACGGGAGGCAGCAGTGGGGAATATTGGACAATGGGCGCAAGCCTGATCCAGCAATACCGCGTGAATGATGAAGGTCTTCGGATTGTAAAGTTCTTTTAGTGGAGAAGATAATGACGGTATCCACAGAAAAAGCACCGGCTAACTTCGTGCCAGCAGCCGCGGTAATACGAAGGGTGCTAGCGTTGTTCGGAATCATTGGGCGTAAAGCGTATGTAGGCGGTTTGGTAAGTCAGTTGTGAAATCCCTAGGCTTAACTTAGGAATTGCAGCTGAAACTGCCTTGCTTGAATTTGGTGGGGGATAGTGGAATTCTTAGTGTAGGGGTGAAATCCGTAGATATTAAGAGGAACACCGGCGGCGAAAGCGACTATCTACGCCAACATTGACGCTGAGATACGAAAGCGTGGGGAGCAAACAGGATTAGATACCCTGGTAGTCCACGCAGTAAACGATGAATACTAGTTGTCGGGTTCTTAGAATCCGGTGGCGAAGCTAACGCGTTAAGTATTCCGCCTGGGGACTACGGTCGCAAGACTAAAACTCAAAGGAATTGACGGGGACCCGCACAAGCAGTGGAGCATGTGGTTTAATTCGATGCTACGCGAAAAACCTTACCACCTCTTGAATCCCATTGACCGGTACAGAAATGTACTTTTGGAGCAATCCACAGTGGAGACAGGTGTTGCATGGCTGTCGTCAGCTCGTGTCGTGAGATGTTAGGTTAAGTCCTTCAACGAGCGCAACCCTCATCCTTATTTGCCATCGGGTTATGCCGGGAACTATAAGGAAACTGCCAGCGACAAGCTGGAGGAAGGTGGGGACGATGTCAAGTCATCATGGCCCTTATGAGGTGGGCTACACACATGCTACAATGGTGGTTACAGCAGGAAGCGAAAGAGTAATCTGGAGCAAATCCCAAAAAGCCATCTCAGTTCAGATTGAGGGCTGCAACTCGCCCTCATGAAGTTGGAATTGCTAGTAATCGTGGATCAGCACGCCACGGTGAATACGTTCTCGGGTCTTGTACACACTGCCCGTCAAGCCATGGAAGCTGTTTCTACCCGAATAGGTTGAGCTAACCCAAGGGTTAAACTTTGGGAGGCAGATCTACACGGTAGGAGGAGTGACTGGGGTTAAGTCGTAACAAGGTAGCAGTAGGGGAACCTGCGGCTGGATTACCTCCTTTAAAGAAAGAAATCAGCTTCGGCTAGACTTTCTATAATATAAAACTTTTAGTTTTGCGGCTATCGCCTTTACTCTTGTCTATTTGAAAACATATATTTACTGCAGAATTTTAAAAAGAGGATCAATAAAATGATCCTCTTTTTTATTGTCTTTTACCAGTTAAAAAAATCAATTAAATGCCATAAAATTATTTGAAGACCCTCTTAATCTTGCCAAATTTTGCGCCTCCAGAGGCCTTAACCCAACCTGATCGATAGAGGTTAGTTCGCTTATTTTATCGGTTAATTTTTTCATAATCTCGTCAGTTTTTTCTGATGTAAATAATTCTTTATCAATTGGAGTTGACACAGAACATAGCTCATGATGCTCGCAATCTGGTTTTAATCCTAAAGAAGATTTTACGATATTAACGCTTTTTGTAAAAAGAAAATCTTGTCCTTCATTATAAGGGTCTAATAAGATATCACATGTTTTTTTAATAACTTCAACACTAATTAAATCACAATCCAGAATTATGTTAATCATATCTATATCCCTCCTTGCCACCGCTAAATCAAGGGCGCTTATGCCATAGAAATTTTTTATATTAGGATTGATATGTTTGATTAATTGTTTAATAAGTTCTAAGTTTGAAAAGGGTAAATTTTTGTTTTTACCATTTTTTTCTCGATAGCCTTTAGCAACAGCTAATATCAGAGCTGTATTTTTTAATAGCGAATCCTGACAATCGAAATCGAAATCCACCTCATTTTCTGTTGCAAAAATAAGAAAATGGTAGGCGCTTAAAGTGTTTGCATTAGCAACCGCCCATAATAAAATATTATTTCCGACGCCAGAATATTCTTCTTCTTCGCGAATGGTGGTTTGGTTAAAATCGATAGCCAATTCTTTTAAAATTTGAAAAAAAGGTTGATAATCTTGAATATTATCTTTTTCATCCATGTCCATACCGAAAAAAAGCAGTGGCGAAGCGTTAACAAATTGCCAGTTGCCTTTATTAGAGTCATAATGCTGCTTATAATCTGCAACTAATTGACGAAACATGGCTAATAGTTGCTCCTTGGTAAATCCTCGATCTTTTTGAAGATTTGTGCGAAAATCTATCATTTTTTCTCTAAAATTTTTTTCATGGACAAAAAATTTTAGCAAATCTTTCAAAACAGGAAAGGTTTTTAGATAATCGAAGAGGGTTTTAAGCATTTTTTAAATTATCAGTTAGAATAATCACAAATTATTTTGGAGGTTTTATTTTAATTTACTAGGATATATAATTAGCTTGGCTAATAGCGCCTAATATTAATTTGTAACAAAAATCTAAAATGCCGCATATTATTATTGAACATTCTATTGATATCGATCTTAGTAAGGTTAATACAACACTTTTGGAAATCCAAAAAATCACCGCTTCGATAAAAGCAGGAAATTTTGATCTTGAGGCTTGCAAAGCTAGAGCTATAAGCTTTGATAGATATTTTGTGGGATCTAAAAATGAAAAAGAATCCTCGTTTTTTCACATCACAATAAAAATCATGGCGGGCAGGTCGCGCGAAATAAAACAAGAATTGGCACAAAAAGTGGCTGAATTTGTGCAAAATTTTATCGGTGGTGAAAAAAATTCGCAAAAACGCTTGGATATTAGTGTTGATATAATAGATATGGATCGTGATAGCTATCAAAAAATCACTTTATAGTTATGTCAAAACTAAATTTGTTGGCAAAAAGATTGTCGAGTGGCGTGGCAGATATGGCTTTAGTTGGTGCTTTTAGTTTGTTTTTGCCAAGAGTAAATATTGGGGCAAATTTGGGTTTTGCGGTAATTTGGATATTAATGTTTTTAGGTAAAACCAGTTTTGGTGGAGCTTTAATGAAAACCTCAATTGTTGATTTTGCAGAGCAGCCAATCAAGCATTGGCATGGTATGTGGCGTATTTTAATATTATTTTTGTTGTGGTTTTTGATGATGATTTTTGTCCAAGAAAAAATCTTTTGGGCCTTATTTTTATTGATAGTTATTGATATTTTTCCTTATTTTTTTACTCAAAAAAACCTGATGTTGCATGATATGATTGCGCGTTCTTATATAAAAAACCAAGAAACTGCGCAATTATTGCACAAAAAAAGCAAATCGATTATATGGCTATTGCTTGTATTTATGCTTTCTGCTTATAGTCAGAATTTTTATCTCGACATAAAATCAACACTAAAATGTACAAAGTTATTTGAAAATGGTCAATTTCAAGAAGTAATCAATGAATGCGAGCCTTTGCTTAAAACAACTGAAGCTAAAAATCTTGATTTGCACTATCTGATTGGATTGGCATATTATAATCTTAAAGATTATAACTTAGCAATATCTGAATTTTCACAAGCAAAAGCCCTAGGACATAAAAAAGCGGATTATTTTATTGGTGCAGTATATTTTAATAAAGCTGAGCATGATAATCTTTTAAAATGGTATCAAAATCTTACAAAAATCGACAATTTTTCAATTTCATTGGTGGCGGGATCATATGCTCAAAATTATGAAAAAAGCCGAAAAAAAGCTGATTTTGTGATGTTTATAAGCTATTTAAAGGTAATAAAGAGTGAAAACATCAAAAATCACATGTTAAAAGAAATAAAAGATGTAAAAATATTAGGCGAAATTTCGGATCATGAGATCGAAAAAATCTATCAAGAATTTTCACCAAGTGAAAAAGCGCAAGTTGAGCAAAATATTGCTGTGATAAAAAATCGAATTAAAAACAATGTTTGGTAAAAATAAAATCTTAAAGCCACAAAATCATGACGGCTTGATGCTTGAGGTGCAAGAAATTTTTGCTACTTTTCAAGGTGAAGGGCCTTATGTTGGTTGGCCTGCGGTGTTTTTAAGATTAGGTGGATGTAATTTGGCTTGTGATTTTTGTGATACCGAATTTGATTCATTTATGCAGATGGATCTTGAAAAAATAATTGCACAAATTTTAGAATTGTCAAAAAATGAACAAGGGAAAATAACCCGCAATTTAGTGGTGATAACCGGTGGCGAGCCTTTACGGCAGCCAATTGAACGTCTATGTCAAAAGTTAATCGCGCAAAGTTTTTTGGTGCAAATCGAAACTAATGGCACAATTTTTCGTAATTTGCCTAAAGAGGTAAAAATTATTTGTTCGCCAAAAATTAGCAACCAAAGATATCATGCCATTAGGTCGGATCTGCTTGCTCGTGTAGATGCTTTTAAATTTATAATTTCGGCCTCAAGAAATGAATATAATGACATTGCGGATTTTGCTAAAGAAATTTTAGTTCGAAGTGATAATGATAATCAAAAAGAAATTGCGATTTATTTGCAGCCGATGGATGAATATGATGCTGTAAAAAACCAGCAAAATAGCGATTTAGCGCTTAAATTAGCGCAAAAATATGGGGCAAGAATTTCTTTACAGATGCATAAAATTTTGCGGATTGCTTAGTTGTTATAGCGTAAAAATGGCATCTTAATTTGTTATTTTACGTTAAGGAGTCATTTTTTGACGCAAATAAACCACCACCGCCATCATCGCGGCAGGTGTAATGCCTTGAATGCGCAAAGCTGCACCAACATTGCTTGGGCGAGCTTTGTTAAGTTTTTCACGCACTTCATTTGACAAGCTTTGAATTTTATTATAATCAATATTTAGTGGGATTTTAATATTTTCATCTTGCTGCAAAATTGCAATATCTTGTTCTTGGCGCTTTAAATATGGCTTATATAAAGCATCGATGGCAATTTGTTGTTTGGTTTTTTCGTCAATTTGCGAAATTTCTTGCGGCCAAATTTTTTGTAATTTATCAAAATTTATTTCTGCAAAAGCTAGCAATTGAAAAGCGTTGCGTATCACGCCATCTTGCCTCATGGCAATATTGGCGTCGGATAATTTTTTAGGAGAAATTCTAAGATTTTTTAAAATTTGATTAGCATTAACAATTTTTTGTTGTTTATCATAAAAGGATTTTTGCCTCTTAGATCCAACGCATCCAATGGCTATGCCTATTGCAGTTAAGCGCGAATCGGCATTGTCAGCGCGCAAGCTTAAGCGATATTCGGCGCGTGATGTTAACATACGATAAGGTTCGTTTACGCCAAGCGTGGTAAGATCATCAATCATCACGCCAATATAGCTTGAAGCGCGATTGAGAATAAATTCTTGTGCTTGATTTTTGGATTTAAGCGCAGCATTTATGCCTGCAACAAGGCCTTGTCCGCCAGCTTCTTCATAGCCCGTGGTGCCATTGATTTGGCCCGCAAAAAATAAATTGGCGATTTTTTTGGTTTCAAGCGTAGGCAATAGCTCGCGCGGATCAATAAAATCATATTCAATTGCATATCCCGCTTGTGTTACAACACAATTTTCAAGCCCAACAATTGATTTAAGAAATTCAAGTTGTACGCTTTCAGGTAGCGAGGTTGAGATGCCATTGGGATAAATTAATTGATGTGGATTATTGCTGCAAAATTTTTGTTTTTCGGGTTTGTTTTGCCATAAATGTTGATAAATTTCAGGTTCAAGGCCTTCGGGCTCTAAGAAAATTTGATGGCGCTCTTTATCATAAAATCGATGAATTTTGTCTTCAATTGAGGGGCAATATCGCGGTCCGCTTGAGGAAATATGTCCCCCATACATTGCCGATTGTTGTAAATTATCTTTAATGATTTTATGAGTTTTAACGTTGGTATAAGTAATAAAGCAGTTGGTTTGTGGTGTTTCAACATTATCATTTAAATAAGAAAAAGGTTGTGCCACATCATCACCGCTCTGTTTTTCAAGGATCGAAAAATTTATCGAATTTTTTAAAATGCGTGGCGGAGTGCCAGTTTTAAGGCGTGACAAGGCAAAATTAAATTGCGCTAATTTTTCAGAAATGCCATAAGAGGGCGATTCTCCTACGCGTCCAGCTGCAGTTTTTTTATCTCCAATATGAATAATGCCATTAAGAAAAGTTCCTGTGGTAAGAACAACCGCGCCAGCACTGATTTCTTGACCATTATCTAAAATTACAGCTTTTATTGAATTATCGATAATTTTTAGATCAGTTGCCGAAGCGAAAATTATTTGCAAATCATATTGGCTTTTTGAGCTTGGGGCTGCAGTGTTTTGTAGATCGCTATTATCACAAAATTCTATGCCATAATCTTCACGTAAAATTCGTCTCACCGCTTTTTTATATAATTCACGATCGGCTTGCGCCCTAGGAGAGTGCACAGCTGCGCCTTTTGAGGCATTTAAAATACGAAAATGAATGCCAGCAATATCAATTGCTCGACCCATAATGCCATCTAAAGCATCAATTTCGCGCACGATAGTGCCTTTTGCTACGCCGCCAATAGCAGGATTGCAAGACATTTCACCTAAATTATCCGCCTTTTTTGTAACCAATAAGGTTTTAGCCCCCATACGAGCCGAAGCGCAGGCTGCTTCAATGCCAGCATGACCAGCGCCAATTATTATTACATCAAAATTTGTTGAAATATTTTTATTTGTCATCAATTAAATATGCTAAAACCACTATCAATGCCGATGAGTGCAGGGATGAGTGCCAAGGTAAGTGCAAGTTATAACCCAAGAATTATACTATAAAATTTTTAAAAAGTAAAGATTTGGATAAAATTGCAGAATTTATAGCATAACAACTTCATATTTCGTTTATTTTTACGCAGTTTTATGAAAAAAATTGCTAAAAATTGGCTATTTTTCTCGATTTTTATTGATAAAAACGTAAATTATCCCTAAAATTACGACTATGGATAAGCAATAAATAGCATTCCACGCCGCCATAGAAAGACCTAAAATAAATAATTCTGGTTCATCACAACGGGCGATTTTTTCTTTAAATAAAGCATCTTTTAGCTCTTCAACCGAATTAAATTGTGCCTGATTTTGCATTATACAGCCCTCGCTTATTTTAAAAATTTTTTCTTCAATACCAACATGATAAATTGCGATACCAGTATTTATAATCAATAGTAAAAAAGTTAGACAAGCTGCGATTTTAAAGGCTCTAGCTTGTTTGAAAAAAATTAAAGCAATCAAACAAATAACAGTTATTGCCAAAAATGGTTTGCGCTCAATTAAACATAGAGAACAAGGTTGATAGTTAAAATAATATTGACTAACATAGGCCGCGCCCAGTGCCAACAAGCTTGACAGCAATAATAAAAATAAAATATGTTTTAAATCCAGTGATTTCATGATAATATTTTCTTTGCTAAATCTTTGCGAAACTCAACAGCTGGTTGATCAAATGGATTTATATTTTTGCAATCAGCAATCAAAATTGTTTCTAAAAACATTTGCATCATCAAGCCGCCCAGCACCTCTTCGTCCAAAGATTTAATTCTAAAAATGCGAATTGGCAATTTCTTTTGATTCAAAACTTCGATTGTGGTTTCTTGTTCAACTTCAACAATATCACTTAATAGACGTCCGCCAAATAAGGTTTTGCAGCCATCAATATCTTCTAGATCAAAATCATTTTGACGATTTGTTTCGGTAAAAAAAGTAAAAAATTTATTATGTGGACCCTCAAGATAAAGCTGCAATTGGCTATGTTGATCTATTGTACCCATTGAGTTGATAGGGGTTGATCCAAAGCCATTTTTACCCAAAGATTCGGCCCATAATTGACGATACCAATCTGTAAAATTTTTAAGTGAATCAATATAGGGCATAACCACATTGCTTTCAAAACCTTGCTCAAATAGCTTTAATTGGGCATTGCAGGCGCTTAGAATATTATTATTTTGATTCTGCATAAAATCTTGCAGAATTTTTTTTGCACCTTGACGAATTTTTTTGATATCAACGCCGCAAATCAATGCCGGTAACATTCCTACTACAGAAAAACAAGAAAATCTTCCACCAATATCTTGAGGATGATAAAAAATTTCTGCCCCAATTTTTTTGGCAATTTTAGTAATTGAGTTATTTTTGTTTTCGGTGATAAATAAAAATCTCTGTGCAAAATTTTTGAGTTGTTTTTTTTGTAAAATATTTAATATTATCAAGCTTTGGCAGATAGTTTCGATTGTTTCACCAGATTTGCTTATCACTAAAAAAAACGTATTTTCAAAATCAATATCCTGCAAAATATTCGCGATGGTTTCGGGATCGATTGATTCGATAAATTGTAATTTATTTTGATATTTTAACGAGGTTAATGTTTTGCCTCCCAAGCTAGATCCGCCAACTCCTAATGCAATTATTTTTTTATATTGAGTGATTTTTTGTGCTAAATTTTCAAATTGTTTTATATCGGCTTCGTTAAAAACAATATCAATCATTGGCAGTTTTTTATCCTCAATTTTTTTAACTAAATTATGATAGTTATAGGTCAATTCTTGAGAATTTTCTAACAAAATATTTTTAAACTGTTGCAAATAAAGGTTATTGGGCATTTTGTTAAGGTTTTATCAATATTATTTATATATTTAATCTTAAAAAACTTAAATTGCAGCCAAAACTTGTAATTTTATATTTAATGATTATATTAGATATTCTACTCAAGAATATTATGGCTGGGTAGCAAAGTGGTAATGCAAGAGCCTGCAAAGCTTTTATGCGTCGGTTCGATTCCGACCCCGGCCTCCATTATTAGATTGATGCTACAAAATAGTGCATTTGTAGGTTTTTTTAAGGATGATAATTCTTGAAATTCAGCTAAATTTATCAAGTTAATTTTTTCTCGCAGTAATTTTTGGCATTCTTAAATAAGCTGGATTGCTACCTTCAGACGATCCTTCGTGAAATTTTTTATAAGCCAATTTGGCGACTAAATCAGCGGTAATAATATCATTTTTATCAAAAACATTACCGCAAACCAGATTATATTTTTTTGATAATTCTTGAAATTCATCTAAATTTATTAAACGCGAATCGGTTTTGGGGATAATTTGATAATTATGAATTACAAATTCTCTAACAAAAAATTCATCTATCTTTGCATCTACGGCAACAAGGAGGTCGGCATTTTCTAGGAATATTTTTTGCGCAAGTGTTTCAAGTGAATCTAGGGCAATTAAAGGCAAATTGGTGGCTATTTCAATTGATTTTGCGCAAGCGAGCCCGATTCTTACTCCTGTAAAGCTTCCTGGGCCTTTAGTAACGGCAATTAAATCAAGATCTTGATAAGTTAAATTGTGATCTTGTAAAATTTTTTCGATCATTGGCAAAAGTTGCTCAGCTTGTTTGCCGCTGTCTTGATTAACAATGGTTTGTAGTGGTTTATCATCTTCACATAAAGCCACCGATAAAGTGGAATTGCTGGTATCAAAAGCAAGAATTTTCATTAATTAATAACGCTTTTAATGCTAGGCAAATCTAGCGAAAAGGCCGGAATCTTAACCTCAACTATCTCGCCATTTTCTTTTTTCATCTCGTAAAATCCCGTCATGATGCCAGAAGGATGCTTTAGATGTACGCCGCTGCTATATTGAAAAGATTTTTGAGGCAAAATATTTGGTTGCTCGCCAATCACGCCTTTGCCGTCGATTTCTTGGATTTCGCCATTTTCGTCGATGATTTTCCAGTGACGATTAAGTAATTTTACAGATGTATCACCATGATTATCGATGCGAATATGATAGGCCCATACAAATAAATTTCCAAGCGAATTTCCAAGCGGATTGATCTGGCTATCGATAAATTCGGGCCATACGGTTACTTCTATATTGCCGGTGGTTATGTTATATGAAAAAATATCATTTCTGTTATTGAAATTTGGTAGCTTTATATCTAAAGGTTGCTGCGATTTCGCTAAGCGGTTCATAAAAAGATTATTGTTTAATTTAATAATGCTTAGACATTGTTGACTTAAAACACGTCTAATTTGCTACATTATATAATCTAGCTCATCCTGTCAGTCATGTCAACTACTCTGACTAATTCTTTTAGATCGATTATTCCTGCGGCAACTTTTTGTATACCGTCTTCAACCATTGGAGTAAAGCCTTGGCTTAAGATATAATCAAGCATTTCTTTGCGACTTTTTTGTGCGGATACCATTTCATCGAGTTCGCGATCAAATGGTATAATTTCTGAAATTACAATACGTCCTTTATAGCCTGATCCGTTGCATTTAGGGCATCCTACTGCTTTATAAATTTTGCTTAAATGTGAATATTTTTCGCCTAATAATTTTCTTTCATATTCTTCAATTGGATGTTCAGCCTTACATTCATTGCATAATTTGCGTGATAAACGCTGTGCAACCACGCAAATCAACGATCCTGCCATCAAATAATTAGGCACACCAATATTCATCAAGCGCGGGATAGCACTGAGTGCATCATTAGTATGCAAGCTGCTATATACCTGATGACCCGTCATCGCTGCTTGTATAGCAGTAACAGCGGTGTCTTTATCGCGAATCTCACCCACTAGAATTACATCTGGATCTTGACGTAGCAAGGCGCGAATACCTGTTGCGAAATCGAGACCAATATCCGCTTTAATATTAGATTGACGAATCAGCGGAATGCGATATTCAACCGGATCCTCAAGTGTCATAATATTCTTATCCACCGAATTGATGCAATTTAGCAAAGTATATAAAGTGGTTGTTTTACCTGAGCCTGTAGGACCAGTGAGTATAATCACCCCTTCTGGACGTTGCACCATTTTTTTAAGCAAGGCGATAGAATGTTCTGAAAAGCCAAGTTTATCAAGTGATAAAATCGATTGTTTTTCATCTAAAATACGCATCACGATATTTTCGCCGTTGATGGTGGGATGAGTTGATACCCTAAAATCGATCTTACGTCCAATGATTTCGGCATTAATGCGCCCATCTTGCGGTTTGCGATTTTCGGCGATATTCATGCCCGACATGATTTTTATGCGCACCGAAATTGCTGACCAGTGCTCTTTATGGATCGAGCGAATTTGTACCATCTTGCCGTCAATGCGGTAGCGGATTCGCAAAAACAAATTTTCTGGTTCGAAATGTAAATCTGAAGCACCGCGATGCACTGCATCGGTTAAAATTGCGTCAACCAAGCGCACCATTGGGCTTTTATAATCACCTTTAAGTTGAGTCTCATCGTTGATTTTATTGATGTCGATACCCTCAATTTCTTTTAAAATACCTTCAATTGACATTTCATATCCGTGATATTGGTCAATTGCGTCTAAAATATCGATTTCGGTGGCGTAAACAGGGCTGATCTTGAAATTTACAGGAAAATAACGTTTAACTTGATCAATCGCTACGATATCAAACACATCAGCCATTGCGATAGTGACGGTTTCTTTAGAATAAGAAACCGGAATAAGCTTGTTATGGATAGAAAAATCTTTTGGCACTTTTTTAACCAGTCGCGCATCAATAATTGACGCGCGAATATCGAATTTTTTGATGCCAGAAGATTCGTTAAGAATCTCGCCTAGGGCACCTTCAGAGATAAATCCCATCTCAACCAAAATAGCGGCAACGGTTTTGGCACCTTTAAGCCTATCACGCTCTTTGGTGGCAATTGCCAATTGGTCTTCGGATATAACTTTTTTATCTAATAGTCGCGCACCAATATCGGCGCCTGACAAAGATCCTGCCATTTTTTGTTGTATTTCTTATAGAAAAATATTAAACTATATTTTGCGGTTCTTTTAATAAAATTGTCAAGCAAAGAAAATAAAAAATCATGGTCGCTACAAATTTAGTTGTTACGCGTTTTGCTCCTTCACCTACAGGTTATCTGCATATTGGAGGTGCGCGCACGGCCTTATTTAATTATCTTTTTTCTAAACATTGTGGTGGAAAATTTTTATTGAGAGTTGAGGATACCGATGAAAAAAGATCAACCGCAGCTGCGGTTGATGCAATCTTGCAAGGCCTTGACTGGCTTGGTTTAGAGCCAGATGGTGATTATATTCTACAATCCAAAAATCTTGAACGTCACAAACAAATTGTCCAGCAATTATTGGCTAATGACAGGGCGTATTTGTGTTATACGGCGTCCGAAGAGCTAGAAGAAATGCGTCAGGCAGCTGAAAAAAAAGGCGAGATTTTTCGTTTTAAAAGTCCGTGGCGCGATAAGATACAATCGCAAAGCAGTGTTATAAAGCCGGTGGTTCGCATCAAAGCACCACTTGAAGGTGAGACTATCATTAATGATTTAGTGCAAGGCGAGGTGCGCGTTAAAAACAGCGAACTCGATGATTTGGTGATGTTGCGCTCTGAGGGCACTCCGACCTATATGTTGGCGGTGGTTGTTGATGATCATGATATGGGCATTACTCATGTGATCCGTGGCGATGATCATCTTACTAATGCGTTTCGTCAAAAAATAATTTTTGAGGCGATGTCGTGGCAAGTGCCACAATTTGCTCATATTCCGCTTATTCACGGGTCGGATGGTGCCAAAATGTCTAAGAGACACGGGGCTACCTCGGTGATCGAATATCAGCAAATGGGTTATTTGCCTGAAGCGATGCGCAATTATTTGTTGCGCTTGGGTTGGTCGCATGGTGATGCTGAGATTATTTCTGATAATCAAGCAATTGAATGGTTTGGATTAGAAAAAGTGGGCAGATCGCCATCACGCTTTGATTTTGCTAAGTTAAATCATATCAATAAACATTACATTAAAGAAAAAAATGACAATAATTTATTTGATTTAATTACGCAATTTTTTGCAAAAATACCTTCTGAAAGTGAAAAAAATCGTATTATTAAATCAATAAAATTTAGCAAAGAACGCGCCGAAAACCTCAAAGATCTGGCAAAAATCACCGAAATTTATTATGATGATTATCGTCCCGAGCTAGATGAGAATTTGCTGCAAATGGTTGGCGATAAAAAATCTTTAATTTTAGATTTACAAAATATTTTATTGCAACTAGAATCATGGAATCACGATGTAATAAAACAGGCGATGCTTGCTTATGGTGATTCTAAGGGGCTTAAAATAAAGGATTTTGGCCCATTATTGCGAGTGATATTAACCTTCTCTTCATCATCAGCAGGAGGGGTTTTTGATATAATTGAAATTCTTGGTAAAAACGAGACTCTAAAAAGAATTTCTTATTATTTAGCTTAGTGCTATTTGAAATATTAATTTCTAAATTTATTTTTAGAAATATTTTGTAACATCAAGGGGAGCCCCCCAAATTTATCTTTAAAATATGAAAATATCTCGCTTTGTGGCCGTGGCTTTTTGTATGTCTGCTTTGTTATCAAATGCAACTGCTTTGGCGGCTACAAAAAATGCTCATGTTGCAACAAAAAACTTTTTCTTTAAGCCAGCTTTAACCATTGAATATAGTGCGCCAAGGCTTAGTGCTGGCGGAGATAATGCTGAATTTAAAACTAATAATCTAGCTAATCAGCTCAAGGGATTTGAAAATATTGCGCTAGGTTTTCATGTGCGCGTGCATAAATATCTAGGCTTCAACGTCAATTGGTCACAGACCGATTTAAATAATGATAAATTGCAAGGCGAATCAATATCACAAAAAGCTCGCTTAAATCTTGATTATTACAATTTTTCGGCACTGTTTTTTGCACCAATTAAATCTAGTGCAAAAATTGAATTTTTTGGCGAAGTAGGTGTTTCGGATATAAGAAATCGCTTGTCATATGTTGATTCAACCGGTGGTTTTTTTGTGGATAAAGATCACGAAACTCGCGCTTTTTTTGGTGCAGGGTTTCAAATGGCGCCATTTGCTAAATCAGATGATATGATAAGATTTAGCGCTTTGCGTTATCTTGGAGAAATTGATATTATTAGTTCTAACCTTACAATGGTAAGGCTTGGATACGTAAAAACATTTTAATTAAACAAATTATGCTAAAAGATTATCTTTTTACCTCTGAATCAGTATCTGAAGGGCATCCAGATAAAATTTGTGATCAAATTTCGGATAGCTTGGTGGATGCTTATCTTAAAAAAGATCCTTATTCACGCCTTGCGATTGAAACATTTGCTACCACTAATCGCGTGATTATTGGTGGTGAAATTCGCGCTCCTGAAATCTCTAAAAGTGAAGTTGAAGAACTTGTGCGCGCTACGGTTAGAGAGATTGGTTATGAACAAGACGGTTTTCACTGGAAAAAATTTGAGCTCACTAATTTGTTGCATGAGCAATCGGTTGATATTGCTGTTGGTGTGGATGCTGCAGCCGGTAAGGATGAGGGTGCTGGGGATCAAGGTATTATGTTTGGCTATGCTTGCAAAGAAACCGACGTTTTGATGCCAGCAGCGATTTATTATGCTCATCGTATCTTGCACAATATTATGGATGCGGTGCGCAGTGGTAAGCTTAAAGGGTTGGGTCCTGATGCCAAAAGTCAGGTTACTTTGCATTATGAAAATGGCGTTCCAGTTGCAGCGCAGACAGTTTTGGTTTCAATCCAGCATCCAGAAGGTATGACGCAGCAACAAGTGCGCGATGCAATTAGGCCTTATATTGAGACTACTCTTCCAAAAGGCTGGATGTGTACCGAGGATAAATTTTTAGTTAATCCAACTGGCAAATTTGTAATTGGTGGCCCTGACGGCGATGCTGGCTTAACGGGGCGTAAAATTATTGTTGATACTTACGGTGGTGCGGCTCCACATGGTGGGGGGGCTTTTTCAGGAAAAGATCCAACTAAAGTTGATCGCTCTGCAGCTTATATGGCGCGCTATTTGGCCAAAAACGTTGTGGCGGCTGGATTGGCAGCGCGTTGCACTATACAAATTGCTTATGCGATCGGTGTTTCTAAGCCTTTGGCACTTTATGTCAACAATCATGATACAGGCGTATCAGGTGAAGATTTGGTTAAAATTATTAATGAATTAGTAGATTTATCGCCGCGTGGTATTCGTACTCATTTAGGGCTTAATAAGCCGATTTATAAGCGTACTGCAACTTATGGTCATTTTGGACGTTTGCCTGAAGATGATGGCGGCTTTAGCTGGGAAAAAACCGATTTGGCGGATAAATTGCGATCCTTTAGGTAAATTATCTTATCTTTTGTTTGAGCTTATTTTGTAGGGGCTATGCGATGTGGTGGGGCATGGTTATTTATGGTTTAGTCCTATGGCTTGGGAGATATTTTTAAGTCCATCTTTTTTTACTAAATTGCTAAGATCTTGGGTGATTTTTTCTACAATCCCAAAGCCTTGATAGATAAAGCTCGAATAAATTTGTATTAAGCTAGCACCGCTTTTTATTTTGGTGTAAGCGTCTTGGGCGCTGCTGATGCCGCCAACGCCAATCAGCGGGATTTTGCCATCGCTATATTTGTAAAAATTGTTTAAAATTTGGGTAGATTTGTCAAATAATGGTTTACCACTTAGGCCGCCGCTTTCTTGTGCAAAAGCACTATTTATAGAGCTTCTTGAGATTGTGGTATTGCTGATTATTACGGCATCAATTTTATTTTTTAGCACAGTAAAAGCGATTTTTTCTTGCTCGCTTTCATCTAGATCTGGCGCTATTTTAAGCCATAGAGGTACATCTTTTTTATATATTGCCTTTAAATCATTTTTTTTACTAATTATTTCTCTTAAAAACAAATCTAATTGATTTTCTTTTTGCAAATCGCGTAGATTTTTTGTATTAGGTGAGGAGATGTTAATCGTAATATAAGAGGCAAAATCATAAAATTTTTCTAGCAATAAAAGATAATCCGCAATTGCACTTTCAGAATCTTTATTTTTTCCGATATTAATTCCTAAAATGATATTTGAGCGTGCTATATGTGAAATATTTTGTAAAAAAACCTCGCAACCCTTATTGTTGAATCCTAGGCGATTGATAATAGCTTGATCTTCAGTTAATCTAAATAGGCGAGGTTTTTCATTTCCGTTTTGTGCTTTTGGTGTAACGGTGCCAGCTTCTACAAAACCAAAACCAAATTGATGTAGTGCTTTTATGGCTTCACCATTTTTATCAAAGCCTGCAGCCATGCCAATCGGGCTTTTAAAATTTATCCCCCAAATTTTTTGGTGTAGATTTTCAAAATTTTGATGAGGTGTGGCAATTGTTGCTAAATTAGGAAAATATTTTAAGAATCCAATCGCTAGATTATGCGCTTTTTCGGGCTCTAATTTAAAAATTAATGGTCTCAAAAATTGGTATAAATTCATAAAAAAATAATTAGGCTTTTTATAAGCTTGGATTTAAAAATTATTATAATTTTAAAAGATTTAAAAATCGCTCAAATGATTATTGATGATCCGTCTAATAAATTTTATAAGCATAATCATGATTCAATTCTAACTGTCTAAAATTATCAAATTAAATCATATTTCTTTTTTATTGCGTAAAATCAATATCGCGCTGCTCACAGCCACGATGATTAAAATTACGTCAGAAGATCTTTTAAGTAAAAAATTATTCTCAAGCTTTTTTTTGAGACGTTGTTTTTTTCTTTCTTTAGCATCAAAAGCAACAAAATTCTGTGCCGCTAATTGGGTATTTTGATTATTAAGCGACAGTGATTTGATTGTGGATTTTGCCAGTGAAAAAGTTGCAAAAAAAATAACTAAAGCGATAAAAATATGTTTGATAAATTTTAAGTGCGAAATATTGAATTTAAAGGCCGTAGATCTTGAAAAATTTTCATTGCTTTTATGATTTACAATCAAAAAAACCAATAACATCAAATAGGCAATTAAGGTGAGCACTATTTCTTTAAATGAATCGTAATTGGTGATTATCAAGCTTAAAAATAAAATCACAACCAAATGAGCGATAATAAGCGTAGTGATAATACTGGTGCGGTTTCTGACGGCAAATATTGTAGTGATGCTTAAAATAATAAAAAGTAAAGCAGTCAATAATTTTGCATCAAGCATAATTAGTCGCGAAGTAAATCATTAATTGATGTTTTGGAGCGAGTTTTTTCATCTACTTTTTTTACAATAATTGCCGCATAAAGTGAAATATTTTTATCACCTTTAATTGATGCTACATTGCCAGGAACCACCACCGAATAAGCAGGCACTCGGCCATAAAAAATTTCACCGGTTTCGCGGTCGATGATTTTTGTGGAGCCGCCAATATATACGCCCATTGAGATCACTGAACCTTTTTCGACAATAACGCCTTCAGCTATTTCGCTACGCGCTCCGATAAAACAATCATCTTCAATGATAACAGGATTAGCTTGTAATGGCTCTAAAACGCCGCCAATTCCTGCGCCACCAGAGATGTGGCAATTTTTTCCGATTTGTGCGCATGATCCTACGGTGGCCCAAGTGTCAACCATCGTGCCTTCATCAACATAAGCACCAACATTTACAAAAGATGGCAATAAAACTACATTTTTTGCAATATATGCCGAATGGCGAACAATCGCGCCAGATAAAGCTCTAAAGCCTGCTTGACGAAAATCCTCTTCGCTCCAGTTAGCGAATTTTAGAGGAACCTTATCAAAAAATGAAATTGCGTCCCCACTTACAGCCTCATGCTTGCTTAAATAGTTATCATTTAAGCGAAAAGATAATAAAATCGCTTTTTTTACCCATTGATTAACATGCCAAACATCTTTTTTTTCGCAGATGCGCAGTTTTCCTGAGTCAAGCAAAGCCATAGTTTTATTGACCGCATCACGTATTTCTCCTTTGGTTGAAAAATTTAATTCGCTTCTATTTTCAAAAGCCTTTTCAATAATTTGTGCAAGATTTTGTGCAAGATTTTGTGTCATAATTTAAAGTTTAAATGCAAAATGATCATTGTAATTTAACTCATCAGCTTTTTCAAAATATTTTTTCGATTCTTCTGAATTTCCAAGCATTTTTTCGGCTACAGCTAGCGCCTTGTAAGCGCGGGAAGTTTTTTCTTTAGCAAGAGAGATCAATAAATATTCGCGCGCTTTATCATAAAAGCCGGTCCTGATGGCAGCAACGCCGAGTGCCAAATCGCCAATATGTGTTTTGTTATTAAGTGCAACTAGTTTTTTTGCAGCATTTAAGCGTGCTTGCGGTGTTTTTTTGCGATTGGCCATATCTAAAATATCGATAAAAATTAATTGCGGATATTTTTTCCATAACTTTTTTAAGAGCCAAATTGCATAAAAAGCAAAGCCGCGCTTGATCCAAGATTTAAGCATGATTTCATGTGCTTGTAAAAAATACTCATCAAATCCAAGTGCAATTTTTGCATAATTTATTGCTTCGCCAAATTGTTTTTTGTGATAAAAATCAAGTGCGATTGCCGTATTTAAGCTTGCTGCCTCTTGTGACTTTAATTCTTTACTGAATTTTTTACTGCCATAGTTTTCAATTAAAATTCGCGCTTCATTGATCATCGAATTTCTTTGATAAAGTGACAGTAAAATTTTTGCAATTTTAAGATTGTCTGTTTTAACAGACAAAATTTGTTTAGCATAAGCAATCGCCATAACATCGTCATTCTTTTTTAAACCGTGCTCAAACCTTGATTTTAGTGCCATAAGGTGGCTAAATTTATCGTCATCAATTTTTTCAAAATATTCAGAAGCTTTTAAAAATTCTTTATTTTGGTAATGTATTTTTGCTAATAAAAAATTATTTAGATGCGGATTTTTTATGTATAAAGCCAATTTATTTTGTAAAATTTGAGCATTTCTTGTATCATCATTTTCAAGTGCTAATAATAATTTTGGCAAAAGCTCAATCCCTTGCCAATTGCGATGGATAACAGTTTCAAGCTTTTTTGTATAACTTTTTTTGAAAAATAATTTGAATAAATTGGGAAACCTCATTGCAAAAATTCTCAGCAGCAAATAAATTGTGCAGAAAATTAAAAAAGATAAAAATAGAGTCCCTGTCGCTGCGGTGATAATATCGGTTTTTAGCTCATATCCCAGCCAATTAATCAAAACATGACCATTATGGTCAATCATCCATACCGCTAAAATAGAGACTCCAAAGGCAATAAACAAAAACCACAAAATGCTAAACATAATTATAATTATTGTTGATCTTTACGCAAATAAAGCAAAATTTCATGATCAATTTTTTGCAATTCAGCAGCATTTCTTAATTCAAGTAAAAAATCTGCAATTGATTTAGGTGCGTTATTTTCAAGTTTTGCTAATTCATCATAAGCAGCTTGATATTGTTTTTTTTGCAAAGATATTTCTGCCTTACGCACGCTACCATCAAGATCTTGCGCATTCTCATCCAATTTGCGAATTACAATTAATTTAGATAAATTATGACGGATTTTTTTGAGAAATTTATTATCATTTTCGGTATTTTTTGTAGCCATAATATCCGCAATTATCGCTGCATAATTTTGATTTAGATTTTTATCGCTTTTGAATTTCTCAAGTGATCTGGCGAGTAAAATCGCCTGCTCATGCAGTATTTTATCGGATGCGGCAAGTGTTTCAAAGCTTTTTAATGTCTCTTGATAATCTTCGCCATCATAAAATCTTTGACGTAAATCAATATAAATAAACACTATTTTGCTAGCTTTTTGCTCAGTCTTAAATTTAGCAAACTCACTTTTGGTATTTTGTAAATCATTTCGCAAAGCGGCAATCTGCAACTGATTTTTTAGCAAAAGTTGATAGATGAATTCGGCGCCGCCTTCTTTGAGTTCGGTTAAAGTAATATCGGCTAGCTTATCTTCATCCAAGTGCGATAGTTCGCCATCTGCAAGATGTTTATCATCCGACAAGTCAAAAATTTCACTATCAACATGATCAAATTTTGAAATTTCGGCTTGCGTATTTTGGTGAGAAATTTTGATCTGCCAATATCGATAGCCAATATAACCAAAAAATATCAGCGACGAAATCAAAACCAGTCGCAGCGCATAATTTGGTTTGTTCTTTTTTATATTTGCTTCAGCCATAAAGAATTATTGCCAAAAATTTTTGTTTTATTGTTAAAACCATATTTTTTTACCGCATCTACAATTTTATCACTCAAACATAGTAGCGTAGAACAAGAGAAATATTCAAGCAAATTATGCTTTTTTACCAAATTAGCAAAATTTTTTACACTATTTTGTGAATAAAAAAATATAAAATCGATTTTTATTGATAAATTTTGATTTTTAGTGTCTGATATATCTGATTTTGCACCAATTTTATGTAAAAATTCCGGCGAAAATTGATTTTTCCATAAAATTTTATAACATAAGATTTCTTCAACCGCATAATTATGCGCTGCAAGCTCTATTTTAAAATCGATAGTTAGGTCTGAAGTGCAAAAATATAATAAGTTTTTTTTATCTGATTGTAAAATTTTTTCTTTTAAACTTAATGCATTAGGATTTTTGGCGTAAATAATATTTTTATAGCCTTCTAGCAGTAGATTTTGTGCGGTTTTTTGCCCTATTGCAAAAATCGGGGTATTTTTATCAATTTGTGCCAAAATCACCCCCGTTGCAGCATTAGCGCTGGTGATTATTATCGCAATATCTGGGATAACATAATTTTGTGATTTTATATCCAGATCAACTTTATTTTTGTTAAATTTTGTATTATTTTGGCCAAATTTATCTTTTTCTTGGTTAAAATCACGGTTTTTTTGTAAAATTTGCTCAAAATCATCTTTTTTTTGAGTAAATCTTAATAAAGCTTGGTATTTTTGCTTAAAAATTTCTTCAGCTGATAAAAATTCTACCTCAAATAAAGGTTCAATAATAGTATTAAAGCCTTGAGTCGTAAGCAAGTTAGACATCGTTAAAGCCTCGTCTTTAGGGCGTAAAATCAGAAAAGTTTTTGTCATAATTTAAGATAAAATTCGGTAAAGCCAAAACATCCTTGATTTCTCAACTTTTAAATACTATAATCTTTGCCTCATTTTTCAAATTGTATTTAATAATTTAAAATTGTAGCTATTTAACAACTAGCGTGGCGATTTAAACAACTATATAAAACCGCAAATGAATATTCATGAATATCAAGCAAAACAATTGCTAAAAAAATTCGGAGTTATGGTTCCTGAGGGACATCCGGCATTCAGCGTTAAAGAGGCCGTTGAAGCGGCTCAAGAGTTAGAGCGCAACGGAAATAAAGTTTTTGTTGTAAAAGCTCAAATCCACGCTGGAGGGCGCGGTAAGGCTGGTGGCGTTAAAGTTGTAAAAACAATCGATGATGTCAAAGAAAAGGCTGCTCAAATTTTAGGCATGACGCTTATCACTCACCAAACGGGATCTGAAGGCAAGCTGGTTAAGCGTCTATATATCGAAGCTGGCTCTAATATCAAAAAAGAATATTATCTTTCGGCTGTAGTAGATCGCAAAAGTAAGGCGATTGTGTTTATGGCTTCAACCGAAGGCGGTGTTGAAATTGAAGAGGTTGCTGCTAAAGAGCCAGAAAAAATTATCTCGGTAAAAGTAGATATCGCGGCCGGAATTCAACAATTTCATGCTCGCAAGCTTGGTTTTGCTTTGGGTCTAAAGGGTGATTTGTTAAAAAAATTCATCAAAATGGTTTTTGCGCTTTATGAGGCCTTTGTTAAAACTGATGCGTCACAGCTTGAAATCAATCCACTGGTTGAAACCGCAGAAGGCGAAATTATTGCTTTGGATGCCAAAATCAATTTTGACGATAACTCGCTTTTTAGACAAGAAGAAATCCGTGCATTGCGTGATCTGGATGAAGAAGAGCCGCTTGAAATTCAAGCTTCAAAATATGATTTAAATTATGTCAAAATGGATGGCGAAATTGGCTGTATGGTCAATGGTGCTGGTCTTGCAATGGCTACGATGGATATCATCAAATTATATGGCTCATCTCCAGCAAATTTCTTGGATGTAGGTGGTGGTGCTACTCGCGAAAAAGTTACCGAAGCCTTTAAAATCATTCTTTCAGATGAAAATGTTAAAGGTATTCTAGTGAATATTTTTGGTGGCATTATGCGTTGTGATATTATTGCCAATGGTATCATCGAAGCGGCTAAAGAGGTTAATCTTTCGGTGCCTTTGGTGGTGCGTCTTGAGGGTACCAATGTTGATTTAGGTAAAGAAATTTTGGCAAAATCTGGCTTGGCAATCATTGCGGCAAATGATTTGGGTGATGCGGCAGAAAAAATTGTTAAAGCTGTAAAAGAAGTCAAATCTATTGCATAAAAACAAGTTTGAGGCCTTTATTTATATAAGTTAAACTAAATTTAAATTAAAATGTCAGTATTAGTAAACAAAAATACAAAAGTTATCTGCCAAGGATTTACCGGAGCGCAAGGCACTTTCCACTCTGAGCAAGCAATTGCTTATGGTACTAAAATGGTAGGTGGCGTTACTCCTGGCAAGGGTGGCACCAAACATTTAGATCTACCGGTGTTTGATACTGTTTATGATGCGCGTAAAAAAACCGATTGCAATGCTTCGGTTATTTATGTTCCGCCCCCATTTGCGGCTGATGCTATTCTTGAGGCAATTGATGCTGAAATCGAGCTTATTGTTTGCATCACCGAAGGTATTCCGGTTTTAGATATGGTAAAAGTAAAAAAAGCTCTTGCGGGCTCTAAATCAAGACTAATTGGGCCAAATTGTCCAGGCATTATAACTCCCGGCGAGTGTAAAATTGGTATTATGCCAGGCCACATCCATAAAGCAGGTTCAATTGGGATTGTATCGCGTTCAGGCACGCTTACATACGAAGCGGTGCACCAAACCACTAAAGCTGGTTTGGGTCAAACTACATGTATTGGTATTGGTGGCGATCCTGTAAATGGTACTAGTTTTATTGATGCCTTGGATTTATTCTTGTCAGATCCGCAAACTCAAGCGATGATTATGATCGGCGAAATTGGTGGTAGTGATGAAGAAGATGCTGCTGATTTCTTAAGAATTGAGGCCAAAAAAGGTCGAAGCAAGCCATGCGTTGGCTTTATCGCGGGTAGAACAGCTCCCACAGGGCGCAGAATGGGTCATGCTGGCGCGATCATCTCTGGTGGCAAAGGTGGTGCTGAAGATAAGATCTCTGCTATGAAAGAAGCTGGAATTATGGTTTCTGATAGTCCGGCATTACTTGGCGAAACTATGCTTAAATTATTGAAAAAATAGTATTGACAATAATTTTTTATCAAAAAGGCAATTCTTTTTAAAAGGATTGCCTTTTTTGTTGGCATGATTGTCTCGCACCATCTGTACCATCCCTTGTTTGAGGGCTTCAAGTAGTTTATACAAGAAATTTTAAAAACTCCATTAAATTAGAATTAGGGCAATCATTAAAATTATAATAATTCTTCTTTAACTTAATAAAATAATCTGCTATAATGAACGCACATTTTTTAAACCAAAAAATGTATTTTTATCAATAAAATATGGAGAAAACCACATGAATGACCGTAAAAAAGCCCTCGAGGCGGCACTTTCGCAAATTGATAAGCAATTTGGAAAAGGCTCTGTTATGACTTTAGGCCAAAAAGCAATTATGGATGTAGAAGTAATCCCTAGTGGATCACTAGCGCTTGACTCTGCGCTCGGTGTTGGTGGATATCCGCGCGGCAGAATCATCGAAATTTATGGTCCTGAATCATCAGGAAAAACCACTCTTACTTTACACGCAATTGCTGAAGCGCAAAAAGCCGGCTTATCTTGCGCCTTTATTGATGCTGAACATGCTTTTGATCCATCTTATGCGCGCAATTTAGGCATCAATTTAGATGCTTTGATTATTTCGCAGCCAGATAATGGCGAGGCTGCGCTTGAAATCGCTGATACTCTAGTGCGTTCTGGTGCAATTGATTTAGTGATTGTTGACTCAGTTGCTGCCTTGGTGCCGCAAGTTGAGCTTGAAGGTGGTATGGCGGATAACCAAATGGGTTTGCAAGCTCGCTTGATGAGCAAAGCCTTGCGTAAATTGACTTCAACCGTTTCTAAAAGCAATTCCACTATTATTTTCATCAACCAAATTCGTATGAAAATCGGCGTAATGTTTGGCTCTCCTGAAACCACATCTGGAGGCAACTCGCTTAAATTCTACGCTTCTGTGCGTTTAGATATTCGTCGTGGCTCGCCAATCAAAGATCAAGAAGAAGTTTTGGGTAATGAAACCAAGGTTAAGGTGGTAAAAAATAAAGTGGCGCCACCATTTAAAACTGCGGATTTCGAAATTATCTATGGTGAAGGAATTTCACGTATCGGTGAGGTTATTGATTTGGCAACCAAACATAACATCATCGAAAAATCTGGTTCTTGGTATGCTTATAAAGATGCTAAAATTGGCCAAGGTAAAGAAAATGTAAAAACCTATTTAAAAGAAAATCCAAAGCTTGCTGCCGAAATTGAAGAGCAAGTTCGTCAAAAATTAGGTATCGTCAAAAATGCCACTAAAAATGCCGCTAAAGGTAATGCTGATGAAGAAAAAGAAGCTGCTCCTGCTGCTCGCAAGGCAAAGGCAGCTGCTTAGTTATAAAAGTCTATATTTAAAGGTGATTTTGAAAAAAGTATTTATTTACTTGAAAATCAAGTTGCCTTTATTTATAATCGTTTTTTCTCGTTGATAAGATCGATAGAGTCAAAAAATATTTGTCATAAAATGCACTCGTAGCTCAATTGGATAGAGCATCTGACTACGGATCAGAAGGTTGTAGGTTCAAATCCCGCCGAGTGCGCCATCATTTTTCTAGCTCCCAACTAAATTTGATTATTTCTCGCAAATTACCGTGTCCGTCAAGTGTCCGTAAAAATACACAACTTCAATCAAAAAAACTTTCATTTATTCTATCAAACTCTAAATGATTTTTAGTAAATATATCACGAAGAGAACAATTGGTAATTGAAATAAGCCCTTTTTTGAATTTATTTTTATATTCAGGTAATAATACTTCTTCAAATAGTTCACTATCATGATAACCTCTACTGCCAGGCCTACCATGCTTTAATGGCTGCTTCATTATTTTTATTTCTGGTCTTAAAAGATTCTCTGGTTGGTATGCTGCATTTCTTATAAGTTTTGTGAGCGGTGCAACATCAATAATCCAAAATTTTAAACCATGATTTTCTACAGCATCAAATATTTTTTGATTTATATGATAATCAGCGAAACTATATCCGATGATCATTAATTTTTTTGCCTTTTTTATAATTTCTTCAAAATCTTCATGATATTTTTTTAATAGTGGTATGTCTTCAATTTGGTTAGATTTTGAACTTCCCAATATTAATATATCATTACTCTCTCCCCATTCTGCGCTGTCCCACTTCAATTCATCCCAGCTTGAGCCAGCTGTAGAAAGAAATAATAGGTTGTTTATATCTTAGCTCTATTTGTTCTTTTTTTAATCTTAAAATTATATAAAAATATGAAAATTATAAACTCAAAATTTAACTCTGAAAATGAAAGAATTAAAAGAAAATATTTTACTTACTTGAAGGAGGCAAAAGGTTTAAGTGATAAAACTATAATTCAGATTAAAAAATCTCTCTCTCGTTTTGAAGAATTTACACAATTTAAAGATTTTAAATCTTTTTCTTCTAAATCGGCAAGCGAATTTAAAAGGCATTTTGCTAATTCTAAATCGCTAATTACTGGTGATAATATTAGTAAATCTGCTTTGCTTTCAACAATTAATAACTTGAAAGATTTTTTTATTTGGCTTTCAACTCAAAAAGGTTATAGAAAAATCACCGCACCCGATATTAAATATTTTAGCCTTTCTGAAAATGATAAAAGAGCAGCCAAAGCAGGAAAGCCTAGAGATTTTGCTAGTTTAGAGCAAATAAAGGTGGTTATTGAAAAAATGCCTGTTAGAAATGAAATTGATAGGAGAAATAAAGCTATTCTTTGTTTTTTAATTTTAACAGGGGTTAGAGTAAGTGCGCTTACTTCTCTTAAATTAAAGCATGTTGATATTGAGAAAGAGTTGGTTAATCAAGACCCAAACGAGGTGAACACTAAGTTTAAGAAGCAAATTATTACTTATTTTATTAATGTTGATGACGAGATAAAGAAATATCTTATTGAGTGGATTTTATTTTTACAAAAAGAGAAATTATTTTCGCCAAATGACCCTTTATTTCCTGCAATTGAGAATAAATATAATGGAAATGGTGGTTTTAGTCATGAATATTTGTCAAAAAGTCATCTGCATAGCATTAACCATATTGACGAAATTGTTAAAAAGTCTTTTGAGAATGCTGGGTTAAAATATTTCTCGCCTCATACCTTTCGCAATACTTTAACAATGTTGGCATCAAAATTTTGCACTACACCTGAGGAATTTAAGGCTTATAGTCAGAATTTAGGGCATGAGAATGTTTTGACGACCTTTACTAGTTATGGTTATGTTGATGAGTTTAGGCAGGGGGAGATTGTAAAATCTTTTAAATTTAAAGAAAGTGAGGTTGTTGAAAGCGAGACAAATTTGATGCTAAAAGAAATGATGAAGAAAATTGAGGAGTTAGGCAATGCAAAAATTTAAGATTCATTGCCTAGTAATATATGCTCAATTTCTTTGTTGGCTTGTTGTAGGGCAAGGTTGGATTTATCTTTTAGTGATTGGGCTTTTTGCCTTATTTTGGTGATGTGATTGGCGATTTCAGTTTGTTTGGCAAGGGGCGGGAGGGGGATTTTAATTTTTTTTACCAAGTCTATATTGAGATTATCTACAACTCCGCCAATTGTCGCTCTTTTAAATAACCTATAAACTAGCTTAGAGCTTAATATATTATACAAATAATCTTTATCAACCTTTGTTGTCTTTGGTTTAAACAACAGCCAGCCGTCATGTATATAGCCAGAAATCATCATAATATAGGGGCGACCAAAACTCATAGAATTTGATAATATAAAGTCCCCAATTTCAACCTTTCTTGAAAATTTTGCCCCTTCAGGTTTAATTTTCTGTTTTGTCGAATAAATATATTTATCATCATTTTTAGTATCGCCAATTTTAATCCAGTTTACTCCATTTGCATCTTCTGTATAAAATTTATCAATTGGTCTTGGTGAGCCGCCCCTGTTAATAAAAAATATATTTTCAAGCGCTACTACATCTAGGCCTGATTTTATTATATTACTCTCGATTTCTTTGAACTCCGCCATATAATAGAATGGGTCTAATCGGCTTTCTAACTCGCTAAAATTTAATTTAAACATCCGATCACCAAGATCATTATTTTCTTTTGGCAATTTAATTCCGAGTTCGCTAAGTAAATAATCATCAATGCTGGCAAGTAGTTTTTCTGACTCTGCTTCGTTTTGTTTTTTCTGCAAATAGGCGCTATCCATTATTTGCACAATCTTTTCTTGTACTGCTTTAGGGGGAACTGGAATTTTTAAAGAATTTAATAGTTCAAGGCCAACGCCAGATTGGTTATTCCAGTTTGTGCATATAGAATAAAAAACTTTTCTTTGTTGGTAAAAATTTAGTAAATGCCAAAGAAATTTTGGCAAAATCAAATCTTTTTTTACTCCTATTCGCGTTATATGATTTGAATGAAAAAATGTTCCGTCTAAGTCAAAATAAGATGTTTTTCCGACAAGTTCTTGACTGTTGGTATTGTTAAATAATACATCATCTTTTTGAATTATATTTTCTTTTTTCTTCAAAAAATATGTGCTATCAAGATAAATATTTTTATCAAATTTCAATCTTCCAAATTCGCCGATATTTGTTGGCCTTATTTGTATATAACCTTTTTCTGTTAAATCTTGATCTTCTCTACCAGCACCAAAACCAGCAATAGCATATCTTGATACCTCTTTAACGGTTTTTACATTAAATTTAGTTTCTTTAATGAAGCCAAAAATATCGCTTGCATAAAACAATGGATCAAACCTACCCTCTAGCTCATTTTTATTGATTATAAAAACCTTATTTTTGTCTAATTTTTCAGATAATTTGAAAGCTTTCATACTTAATTTCCCTCGCCATTAAGTTGCTCAATAAATCTGCTTAACTCTTGCGAAATCTCAACCAGCTCATTCTTGCCAGTCTGCCGCCCTGTAGCATCATAGCCAATATCTTCAGCTATTGCCATAAAGATTGGATAATCATCTAAAATCTTTTGTTTTTCGCTAAAATATTTTTCGGCAAGCTCTTCTTTTACCAAGTTAATCTTGTTATTAAATTCATCTTGCAAAATCTCTTTTTCTTCTTTAACTAAAGCGCTAATTTCCTTTTTATCTGCATTCGGATTTTTATTTTTAGTTTGCGATTCTAATTTTTTAATTTGCTGAAACTTCTCTTTTTCTAAAGCCTCAATTTTATCATAAAAATTAACTTCTTTTTTTAGTCTATATTTTAGCAAAGTTTTTTGTGCAACAATTTTATCGGTAGTTTTTTGCTTGTGTTTACGCAAAAACATTACTGAGCTTTTAACGCCTGCGCCATTGGCCGCAAAGGCAGTTTGTGGCATTGAAATAATTGCAACAATTCGATAAAGTTCTTCAATTGTATCGCGCACATATTGTAAGCTAGAATTGGTTAAAATTCCATCAGGTATAACAATTGCCAAAAAACCACCCTCTTTTAAAAAATTATGGCATTGCTCAATAAATAAAACTTCAGTGCTTTGGCTATCTCGTTCAATTTCTTTTTCCTTACCATTTTCGTCTTTTACTGACGGTTTAGAGCTTAACCAATCTGCTTCCTTCTTACCTAGTTTATAGCTTTTTAAATATTTCTTCTCATTGCTTTTAACGCTAGAACCAAAAGGAGGATTAGTGATGATAAAATCAAAGTGATTATATTTAAAACCTGTGTTTTTAGTTATATTTTCAATTTCTCCAACTGGCAAAAGACCATCAGCTGAAATAACATTTGTATGGCCATCATCATGAATAATCATATTCATTTTAGCAGCGCGCGAAATTTGCTCGTTTATTTCAATTCCATATAAATTATTTTCTGCAAAATCGTGCCAAAATTTATGATGTCTTTTGCTTTGGTTAATATCCTTTTTATGGTTTGGATATAGTTCATCGGCTTGCTCTCTCACTTTATTTAGAGCATATAGCAAGAATCCGCCACTGCCACAAGAAGTATCTAAAACATAGGAATCGTTTTTAATTGGCAAAACATCGGTTGCAAATTTTACTATTGCTCTTGGAGTAAAATATTGACCAAAATTGCCTCTAAAGAAGCTATCCATAAAGGTTTCAAAGGCTCGTCCTTTGCTGTCCAAATCAGTTTCGCTTAAGTTTATTCCTTCTAAATAAGTTACGACTGTTCTTATTTTTTCTGCATTTAACCGAATATCATCACGAAAAACTTCGGCGTCCTTTTTTCTACCTTCTTCGTAAAGCGCTTTTATTCTTTTGCGCAGGCTTTCATTCTCTTTTTGTTTGCGCTTGCTTTCTTCAGGCTCTTCTTCTTTATCAACTGTGATAATTTGAAAATCATAAGGATCGCCTGTCTTTCTATCTTTTCTTTCATCCCATATTTTGCAAAAAATAAGCTTGTCTAATTCATCAAAAGCTTCTGATGGATTTAGTTGACCACCCGCCCAGAGTGCATCATGAGCTTGCTTAAATCTTCTTGTTAATTCTGCCTCATCAATAACTGATAAGTCAAAAAACCTTTGTTTACCTTCTTTTTGTTCTAGTTGTGAAGCCTCATAAACATATTTGTAATTGGCTAGCTTTTTAACGCCAAATTGTGGAATATCTGGTTGTGAAACTCTGCTACTTTTCTTTTTATCAACTTCAAAATATTCATTTTTTAGTTCAGAAGTAATCCAAACATATTTGACATCGTTGGGTAGGGCGTAGGCATAGCTATAAGCTTGTTCAACTGCTTGTAAAAATTCTTGCTCGCTAACTTCTTGTTTTTTGCATTCAACTAAAATGTGAGGTTGTTCGCAAGCATTATCATTGTAAACAATAATATCGGCCTCTTTAGTCTCTGACCCCATTTTTACAGATACAAAACTTCTAATTCTTTCGACAGGATAATTATAGTTTAAAATTAAGGTTAAAAATGCATTTGCTTGAACTTTTTCTTCGGAAGTGGTGAAATTACGCTTTTTATTTTGGTGGATATAGGTTATAAAATTTCTATCTTCATCGAATTTTATTAGGCCTTTCTTTATGCCTTGTTCTATAAGATTTATCATTATTTTAAAGTTATTTTATATTGTCTAATATGCATAAAAAACTCAAAAAAGTAAACATAAACCAGAAAGAAGTAAACAATATTAACATTTTCTATACATATTTATGGCAATATGTATAGAAAAGTGCTATTTTCTATACATATCTTCGGGGATAGGGTTACTAAAAAGGTTGAACAGCTCTACATTTACATAATAGCTTTCACGACCTTTTTTATCTTTTTGCATCAAGCCAATTCTTACTAATTCATTTAAATAACGAGCCGCTGTTAAACGGGTAACACCTATTTCTCTAACAACCAACTCTATCTTTGTATAGGGATGTCCAAATATAATATTCAATAAATCTTGGCTATAAATTTTAGGTAGTTCACTTCTCATCTTCTCTTTATGCTTCTGCATTATATCTTTCATTGACTGAATAAGATAAATAGTTTGGTGAGAAGTTTTTTCTATACCTTCAAGAATAAATAAAACCCATTCTTCCCAAACTTCTTCATCCCTAACTTTTTGCAATAATCTATAATAATCGGCCTTATTTCTATTAATATAGCGTGACAAATAAAGAACTGGGCTATACAACATTTTTTGTTTCACAAGATATAAAATGTTTATAATTCTTCCCGTTCTGCCATTGCCATCATAAAAAGGGTGAATTGATTCAAATTGATGATGAATTATCGCCATTTTTATCAAATAATCTAAATCTGAAAGCTCATCATCATTAATAAATTTCTCAAGGTTAGACATTAATGATAAAATTTCTTTGGGATCTTGAGGAGGAGTATAAACAATTTCGCCCGTTCTATCATTTTTTAAAGCAGTTCCTGGCAATTTTCTAAAGCCTGCTTTATTTTCTTCTAATCTTGCCTGAATATCTAAAATAGTGTTATTAGTCAATAATTTAGTTTTTTTAATTGCTTCAAATCCGTTTTTTAAAGCAGCTACATAATTATAAACTTCTTTAGCGGCTGGGCTGGCAAAATCATAAGTAGAGGCATCGCTTTTATAAAGTTCATCATCAGTTGTAATAATATTTTCAATAGCCGAGCTGTCTTTTGCTTCTTGCAAAGATAAAGTATTAAGCAAGATATTTTGATTTGGTATAATTGCGGCCACGCCTTTAAGCTCAGCAAGAGCCCGATGAGCTTTTGCAAGTTTTTTTAAAATTTGTTTTGTTTCTAAATCAATTTTTAGAGGAAGTTGTGGTATTTTATAACTCATTTTTAATATCTTTAATTAATTTAAATTATGATATGTTAAAACTTTTAAAATTCATACTTTATTTATCTTATTTCCAAAAATATCGGTTGCTTTTTTTAAGGTGTCGTTAATCAGATGCGAATATCTTTCGGTGGTTCTTGTATCAGAATGCCCCAACAATTTACCAGCCACTTGCAAACTAACCCCGCTGTTCACTAATATTGAAGCAAAAGTATGCCTCAAATCATGAATTCTAGCATTTTTTAAACCCGCTTTTTGGCAGATTTTCTTCCAAAATATCTTAATATCCTTAACATTTGTTTTAGTCTGCGGATTATAAAATAAATATTCTTCATTGCTAATAATAGGCTCTTTGCAATTTTTTATATCTTTTTCGGCAACAATTCTGCTTTTTAACCAGTGAATTATTTCTAAAGCATCTCTGTTTAAAGGAATATACGAATCTTTCTTTTGTTTAGTTGAAGCTGCTTTTTTAAACCACGCACCATTTTCTAAATCAAAATCTTGCCATTTAGCCGCCAAAACCTCACCTTTACGAGATCCAGTAGCGAAAATTAGTTTTATAATTTTAGAATTATAATTATCTTTTTCATCATCTAGGGCTTTCAATAAATTGGATATTTCCTTATCTGAAAAATATCTGTGCCTTTCTTCTTCTTGAAACTTTTCAACATCTTTTGAAGGGTCAAAATCAATCCAACCTACTTCTTGAGCCATAGCAAGCATTGAGCTTAACAACTGCAACATCCTATTAGCCGCGTAAGGTCTATCACTAAGCTCATTCATGAATTTTTCAATATCTTTTTTAACAAGATAATTAACTTTATAGTTTCCGAAGTTTGGGTTAATGTGTTTTCTTAAAATAAATTCATAATCTGATAAAGTGCGCGATCTCAGAAATTTTTGTTTTTTCTTTAAATATTCAACTCCAAGTTCCTTTATAGTTGGGATTTCAGAATTTTTCTGTCTGCTATCAAGCGGATCATTGCCCTTAATAATCTCTCCTTTTATCTTAATAGCAATTTCTCTAGCGGCAATAGTTGAAAGATCAGGGTATTTGCCTATAGTATATTTTCTCTCTCTGCCATTAATTACATAGCGTAAAACAAAAGACTTGGCATCATTATTAGTAATTCTAATACCAAAACCCACCAGCTTATCATCCCAAAATATCTGATATTTATTTTGTGGTTTTTTAAGATGTTTTACAAATCGGTCATTAATATTAGGCATGAAATTTTTATGTTATGTCCGTTATGTGTCCGTCACAAATATAAAATAATCAAGATAATTGTAAAACGAAAAAAATTATTTACAATCTAAATAAACATATATAAACTATTGATTTTAAAGGGATTAAAGCATATTTCTTAGAAATAAAACTATAGAGGCTAAATATATAAGCATCTGACTACGGATCAGAAGGTTGTAGGTTCAAATCCCGCCGAGTGTGCCAAAATCTTTCAGGTGGACTTTAGGCATATAGATATACTACTCCCTATTGGTTCTTAATTATATAGAAAATTCTCTTATAGCGCTGGATGCGTTACTTTTTTGACTAGGGGTGGGACTTTTACCGGGGGAGTGGGAAAAAGCTGCTCTTCTCTCTTCTGGTCTTATAGGTTTTTCATGAACTAAACGCTGCTCTTCCGAGAGCATATCTAAATATGTTTTGGTAGATTCTTTAAGTCTATCCAGATAATTCGAAGCTTCTTCTCCAACTGTAGTTTCTTCCTCTGTTTGTCTTGTTTTTAATTTGAGCTCTGGCTCTGTGCCGGTTTTATTAATATTGTAAGTGTCAATTAATTCTTGAAGGCTGTCCTGATCTTTTATTCGAGCAAGATAATTATTATAAGCATCACTCTTCTCATTTGAAAGCTCTGCTCCATTAAAAGCTTCACCCCTTTTGGTTTTTACAGAATTCCCAACTAGATACAGGATTGTATGAAAATTTTCTGCTGAAAATTGAACGAGACCAACCGCATCGCCAATAGATTCGCCTTGTTGACTTAACTCTCTAAGTTTTTTTGCAACCGCAATCGCAAGCCCAGATTTTGCTTCTTTGGCGGTAAGAGCAAGTAATCCTTGGTCATCAGCAGAGATTGATTCTGCTGTATTTTCCATGTCATAGCTAGCTTTTGTCCCTCTCATTTTTTTCGCAATCATCGCTACGGCTAATCCGACTAATGCCGCCACGCTAACACCTATTAAAACCTTTGTTGTTGCTGATTTTTTATTTGATTCATTTACGAGAGCCTCTCCATTGGGCAGTGTAGTTGTTTCGCCTGAAGGAGTTGTTGTTGATTCAATTGTTAGATTGTCGGTAGTAGTGCCATCAGTTATTGTGAAAGCGGTAGAAGTTCTGGTGGTTGTTTCGCCTGAGGCTGTAGTGGTTGTTTCGGTTGTTGTTTTAGCTGTTGTATTAAAAATTGTACTGGTCGATGCCGAGCTTGGATTGGTAGATGCGGCAGTTGTAGGGACGGAGCTCGAACTTATTTCTGTAAAGGTAGACGTAGCTGTTGTGGTTGTAGTGGTGGTAGTTCTAATAGTGCCATTCGAACTGGTTGTAGTTGTTGTTGGCGAGGTTGTGGTTGTAGAAGTGGTGTTAATAGAAGATGTTGAAGTAGTCGGTTGCGTAGATGTAGCTGTTGTATCTGTAGTTGTGGGTGTAGTTTCGGCTCTAGTTGTAGGTGTTGACGTGGACGTGGTAGTAGATACTGGTGTAGTTGCATCTGTATCTGTAGTTGTGGCTCTAGTTGTAGGTGTGGTAGTCAGTTGCACTGTAGTGCTAGAAGAATGAGTTGTTGTGCTGCTGCCATCAGAATTTGTAGTGGGTTGAGTGGTTGGAGTTGTTGTGGTAGTAGTTGTGACTTCTGTAGTAGTTGGTGCAGAGCCTGTGGTGGCAGGGGTTGTTTCAATGTTTCTGCTTGTGGTTGTAGTGCTACCATCGGGATTTGTAGTGGTAGAAAATGTTGTGGGAGAGCTGCTGGATCCTATTGTTGTAGTAAAGGTTGAAGTAGATGAGGTACTAGCTGGGCTGCTTGATGTTGTAGTAGGGGTTGTTGAAGTAGAGGATCTGCTGCTTGATGTTGTGGTGGTATCTTTTCCTGAATCAGGTCCTGGCGCTCTTCTAACCATATATTTCACTTCTGATTCTGCGGCGGGAGATGTCCCTTTGGTAGTCTTTTTTTCTGAACTAAATTTGGTTTCTTTATTGGCTGAGCCGATAAAGAAATTATATATTCCTCCTATTGTCGCTTCTATTGCTGATGCAATTCCTGATTTTCTTATTGCCGATGCAATTTCCGAGTTATAAGTAGCTTCAAATTTTTGTGAGTGATAATTGTCTCCATTTATTCTTTTTATTTCTTTTGTTATTCTATTGATCTCGGCTTCTAGGACTTCAATCTTGCGTACAACCCTTTTATATTCGCGTTTTTGGCTGCCAGTTTTTGGATTTGGATTGTCGCTTAGTTTTTTTGTAAGATCGGACTTTTGCGATTCAAGTTCATGTATTTTTAATTCATGTTGAGATAAAGGATGCTCTGTAGAAATCTCTGATAAGTCCTTGATGAAAGCTTGATCATTTGTTTCGCTTAACGTCTCTGGCAATCTATTTGAAACGGTATTATCTTGATTGTTAGGGTGGAGGCGTAATAAAGGAGGCATAAACTAATAAGTATTAAAATACAACAAATAATATGGTTTGATATAAATTTTTATAACTAAATCAATAATAACCAGCTAAATCTCAGTATTGACTTGACAATTTAAGAAAGAGTCCGTATCATAATCATATTGAGGTATAGCACGCCATATCATGCATATTATAGATTATGAATACAAAAGTAAAGAAAATTATTAATTTTGTTTTATTAAGCTCGATCTTTTTTTCGTCCGAGGTAAAAGCTGAAAACTTTTACATGGCGCTAGACGTTTTTAATTCATCTGTTGAACACATGTATAATCCAAAAACGCCAGCCAACGGCAATGTTGGATATAACACCCCTTCTCTTAAGGCAAAAAGTGATGACACTTATGGCGTGGGTGTTGGTGTGGGTTATAGACTAAACCTGGATGCGATTTATCTAGCCCCAGAGTTATTCTATGATTATATTGATAGCAAATCCAATGACCCATTTTGTGCAAATGGCGAGGATGTCTATAGTAATCAGGATAGAATTAATCTAAATTATCGCTTTGGAGGAAAGTTAAATTTAGGATTAAACATCTTTAATAAATTAGATTTATATGTAAATTATGGATTATCATATGTAGATTATGATATCAATTGGAATGGGGCAACGAAAGTATCTAGGGGGCACTTGAAGGATTCTGATATAATCGGTGGCGGTATTTCTTATAATTTTTCTGAAAATATTGCGGTTAGGGCTGCATATGATCGTCAAAATCTAAATTTGAGATATATTCATTCTTTTTTATCTTTAAAAACCACCCTAGAGACTTATAGACTCGGTTTGGTATATAAGTTTTAAAATATACACATATATAATTTATATTGGCAGCAAAAAGATAAAGTTATTTTAGTGTCAATGTGAGGCTGCTATATTGTGGTTGTTAAAAACTAAGCCCCAAAATCCCCATCCAACTTAACTATGGGCTTAATAATACCATCATTTAAGCTATAAACCCAGCCATGGATCATTGGGCGCTGTTCGCTGGCCCATGTTTCGCGGATGATTTTAGTTTCGGATAGGTTTTTTACTTGCTGTATTATATTTAATTCAACCAAACGATCAGCTCTTTTTTCTTTATCGGCAATATTATCGAGCTCTTCAAGGTGATTTTGTTTGACATTTTTGATATTGGTTAGCCAATTATTGATAATTCCAAAATCATCACCTGAATCAGCAGCTAAAACGCCGCCGCAGCCATAATGTCCACAAACAATGATATGTTTGATTTTGAGATATTTTACGGCATATTCAAGCACAGTTAGCAGGTTTAGATCATCTTTAACCACCAAATTAGCTACATTACGATGAACAAAAATCTCACCTGGCTGAGTGCCTGTAACCTCATTTGCCGGTACGCGACTATCAGAGCAGCCAATCCACAAAAACTCAGGAGTTTGTAGATTGCATAGACGCTTAAAAAATCCAGGATCATCGGCAATTTTCTCAGCTGCCCAGGCACGATTTTCAAGGAGAATTTTTTCGATAAGATTCATATTTTATCCAATTAATTTATGTAAATTTTTGAAATTACTCTTCTTAATCTCAACTCGCACTTTGTTTAAAGTGGCATGGCGTAGATAATCATTAATAACCTCAATAATATCTTTATCGATAAAATCTGAACGACTAATATCGATTAAAACATATGAATTTGCAGGGATATTTTCAAGTGTGTTTTTAAGCATAGCTTTGTTTAAAAATGATACATCTTTGCGCAATCTAAGTAGATAATGATTTTCTTTGTGAACCAAAATTATTGAAGATTTAAAATTGCTATAAAGAATCGAAATAAAGCTAATTAGGATGCCAATAGCGATGCCAATCAACAGATTAGTAACCAATATGGCTAGGATAGTGATTATAAAAGGAATAAGCTGATCTAGGCCTAACTTAAAGAGATCTTTGAAAATAGCTGGTTTAGTGAGTTTATAGCCAGTTAAGATCAATATTGCCGCTAAAGAACAATAAGGAATTTGGTTGAGTAAGTTAGGAATTAATAAGACGGCTAATAATAGCCAGATGCCATGCATGATGGCCGACGATTTACTTTGCGCGCCAGCATTGACATTGGCTGAGCTGCGTACAATCACTGAAGTGATAGGGAGGCCACCGATTAAGCCCGATATTGCATTGCCAACTCCTTGAGCCTTAAGCTCGCGATTGCCATTGGTGCGCCGTTTAAAAGGATCAAGCTTGTCGGTGGCTTCGACACATAACAAGGTTTCGATACTGGCAACCAAAGCAATAGTAATTGCTATTATCCACATATCAGTTGAAAAAATTTTGCTCCAATCAGGAAAAATCAGCATGCTTTTTAATTCGTCAAAATTGTTAAGTGCTGGCAAATAAACTAAGTGCTCTTTAAACAAAGCTTGTGTAGGATTATTGATCAAAAAATATCCATTAATACATGCGCCTACAATCACTGCCACCAAAGGTGCGGGTATAAATTTTAGAACAGGATTTTTTTTGATAAAAGACAACTCGAAAAATAATAAAATTGCAATTGAAATTGTGCCAATAGCGGTTGCGAGTGGTGAAATATGGCCCGCAAGGTGCAAAATATCTTGGATGGCATTGGTTTCTTCATTTTGAATAAAAGTGTCATCTACGCCCAATCTTTCATCAAAACCAAAAAAATGAGGTACTTGCTTGATAATTAGGATGATGCCAATGGCCGCCAACATCCCCTTGATTACTGCATTAGGAATAAAATCTCCCAAAGTGCCTAATTTTAGAAACCCAAAAATTAATTGTAAGATGCCAGCTATAAATACTGCAAGGAGGAATGTCTCAAAAGAGCCTAAGGTTTGTAAGCCCATAATCACGATGGCGATTAGACCTGCTGCGGGACCAGAGACGCTCAGCGGAGAATTGCTAAGAAAACCGATAATTATACCCCCTACAACTCCGGCAATAATGCCTGAAAATAGAGGCGCTTGCGAGCCTAATGCGATGCCTAAGCATAAAGGTAGGGCAATCAAAAACACTACAATCGATGCAGGGATATTGCTTAAAAAATTAGGACTAACAGCTTTCATAATAATTTAATTAATTTAATAAATCTAAATACTCGCTTCAAGCATCCATGCGGCTTTATCATGGGCTTCAAGGCGAGTTATAAATAAATCCGCAGTCGCTTCATCATCATTTTTTTGAGCAATTTGGATGCCATCTTTTAAAATTTTTATAATCACATGATGGCTTTTTGCTAAATCTTCAATCATCATTGCGCTATCTAAATTATTGCTACCATCTTTAATTTGGCTTAGTTTGGCAAATGCCTGAAAACTAGCATCTACCTTAGAGCCAAGCATACGAATTCTTTCGGCGATTTCATCAATTGCTATTGCTAATTCGTTATATTGTTCTTCGAAAAGCAAATGGAGTGTTTTAAAATTTGGGCCAGTGACATTCCAGTGATAATTTTGGGTTTTAATCGATAACACATAAGAGTTTGCTAACACTGATTCTAGCGATTTTATTACTTCTTTCATAATCCTCCTTTATGGTTGACAAAAGGATTAACAAATCCCTTTATATTTTATTTAAGAATGAATTGCGCGTTTGTCAACCGCTAAAGCTGCTTCTTCCCATCTTGAGCAAACTAGTGCGGTAAAATCAAATCTAAAATCTCTTGTAATTCACCACTAATTTTAGATCTCATAACAACCTCTCTTTTATTAATTTCATCATAGATTCGGGCATCGGTTA
>JACCDV010092292.1_pt1 | contig 38825 bp, 31 predicted proteins | sample 7446131 | NCBI WGS metagenome assembly JACCDV01 (sample SAMN15323448, study PRJNA562643) | freshwater metagenome | isolation source: river surface water | place: USA:Blue River Watershed | collected 2017-08-17
CAAGTACGGCACTGCACGCAGTTCTCAAGTGACATAGCGTGAACTTTACTATTGTTAGCAATAAGATCTAATCTATGCACCTCAGCTGTGCAATCAGATACGCATGGTACGTCTAGTCCGCGTGCTTCATAGGTCTTAATACACTTTAAGCAAGTATCCGCGCTGAACTCATCTATATGCTCAGGGTGATAGTTGTATTTAGTTTGAGCGTAGAATACAGCATCCTCTCGGCTATAGATAGTAGGTTTAGCATAATTAGCATCAGCAGCAGCTTGATTAGCATTCACTAATGAGAAATCTGGATCTATATGTTTATAACCTTCTTTGTAAACCACTTTAGCGTTAATTGATTTAGCATCATTTAATAAGACATTCGCTCTTAGAGCTGCAGTTAGTGCTTTGAATGGTTGTTTGAAACCAATAGCTACAGCACCAATACCAGCACCGAGCATAGCTTTAGCATTAGAACCCATACTAGTACTATTGCTAATACGCGGAGCCGCTTTTTCTATACCATCTACTAGCATCGGTAAATATTTACCTAGAAGATCTGGATTCTCTGAGAAAGCCAGTCTGAAATATTTATTGGCTTTGAGTTTATCCATAAATGGAGACTCTAATAATTTAGTTTGGTATTTGCTGAGCTTGGTAGCGCTTGTATCATTGGCGCTGAGTGCGTCTAGAGCCACTCCAGCAGCTATGTAGCCTGATTCTATAGCTTTATCTACTCCAGCTAAAGACTTCATATCTAATAGACCAAGGGCATCACCTAAGATCATGGCACCATCTACTTGAAATGCTTTCGGCAGACTCTCGTAACCACCTTCTGGTAATACCGCTGCTCCGTAGTGTTGTAATTCTCCACCTTTGATCATCTCTTGGATAAATGGGTGTTTCTTGTATTCTTGTAATTGTTTTTGCGGATGTATATTGGGATTCTCGCTGTCTAGTGAAATCACAAGTCCGATAGTTACGCGGCGGTGAGCAAGTCCATAGATAAAACCGCCCCCAAGAGTGCCATCGAGAGTAGGGTAGCCAAGTGTGTGCCAGACTTTACCTTCTAGTGGATTCTTGCCATTAACAGCTTTAGTGCCTAATAGTTTTTCTAAGTGCTCAGTATTTTCTGGCAGTTTCCAAGTTTCTTTAACACCTACTGACCAAAGCTGAGGGTTCTTCTCAAGTTTGAATTTTTTGATAATGTCTTTGCTGATGAAGCCTTTATCACCGAAGCAAGTTAATTTCGCGTAAACGATATCATCGATAGGATCACCACCGCGAGCGATGCGCACACCTATAACTCTAGTGCCAGCGTCATCATAGATTACTTCTATAGCTGGGAAGCCCGGAAACACGTCAATAACCACGTTTGGCACAGTCTTCGCTTTCTCAAGAAGCGTTGTAGCCATCCACTGCACAACAAGAGAGAGAGTAAGTATGTAGTAACCTTCTTTACAGAAATCAGGAGCCGCTGCTCTAGTAATAGCAGAAGGTATATCCCATTTCTTGGTTGGGCTCATGATAGAGACATAACTCTGATCACAGACAGCTTCTATAGGCATGCCATCTTGGAAGTGATTAGGGTAAGCCTTATCGAAAATAGATTTATTAACAACAGCGCCAGAAACTATGTGTCCGCCGAAGTTTTCTGCTTTCTCAATAATGGCGATAGAAAGCTTGCTGCCACTAGCTTTGGCTAGATCTAATATACGATGAGCGAAAGTTAGGTTAGAAGGGCTACCACCAACCAAGACTATATCGTATTCAATTTTAGTTTTTTCTCTACTCATGATTTTTAGTGCGCTACCGCTTCTTTATTTTTAGTGTTTAAACTTTTACCAGCTTTAATTTGTTTGATTAATTCTGGGACTATTTGATAAAGATCACCAACTATGCCGTGATCAGCGAAACTGAATATTGGAGCATCAGGATCTTTGTTAATAGCTATAATCGCTTCAGATTTCTGCATGCCTACTCTGTGTTGAAGAGCACCGGAAATCCCACAAGCTATATATAGTTTAGGGCGCACAGTTTTACCGGTTTGACCGACTTGATATGGATAAGCTATCCAGCTCATATCAACAGCCTTGCGCGAAGCACCAACAACAGAATTCTCAAAGCAATCAGCAAGTTCTTGTAATAGCTTGAAACCCTCAGCAGAACCCATACCGAAACCACCAGCAATGATCACGTCAGCTGCTGTAATATCGATTTTAGAGCTTAGTTCTCTGAGTGTTTTAGTAATTTCTACTCTATAGTCTGTTTTTTGAATATCTACTTTTACTTTTTTGATCTTCGCTCTTTCCTCTGCTGGCTTAGCTTTAAGAGCTTCTAGGTCAATTTTAGGTAATGGAAATACACCAGGACGTATAGTTGCCATCTGTGGATTTTTCCATGGACCTAGTATGCGTGCTTTAAGTGACTCACCGAAACTTGGACGGTTCGCGTATAAACACTCACCGAAATATCCGATCTTAGATTGGTCGGTGCCGCCTTTATGCTCGTATGGTCCTATGTCTAATTCGATAGTATCTGCTGTAAGTCCAGTTTCGAAGAATGCAGCAATGCGCGGTGCTAAATCTCTACCCGTGGTAGTAGATCCCATCAGTAGAGTATGTGGTGGTTCAGCCCAAGTACTCACTTCATCTATAACTACTCTTCTATAAGGTAAAGTCTTGTATTCAGCTAATTCCGCGCTATCAGCAAGGTATATCACTTGTGCGCCAGCGGCTTCTACCTTGAGTAGGGTCTCTTCAAGATTAGGTCCATGGCCTAATACGAAACAGCTTAAAGTGCCATTGAGTTTATCAGCGAGTTTTTTCGCTTCAGCGAGCAGCTCTAAAGTAACGTTAGCCACTTTTCCATCGACTTGCTCAGCTACTATTAATACTTCGCCTTTAGACATTTGCAAATTCCTTAATTTCGTTTACTTGATTTATAACTTCAGCCACTAATTGATCAGCACTCTTACCTTGGTGCATTTTACAGTTGCCACCGACTACTCCGATTTTCCAAGTCATAGAAACTATAGTTGGAGATCCTGGGAGTCCGCAACGTGCTGGATCAGCTTTAACTTTTTCTAAATCTACGATCTGTAAGTATTGTTTTTGCAATTCTTCAGAACGTTTTACTTCTTGCACGAACTTCGCTCCGCGGAAACTCTTGTATTTGAGTTTCTGATAACTATTAGCAACGGTGATTAGAGCTGGTAATTCTCCACGAACCTCTTGGGAACCGCCTTCTATGACTTTGCGCGCATCTACATATGGCTTCGCTGTATCTAAACCACCTAGACTAAAATCTTCGCAATAAGTAATCTGAGTGAAATCCATTCTTTCTGATATTTGCGGACCTACTTGAGCAGTATCGCCATCAGTAGTCTGCAAGCCAGCGAATATTAGATCGCCTTTACCTTCAGTTTCGAAAAGATACTCAAGTGTTTTCCACAGTGCGTACGCTGTAGCTAGGGTGTCTGACGCCGCAAGTTTACGGTCAGAGAGTATGCAAGTTTTATCGACACCATGCTCCAGTGCTTGATAAAGAATTTCAACAGCAGGAGGTGGACCCATGGTAACTGCGATCACTTTAGAATTAGGTCCGCCCATAGCTTTAGCGTTAAGCGCTGCTTCAAGTGCGTAGGCGTCGAAAGGATTTAGCATTTTGCCAGCCTTGGCTCTATCTATAGTTCCATCAGGATTAACACCAGCCTTAGACTTGGTGTCAGGCACTTGTTTTATCAATACGTAAATAACTAGGTCTTTTTTAGCGGCCATATAATTATTATTCCATTTAAATTTTGAGAATCTCTTCTTCTTTCTTTTTAGTTAGCTCATCTATAAGCTTTATGTATTTATCAGTTAGCTTCTGAATATCGTCTTGTTCACGCTTCTTAGCATCCTCTGAACCCTCTTCTTTCTTAGACTTATCTAGAGCATCACGGCGTACGTTACGAATAGAGATGCGTCCTTGTTCAGCTTCTTTATTGACTAACTTAGCTAATTCTTGTCTGCGCTCACCAGTTAGTTCTGGGATTATTATCAAGATCCTGCTGCCATCGTTGTTGGGAGTAAGTCCTAAACCGCTATCTTGTATTGCTTTTTCTATATCCTTGAGTCCACCTTTATCAAACGGAATTATTCCTAAAGTTCTGCCATCGATTGCGGTAATATTTGCCAGTGCTTTTAGCTGCATTTGCGAGCCGTAATAGTCAACATTGATTCTATCTAGAATAGTGGGATTTGCTTTACCAGTGCGGATTGTATGGAATTCTTTTTCCACTGCTTCTAGCGCTTTTTTCATCCTATCTTCAAACTCTTGCATACAGAACGATACTATCACGCTATTATAATTCTTGTTACGCTTTAAAAAAAGCGCAACAATTTTTACGCGACTATGGATCAAACAATATTTATTTCAATAGCCTCTTCTTTCGTAGCCATCCTCTTCGGGATCGGGTATGCACTGTGGATTTACAAGCTTGACGCTGGCAACGCCCAGATGAAAGAAATCGCCTCTGCTATACAAGATGGCGCGCGCGCATTTCTTCGCCGCCAATACTCTACTATCGCGCTTGTTGGATCAATACTTGCGGTTCTATTGTTCCTTACTCTTGGAGCTAAGATTGCTGCGGGTTTCGTTATTGGTGCAGTGTTGAGCGGACTCGCTGGTTTTATCGGTATGAACGTTTCGGTGAACGCGAACTTGCGCACAGCTCAGGCAGCGACTATCAGCATGAAGAACGCACTTGATGTTGCGTTTCGTGGTGGTGCTGTTACTGGACTTTTGGTAGTAGGTTTAGGTCTATTAGGTGTTGCTGGTTTCTTCGGTTATTTGCAGATGCAATTCCCAGGTCAATCAGCTGCTAACGTACAAGCCTTAGTAGGACTAGCTTTCGGTTCTTCATTGATTTCTGTTTTCGCTAGACTTGGCGGCGGTATTTTTACTAAAGCTGCTGACGTAGGTGCTGACCTAGTAGGTAAAGTTGAAGCAGGTATTCCTGAGGATGATCCTCGTAACCCGGCGGTAATCGCCGATAACGTTGGTGATAACGTTGGTGACTGCGCTGGAATGGCAGCCGATTTATTCGAGACCTATGCTGTTACGGCAACTGCTGTGATGCTTCTTGGCGTACTGCTTTATCCAGACGCTATTGCTGCTGGCAGTCTTGAAACTGTTACATTCCCACTCGCGATGGGTGCTGCTGCGATTGTAGCTTCAGTGATTGGTAATTTCTTCGTTTCTCTTGGCAAAGACAATAATGTGATGAACGCTCTTTATAAGGGTTTATTCGCTAGTGGTGTGATTGCAGCTTTTGCTTTTTATTTCATCACTCAAAATCTTCTAGGACCTTGTAGCTATCTAGGTTACGATACTATGAACTATTACTATTGTTCTTTAATAGGTTTAGTTCTTACTGGTTTATTCGTAGTGATTACTGAGTACTATACTTCTACAGCTTATAGACCTGTGCGTTGGATCGCGAAGGCGTCAGAATCAGGTCACGCTACTAATATCATCGCTGGTCTTGCTATCTCTATGGAAGCCACAGCTCTACCTATAGTAGTTATAGTTGCTTCTATCTTAGGTACTTACGCTCTTGCTGGTGTCTATGGTGTTGGAGTTGCTGCTATGAGCATGCTTTCTATGGCTGGCATTATCGTTGCGCTTGATGCTTACGGTCCTATTACTGATAATGCTGGTGGTATTGCTGAGATGGCACAGATGGACGCGAAAGTGCGTGCGATTACTGATCCACTAGACGCGGTTGGTAACACTACTAAAGCCGTTACCAAGGGCTATGCGATTGGTTCAGCGGCACTTGCTGCTATCGTGCTCTTCACTTGCTTTAGAGCGGATCTTAACAAAGCTATAGTTGAGCATAATTTAGCTAATGGTCTTGAAATCCCATTACCTAATTTCGATCTTTCTGATCCTTATGTATTAAGTGGATTGTTTATCGGTGGAATGATTCCATTTTTGTTTAGCTCGTTCGCGATGATCTCGGTTGGTAAAGTAGCTGGGCGCGTGGTGCATGAAGTGAGAAGACAGTTTAACGAGATTCCTGGCATTATGCAATTCGAAGCGAAGCCAGATTACGCTACTTGCGTAGATATCGTTACTCGTGGTGCTATCCAAGAGATGATAGTCCCTGCTTTATTACCGGTTCTTACGCCTATAGTTATTACTCTTGCTGGTGTATTCTTTTTGAATTCTGTTGAGGAACTTGCAGCGGCTCGCATTATGGGCGGAGTGCTAGTCGGTAGTATCGTTACTGGTATATTCCTAGCTATCTCTATGACCTCTGGTGGTGGTGCTTGGGATAACGCTAAGAAATATATCGAAGATGGTAACAGTGGTGGCAAAGGCTCAGAAGCTCATAAAGCTTCTATTACCGGTGATACTGTTGGTGATCCTTATAAAGATACTGCTGGTCCAGCTATCAATCCGATGATTAAGATCGTTAACATTATTGCGTTGTTGTTAGTACCTTACTTGCTTGTAACGTTGAACTAACCACCCAGTATGGTACTTAAGTGATCTTTCTGTTCTAGCTTGTACTTTAATGCCTCATGTTTACTTAGATCAGGATCTTCATCAATAAGATGCTGCGCCGCCTTACGCGACATATTAAGTATCTCTTCATGGTCAGCTAGTCCTTTAAGCGCTGACTCGGGCAAGCCAGATTGCTTCACTCCTAAGAAATCTCCAGCACCCCTGATGCGCAAATCTTCTTGCGCAACTATAAACCCATTATTAGTGCGCTCTAAAACACAGAGCCTCTCCATGGCAGTCGCTGAGCGCGAACCACTATGTAAGAAGCAATAAGATTGTTTATCGTTACGACCCACTCTACCTCTAAGCTGATGTAGCTGCGCTAGTCCGAAACGCTCAGCGGATTCTATTAACATTACTGTCGCTTCCGCAACGTCCACCCCTACTTCTATAACGGTAGTTGCTACTAGTAGATTAATCTCACCACTGCGAAATTTATTCATAATAGTGTCGCGCTCATCGTTAGGTAGTTTGCCGTGCACCAAGCCCATCTTAATAAGATCATTATTTTTAAAAATATTATTTGCCAGATCTTCATATTCCGCTGTCGCGGCTTTCGCTGAGAGAGTCTCAGACTCATCGATCAGAGGGAAGACAATATATGCTTTATTGCCTTTAGCGATCTCATCAGCGATTAGATGATAAACGTCAGACTTCTTGACACCATGGCTGCCACCAATAACCCTGGTAATGATCGGTACGCGCCCAGCTGGCATCTCATCAATCTCGGTTATATCCAAGTCGCCATGCATGGTTAAAGCTAGGGTGCGTGGTATCGGTGTGGCGGTCATGAAGAGCTTCTCTACTTGTGGTAATTCGTTCTCACCACTGTGTTCAGTGAGTGCTTTTCGCGCCAGTGTCTCACGTTGCTTCACGCCGAAGCGGTGCTGCTCATCTACTACTATTAAACCTAGATTTTTGAATTGTACTTTCTCTTGGATTAGCGCATGAGTGCCTACTACTATATCTATTTGTCCGTTAGCTAATCGTTCGAGTAAATCTCGTTTTTCGCTGGCTTTTAATTTGCCTATAAGCAGACCTATACGCACGCGCATGGTCTCTTCCATATTATTCACCCACTCTTGGAATTTTTTATAATGTTGCTCAGCGAGTATTTCTGTCGGTACCATCACTGCTGTTTGGTAACCTTGGCTAACAGCAGCGAGCATAGACATAAATGCCACCACGGTTTTACCAGAACCGACATCGCCCTGTAACAGTCTGTGCATCGGTGCTGGGCTAGCCAGATCCTGAATTATATCTATATAGAAAGCATTGTGCTGTGCTTGAGTAAGAGTGAATGGCAAGGATGCTTCGAAGGCTTCGACTAGAGAAGTGTTACCGAAACAATCGTAAACAATCCCCTTGGATCTATGCTTATACTCTTGGCGTATTTGCATAAATCTAAGTTGTAGAAGGAAGAACTCATTAAAGATCAATCTGGTGGCGGCAGTTTCTTTGCGTAGCATACTAGTTGGGAAATGTATCTCTTCTATCGCTTCAGCGTAGCTCATTAGTCCATAGCGTCTAATAATGTCATCAGGCAAAAACTCTTTAATACTGTATTTGTGTTCTTGAAGCGTTTTGTAAATTAGTTTACGCAGTGTTAATAGCGATAAACCTTCAGTGAGCGGATATATCGGCACTATTCTGCCAGTGTGGATATTGTCATCGCCCATAGTGAAGTCTTCAGAGATCACTTCTAATACTGGGTTCTGGATGGTCTTGCCAGCGTACTTGTCTTTTTTTACTGTTCCGGCTAGAAGAACTGCTGTGCCTTTTGGGAATTGGCTATTGTATTGCTTAAGGTAGTAGTGAGTAGAATTACCTTGGAAGAATTTATTGATTTTTATAGAGCCACTATCATCCTTGATTACTAAGCTGATGATGACCATGTTTTTGCGTGGAGTTTTGAAAGCGGTGATTTTATCCACGTGCCCGCAGATGGTTACATCTTCGCCTTCTTGAATATCTCTGATCTGAACTTTATTCTCATAAGCGATATGATCTCGCGGCAGGTAGTTGAGGAGATCCTCAGCATTATTAAGTCCTAGGTGTTTAAGCTTGATAGCGAGTTGAGGACCGACGCCTTTGAGGAATTGGAGTTCGATATCTGATATATCTCGTTGTACTTGTGGTTGAGAGCGCAATAAGGTGACGTCGGGTGCGTTATTGCTAGGCATCAACTTCGACTGATAAAGATCTTCCAGCTCAGTTAAATGCTCTTTAATCAGCTTCACTATATGGATGCGACCATTAACGTCAGCGAAAGGATATCTTTGCATCACAGAACGGATGCTTGCCCAGCGTGAACTATGCTTATAAATACTCAGAGCGATATTAGCTTCATGCCTAACAAAATCACTAAATAAATACTGCTTGCCTTTAGCGTTGATATATAGATGCTTGATCTCGTAATCTATCCCCGCTCTAAGCCGCTGGCAAATCTCAAGTGCTTTGCTGGCATCTTCACTTAGAGCCTTGGGTTGAAGCATAAGAAGCTATCTTAGCAAGCTTGGGTTATAATAAAGTTATAATCCCGTATTATCGTATAATTACATTATGACTACCACAACTAAGAAAATAGCTAATAACCTTGCTGAGCTTATTGGTAATACTCCTTTAGTGCGTTTATCACGCATGCCTGAAGCGAAGGGTGCTGAGATTATTACTAAGCTTGAATTTTTTAATCCAGCTGGCTCGGTTAAAGATCGTATTGGTTACAGTATGATCCATGAAGCTGAGAAACAAGGACTTATTGATCCAGCTAAAACTACAATTATCGAGCCGACTAGTGGCAATACTGGAATTGCGCTGGCTTTTGTTTGTGCTGCTAAGGGTTATAAACTAATCCTCACTATGCCAGATACTATGAGTGTTGAGCGTCGCAAAATTCTTAGAGCCTATGGTGCTGAGCTTGTGCTTACTCCTGGTGCTCTTGGTATGAAAGGTGCTATTGAGAAAGCTAATGAGCTAGTAGCCTCTACTGCTAATTCCTTTATTCCGCAGCAATTTAGCAATCCTGCTAATCCGAAGATCCATATGGAGACAACAGCTGAGGAGATTTGGCGTGATACCGATGGGGCTGTAGATATTGTAATTGCTGGTGTTGGTACTGGTGGTACTATCTCTGGTATCGGTAAAGTTCTTAAATCACGTAAGCCTAGCGTGAAGATGATTGCAGTAGAACCTAAAGAATCACCAGTAATTTCTGGCGGACAACCTGGTCCTCACAAAATTCAAGGTATTGGTGCTGGTTTTATTCCTGATAACTTAGACAAGTCTATTGTTGATGAGGTGATTCAAGTCGATAGCGTTACAGCTATGGCTACTGCTAGAAGAGCAGCAACTCAAGAAGGTATTCTTTGTGGAATTTCATCAGGTGCGGCATTAACAGCGGCTTTCGAGGTGGCAGCGCGCCCTGAGAATAAAGGCAAAATGATAGTGGTGATTATTCCTTCTAACGGGGAAAGATATTTATCATCAGCACTGTTCGCGGATATAGAAGCTTAAAATGTTCAAATCAATCAATAATTCCATAAATGCTCAAGTGCTCGCTGAAGCTCCAGGCTCCGCCGTTGAAGCTGCTCAAGAGTTTACTACTGGTGCTAAGGCTTTACTTAAAGAACTTAGACGTCAAGGTGTAAAACGTTTCTTCGGTTACCCAGGTGGCGTGGTGCTTGGTCTTTATGATGAGCTTTATAGCGAGACAGAATTGTTGCATATATTAGTGCGTCACGAGCAAGGAGGTTGTCACGCTGCTGAAGGTTACGCACAAGTAAGTGGTAGATGCGGAGTGGTGCTAGCTACTAGCGGACCAGGCAGTACTAATCTGGTTACTGGAATAGCTGACGCCTATATGGACTCTGTGCCTATTGTTTGTTTAACTGGTCAAGTTCCGACCTTTGGTATTGGTACAGATTTCTTTCAAGAAGCTGATATCACTGGCATTACTTACCCTATTGTTAAACATAGCTATTTGGTGAAACGCCCTTGTGATCTAGCTCTTAGCGTAGCTAATGCTTTTCATATTTCTAGCACCGGTAGAACTGGTCCAGTTCTTATCGACATGCCTAAAGATGTTTTAAATGGTGAGTATCAGGTTACTGCCGAGAATAAAGTTACTAATGAGTTTAAAGCGAATATCCGTGGCTACAAACCTAAACTTAGAGGTAATCCTAAGCAGATACAATTAGCCGCCCAGAAAATCCTTAAAGCAAAGCGCCCAGTATTGTATATCGGTGGTGGTGTGGTTAATTCTGATGGTGCTACTCCTCTAGTACGCCGCTTAATGGAAAATTGTGCTATTCCTGCTACTACTACTCTTAAAGGCAAAGGTGCCATCGAACATAGGCATGAATTATTCTTAGGTATGCTTGGTATGCATGGTACAGCATATGCTAACTACGCTGTTTATAACTGTGATTTGTTGATCGCGGTTGGTACTCGCTTCGATGATAGGGTGACTGGTAAGCTTTCGACTTTTGCGCCTGATGCTGAAGTTATTCATATAGATATAGACCCTGCTGAGATTGGTAAGAACCGCAAGATGCGCAATGAGATCGATATACCTATAGTTGGTGATGCCAAACTGGTTCTTGATGAGCTTCTTGGCGAGATTGGCAAGAATAAACCTAATACTAAAGAATGGCTGAAAAAAATCAAAGAATGGAAAGATGAGTATCCGCTTGATCACGATCCTATCGCCGGTCAGTATATTAGTCCGCAATTTATTTTCAAGGTTTTGGAGCGTGAGTTCGGTGATAAAGCTATTTACGCTACCGATGTTGGGCAACATCAAATGTTCGCGGCTCAGTACGCAGTTATCAATCAACCGCGCAAATGGTTAACCAGTGGTGGTGCTGGCACAATGGGCTATGGCTTACCTGCTGCTATGGGTGGAGCTGCTGCTCTGCTAGATTCGGCTGGCACAGAGAATGATAGAAGTGATGAGACTGTTATTAATATTACTGGTGATGGTAGTTTCCAGATGTGCGAGCAAGAGCTAGGTACGCTTAAAGCTTATAACTTAAAAGTTATAAATATCATATTCAATAACAAAAACCTAGGTATGGTTAGACAGTGGCAAGAACTGTTCTATGATAAGAAATACTCTCATATAGATCTTAACCATGGCAGTCCAGACTTCGTGAAGCTGGCTGACGCTTACGATCTTCCAGGTTACAGACCTAATACTCGTGAGGAGTTCGAAGAAGTGATTCGCAAAGCTAAAGCTGATCCTAAAGCTTGCGTTATCGATGTACCGATGGCATATGATATGAACGTTTGGCCTATAGTGCCGCCGGGTGGATCTAACGTAGACATGATGGGTATCGATAGTTGTACCCTCAAAAAAGACGACTTTGATTTCGAAGATCAGCGTTAATCCTGCACCTAAGTCCCATCTGCGTTGTTGCCCTTCGCGCTCCGTGTCCTCATTGACGGAAGGAGTCAACTCCGGCACGTCGCGCTCGTGCGCCTAGCATCTGGGAGCTTATGTGCAGGATTAATATTAAGCATATTTCATTCGTCTTGAGGTTCAAATCCGCCGTTATAGCTATTTAGTATGGGGGTGCTAAAACTATTTTTTCTAGATTTCGGCTTAGTCTTGCTAGTGGTTTACACTGGTTTTGGCTGCATGCTTGAAGTGGCGCCGCCGCAGCGGATGCGGAGTTTGGCTAGCTTTACCTTCTTATATACTGCGTTACTTCTTATGACCGCAAGGGCTTAACGATCAAAGCTTAATCTTTGGCTAGATTTATGATCGCTGAATTTAAACGCATCAGCGTTAGCATATAAAGCATCTTTATCTAGCTTAAAAACTGGCTTACCATTAACTATGGTCTGCAAAACTAGTGAGCGCATACTAATCCCCTCGAAAGGTGACCAGCCACATTTGTAGAGTAAATTCTTGTGCGCAACAGCCCATGGCTTAGCGTTAAGATCTATTAGTGTTAGATCGGCATGATAACCAGGGCGAATATAGCCGCGTTTAAGTATGTTAAAAATACGTGCAGGTGAGTGGCACATTTTATCTACTATCTTCTCAAGACTTATGCGCCCATTATGGTAATGCTCAAGCATGCTTAGTAGCGAGTGTTGCACTAAAGGTCCGCCTGATGGGCATTTGAAATAAGTGTTAGCTTTCTCTTCAAGGGTGTGTGGTGCGTGGTCAGTAGCGATGACATCGATGCGATCATCTAATAGTGCTTGCCATAATCCTTCGCGGTCGCTAGCACTCTTAATAGAAGGGTTCCATTTAATCTTATTGCCGCGCTCGGCGTAATCATCTTGGCAGAACCATAAATGATGAGCGCAGACTTCTGCTGTGATGCGCTTGTTAGCTCCGCGCTCGAATAATTCCATCTCGCGAGCGGTACTTAGATGCAATATGTGCAAGCGAGTATTATGCTTGCGCGCTAAATCAACAGCGAACTTAGAAGATTTATAACAAGCCTCTACTGAGCGGATCAGAGGATGGCACTCTAGAGGTATATCCTCACCATAGCGTTTTTTATACTCAGCAGCATTGCGTCTTATAGTTGGCTCATCCTCGCAGTGAACAGCTATTGGCAGGCGAGCCTCAGCGAAAATCTTCTCTAAAGTCTCGGGATTGTCCACCAACATATTGCCGGTTGAAGCACCGAGGAAGATCTTAATGCCACAGTTGGTCTTAGGGTCTGTGCGCAAAACCTCGTCAGCGTTGGCATTCGACGTACCCATATAGAAAGAATAATTAGCCCAAGATTTCTCTGCAGCTAGCTTGTATTTATCTTCTAATAATTCTTGAGTTAAAACATTAGGCACAGTATTAGGCATCTCGAAGAAGCTGGTGATACCGCCAGCCACTGCTGCGCGTGACTCAGTATATAGATCACCCTTGTGTGTGAGCCCAGGGTCACGGAAATGTACTTGAGTGTCGATAACACCGGGGATTAAATGTAAGCCTGTGGCATCGATAATCTCATCAGCTTTTAACTCTGAGCCGTTAGTTTCTGTTATTAGACTAATTAAGCCATCTTCAACTAGAACTGAACCTTTGAAGATCTTTGTTTCGTTGACTATTTGAGCATTTTTAATCAGTAGTTTATGGCTCATATCTATTGGCTTTATTCTAGCAAAGCTTATGTTTGCAGGTGAAAAGGGTTGAAATCAGTCTTATAATCATAGTAATCCTCATGCTCATGTTTCTTGAGAAACTTAATTAATAAGCGGGTTCCAGGATAAGCTATAACCTCCCAGAGTACTTTGAAGACGTAATTAACTATCATAATATTGATTATCATTTGAGTGGTGAACCCAGGGAGTCCGATGAAGGCAAGAGGATAGAAAATCATAGTATCAACGAACTCGCCAGCTACGGTGGAACCAATAAGTCTTAGTGGTAAGAATTTACCCTCATTAAACACTTTCATTTTAGCTAAAGTGTAGCTGTTGACAAATTCTCCGCAAAAATATGCAAGCATACTGGCAGCACTTATTCTAAGTCCAGATTGGAAGACTTGCTCGAAGGCGCTTTGTAGTTTCCAGTTGGGATCTGGTGGTGACTTGAGTATGATTTGGATCATTATATTGGTTAGAACTAAGCTAGAGAAGCCTATCCAGATTACTCGACGGCTACGATCATAGCCATAGACTTCAGTGAGCACGTCACCGCTTAAATATGACATAGGAAAGAAATACAAACCTGTACTAAAGCTAAGTGCCAAGCAGTTGTTGATTACAGTCCAGTTCCATGAACTAAGTATCAAACTTAGCTCAGAAGGTAAAGGTATTAGTATCTGAGTTAATTTCTGGCTACCAATAATATTGGATAATATTAGAACTATCGCGAAGGCTACAGTGATGATGTCTAGATACTTATAGCTTCGCTGCATGTAGTTATTATAATCTGTCATCCTGAACGCCGATGATATTATTAGTGTTTATGCGCTGGGGACTGCTACTAATATTTTTTGCAACTGCTGCTCATGCGAGTTTTTTCGATGGATTGCTTCACTTTGTTCGCAATGACAAGTTACACTATGCTGAATTAATATCAGCACACGATGGCGATACTATTCATGTTCGAGATCACGGTCATGAACTTAAAATTAGATTATTGGGTATTGATACTCCAGAGATAGATCAAGCTCCTTGGGGTACGCGTGCGCGTGATGCTTTATGCGGGGCTTTAGATTCTTGCCGTAAAGGCACCAAGCTTAGCTATGAATATGATGTGCAACATAAGGATAAATATAAGCGTGATTTAGCCTATGTTTATAACTCTAAAGGCGAAATGGTTAATGAGCTCTTGCTCAAATCTGGATACGCTGTAGTATTGATTTTGGAGCCTAATACTCTTTACGCTACTAAACTTAAGAACGCAGAAGCTTATGCACGTAGTAGAGAACTGGCTATTTGGCAGCCCGGTAAGTTAGGCCTAGAGCAGAGCCCCTATGAGTTCCGCAAGCGAAAATTTAAGACACAGCGTAAGGGAGCATCTCGCTAAAGTGCAGCGTGGTGTACTAGGGCTTCCAGACTCTCCTGCTATTAAACTAGATGCTATTAAACAAGCACGCGGACTTGATAAAACGGTGCAAGTAGTTAGTGAGCCAGAGGAAGGATATAGTAGGGTTCGTATTCTTAAAGTGATAGAAACTCTGCGCAAGCATGGTGCGGCTGTAACTTCTATAGCTGTGGCTGCTGAGCTAGGTGTGCCAGCTCAAATGCTTTATCAAGATAGAGATCTTCTTGATGCTATTTATAGTGCTGCGCAGAGTAGTAATGATTACCATGATCTTGCACTTCTCCAAGGAGCTGATGCACTTATCGCAAAGCTACTTAAAGACAATAAATCACTTAAGCGCAAAAACACTAAGCTCTCAGAAGATCTAGAACAAGCCAGTGCTGAAATTAAAAAAACTTTTGCTGATGCTTTCGCTCAAGGAGCTGCGATGCGTTATGGTGAAGCTTCTGTTGTTGATCACCAATTGCATTTGGAGAAATGGGCACGTGGTGTTCTGTTTCTAGAGCAAAATGAAAGTCTCGACACGGATAAAATAAAAAAAGCATATAGAAGATTACTCACTATCGTTCACCCTGATCAAAGCTTGCGAGATACGGGATCGCTGATGAATTCACTGCAGTCAGCCTATAGATTTTTATTAGAACGCTACCAAGCTTAATAGTGTAAAATCTAAGCCGTGCCCCGGTGGCGGAATCGGTAGACGCAACGGACTTAAAATCCGTTGGTAAGCAATTACCGTGCCAGTTCAAGTCTGGCCCGGGGCACCACTGTTATAATAAAGTTATTATTTGCTGGCTAGTTGTATTTTCTTTCTATCCAAGCCCCAATGATCTATGATGCTATCGAGCATTAAAACTTCTTTTTTGCGTCTATTGGTAAGTCCTACTATCTCAACAGGTTTGCCGTTAACTCTTGCTTTATTAAAGTCAAGAAACTCAAATCTTGCTTTTTCGTAATCCCTTGCCCTAAGTGCTTTTACGCATCTTGATCCAAGCACAGCATTTGTGCCCACGTTATAGGCTAAGCTTTTAAGCGCTTGGAAGGCCTTGTCTGGAAGGTCTATGCCTTTTAATCCAACTTTTAATTCGTCCTCAACTTTTTTTAGTTTCATCGCTAGCATCTCTAGCGCTTTTTCTTTAGTGACCACCATGCCTTCTTTAATTGGTTTTTCTTTGCCATCTTTATCGATATAGGTAGTGCTGCCGTAGCCTATAGTTAGAACGCCTGCTGAACATTTGTATGGTTTGCCTTTAAAGCCTTCCATGGTCGCAACGTGCATTAAACCTTTATCGTCAACGCTGGTGACTTGTATGGTTCTAGCACCTGAGATAGGATCTGGAGCCAGTTCTTCGACTTTGATTACAGTGATATTGTCGCTGATATTTTTTATAGCTGACCTGAAAATGGCTACTGCTTCTGTCGCTACGTTTAGATTGCGCGGACCTTCACCGATTAAGAAATCGCTTATCATGCCGTTTTTAGCAACTACAGTTCTGTTTATTGGGGGAATGAATTTTTTTGATTGGGCTAGCATTTTTGCATAAGCCACTAAATCCATCTTGCCGTGTTCTTTTGTTACTATGTCATCGTTAAATGAAGTATTGAATGCTAATAGGCAAAGGAATTCTTTGGGGTTGAGCCCAGCTTCTTTTGCATCATCATAGAGTTTTCCTAACTTCTCTTGAGTTAGATTTTTCTGTTTAGCTTGAATTTTGCCGCCCACTTCTGGATTGGCGTAAGTACCATCCTTATTGCGCTTAAGTATGCCTATAAAACTAGAGATCCATGTCGCTTTGTTGCTCACTGGCGCTGAGAAAGTCTCGACTGGAATAATGGCGCCAGGGCTTAAATCTAAACCGTTAATGCTTGGTGCGTTAGTTGTGATGTCTTTGGTTGCTGTTGCGCTTTGCTTTGCAGTAGCTGCTTTTTTAAGCTCGGCTTCTTTTTTCATTTCTGCTTGTATTCTTAGCTTCTCAGCTGCGATGGCTTGTTTTTCAATTTCTATTTGAGCTTCTTGTTCTTTGATTTTTTTAACGTAGCCGGCTATACTGCTATCAATTCCGGTGAATCTAACTGCTTTATGAAAACCTGCCTGATAGCCGTCTTTAGTTGTTTTGGCTAGTTTATATTTAACTATTTTATTTGCGACGTCTCTTTGAGCTTCTAAGTAAGCTCGATCATTTAAACCATCAGACTTAAAACTATTTTGCTCAGCAATATCTTTAATAAATTCTTTTGGGCTTATCCCAGCTTTGTGAGCAATTTGCCAAAGATCTTTTAATAGAGCAACTGTGGTGCGATTAGTATCAGTTCCAATTGTCTTAGTACTGTCTTTGGGATCTTTTGCTGTTTTGTAAGCTAAGGCCGCAGAACGTAACCAGTTCTCATCATCGTGGCTGAATACGTATTCTTGTTGTGGATTTTGTCGTTGCGCAGTCTTATCTAGCGCAATATTGGATAGCTCTGTCCCCATACCCTCTTATTTAATCAAAGCTAGTTTAAGGGTAGATTAAGCCTTTAGTTATAATAAAGTTATAATCCTGCCGATAAGCACCACCTTAATCTTCCAACTATTGACAAACAGCGCCCTTATAGTCTATTCATAACAATCTTTTAATGCGTCCACCCCTTGTTTCTTAACCTCCAGTCAGTATAATAAAGTCCCTTAGGTGGATACCCTATAACCCGATTATTAACTAATTCGGAAAGGCCCACAGCCCTAGCGGCACCAAAGGTTCGATGATACCAATGAAAAACTCATCAACATCCCCGGTCTATACACTTTATATAAAGGAGCACGTTAATGCCAAGAAAAAGAGGTAAGTCTGCAACTATGGATTTGGATACAGATATAAGCACCTACACTGCTGAGGATGATTTAATTGATGTACAGGATTTTGAAGAATCCGAAGAGATCAATCTTGAAGCATTTGATGGTGATTTAAGTTCAGCCATTATTTCTTCAGGAGTACGTTCTGTCACCAGTCGTACTGATGCTGATGCAGCTGATGAGATGTTAGAAGGGGTTTCACCTTTATCTGATGACTCAGTCAAGATGTATTTGCGTGAGATTGGCAGAGTGCCACTTCTTACAGCTAAACAAGAAATCGAGCTTGCGCGTCGTATCAAGAAGAACGACATCGAAGCTAAACGTAAATTAGTTCGCCACAACTTAAGACTAGTAGTTTCTATTGCTAAAAAATACATTAACCGTGGTTTGCCGTTCCTTGATTTGATTCAAGAAGGTAACCTAGGTTTAATCAGAGCAGCTGAGAAATTCGATCCTGAGCGTGGTTATAAGTTCTCTACTTATGCAACTTGGTGGGTTCGCCAAGGTATCACTCGTTCACTTTCTGATAAATCTCGTACTATTCGCGTGCCGGTGCACATGGTTGAGACTATCAATAAATTCAAAAAGATCGCTCGCAAACTAGGTCAAGAATTAAATCGCAGACCTACTGAGATCGAACTTGCTGAAGTAATGGAAGTTCCAGCTCAGAAGATTAAAGAGATAGTAGCTGCTATGCGTACGCCAGTATCTCTTGAGTCACCGATTAGTCCAGATGATGATGGCAAGCTTGAGGATTTCGTTCCTGATCAATGCATGAACCGTCGTCCAGAGTATAGTGCTACCGAGCAATTACTTGCTGATGATGTTCTAAGAGTACTTGATACTCTTACTGAGAAGGAAAAAGCAGTAGTGCAATTACGTTTCGGTATCGACTCAGGTCAAGAACGTACGCTTGAAGAAGTGGGCCGTAAGTTAGGTATCACTCGTGAGCGTGTGCGTCAGTTGGAGTTCAGAGCCCTTAAGAAGCTCAGACATCCAGAAAGAGCCGCTAAACTCAAAGACTACCTAGAAACAGCGTAGTCATTGCGAAAGCAATCTATAGTTCTCGTTGAATAATCAACGTCAGAAACCCCGGTGAAAGCTGGGGTTTTTGTTTTTACTAATTTATCTTTTGGAATGCTTTTATGAACTGGTCTTCAAGATTTCGTTCAAACGCTTTCGCTTCTGCTTCCAGTTTTTCCCCAAGTAGTTTTATTCTATGTTTTTCCGTTACATTTACAGCTATTTGTGGGGTTAATCTTGGATCTTGATTTACCAGAGCTTTTATATTTGGTGCTGTTTTCTCTGAGTCAAGAGCATATTCAAAGGCTTTTGCTGGATTACCGTCGAAATGTTTATCTACGAAAGCTTTTGCTTTTTGCTCTAAGACTGGTTTGGGTTCTTTGGTAGCTGTGGCTTCGTTGATTGCAGTATTTGCTTCACGATTAAGTGCATCTTGCATAATTCGTTGATTTGCAATTGCTAGATTTGGATTGGTGTTTACGTTAGTTGAACTGATAGACATATAATATTTCTCCTCGGTGCTTTATACTTGATTATTCTTATGCTTAGGTTAAGAAATCTTTTTCTAGTAAAAGCTTCTGAGACTAGGCTTTGGGCTTAGGGGTTATCATTGGGGTATGTCTGCTCAATGCTTAGTCTGTTCGACTACTGTCAGCACCTCAATCGCCAAGCTCGATAATTATTCAATATTAAAATGTCCTGAATGCGCATTAAGGTTTTTAGATCCTATGCCTAGTGAAGAATGTCTCACTGAGTTCTATGCTAGTCATGAGAATTTTAATCACTACGCGAAGGTCGCTGAGCGTAAGCTCAAGTCAGGTGCGGCAAAAATCAAGCGCTTGATGAAATATGCACCATCAGGTAGTTTTATCGATATAGGTTGCAGTACTGGAGCGAATGTTGAAGCGGCGCGCAGATTAGGTTTCAAGGCTAGTGGTATTGATCTCTGCCGCGAGTCCATAGAGTTTGCGCGCGCGAATTTTAGTGAGTGTGATTTTAAAGTCGGTTCTATTGATGCTGTAGATGCGAAGTATGATTTAGTTTTCTGTACTGAGGTGCTAGAACATGTCACCAAGCCGCATGAGTTTATAGAATCTATTGCTTCAATTATGTCTAAAGGTGCGATCTTATATATGACTACTCCTGACGCTGGGCATTTCCGGGTGCCGCGTGAATTCTCACGCTGGAAGCACGTGCATGCGCCTGATCATTTGGCTTATTATCAATTAAGTACTATTAAACGGTTGTTAAGTCAGCACGGTATAGAACTTATTAAGTCTCAGTGGACTACTAGAACGAATATTCAATTGATAGCTAGAAAAAGAGCTTAAGCTTGTGTAGCTTTAGTTTTAGTGTATTTAGTCTTGAATTTATCAATACGTCCAGCGGTATCCACAATCTTATCGGTACCAGCATAGAACGGGTGACAGTTAGAGCAGATCTCAACCCTGATAGTCTCCATAGTGCTTTGCACTAAGAACTCAGCGCCGCAAACGCAAGTTGCAACAACGGCTTTAGAATCTGGATGTATATCTGTTTTCACGAGTTAAAATTTTAGCATAAAGCCGATAAGCCTTGCTAGGAGATGATTCTTAAGAGTTTCTGGTACTTTTCCAGCTGCTCGTTGAGCTTTTCGCTCAGTTCTACCTGGCTGCTAAGCTCATGGTAAAGGTTACGTAGCTCTTTTTCACGCTCTCCAAGCTGCCAGAGCAGCTTCTGGATCTCGAAGTCTCTTGCTTTTAGTTCAGCCTTAAGTAGCTTAGTATCTGCTGTACTAGAATCTGTATTGCTATTGGCTTTAGTCTTAATAAAAGCCTCTACTTCCTCATAACTAGAGTCCCAAAGCTTATCGTAGTCAGTAGTGCTGTACTTAGGGCCTCTTGGGTCAGGGATTTTATTAAGTTTAGGCTTGGTGTTACGGATATCTATATTCTATGCTGAAAATTGAGGCTTTGCAACGTCAGTTTTGCTAGTATATTATGTATGTCAAATAACAACCAAGCTGACCAAGTCCCTGCCATCCTTGAGGAGAACGCTCTCACCAAAGTCCTGGCTAAAATCCAGACAGATTTAGAAGTTATTAATCAGCATAAACATGCTTCGCCGGAATTTCGTGCCTTGATGGACGGCTATGTAAATAAAGCGAATGAGGCTGAGTTTGAGAAAGTTAAATATAAGCATATAGAAGAAAAGCACGAAGAGCTTAAATCAGAACTTCGTGCACTTAAAGAACTCACTAAGAAACAAGAAACTGATCTTGATGCGACGCGTGAAGCGCTTAAAGCGTCAGAATCTGATTTGTTTAAAGTGCGCCAAGAGTTTAATTACTATAGAGAAAGTGCTGATTCTAAAATTCAAGAATTATCAGAAGATAAACGCACTATCAATCAGAAGTTGCGTGATCTTTTAGCTGATAAAGAAAAAGCTAGTTCTGAAATTCAAAACGCTCAAATCAAGGTGATGGAAGCTAATCATCGTTATAAACAGCTTGAGCAAGATCGTGGTCTTGATAAAGACAATTATGATCGTGCGCTGCGTGAAACTGAAAACATGGTCGCAGAGTTGCGCGAGCAGTTAGACTTGCGTACTCGTGAGCTTGAGTACAAGGATGCTCTCTTAAATCAGCTTATTAAACAAGTTAGTGAACCTAGTTCTGTCTTGTCTCAGACTATGGCTCAGTCTGCTAGTCAGCCAGTACAACAGCAACGCCAGCAACAGACTTACCGTCCGCTTAATGAGCCGCTACCGAGCGAACGTGCGATGAATGATTTGCCTAATGAGTTTAAGCGTGATTTATTTGCGCAATCTAAGCCGGGGTCGGGTGCGACTTATAGTACTAACCCTGAGCCAGCGAAGCCAGCTGCTATGCGTTGGGGTGCGATTCGCAAATAATTATAGGTTTATACTATAACTGATGATCTGGATATATCCAGCTAATGATCACTCTACCGATTCAAAAAGCGTTTATTTATTAGGTTCTGCTGCTAAATTTGCGCGCGTCAATGGCGCCCAGATCCCATTATTTACTGGTGGCAATTTTGCTTGTGTCTATAACTTAGTCTTAGGTGAAAACCTGATCACTGTTGAGATTGATGGTCAAAGTGAAACTAGAACTATAATTGCTAAAGCCTCCGAGTTGGCGAATCCAGTTGCCTATGCTAAACCTTACGCAGCTTGGACTGACGCGAATTCTAAAGCTACTAATATCCTTAGATCTATTTTAGTTGCTGAAAATTCTATTTCTATTCCTCTGACTAATGAGCCTAAGTTTAAATTAGAGCGCAAAGATTCTAAAAATTATTTACTAGAGCTTTATGATATGTCTTTTGATTTGGATTGGGTTTACTATCAGTCTGAAGTGGATAATATTGTTATTCAAGAGGATAATATAGTTGTTCAAGGTTCTAAGATCCTTATACCAATTAAGTTTCATGGGTATTTGTTGTCTGCGTTTAGTAATGGTTTCTTGGAGCTTAAATCTGGAGCGGTTGAAATCGGCTTAGATCAAGGCGTTTGTGAGCGAGGCGCCGTAGTTGACTTAAGCGTCAATGAGGACGCCGAGCGAGCAAACAACGCAGATATAAGTCAATTGCGACCGCTCATATGTATCGATGCCGGTCATGGCGGCGCGCAATTTGGTGCAATATCTCCGCGTGGAGTTTACGAAAAAGATTTGAACCTTGAAGTCGCATTAAAGCTAAGAGATGAACTAGTGAAACTAGGCAAGCAAGTAATAATGACGAGAGAAATTGATGTTGATGTTTCACTACAAGATAGAGTTACAAAAGCAGCTCAAGCAGATTTATTTATCTCACTGCATCATAATGCTTTGCCTGATGGACGCAATCCCAAGGATGAGAGAGGAATTTCTCTGCATTATTACCATGCTCATTCCAGGGCTCTTGCTCAAGTTTTGCTGTCAGATCTATGTACGTCAACTAAGCTTCCTAGACATGGACTTTACTGGCAGAATCTGTACGTACTTAGAGAGAACCCTAAGCCTGCTCTGCTTATAGAGCTTGGATTTTTAATTCATCCTGAAGAATCCCTTATAGTGGCTGATCCAGACTACCAGCAGTTATGCGTTAAGACAATTGCTGCTAAAATAAACTAGAGTGTCAACTAGTAAATACGACAGCATCATTATTGGCTCTGGCATAGCTGGACTGAATCTGGCGCGTAAGCTTTCGCAAGCTGGGCAGCGGGTTTTTATCGCTGCTAAAGAAGCCGTCACCGAAGGCTCATCGAAATATGCTCAAGGTGGGGTGGCTGTTTGTAGCCCGCTTAACCCCGAGGACAATTGCGAGAGTCATATCGAAGATACCATTAGAGCAAGCAAGGGCTTAGCGAATCCTGAGACTGTTAAAGCGATAGTTACTAACGCTTGGCCTAGGCTTGAAGAACTGATCAAGTTCGGTGTGAATTTCGATAAAGATTTTAATATAGAAGGCTCGCATAGTTATAGCCGAGTGATGCACGTAGCGGATGCTACTGGTAGAGCTATTCTTAAACCGCTCTTAGATAGAGTTTCGCGCAATCACAATGTTTCTATTGCTCAAGGCACTGAGTGTATTTCATTACTGAAATCAGGTTCTAGAGTAGTCGGTGCGCGTTTCCGTAATATTACTCGTGATGAATTCGATGTGCTTGCAACCAATGTGATCTTCGCTAGTGGTGGACTTGGTGGGCTCTATGAAGAATCTACTAACCCTTCGATACTTACTGGTGATGGGATCGCGCTTGCTTATGACGCGGGTGCTGAGATAGAGAATCTTGAGTTTGTGCAGTTTCACCCGACTGTGTTTTTTGCTGGGCGTAGTCAAGCGCGTTTCAAGCAACGTAACTTCCTTATTACAGAAGCCGTTCGTGGTGCTGGAGCGCTTTTGCGCAATATCAATGGCGAGTTATTCGCGCAGAATTATCACCCTGATGCTGAACTAGCAACTAGAGACATAGTAAGTAGAGCAATAATCGCTGAGATGAAAAGCACTGGAGCAGACTGTGTCTTCTTAGATATGCGCGCTATTCCGCGTGAGACTCTCTTGAGTAAATTCCCTAACGTTTATCAAACTTGCAGAGACTATGGTTACAAGCTTGAGCAAGATTTATTACCAGTGCGTCCAGCTGCGCACTATACTATCGGTGGCATTAAAACTAATATTAATGGACGTACTAATCTTGATGGGCTTTGGGCGCTTGGTGAGTGTGCGTCTAATGGACTGCACGGAGCTAATAGACTAGCTAGTAATTCACTTCTAGAGTGTATAGTTGTTTCAGATTTTGTGGCGACGGATATTTTAGCTATTACGCAAGTCGTGACGGAGGGTCAGGAATACAAAGCTGTATCTAAGTATCCCGAGTGCAGTGACCTTGATGAGATCAGATCTGTGCTCGATAAGCATGTTGGTTTAGAGCGCAGCATCAAAGGGCTGAACTATGCTTATGAATTGATTTCTAAGCTGCCGGAGTCGGCGCAGAGAACTACGGCTCTATTGCTTATAGCTAGTGCGCGTGAGCGTCAAGAAAGTCGCGGTACTCATTATCGTAGTGATTTTCCTAATACGAGCATAGAGTTTGAGCATCCTACTATTATTACTAAACCTAGTCTAACTACTCATCATGTCTAAAAAAGTTCGCACCCGTATAGCACCTAGTCCTACTGGTAACCTACACTTAGGTACAGTGCGCACTGCATTGTATAACCAAGTTTTTGCGCAGCGTCATGGTGGTGAATTTCTCTTCCGCTTAGAGGATACAGATAGAGAGCGTAGTAGTGAAGTCTATACTGTTGAGATTATCGAGGGCTTTAGATGGTTAGGTGTCGAATGGCACGGTGAGATGGTACGCCAAAGCACTAGGGAAGCTGCTCACCAAAAATATATTGATCAGCTTATCGCTAACAATCGTGCTTATCGTTGTTACGCTACTAAAGAAGAGCTAGAGGCTGTACGTGCCGCTCAGCGAGCAGCTAAGCAAGCAGAAGGATACGATAATCGTGGTCGTTATTATACGGCTGCTGATATTGAGAAGTTTAAAGCTGAAGGTAGAACTTCAGTCGTTAGATTGAACCTTGATCTGGGTTCTGACAAGCGCCGCGATATTAAATGGACTGATCTGGTACGCGGTGAAATGTCTGTGAATACTAAAGATCTTGGCGGTGATCTTGTGATCCAAAAAGCCGACGGACAAGTTTTGTACAATTTCGCCGTTGTGATTGATGATCTTGAGATGGGTGTCACCCATGTTCTGCGCGGAGAGGATCACCTGACTAACACTGCTAAGCAAATCGCTATCTATCAGGCACTTGATGCTGAGGTGCCGCAGTTCGGGCATTTGCCACTGATATTTACAGCAGACAAACAAAAACTCTCTAAGCGTAAACATGGTGATATCGCTGGTGTCGATAAATATCGGCGCGAAGGATATTTGCCTGAGGCGCTTGCTAATTACCTTTTATCTACTAGCTATTCGCCGCGTCCTGAGCATGACTTGAATTCTGATGGTCTCTTCACTATGGCTGAAATCGCACTGAGTTTTGAGATGTCTGGTGTGAGTAAGAGCCCAGCTATTTATGATCTGAATAAGCTTAATTGGTTTAACCGTGAGTATATGAAGAAGCTTAGTCACTCTGAATTAATGACTGCGCTTAAACCTTATCTCTCTTATGATCTTTCTAGTCTCGGTTCAGCTAAAACCGAACTATTAATAGATGCTATTCGCAATAATATAGATAAATATTCTGATATTAATCGTGAGTTAGATTATTTCTTTGATGATATTAATATCGCTGATGATCTTAAGCCTTCTTTAATTGAAGGTAAAGCTCTTCTAGAGAAGCTAGTGGCTGAGTTTGCTAGCTTCGACTTCAACTCCCCTGAGCAAATCAAGAACCGCATCAATGAGATCGGTGAATCGCTAGGACTTAAAGGCAAAAAACTATTCTGGCCTATACGCATAGCTGTTAGCGCTAGGACTCACGGACCGGATTTGGGGTTGGTGTTTGCGGTGTTGGGGGCGGAAAGAACTAAGATTCGATTGCTATCTGCAATCTAGGCTTGTAGTTTGCAAGAAGTGTTCCTACAATCTTGTTAAACGGGGCTAGTAATTTTTGTGCACTTTCATCAGCGACCAAGCACTCGACTGGACCATTTGGTTCTTTTTGGCTTACCAGTATGTTTTCAGCCAGAGCTTTCCCTTCTCTATGTAGGTTCCATGTTAAGGTTCTTGTCCCTGCCATCTTCATAATTTCAGGAGCTTTTGTGAGTGTGAGCGTGAGAGTATTATTTCTTGGTGGATATGCCTTAAAAAGTTCGGCTGTCTTGTTTTTGGCAGCTTCAGCTAGTATTTGCTTTAATACCTCTGGTCTTGGTTGTTGAGGAAGTTGAAAAGGGCTTGAACTATTACCAGTATCTTTTATTTGCCATTGACTAGGGTCGCCATATAAAGCAGCAATAGTTTCTATTAACTTTGGTTGTTGTATCTTTGGAATATAAACGTTCACACACAATATAATACCTGATTAATTCTTAAGAAATTGTGTATAATATTATCATGCTTTCTTCAACGTCCCAGAAGTCTGAGCTGCGTTCGCTTGCTCGCGAGACGGCCACGATGTTACTCAGCTCTGAGGAAAACTTATACGAAAAAACCAGAAATGCTATCGAGCAGATTCAAGCTTTGCCGGCATACGAAAGTGCTGAAACAATAATGATCTACAGTGCGCTGCCTGATGAGATAGATCTTAGTGTTCTAGTTGAGCTTGATAAAACTAAACGTTGGGTTTTGCCGCGCGCCTTAGGTGATGGCATTATGCTCTTGCTTGAGTTTGATAATTTTGAACAATTAGTTGATGGTAAGTATGGTATCAAGGTGCCACCTGCTACTAATCATCTGGTGCACAAGTCGGAAATTGATTTAGTAGTGTTGCCTGGTTTGATGTTTGATAAGCGTGGTCAGAGACTTGGTCGTGGTGGTGGCTATTACGATAGATTATTGCTTGATATGAGAGCTAAGACTGTTGGAGTTTGTTTGGCGGAGTTGATGATTGAGTTTATTCCTAAAGAGGAACACGACATCGCCGTAGATTACGTTATTGCTGCATAAAATGCTGCCGTCATCGCCTCTACAAGCCCATCAGTGATTGGTTTACCAGTCCAGATTCTTAGTGAGTGTACACCTTGCATGATTAGCATGTTAGAACCATCAATAGTCTTAAGACCTCTATTGCGAGCGGTTTTAAGAAGCCTAGTATCAGAATAAATTAAATCGTAAACTACGGCTGTATCTTTAAGTCCTTCTATTTGCGGAGAGCTGAGCGGCATCTCATCATCTAACCTACCCTGCCCCATCGGCGTGCAGTTAATAACTAGATCAGCTTCAGCAAGTGAACTATTGTCATCGTAAAGATGAAGAGAGATATTAGTTTTAGATACTGCTGGTAAATTACCATCGTATTTCTGGAAATTGCGCACATAGACGTTAATCTGCTCTGGCTCTAGATCTTCTAGTGCGATTAGTACTGCTCGTGCGGCACCACCAGCTCCAAGCACAGCTATGTTTTTACCTTTGAGTTTGAGTTGAGAGACTGAATCGATAAAACCATAATAGTCAGTGTTGTAACCTTTGATCATGCCCTCACTTATCATCACAGTGTTAGCAGCACCGATGCGGTCGACTAGTTTGTCGCGCATGTTGAGGTAGTTAAGTATTTTCTCTTTATAAGGGATGGTGACATTAAGTCCGCCAAGTTTAGAGAATATGGTCTGCAGAGTATCAGCGAAATCTTCTATGGCTACATCGAATTTCTCGTAGCTACCTTCTATGCCTAGATACTTCAGTCCAGCAGCCTGCATCTCTGGCGAGCGGCTGTGGGATAGGGGGTGTCCGAGTATGCCGAGTTTAAGCATATTTTTATTGTACTGCTAATTCTTCGGCTCAGGATAAAATATAGACTGGTCCATGCAAGTAACAGAGAAAAAATATAACCCCAAAGAAGTCGAACTAAAATGGCAAGCCCAGTGGGAGAAATCTGGCATGCACAAGTTCGAGCATGGAGCTAAGGATAGTAGCGGCAAGGTTAAGCCTGATTATTATTCGCTGGTGATGTTTCCATATCCAAGTGGTAACTTGCATATGGGGCATATGCGCGTTTATACGATCTCAGATGTGATTTCTCGTCATAAGCGCATGCAAGGATTTAATGTACTGAATCCCATGGGTTTCGATGCCTTCGGGTTGCCGGCGGAGAACGCGGCGATAGAGCGAGGCATTCACCCAGCTGAGTGGACAGAATCTAATATCGCGCATATGCGTGATGAGCAGCTTAAGCGCATGGGTACTAGTTATGACTGGGATAGGGAGGTGATCTCATGCCGTCCTGATTACTATAGATGGACTCAATATCTTTTCCTCAAGTTATTTGAGAAAGGCTTAGCTTACCAAAAAGAAGCAGCTGTTAATTGGTGTCCGGATTGTAATACTGTGCTAGCCAATGAGCAAGTAGAAGATGGTAAATGCTGGCGTCACGGTAATACTAGCGTCGAGCGTAAGATGATGCGCCAGTGGTTCTTAAAGATCACTGCTTATGCCGATGAACTCTTAGAGGATCTCGATAAGCTTCCAGGCTGGCCAGAGAACGTTAAAACCATGCAGCGCAACTGGATAGGAAAGTCTCAGGGAGCCTTGTTGAAGTTTTCTGAGATTGAAGTATTTACGACTAGACCAGATACCGTAATGGGTGTGACCTATGTGGTGCTCGCGCCAGAACATCCACTAGTTAAGCAAATCACTACCGCAGAAAATAAATCTGCCGTTGATAAATATATTCAAGAAGCTAAATCTAAATCTGAAATTGAACGGACTGCTGAAGGTAGAACTAAGACTGGTGTCTTCACAGGTGCTTACGTTACTAATAGTTTTACTGGTGATAAAGTTCCAGTTTGGGTGGCGGATTATGCGTTAGCTGATTATGGTACTGGTGCGGTGATGGCAGTGCCTGCTCATGATCAGAGAGATTATGAGTTCGCTGTAACTTTTAAGCTGCCGATTAAGCAGGTGATTAATTCTGATACTGCTGATATTTCTAGCCAAGCATATACTGAGCCTGGAACCCTTATTAACAGTGGATCTTTCGATGGGCTTGATAATGAGACTGCTAAAACCAAGATAGTAGAGTGGGGCGCTGCTAAGGGTATAGCGCAAGCTAAAACTACTTATAGATTAAGAGACTGGCTAGTTAGCCGCCAGAGATATTGGGGCACGCCTATACCTCTTATACATTGTGAGAGTTGCGGGATAGTTGCTGTGCCTGAAACTGAGTTACCTGTCGAGCTGCCAAGAGATGTTGATTTCAAAGAAGTTACTGCCAAGGGTGGTTCACCACTTCGTAATCATAAAACTTGGTCTCATGTGAAATGTCCTAGCTGCTCTAAAGATGCTATTCGTGAGACAGATACTATGGACACATTTATGTGTAGTAGTTGGTATTACCTCAGGTACTGTGATGCTAAGAATACTAATTTACCTTTCGCAGCTGATAAAGTATTTCCTGTAGATCAATACGTCGGTGGTATTGAGCACGCGATATTACATTTGCTTTATTCTAGATTCTTCACTAAGGCTGTCAGGGATTGTGGTCTATTGAACTACGATGAGCCTTTTACTAACTTGCTTTCGCAAGGCATGGTGGTTAAATACTCGGAAGTCGACAAGAAAATCACCAAGATGTCTAAATCTAAAGGTAATGTTGTTGGAACGAATGAGTTCTTCGATAAATACGGAGCTGACGCAGCTAGATTATTTATACTTTTCGCCGCACCTGTCTTAGCAGAAGTAGAGTGGACTGAAGAAGGAGCACTGGGGCAGTTTAGATTTATCAATAGAGTTTGGCGTTTATTCCAAGCGCTGTCGCCAGTGATTCATAAGACTGATCTGACTAAAGCTAAGAATTCTGATTGGAAATTCTCTAATCTAGGCGCTGAGACTCAAGAGACTCTTAAGGTCTTTCATCAAGCGCTTAAAGCGATCACTACAGATTTAGACCCTTCACGTTTTAGTTTTAATACTGCTATTTCGCGCATGACTGAGTTCGTTAATCACAGTTATAAGACTAGCGTCTTTACGAACCCAGAGACCGAGCTTAATAGTGACGAGCAGCAAGCTCTAGCTTCTATTATGGTTGCTTTCCTTAAGGCTTTAGCGCCTTTTGCGCCGCATCTTAGTGAGGAGCTTTGGCATGAATTCTATAGTGATTCTGTTCACCAGCAGTCTTGGCCTAGCTACGCGCCAGAGCTGATAGTAGAAAATACTGTTAATGTGGTTCTACAGATCAAGGGCAAGAAGATAGACCTTATAGAAGTTGCTAAGGAAATCGCCGGAGATAAATCTAAGTTAGAGTCACTTGCACTTTCTAATGAAAAAGTTAAGCAAAGACTCGCTGGGCTTGAGATAGCTAAGGTGATAGTAGTGCCTGAGAAGCTGGTTAATATTGTTACAATCTAGTTATGTTCTTTCGTAATTTACTACTTAGACTTTCGTTAGCTTTAACTCTATTTTTCCCGCCTTTAGCCGCGCTGGCGCTAGAGACAGTTTCTTTTGATCTTGATGAAACTCTTATATCCTCCGGCAATATGACTGATGGTGATTTGAAGAAAGCCAAAGCTCTAGGTTTTAAAATTCAAAAATCTAAGTCTGGTGAGTATGAATATATAGTTAGACCAGGTGCTGAAGAGGTTTTGGAGCATGCTAAAAAACTTGGCTTTAAGATTATAGTTATTACAGCTAATTGTGATGTTTATGCTCGCGATATAGTCTTTAGTTCTGGACTTGGGCACTATGTAGATGCAATATATAGCGATGAAGATTTACGCAGAGACTACAATACTGACTACGATACCTATCCTTATCATCGCAATCGTGTCTATAAACCAGCGCGCACTTTTGTTAAAAAAGCTGAGCGTAGTCTTGAGCGCTACACTATAGGTACTTTTAATGGTTTTGTTAAGCGTGGATTTTTGTATCTTGCTGGTAATAATAATATTAGACCTTATATCCCAGCTCCTAATACTGCTAAATACCCGCCTATCTACGGTTCGCGTTTGCATATAGATGATACTTTAAGGCACGTAGATCAGCCTATGGATTTTGTTGGCGTCCACGTGCTTGAGTTTGATGGCACTAAAGCTATTAAGTATAGTGCTGAAGGTAAGCCTTCCTGGACTTATGATGTGATTGAGAAGCTAGATTACTTGAAGAAATATGGTTGGGTAGATCTCTATCGCAGAGAGTATCATAGTGATCCGGTGCAGTCGGTAGTTACACCGATCAATTAGGTGCTAAAAAATCTTACGCAATATTTTCTGTATAAACCCGCTATCTCTATCTTTGGTAAGAGCACCACTACCCACCATTTGTAGTTGGGCGTTAGCTAGTTTATAACTAGGTATTTCATTATTAGAATCTATGTCTTTAGGGTTAACTAGGCCTCTAATATAGAGACTTTTCATTTCACCTTCCAATACTATTTGACGATTACCTTCTACAACCATATTGCCGCTGATAGGATCTATCTCAACGATCAAGGCACTAACTAAGGTTGTGAATATTTCGCTGTTGTTGACAGATATTTTACGACTTATATCCTTGCCATAATTAACTGGTATCTCGATGTGAGTAATACTGCTTTTGACATTGTTATTAGCCGGATCTAGGCTCGTAGTTTTAGTACCAGCTTGCCTAGTAGTTATGTCTGCATCATGGTTTGTTGAGCTGCTGGTTTGAGATTCTGATTTTTTTATAGCAGAGACGTTTTCTGTAATTTTTACTGTGATTAAATCTCCAACTTTACGTGCTTTATATGAATCTATTAATCCGCGTGGATTATTCATCAGTGCGTTCTGGCTCATGCCACCATCTTGTAATAAGCTAATAGCCTCAACTCTTAGTGAGCTGATTAGCATAATAAATAATATGTTATTTAATAATTTCAAGAACATATCTCTAGGCAAAATTGCCCATAAATACTTTGTACCTATATTTCTGTTCTAAGAAACTAGACTTTAGTAGTATGGATAGGCTATTTAGATGATGTGCTCTCGCTTGGCTGAGCCTTTAGTGAGCTTATGGCTAATATATACGCTCCGTAGAGCGTCGGATTTTCTAGTTTGGCTTTGGTGATTTTAATTGGATAAACCATATAGGCTTCTAGATACTCCAAAGCCTTATCAATAGCTGGTCTTACCACTAAATCCCAATTTTCGCCTTTGGTTTTGCCGCCGCCTAATACTATTAGTTGAGGCACCATAATGCAGGCTAGGTTAACTAGCGTAGTAGATAATGCCGCTATGTTTTCTTTGCGTTTCTGCTCAGGAGAGCTAGTCTGATCTGCTCTTGAAGATAGAGCGCTAGCGCTAAAATCTGCTTGCACTATATATTCAAGTCTCAAAGCCGGTGAGTAGTCTGTGCTGTAAATTTCTCCATCCTTAAATAAGCCAGCGCCTATACCTGTGCCGAGGTTGATATAGAGAACAGATTTATATTTATTGTCTTGTCCACAAACAGCTTCACCTAATACTGCTAAGTCCACATCTGATTTTAGATAGACGGGTTTGTCAAGAGCAGCAGAGATATTGGTCCAAATCGGTTCGCGTACATACTTAGGTAGGTTGATACTTTGCTGTAAAAGGCAATTAGTATCCCAGTAACCAGCAGCACCAACACCGATAGCTGCTATATCTTCTAAATTAAGATCTAGCCTAGTTAATAAAACTCTTATTTCTGATTCTAGTAATATTTCAAAATCTTTAGGGAGTTTAGGAGTGGTGAAACTGCTAGTGCCGATTAATTCCGCGTCTCTAAAACAAGCCACTGCAGTTTTAGTTCCTCCTAGGTCAACGGCTAAAATTAGTTGATTACTCATAACTTGCTATGGACCAGAACCTCTTCCTGCCCACATAGAGTTTACCAGAGTTGAGTATAAAAGTAGCGTATGAACTTATAATATCTGCGTTGAGCTGGGCTCTGTTAGAGTCTTTGGCGATATTGGCAATAATGAATTGTGGTTTAACCAAGCCTAACAGCGTGTCTAGATAAAGGTCGCCAGCATTAAGTTTTGGCAATATTAATAATTGCGCTTCTTCAAGATTTCCATCAAGTTCATTCATGCAACTTAGATTTCTCTTGTCCTTAATGATTAGGGTTTTAAGTCCAGCAAGCTCTGTGTATTTATAACAAGGTCCTGATTTTGTTTTAATAAAACTATTGATCGATTCAGTATATTTGCCTTTAAACTCACCGTGGAATAGATCTATGCTCTCGACATTGAGGGCTGGGGCGTTACCAGCTAAGAGAAAGACTATTAATGAGGCGCATAAAGAACTTGCTAAATATTTATTTCTTAGTTTACTAGAGCTATCTTCAGTTTTACCAAATAGGTAGGCTAGATAAATAAATAAAATAGTTAATAGTAGATAGCTATTAAAATCCAGTTCTAGTCTAGTGTCTATGAAGGGTAGGTGCTCACTGAGTGCTAGTAGATATTTAAATAAATTCATTAAAGGCTCAATGATAAAACCTAAGCCAATTACAGCTAGAATAATAATTAGAGTGATGAATGGTGTAAATAATATATTAGCTGCTAGTGCCCAGATCTGTGCTGAGTGGAAATAATATATTATTAGTGGCATTAGAACTAATTGCACCGCTATACCTGTACTTATTATCTCTTGATAATATTTAGGGACTTTTGGCATTATCTCCGCGATGCGAGTTTGAATAGGACTAGCAAATAATATTAGAGCTAATGTTGCTAAATAACTTAGCTGAAATCCAATATCAAAAATAGTATATGGGTCTATAGCCAGCATTATGGCTGTTAATATCACTAAAAACCTGAGGCTGAGTGGTTTACGTCCGGCAAGTTTAAGTAACATGAACACGGTAATAAATATGCAAGCTCTAACTATAGAGGGGCTAAAGCCAGCTAATGCTGTATAAAGAATGCTCGCCAGGATAATAGCGATAGAACTTGTTTTCAGTCCTAGTTTTAATAAGCGAAATAGCCAAGTTAAGGTAACGCTAATAATTAATAGGTTGAAGCCTGAAGCAGCAAAAATATGAGTTAAACCTAGGTTGCGGATTTGACCATTAAATTCATCTGGTACTTTAGCTACTCTAGAGCCAAGTATTAGACTGGTAACTATTTCAGCATTTTCGTGGCTGAGTTGGCTTTCATAAACTGAGCGTATCCATTTCTGCATGGATTCTATTGGATTGGCTTTATGTTTAACGTAGCTTAGGTTTTTGTTTTTAATAGCCATAAAGACTTTGTCTTTACGCAGCACTGTGGCTTTGAAGTTATTTAGTTTTTCTGTTTTCCACGTAGTTTTTGGGTTTTTGCGTTTATCAAGTTCTATAATGTCGCCAAGCTCTAAGCCTTTAGCCATGCTAGTTCTAGCTAACAGCCTGTATGGCATAAATATTGATCTTAGATCTATGTCTTTTTTACTCTTTAGTTCAACGATGAACTCTGTTTCGAAATATGGATTTGCTTTAGGTTTACTAATGATTTCTAGTTCATAGTTGCCTGAATTAAGCAGTTTAGTATAGTCTCTTATTTCTAACCAGTCAGCTCTTAAATGGTAGTTGAAGAAGCTAAGTAGTACGCAGAGTAAGCATAATAATATTTGCTTTTGATAGCGAGCATAACTACTAAAAGCTAATGTCGCTAAGCTCATCACTATTAAGGCAGGTATAAATAAGCTATAGCCCGCAAGTGTAAAACAAAGAGTTCCTGCGATAATTCCTAGTGCTGCTGATACTAGGCTCATAGTTTAATAGACGTCACGGCAATATCTGCCCGTGTCTTTAAGTTCCTTCATCATCGCTTCAGCGTCACCACCATTCTCGGTGATAACTTCTCTAAGAGCTGTGTCAACGTCTTTAGCCATGCGTCTAGCATCACCGCAAACGAAGAAATAAGCTCCGCTCATTAGTTGTTGATAAACTTCTTTAGAGTTCTCCTTGATACGGTTCTGCACGTAGATCTTATGCTCTTGATCGCGTGAGAAAGCTAGTGACAATCTGAGTACTCCTTGTGCTTCGTAGGCAGTGAGCTCATCTTCGTAGAGGTAATCGCAAGCGCGTCTTTGATCACCGAAGAATAACCAATCCTGACCAACTGTTAGTCCTTGTTTGCGCTGATAATTACGTTCTTCTATGAAGGCTCTGAACGGAGCTATACCTGTACCAGGTCCTACCATAATAATATTGGCGCTAGGATCTTTAGGTAATCTGAATTTATCATTGTTGTGAAGATAGATTCTTACGCTCTTATCACCAACACTCACTCTAGAACAAATATAGTTAGAGCAAACGCCTAAGATTTTCTGACCATTTACTTCTTCTTCAACTCTTGAAATACAAAGGTCAACCTGCTCAGGATGCGCATTAATAGAGCTGGCTATTGAGTAAGCACGAGCTTGCAATTTAGAAGAATTCTCAGCTATTTCGTCTGTGTCTATTTTAATACTAGGATTTTCTTCTAGTATAACTTTAAGTAAAGCTGGCACTGAATAACCGTTGAATCTTTCAGCGTAAGTGCTTATGTCCACGCCTTTAGCTTCAATTGCTTTATATAACTTATTACTAGGTCTAGTGATATTTACTTCTTCACTGAATCTTTTGAACTCAGCATCACGGCTGTTTTTGAGGGTGGCTAAGTCTAATAAAGCATTTACCAAATCATCAGCATTAGTAGGGCAAACGTAAAGTGAATCACCAACTATATAGTTAATATCACTGCCTTTAAGGTCGATACTGATATGGCGAGTATCTTTTTGCGAACCGTTTTTACTAAGTTTGACATTGCCAGTGACTTTGGTTAAAAAAGGATTTTCTTTGTTGTAAACGCTAGTTCCGTGCACTTGCTCTGCTGTTGTGTTCATATAAATACCTACCTTAGGTATCTATCCACAAAGTTTAGCTTTAATATCCTCAATTACAAGTGCCATAGATCTATCGCGACTTATCTCACCTTTAATTAGATTAATCGAATGAATTATTGAACTATGCTTGCGTCCTGAGAAATATTTACCGATGCGCTCGTGACTTATCTGTAATAATTCGCGGCAGAGATAAATAGATATATGTCTAGCTTTAGCCAGTTCTTTAACTCTACTTGGGCTTCTAAGCTCATTGAGAGCTACTCCACAGTAAGCTGCAACCACTTCACTGATCTTCTCGATATCAAGACCTTTGTAAGCTCCTGAACTGCATCTGCTATATCCGAATAAGTCCACTATGCTCTCATCATCTAGATGTCCGAACTCATTAAATAAACTTAGCTTATTAAGCGCAGCCTCAAGATCACGCACCGAACCTTGGGTTCTTAGAGCAATAAATTCTAAGTGCTCATTAGAGATCGGTGTTTTGTCTTGCTTGGTTTTAGCTTTTAATATTTCCATGCGCGCGTCGAAATCATGATCGAAGATTTCAGTTACTAATGAACCAGTTAATCTGCTCTTGAGATTAGCTTCTATATTCACTAGGTTATTAGGATTTTTACTTGCTGCCATGACGACCTTGCCGCCAGCATTTGTTATCGCTTCAAAGGTGTAATAGAACTCTTCTTGAGTAGATTTTTTATTCTCTAAGAACTGTGCGTCATCTAAAAGTAATAAATCTATTTTGCGATATTTAGCATGAAACTCGGCTGTGTTCTTGTTGCGTATAGCTTGAAAGAGTTCATTAGCAAAGCTTTCTGTGCTGATATATTTAACTTTTAAATTAGGGTTTTGAGCTAATCTAGCGTTCGCGATAGCGTGCAAGAGGTGAGTCTTACCTAAGCCGGTACCACCATGAATATATAGTGAGCGATAGCGGTTAGATTTAGCATCGATAAACGCCTTAGTGAATAGTAGGGCAAGTCTATTGGCACTATTACTAATAAAGTTTTCTAGTGTATAACTATTTTTTAGACTTGCTGGATCATTCTTGAAGCGTGGTTGCGGTACAGTGCCTAAACTGATCTGTGTTGCTTCACTAGCAACTATGTTTGCTACTTGGTTTAGATCTAGATTCTCATCTACTACGAACCTAACTCCTAGATTTCTTGCTGTAATCTCTCTTAAGGCTTCTTCTATCTGCGCTGAGTAGGTTTGACTAATAAAATTACGTGAGAAATCATTTTTAACAGCGATAACAGCATAGTCATCTACTATTTCTTTAAGGGTGGCACCGCTTAGCCAGGTCTGAAGAGCGTGTTTTTTGATCTTTTTAGAGAGTAAGTTTAAGATTTGTAACCAAAGTTCTTCTTGGTTAATCAAGGGGGTACTTACGGGAGTAATAGGGCTAAGTTTAAGATCGTTAATTGTCTGATTACCGTTGTACAAGTGAATTAGCTCCATATTACGCTGTCTAGGTTCCCGCAAGGGATAGACAAATATAGCACTATGCCTGAGTTAAACCAAGTTAAAAATTATTTACTTGCTTCTTGATTAGCAAGACTTGTTAACCAGACCTTAACCTTTACTAAATATATTAAATTAGATGCAATCAATCAACAGTTGGAAAGATTCTTCAACTAAGCCTGATGTTATAGAGGCCCAGTTTAGAACTGTTGATAGTCGTAGTCATTCTCAAAGGTTGGCTCAGACTGCTTATCAAGATGTTTTAAAAGTAAATTTAAGTTCTGGATTCAATCCTAAGCAAGATACTTTTGTACGCGATTATACTGTTGCCTCTGTTGATGAACGCCGTAACCAGAATACTAATCAACGCCGTGCTACTGAAGCTTATGGTGCTGATGCTCTTAGAGCTAAGCTTAGTGAGACTCGCGAGTCTCTAATTACTAATCGCGATAATTTAAATGCTAATAAATCTTTGGCTTTTAGACCAGGGATGAATCAGTTGGCGCTTGCCTAGCAGAAACGTGACTTACGTCACGTTTCTGCGCTTTCAACCACAAGTGCACCATTTAGGCTCCGCCTTGTAGAATTACACTTATGATTCGTCTTGCCCTCCTCCAATACCAAGCCACGTCCGATAAAGAGTCGAATCTAAGACTAGTCTCTAAGATGATAGATGAGGCTGTAACTTACTACAAGCCTGATTTAATAGCTCTACCTGAGACTTTTAACTATAGAGGCTTACCGGTTTCTGAGCGTGATCAAGCAGAGCAAGCTAATAATTCTGCTAGTTTGAATTTTCTCTGCGATTTAGCGCGCAAATATTCTGTTGCAATTATGTCTGGCTCGCATTTACTATACGCTAATAGCGACAAGCCTTACAACACTGCTCACTATATTGATGCTAAGGGGAATGTTCTTGCTAGCTATTCTAAAGTCCATCTCTTCGATGTGAATCTAGAGTCTGGCTCAGTTTCTGAGAGTGCGAATCGCTGTGCTGGTGATATTAGTAATCTTTCGGTGTTTAGCGATCTTGGAATTAATATGGCAATGACTATTTGCTATGACCTTAGATTCCCGGAGCTTTACCGCCACTATATGTTTAACTGTAGTAAACAGCCTGATATTATTTTCGTGCCGTCGGCTTTTAGTTACGAAACTGGTAAAGCTCATTGGGAGACTCTATTGCGTGCTCGTGCTATCGAGAACTCAGTATATATAGTTGCGCCTAATCAGATTGGTCGCAGTGATTCTGGCTTCGAGTGTTACGGCAATTCTATGGTTATAGATCCTTGGGGGCAGGTTCTGGCTAGAGCTACTGGCTCCTCGCCGCAGATACTTAATCTAGAGATAGATTTATCTCTAGTAGCGCAAGTGCGGAAACGCTTACCTCTGGATAATAAGCGGTTAATTTAACTGTCGATGTCCTTTATCTTTTTAGTGGAATAATATATTTAGGTGCAAAAAATATCCTTAGTAGATTTTGCTAATTTCGAGTCCTTGCTAACTGAAG
>JACCDV010413000.1_pt1 | contig 38816 bp, 31 predicted proteins | sample 7446131 | NCBI WGS metagenome assembly JACCDV01 (sample SAMN15323448, study PRJNA562643) | freshwater metagenome | isolation source: river surface water | place: USA:Blue River Watershed | collected 2017-08-17
GTAAATTATATGATAATATAAAATGGAAAATATCTTTTTTTATATTTATACTTTATATTATTTTAAATTCAGATATATTTGTTGAAAACATATTATCTAAATTTATTAATGGAACATATGATCATTCAGGTGATAAAATCACAGAAAAGGGAATAATTACTTCAGGCATAGTGTTATCGTTATTATATATAATAATGGATTTAATATATGAAAACGGATATATTTAAACTTCAAATTCTTTATTTAATTCATTAAGTTGGATTATTTTTTTATTTATATGTTCTTGAAACTCATTAGAATAATGATGTTTAATTTCATTCCATGTAATAGTAAATCTAGGCAAGAAAAATTCAATAATATATTCAGGAATTAACTGATCTTTTAATAAAATTGGACAAATCAATATATTATTATTATCTAATATTTCATTATGTAAATCATTGTTATTGTTAGATTTTAATATATGATAATCAATAATTTTAAAAAATGTTAAATCCATTTTAATATATTCAGTTTTAGTTCCATATATATTATGTGGTTCTTCCACCATAATATAATCTAATTGATTAATTTCTGAATCAAAGTTATAGTTATACATATTTGTAAATAATATATTTCTTAATTGTTTAGTATATATTAATTGTTTTTCATCAATTATACCTGATAAATTGTTTGAAAAATAAAGTATTTGATGTTCGATCCCACTATTAAAATATAATATTTTATATGCAATATTTTTATCAATACCGTAACATCCTAAATATCTTGGTAATAACTTACCTTCAGAAACTAATTTATAAATAATATCTTTAGATAAATCTTTTACCATAATAATTCTATTGCCATTTTTATCATATTCATTAATATGACTTGGTATCTGTAGCCCCATGCACATTGTTAGTTATATATAATTAGTTACTTGTTTAAATAGAAAAAAGAAAATAATATTAAAATTAATTATAAATATTTAACAAAATTTTTACAATGATTTGTTATTATTTTTTTGATATTTGTTTTATTTATAATATTATCAAAATTAAAAAATTCACCTATATTATCATGTATATAAATTTCTTCAGTATAATTATCAATATATTCTAAATCATTTCCCCAATCAGTTATAAAAAATTCACTATCATTTTCTAATTTATTTATAAAAATTTGATATTTTTCATTATTAGAATAATATTCATTATTTAATTTAAGATTATAAATTTCAATTGCAATTTCTTCACCAATACAAGATAATATATATTCTTCATATGATTTTTGGTTATTAGAATAATAGCCTCCACATTCAAAATAATACGTTGAATTTTCTTCAGAATAATTATTATCAGTATTTTTATGATAATTAATAATACCTTGTTTAATTAATTCTATTATATTAGTATTTTTTACAATAAAATCCCAATCTTCATTCATTTTTAATATATAATATTATAAAAATCAATTTTTTAGTATGCAAAAAAATTGATTTTTATTGAATTAAAATGTATATTAAATAAAAAAAATATGGTTCGTAAGTGTCTATTTAAAGATTGTAATAAATATGCATGTTATGGATTTTTAAAACGTAAAGAACTACGTTGTACTAGTCATAAACAAAACGGAATGTGGAAGGTCACTGGTAAAAAATGTTTACATGAAGGGTGTACTAAAGAACCTGCATTTAATTATCCTAATACTAAAGGAAGAAAATACTGCGGAAAACATTATTTACCAGGAATGATTAACATCGGGGCAAAAAGTAAAATATGCCAATTTGATAAATGTAAAAAAGTTGCAATTTTTAATATTGAAGAAGAAACTAAAGGTAAATTTTGTATAAATCACAAAGAAGATAATATGATTAATGTAATGGATGAAAAATGTGAAGTTAAAGGATGTAATATTAGTACATTATATAATTATCCCGGAATAACACCGCCAATTCGTTGTGCTGGACATAAAGAAGAAGGTATGATAGACGTTAAATCAAGTTTATGTAAATTTAAGGATTGTACTGCACATAGAACATTTGGTGAAGAAGGAGGAATAAAAGAATATTGTGCAAAACATAGTACTGGAAAAATGGTTAATTTAAAATCTAAAAAATGTGAACATTGTAAATTTGCATTTGCACATAAAGAAAAAAAGAAATACTGTACTAGATGCTATTATCATCTAAATCCTGATATTATCCCACCTAGAAATCATTTAACTAAAGAACGTTTAATTATGAATGAGATTTATAAAATTTATCCTGAATTATTAATGAATAAAGTTATTGTAGGTAGTTGCAACCAACGAAGACCTGATGGATTTTTAGATATATTAACTCATAGTATTATTATTGAAATTGATGAAAATCAACATAATTCATATAACACTGTATGTGAAGATATTAGAATAAATGAATTATTTACTGGGTTAGCTGATAGGCCCTTGATATTTATTAGATTTAATCCAGATAGTTATAAAAAAGAAGGTAAACGATGTGCTGGATTATTTAAATTAAGTAAAAGTGATGGACTTATTTCAATTACTAGTAAAAAAAAATTTAATGAATCGGTAAATGAATTACTTAAAATTATTAAATTTCATGTTGAAAATATACCAATTAAATTAATTACACATATTTATTTAAATTATGATGATGATAAAAATTTAAATCTTTCTATATAATATATAATCTTTAGAAATGATCATTAATCTATATATTATTTTTTGTATTATCTCCCCTTGATCTTTAGAATTACAACCATCAAGATTTAGCTTACCTGAACTAAATATTTTAACTGTAGATTTTTTTTTTAAATTAGAATCGATAGGTGTGTCGAATTTTACAATCGAGCCCACGTAACGTTCGTTTGAGTGTTTTATTAGCGAAATAGGTAGAGTTGTTAATTCGTCATAATATTGTTTGTATAAATCAGTGTCAATTTCTTTAATATAGAATTCTGAGTCTTCTTCAACATTTTGATTATTTTCAACATAATGTTTAAAATTTAAGAAAACTTTTCTAAATTTATTTAAGTCAATTAGAATAGTTTCATCTTGAATTTTAAATTTATAATTTCTCATAATAGATTTAATATAAAGTATTTCAATATCATTATCTTTATTATCCTTAATATCATAAAATTTAATAATATCAATAACTTTTTCAATAACATATGTAATAGATAGTATATCTTCATTACATACAAATGGAATCTGAATAGTTCCATTAGCAAATAATTTTAAATGATAGAATTTAGAATGATCATCTTTATCTTCAATAGTAAAAGTAATTTGACTATTAAAATATTTACCATTTCCTTGAATTTTTCTAGTGGGAATTTCTTTAACTTTTTTTTTTCTCCCTCTGTTTGATTTTGGTTTAGGTTTAGTTAATTCTTCATATTTTTCTGTAGTATAAATTCCATAATTACATCCAATTTTTAATACATTATCCGTAATATGTTTATTTTCTGATATAGTGTTTATAATTTCTTTGATGAGATCAATTTCTTTGAATTTAATATTACTTATCTTTGCTTCAACTGTAACAGTTGATAAAATCAAGTCAGTAAATTCAATATCCATGATCATATTATCTTTAATATATATTTATATTATTTGTTTAAATGAAAATCAATTTTAAATTAGTTACTATATTTTCTTATTTCTGTAATATCATCACTTAAATCTGTATATAAATTATCATAAGTTTGTGAACTACGTCGTCTACTATGTAAAAATACCGCCGGAACTATGTCTAATATTAAAGACATTAAAGGTGATACTTCATATTTTTCTACAACGTTAGACACTACTTGACATGTATCATTTCTACGTCGTCTTAATTTTACTTTAACAACATCAGAACACCCAGTTAAATCTGGAGATAATCCTAAGAATTTACGTTTTCCATTACAAAACATTTCAAGTCCATTGGCTAATGCTAATATAAATTCTTCTCCCATATTACCATATCTATTTCTATTTGCTTTAAGCATAAGAAGTTTAGCAACATACTCTATTTTTTCTAAATCACTAGTAAAATCTACTTTAGGAATTTTATCTATATTAACGCCATCATCTTCTAATTCTTCTATTAAATTATCTATTTTTTCTAATAATGTTAATTTCATATCTTCTCTGTTTTCATCATCAATATTGAAATTAAATGTTTTATCAGATTTTACATCATTATCAAATGATAATACAGAATCAACAATTTTTTGATTTGTTTGTTCTTCAGTTAATTTACTGGCAAATGAATCATCTTCATTATTACTTTTATATACATTATTTAAATGAATATCATCAAATGATATTTCATCTTCTATTACTTCTGTTGATTTTTTATTAGAATTTAATTCTAAATCTTTAATTATATTATTATATTCACTAATTGGGTTATATGTTAATAAATCATCTTCATCTTCAATTTTTACATCTAATGAATTTTTTATAAATTCTCTTTCTACATCTTTTGTATTAATATTATCATTAGTTTCTTCTTTATTAAATATAGAAGACATGCCTAATAAATCACAAACATCGGAGATTCCATCATCATCCATTTTATTTTTTTTTTTAAATATAAATTTTAGATTTTAATCTTTAATATATTTTTAATTAAAAATTATATTTAAATTTTAATAAAATAGATATAATTTGTAATTATAATATAATTATAATAAATGTATTATTTATCGTTTGACGTTGCAAATAAATCATTAGCTATTAGTTTATTAGAGTTTAAAAAAGAATATAAAAATGATATAAAAAATATTCAAAAAGAAGATAATATTAATTATTTAGAACAAGTCAATAATATTTTATCTAAATCAATAAATTATATTTATTATTCAGTAGAAGATTTAATTCCGGATAAAAAAATAAAAGATAGTACTATTTTTGAAAGAACATTATCATTAAAATCTAAATTACAGAAAATAAAAGAAATAACTAATAATTTAAATACAGAAAAAATAATAGTATTAATCGAATATCAAATGTCATCAAATTATAATGCAAATGCAATATATAATCAAATAATTTATGAGTTTAGTGATTCTAATTATGAATTACATGTAGTTCACCCATCATATAAAAATAAAATATATTTTCATAAAGATTTACATCATAGTGAATTTTTAGGTAAATATAATAATAATTATATTGCAAATAAAAACCATACAAAAAGTAATTTCTTATATTATCTAAATGCATTTAATTTAAATCATGTTTTAGAAAAAATTAAAAAAAAGAATGTAGATGATCTTGCAGATTCATTTATGCAAATATTTGGGTATATTAAGTATTGTAAATAACAATATTTTTTAATTAGAAAAATAAAATACTATAATAGTATATATTAAAATGATTTTTCAATTATTGATTTTAACATTATTAGTTAATAATATAAATAGTCAAATATGTACTTTAGAGTATGATATAGATTATGAAGGTAATGATATAAAAAATATGCAAGGATCTGTTGAAGATTGTTGTGCAATGTGCGATGAATTAAATAATTGTAATGTTTATACTTGGTCAAACTATAATGGAGGAACATGCTGGTTAAAAAATAGCACAGAAGGAAGAGTAGAAAAAAGAGGAAGATTATCATCAATATTATCAATTCCTACAGAAAATTTACCAAGTTCTGGTTCTATAGATAAAGAAGATATTATTGATTTATTAAATATTACTTCAAGTTCAGGTTCTATTTCTAAAGATGGTTCTGGAGTAATTATTACCTCAAGTTCAGATAATAGTGGAACTGATGATACAGTTAATATAGATGATCCAATAATTATTAAACCAATTTCTAATGGTACTGTGTCACCTATTATTAATAATAGTTCTTTTAGTGAATCTTCATCAAAAGATTCATCAAAAGATTCATCATCTGATAAATCACCATCTGAACCTACTCCAAACAATTCAAATAAACTTACATATATTAGTCTATATATAAGTTTAATATTAAGTTTTAGTTTAATTTTATAAAAAAATATTATTATTTTTTTTATAATTCTTTTTTAATAGTTTGAACTAAAATATTATTATGATTTAAAGTATGTTTATAGTCTTTATCAACACATGTATTACAATCTTTACAATAAAATGTATCTTTTATAATAGTATGACATAAATCACATTTATTACAATGTTCATTACTTAATTTTATTTTGTGACATTTATTACAATGAATATGTAATGGAATAAAGCATTTTTTACATTCTTCACAGAATTTTGTATAGATATAATGATGATGTGAATTACAACTATAACAATGATAATATATCTTATTCAAATATGTATCAAATTTAGGATAACAACTATTACATATTTCACAATATTCTGATCCATATTTTATTAAATTTTTATTTTCGTGTTTTGTATTACATTTAATACATTTTTCACATGTAGAACATATTATTTTATTATTAGAATTAGTATTCCCCATTATTATTTATTAATAATAAATCTATCATTTAAATAATAATTATTTTTTATTAAATAATAATGTTATTGTAGTATATATGTAAAGATGTTAAATTTTGATAAAAAAATTTATTTATATACATATTAAAGAATATTAATGTCGATCTAACAAATACTTTTAATAAGTTATTAGACCTGATTTGGTTAAAAAAAATATTCTTTTAGTATATAATAAATCTATCAAAAATAAACATCATAATAAAATTATTTTATTATTTAAAAAAAATAAATACATATAGTATATAAAATTTGTAATTTATTATAAATTTTATATCATGATATAAGATATTATTAATTTTATAATTTTAATAAGTTAAATATAATATGATATATTATTTTAATAAGTAAGTAATTTTAACTTATATTAAAATATTTTTTAATATTTTAATCAACTTTTTTTTTATTTTCCATTATTAATATTAATATCATTTATTTTTTTTATTTCTTTTTTATAATCATCAATAGTATAATCCCCGCCATATATTTTAAGTATATATTGATTAGGAGATGGCTTAATTTCAGAAATTTTTTTATTATAAAATATAGTGTATAATTTATTTATTGATCTATAGATATCAAAATCATTACGTTCATTATAATTTATTTTAACAAATCCTAATAAACATCCACATGAACAAAAATTACCTTTAATATCAAATTTTGAACCTTCAGATGTATGATTTACATTTTCAATAATAAACCATGGAATAGTTTTAAATTTAAGACTACAGAACCAACATCGTAAATTAGTACTTTTGGGCCAATCATCTAATGTAGTAAAATGTTTAGGTATTTTATCATAAATAATTTCAACAGTAGTTTCATCAATATTATTTAATAATTCTTGTTGGTAAATATCTTCTACTGATACAATATCTTCTATATGTATACCCTTTAAGAATAATATATTTTGTTCTTTAAATTCTGATATTGACATCTTTTATTTTTATTAATAATATAATCTAATTTCTAATAGATTATTTTTTCTATTTTTTATATCTTATTATTAAATATAATTGATAATAATTTTTAAATTAAAAATGTATGGATATGATGAATTTTCAATTGAAGATAATTCATTTGACGAATCATATTATATAGAAACAACTAAACCTTTACTTATGAAAGAAGGATTAGAAGATGGTGTAGATTCTTTATTAGAAAGTGATGAATGTAATGAACAATTAAAATATAAATTTATTCAATGTGCTAAAGTTAATAAATATTTAACACAAGATAATAACAAATTAAAAAAAATAGTTAATAATGGATATAATGAATTTTTAGATTTGCAAAATCATACATATATAATATATTTATTATTATTTATTGCCGTGATTATATTAGTATATCAACGTGTTTCTATCGGTGAATTAATGCATTGTGTTCGTATATTAAAGTATCAACATCATGGTCCTGTAGATTTAAATGCTCCATTACGACCTAATGTTTTGTAATTCGGCAATAGATTGGTATAATGATTTAACACAATCAATTAAATATCCAATTAATTCTTTATTAGATACCGTATATTCGCCATGGATACTATTAATATCTACTGCTGATGGTATAATTTCATGAAGTTCTTGAGCCATAATACCTTTATGAATTATTTTTTTTTGATCATCTTTATATATAAAATCATAAGTTTTAATTGAATTAATTTTTTCTAATGAATCATCTGAGTTAGATTCATTAATAATCTTTTTTTTTCTTTTATCAGATAATTCCATTAATGTATTACAAATAATATATCCATCATTTCTAATAGTTACCGTATTTAATAGATTACCATTATTCATATTATTAAATTTAATAATAGAATTTTCATTATTATTTTCATTATTAGTTATAATTGTTTCAATACTTGACATATTTCTTTTAATATTTATATCATTATATGTATTAAATTTAATACCAACTCCAGTATTAATAAGATTATTTTCGGTAGTTAATTGTAATGGAAAGATTATACCAGAATTACTATTACTAAGTATTTCGATAGTATTATTATCATTATATATTGTAAAAATACCTTCTTCAGTTATATCAAATGTTGTAAAAAATTCATCGTTTTTTAACTTTAGACATCTTCCAGTAGTATTTTGAATAGTAAATGCATAAAAGGGTGAATTCATATTCAAATTAAGAGATTTATTTGCTATAATATGGTCGGCAGATAGTGTAGTAATTCCATAGATTGCTTTATCAGAATTTAGAATGACAGCTTTGTCAGCTTCTGCATTACCTCTTTCTAAAACTTTATTATAATTTAATTCAAATGCTGTAGATTCTACTAAAGAACCATTTATTTTTATACCACTATTATTTGAAAATGATGTTTGAATATTCAAATATTGATTTTCATAAGGTTCTAATTGTAAGGTACCTAATTGAGTTACTCTAATTTTTGAATATTTATCATTATTATATATTAGTTTAATACAGTCTCCTATTGGATCATTAATTTCTAATCTAGATGTTATAGAACTATCTTTATTAATTCCTATTCTTTGGGTGTCATTTATGTATATTGCAGATTTATTATTAGTTTTTAAAATAATACTTGTTTTATCTGTATTATCATCTAATAAAAATATACCAGTATCATCTACAACTAATCTATTAATCGTCGTATTTACAGTAGTTCCCCCCCCACTATTACCACCTAAATTTAAACCAATTGGTTTAGAAGGTAATAATACAGACATAATTAAATTTTATTTAAAGATTAATTTTATATTTATATATAATAATTATATTTAAAATCATTTACTTTAGAAATGTCTGAAATTAAAGAAGAGACTCAGGTAACTTTAACTAAACAATTAGTTGTTTCAATTATTGAATTAATCGACTTTTATACTAAGAAAGGCGTATTTAAAATTAAGGAATATAAAGATATTTATGTGATTAATGAACGACTATCTGAAATTGTTATTGATATGGAAGCTGATAAACCAATTAAAGAATTAACATCTCAAGAATATGCATTTATTATTTTAATTCTTAAAGAAGGTACGGGCCGTACTCCTACTCTTATTGATAATTTTGGACAATTATTTACTATTTATCAACATTATCAAACTCTTTTAGAACAAAAACTTGAATCTGAAAAAGATTTAGAAAAAAAGAAAGAATCGATTCCTCGAGTTGAAGAACTTTCTATTAAAGAATAAATTAATAAATATATTATATATTTTTTTTTTAATTTATATTTTTTAAATCATTACGCTTTTTAATTTTTGTTTCATAAGATTAATATTAGCGTCATCTTCTAAATTCCAAGAAACTATTAAATAAGATTCTTCTTCTTTTAATTTAATTTTTACAAAATAACCTTTTGATTGTAATATTTCTACAATATTATAATATACTTCAGTTTGAAAATTTTTATAATTAATATGTTCAGGAATATTAAATCCAATAGGTAATGCTAATATTACACTTATTTTATTATTTTTATGTGCATTTTCGATTGCACTATTTAAAGAATATAAATATCCATTTACAATTTCTGTTAATTTTTTTTTTTTTAAAATATCCTTTTTAAATTTATCAGATGATCTAATAATTGTTCTATTCATTTTAATTATATTATATATTTTATACTATCTTAAATATTTATTTAGAAAAATTTAACATTGCAGATTTATTATTATACATTAAGAAATTTATAGCTGTTGCATGTAAATATAAAATAACTGGTTTATGAGATTCAATATAATCTGAATTATAGACAAATTGAATATTTCTAGATTTAGTCATATTTACATAACTACTTGGTTGATATTTTTTAGGATATAAATTATAAGCTATATAATAAATATTATTATCATTACTACTGATTTTTCTTCCTGAAACATATGGTATGTAAGATTGATAAAATAATGAAACGTCTCCTCCATATGTAGATAATTCATTAATTGTTAAATCCATACTATTAAATATTGGATATTCTTCATAAAATTTAATATTATTAACTCCTAAATCTGAATTTCCAGTATCTTCTCTCCTATATATAACTGGAGTTTTAACATTTATCATATTCATAATACAATTTCGATTCCATGTATTTAAACTATCAATACCATCCATATTTTCCGACGGCCTAGCATAAAAAATTATATCTTCAATAGGGTATTTTAATTTTGATGATAATGGAATCATATCTTTATTTTTATCTAAAATTGTTTCCATATAAATATGAGTTCTTATTAAAGTAAATCCTAATTTAGAAATAAATATATCTTGTATATCTTCATTTATAAAAATATGATTAGTATATAATTCACATTCTTCAATAGAAGGACTAATATATCTTTCATGATATATATCATTTTTTACATCAATACATGATATTAATTGATTTTCATTTTCTAATTTGATTTTTATTACTACCTTGCCTTGGCTATAGTTATTTAATAATGCAGATTTTTTATCTAGATTAAACCAAAATAATAACGGTATAAATATATCTATAGGATCATGATAACTTTTAATTGTTTGATAACCATTATACATATTTCTAGTTTCTTTATAATTTGAATATACTGGATCTTGTATTAAAATACCTTCAATTGGTAATTCATGTCCCATACAATTTAGCCATGCTTTTTTTTTACTTTCAGGAACACATGTATGAAAATAAGCATTATAAAATTCTCCAGGATATTCATCAATAAGATTATTATTTATAAAAAATTGTACTTTTTTTATTATTCTATGTCCTAATAAATTAACATATCTTACTTTATCTTCAGAATCACTAGGTTCTAATTTAGATATTCTAATATGAATTGCCATATCATTTATAAAATGTCCTGATGCAGGAACAACAAATGTTACATCATCACCAAATTTAGGTTTCGCATTTACAGATACTTTAGAATAATAAAATGCAGTTTCAATAAATGGCTTATAATGGTTATTTAAAAAGATAAAATGGCTTTTTTCAATATCATCAAATGATGGTTTAATCATATCATTATATTTAGTTTGTTTTTCTTTTAAGGAATCATTTAAAGAATCTAATATTTTTTTAATATTTTTATATTCATTTGTGTCAAGTGTCTTATATAAAATAACTTTAGTTTTTGATATTTTATCTTTAATATCTAAAATTTCCCTATCTAAATTAATTTTATTAGTTTTTTTGATATTTTGAATATTTTCTAATAATCCTGAATTATTAAATAATAATTTATCTTGATTGGTATCATCATATGTTAATAAATTATATACTGCAGCATTAGACATATTTTTTAATTTATATAATATATTATATTTATTATATTTAATATAACTCTATATTAAAGATACTTAGTAGTAAATAAATTTGTAAGATTATTTAATGCTGTATAAATTGGTGTAATATTTTCTTTTATTAAAATATTTAATGATAATATATATTTAATACTATATAAAAGTTCTTCATTAAATTTTGATGATTGCTGCCAATTATCTATAAGATCTATATTTTTATGAGGTTCTAGTTTAATATTCTTTAAAATAGTACTTTGTTCATTAATAATATTTAAATAAGTATCTATTTCAATATTATATTTTATTTTTTTTATATCATTAATATCATCGTATAATTTATTTTTAAATGGAATTTGATGTTTTTCTTTTATTTTTTTAATAGTAGTTTTTAAAATACGAATAAATTTATATTTATTTAATAAATATCTAATATAATGATATAAATTATCTAATGAACATATATAATTTATTTCATTAATTAAATTTTCTATGTCTTTATGACCGAATGTATCACATAATTGTGAAATATAATGACAATTATTTTTATTTAATATATTTTGATTTATATTACTTCCATATTTAGTATTAAAGAAATCATATTTTCTTTTGATATTATCAAGTGATTTAATAATTTTTTGATCAGTTACAATAGTTATTTTTTTATTATCGCCACCAATTATTGTCATAGACATATTGTTATCTTTAATAATATATATTAACACAAATTAAAATTTGTATAAAGATATTAACTATAAAAAATATATTTTTAATAAAATTGTGTTTCTAAATATAATAAATTATCATAAATAATAGTATTTTCATTTTCTATTCCATTATCAGTTTCATGTTTTAATATTCTTATATATTCTTCTTGTTTTTTAATTTTTTCATTAAGATTATTTATCATAATATCTTTTTTTTTTATTAATGTATCATATTGTTTATTCTGGTAGTCTTGATAAAAATAAATTATCTTTTCTAAAAATAAATAATACTTAATAAATTTATTTTGATTATTTAATAAACATTTTTTTAAAGCATCTGGTTTTAAAACATATATAGTTTCAAAAATATTAATAAAAAATATTTTTTTATAATAATACTTTTGTTTTATATAATCTATTCCCTTAATAAGTTTATTCTTCCTTATAATTTGTTTAATATTTTTTGATTTTAAATTTTCAATATCATGAGATTTATCTTTACGAAAATTAATACAAAAAATATTATCTTTTTTAACTAATTTTAATAAATTAAAACACGATAAAATTTTTATATCATTATAAAAATTTTTATGAATTAACTCTAAATATTCTTGAATAGAATATATTATATTTTTATTTGATAATTCATTATTAAAATTAATAATAATATCATTATCTATTTGAGCTATTATACATTCGGACATTGTTTATATTATACTATATTTTTAACTTATAGCTTAATATTATTTTTTAAAAATTTTGAATATGCATCTATTTCTTTTACTTTATTATTAATTTTAGTTTCTATTTTATTATTAATCAAATACTTAGAATATGGATCTATTTCTTTTTTAATTATTGTAGATTCATTAAGTTTAATTTTATTTTTAATCAAATATTTAGAATATGGATCATTTTCAATTTTAGGCTTATTATATTGTTGCTTAATTACTATTCTTGGATCTATAACTTGTTGTATTATAATAAATTCATCTCCCCCGATTACATTAATGATTTTATTTATAGATTCTACTGTTTTTGATTTTTTACAATTATATAATTCATCATTACATTTAGATAATTCATTATTACATTTAGATAATAATTCATTCAATTCATTTATTTCAATAATTTTATTATTACCATGTTTAATTCTTCTATCAATCAATGCTTTTTTAATATTTTGATATTTTTCTTTTAAAAATTTAATATGATCTTCATTGAGTTCATTTAAATTTTTATATTTTTCTAATTCAGATCTTAATGTATTATTTTCAAATTGAAGTTTTATTAATTCTTCGTCCATTTTTTGAATTGTTTTATCATAATCATTAATAACTACTGCATATTCACTTTTATTATCAATACCTATTTTATCTAATAATTCTATTTTATTTAATAATTCTTTTTTATCTAATTTTAATTGATTTATTTCTACTTTTAATCCATATTCTAAACTATCTTTTTCTTCCTTTGACATTGCTTCAGTATTTTTAATTGTATTTTTAATATTTTCAATTTCAATTCTAAATTCTTTTTTATCTTTTTCTAATTGAATTATTTCTTCTGATAATTTCTTATTTAATTCAGATGATAATTTATTATTTTCTACTTCTTTAGATAATTTATCTTGTACATTACGTATTTCTTTTTTAATTCTATCTAATATTAGTTTATTATGATTATATTTTATTTTTACTATATTTAATTCATTTAAATTACTATTATTGTCTGATATTAATTTATTATATTGTTCTAGTAAAATATCATTCTCTTTTTTAAGATAAACAATATCATCTTTTAATTTATTATTTGTTATAGATAACTGAATATTAAGTTTTACATAATGTTTTAACCGTTCTTTAATTTTATTTATATTTTCTTCATTTATAATATTTCCGCTTATGGTAGATTTTTCAATTAATTCTATATTAGTTTTTAATTCATTTTCCAATGTTTCAGCATTCTTTTTTTCTTCATTTTTTAATCTTTCTAATTCTTGAATTTGCTTATTTAATTTATTAATTTCTTCATCATGTTTGGTTTTATCTAATATTATTTTATCATTTATAGATTTTAATTCAATTTCATGATGTTTAGTCATTGATATTATCGTATTTTTTAATTCTTCTTTTAAATCAGATATTTGAGTAAAACTATTATCTAATTCCAAATTTAATTTATTTATTTTATCATTATATGTTTTATTATTATATTCAACTTTTTTATTGTATTCTTTTTCTAATTCTATTTTTTTATTTTGATTAGCTATTTCAATTTCTTGAATTTTATTTTTTAATTTTTTAATTTCATTATTAAATGAATCTATTTGACTATTATTTTCAACTTGTTTAGTAGTTAATTCTAAAGTTAATTTAATAATTTCATCATCTTTAGAATTAATTAATAATTTTAATTTATTATAATCTTCTATTAATTTATTTATATTATTTAAATCTCCTTCTTCGTATTTAATCTGTTTATTTAAATCAAAATCATTTTCTTTATTAAATGTAAATATACTATTTGGTTGATTTAATTGTTGTAATTGTAATTTAATCTTATTTAACTGTTCTTGATATTGATTTTTTTCATTATTTATACTATCTATTTCAACTTGCTTAGTTGTATTTAATAATAATAATTTAGTAATTTCTTCATCTTTAGAATTAATAGTTAATTTTAATTTATTATAATCTTCTATTAATTTTTCTATATTATTTAAATTGTTATTATTTTCTTTATTAAATGTGAATATACTATTTGGTTGATTTAATTGTTGTAATTGTAATTTAATCTTATTTAACTGTTTTTGATATTGGTTTTTTTCGTCATTTAATTGATTTAATTCTATCTGTTTCGTTGTATTCAATAGTGATAATTCAGATGATAAATTAGTAATTTCATCTATATTTTTATCACTATCATTTTTTAATTTATTAATTTCGATATTTAAATTATCTATTATTTTTAATAGTTCATCATTTTTATTTTTTAAACTAGATAAATCTTTTTCTAATTTTGTAATTATTTCTGCTAGTTTTTTTAATCTATTTAATTTTATAGTATTTTTTAAAGCTAATTTATTTTTTAATCTTATAATTTCTGATGATTTAAATTTAGATAAATCATTGATTTGTTTAATATTATAATTTAATTGTTCAACTACTGTTTTATTACTTTCATTTAATTTTGTTTGTTCATCTTTTAATGATTGTATTTCATCAGATAGACTATTAATTTTTTCTTGTTTAGTTGTATCATTAATTAATTGATTTTTCTCTTCAGTTAGTTTTTTAATTTGATCATCTAGTTGAATATTAGTTGTTTCGTTTTTTTGTTTAACTTGTTCTAATTCTTTCTTTAATTCATTAAGTTTTGTTATATTACCTAAATTTTCTTGTTCTATAGTACTTAATATTTGTTTTGTTTCATTAATTTCATATTGAGTTTGTTCAATTTTTTCTTTATTTTTATTAATTATTTTATTAAAATAATCTTTTAATTTAGAATTATTATCTTGTATTTTTTTATTTAAAATATCTATTTCTTCTGCCATTAATTTATTATCACGTAAATAATTTGTTTTCTCATCATTTAATACTTTAATTTCATTATTTTTTACTGATCTAAATTCTTCAAGTTCTTTATGTAATTGTTCTATTTCTGCTGCAATTTGTTTTTTTATTATATCTTCTTTTTCATAATCTACAATTCTTTTATTTAATATTATATTTTGATTTTGTAATACATCGTATTCAAAAGCAATTTCTCTTATATTATCTTCATATTCTTTATTTTGTTTATTTAATGCATCAAATTTACTCTTTTCAATATCTTTATTATTTATTAAATCTAATATTTGTTTATTTAAAGATTCTTGTTTAATAATATTATTTTGTTTTAAAGTATTAATTTTTTTATGTATTTCTTGAATTTTATTATTATTAGTTTTTATTTTTTCATTAAAATTTATAATAGTATTATTTTGATCATTTAAACTAGTATATAAATATTCTATTTTTGTAAAAACTTTAGATTTAATAACAATTAAATTTTGATTTAATTGATTTATTTTTTTATTTAAAATATCAATTTGATCATTATATATTTTAGTATTAGATTTAATAAATAATTCTTTTTCATCATTAATATTTTTTAAATTACTATCTCTTTCTAATATTAATTTATCTATTTCAGATTTATTTTGTTTTGTTAATTTTTTAATTTCATTTTCATATTTTAATTTAATTTCTTTTATTTCTGTTTCTTGTAATGCTATTAATTTTTTAGAATCATCTTCATGTTCTTGAATTTTCTTATTATATTGTTCAGTTAATTCATTATATCTTTTACTAATTTCATCTATATGCTCTTTATTATTAGAATCTATATTAGTAATATCCTTTTGTAATTTATCTAAATTTGAAATATATTCATCATTTAATTGTTTTAATGATGAATATTTATTAAAATTAAACGAATTTTTATTATGTAATGTAATTATCAATCCATTAAGTTTACTATTAAATTCATTTAATTTAATTATCTTTTCGTCTATAAATTTAAACATAAATTGTATTATACTACCCTTAGTATTTATATGCTCGCGCAAAAAATTTATTGTTGAATTTAATTTAGTTATTTTAGAAATCATACTAGAAATTCCATCATCATATATTTTTATTTTTTCTTTTAAATGTATAATTTCATTATTTTTTGATCTTATTTTATATATATATTCTTTAATTTTTTCATTTAAATTATTTACTTTAGATATTAATTCAATATTCTTTTTTTCTAAATTTTCTTCCATTGTTTTATATTGAGAAATTGTAATTTCATTCTTACTTAAATTTATTATTATTTCATTTCTAGCTTGAGTAATTTCTTCTATTATTTTATTTTTATTAAAAATATCCGTTTGGCATATTTCATTTGTTTTAATCATATCTTTAATTTTAGAATCATATGTTTCAGTTAATATTTTAATTATATTTTCATGTTCACTTTTACTAATAGTTTCATCCTTTAATTTTTTTAATTCATTTCTACATTCATCTAAATTTCTTAAATTATTTTCTATTAATTCTTTAGGTGTTTTAGTTATTTTTTCTGATAGTGAAGTTTCATCCCCAGGAGGTAAAGTTTCATCCCCAGGAGGTAAAGTTTCATCCCCAGGAGGTAAAGTTTCATCTCCAGAAGGTAGAGTTTCATCTATATTAGATTGAACATTAGATAATGCTAATATAATCTCAGAATTAGATTTTTCTAGTGTTTGAATTTTTAATTCTAATTTTTTAATTGTAGTTTCATACAATCCTATTTTTTCTTTTAATTGTTTATTTTCTAAACTATATTTTTTAATTTGTCTACTAAATTCACTATCTGATGATTGTTTGCTTATTTGTAATTTTGATAAATCATCTTCTAATTTTTTATTTTTATCTTTTAGTTCATTTAGATAATTACTATGTATTTCAAATATAGTATTAAATTTTTCTCCTACTGTTCCATTTATATCTTTATCTTTACTAAATAAACTAGTAATCATTTTATTTATAAAATTACCAAATTCAGTCATAAAGCCATCTTTATTAATTCTATATTGCTCATTTTCAGAAATATATAAATTTAATTTATTATTTTTTTCTTTAATATCTTCTTCTAATTGATTAATTTTTTGCATATTAGATTGTTTCAATTGTTTTAATTCTTTAATTTGGTTAGGTAAATCTTTAGTATCTTTTATTAACTTTTCAAAATTTTGTTGAGTTTTTTCTAAAACTAATTTATTCTTTTCTAAATTAGTTTTAATTTCAATAATTAAATCATTTTTGGTTTTATTATTTTTTATTAAAATTTTAGTTAAATCTTTTAATTTTGTATTATATCCATCTATTTTAGGTTTCCATTCTGTTAAATTATTAATAATATTTTCTATATTAACTATTAAAAAATCAAATTTAATACCATATAACTTTGATTTATTTTTAATATCTGATTTTAAATGAGAACTATCTATTTTAATTTTTTGAAATGCAATTTCTAGTTTTTTATCATATTCATTTAATATTTGATTTCGTTCATCTTCAAAAGTTTTATTTTTTAATGTTAATGTTTTTTGTTCTTCAGTTAAAAGTCTTATTGTTTCATTCAATTCATCTATTTTTAATTTAAGATTACTTTCTATTTGTTCTTTACTATCTAATAATGTTTTAATTTGACCTTCTAATGATTTAATTAATGTATTACATTCATCTAGTTTTAATTTATTAGCTTCATTTTCAGAAGTAATATCTTTTAAATCTTTTTTTAATTTATCAATTTCTGAAACTTTTAATTTTATATTGTAATTTATATTTCTATTTTCAATTGAATCATTATACAATCTTTCATTTTCATTAATTAAATTAGATATTGTATATGTATTAAGAATATCATAATTATTATCATTATCATATTTATCATAATTTGGTAATATGCTTTTATCAGAAATTAAGTTAATACATGTATTAATTAAACTAGTATTGATTTGTTTATTATTAACATTTAAGTACATTTCATTTTTAAGTTTATTTATTTTTATTAATGAATCATTATCAGTTTTTGTATTATTTTTAATTTTTATTTCAGTTTCATTAATTTTTTTATTTAACAAATCTTGGTTGTTATATAATTCACTTATATAGTCAATTAATTTCTTATCTATAATTTTTAATAATTTTTTAGATTTATCAATATCACTCTTAAGTTTTTTTTGACTTTCAATATCAGTATTATATTTATTATTTAATTCAACAATTTGTCTATCTAATTCATTAAGTTGAAATTTATATGAATCAATAGATCTTTGACTTTCTATATTATTTAACTGTTCTTTTGATTCTAATGATTTAATTCGTGTTTTATATGTTTCAATTTCATTTGATAAATTCTTTTGAATTTCATTCTTTTCTTTTATTAAAGTTTCCATTTTTTCATTATTTACAGATAATTGACTATCATTTAATCTTAATTTTTCTAATATATTATTATATTGGGTATTTAATTTGTCATAATTATCTCTTAATGTTGATGTAACAGTTACACCATCGTTTATTATTTTTTTTAAATCACTATTATTCATTTTTAATGTATTAATATTAGTACCTAATTCTATTATTTGAGCATTTAGATCTATTATTATTTTATCCTTTTCTTTTTTTTCAGCTTCAATTAAAGTTATTTTTTCATTTTTAGTATTTGTAACTCTTTCTAATTCTTTAGTTAAATCATCTATTTTTTTCTCTAAATCTTCTATTTTTTTCTCTAGGTCATATTTTTCATCTTCTATTTTACTAATATGACTTATTTGTTCATCTAAATTAGATAGATTTAAATTTAATTTATTGTTTTGTTGTTCTAGTTCATAACTTTTTGCTTCAAATTTAGTTTTCTCACCTTTAATTTTCTTAATTTCACTTTCTAAAGATTTTATTTCTTCTGTATAACCAGTCATTACACTAATTTTACTTGCAGTTAATGTTTCATTTTCTTTATTTAAATTATCTATTTTATCTTCTAAATCATCTATTAATCTGTTTTTATCCTGAATTTCAAATTTAATTCTATCTAATTCACTTTTATATTTTTTATAAATTTCTATATCATTCTTTAAAGAATTTATATATTCTTTAAAATATTCAATGGTTTTAGAACAATTTTTAAAATTTTTCATTGTTTCAATTAACTTTTCATTATTATGATATAGTCTTAAAAATTTATAATTATTATTATTATTTGTTTTTACTATAGAATCTAGTCCTAATTCTATATCAAATGCCGAAACTAATAATGAATTAACTAATTGTAATTCATTTTCATTAAAACTTTTTTGTAATTCATTAAAAATATTATTACTCATTTCATATGAAAAAATTTCTCCTCTTGCTCGTTTAACTGGTTGTTGCCCAGTTGTTTTAACTTGAGATTTAGCCTGAGGTTGGCTAGTTGTTTTAGCCTGAGGTTGGCTAGTTGTTTTAGCCTGAGGTTGGCTAGTTGTTTTAGCCTGAGGTTGACTAGTTGTTTTAGCCTGAGGTTGACTAGTTGTTTTAGCCTGAGGTTGACTAGATTGACTAGTTGTTTTAGCTTGAGCTTGAGTAGGTTGGCTAGTTGTTTTAGCTTGAGCTTGAGTAGGTTGGCTAGTTGTTTTAGCTTGAGCTTGAGTAGGTTGGCTAGTTGTTTTAGCTTGAGCTTGTGTAGGTTGGCTAGTTGTTTTAGCTTGAGCTTGTGTAGGTTGGCTAGTTGTTTTAGCTTGAGCTTGTGTAGGTTGGCTAGTTGTTTTAGCTTGAGGTTGACTAGATTGACTAGTTGTTTTAGCCTGTGCTTGACTAGGTTGAGATTCACGAGGAGATATTTTAGCTTGGGCTTGAGTAGGTTGACTAGTTGTTTTAATCTGAGCTTGATTAACTGGGCTAATTTGAGCTTGAGGTTCGCGAGGAGATATTTTAGGAGAATCAAAATTAGTAGATATTTTTGGTATAATTTCTATAGGTTTATAAGAAGTTTCCATACGAGATGAATTAAATGATTTATCTCTAATTCTTTGGTTTTTTTTAATTTTTTCATTTAGATCGTTTATAAGAGTTTCTTTTGAAAATCCAATTGTAGGTGGATTACCATCTTTATCTTTAATTTGAGATTTATGAAAATCATATATATTTTTGATATAATTTTGAATTTGTTTTAATGATACTTTTTTACTAATAATATTTCTTTCATATAATTTTTGTTTAATATCTTTAGGACCTAATTTAGCTTCTATTAAAGATTTATATAATTCATTCTCATTATATTTTGTTTTATTTAGAAATGCTAGTATATTATCTATAAATGAAGATTCATTTAATTTAAGATCTCTAAAATCATTTTCAAAATATTTTTTAAGATCTTCTCTGTTTTTAAATAATGATTCATTTAAAAATAGATAATTTCCCACATATTTATTTTCTTTAAATTTTTCAATATTATCTATATTATAAAATTTGCTATTCCATGCCATTTTAGGATTTCTTTTAATTGCATTTTTTACATTTGGATCTTTTGAGAAATTATTATTAATATTATAACTTAGATAATTTATATATTTATTGTTATATATAGGATTTTTAGATTCGAATTTATATTTTATATATTCTTCTATTTTACTACTTTCTGGCAAAATATAATCATATGCATTCATATATTCTAAAATTTTAATATTCATATTAGTTAGCTCTTTGATTCTATTGTCAAATTCATCTTTACTTAAATTAAGTAATTTCTCATCAAATCCACCAATTTTAGCACCACTTTTATTATTATTACATTGCCAACATGTTAAGACTAAAGATATAATAAATATAAATATAATTGCAGGAATTTTTATATAATTATTATGTACTAATAGTATTAAAAGTACTGTTAAAATAACTAATAATAAAATGATTGAGCCATAAATATGTTTATCCATGATGATTATGTTTATATTAATAATAATATAAATTCTTGAATTAAAAAAAAATATACAATGATTACTCTGATTTTATTATATTATTATTTAATATTTGTTTTATTTCTTTTTGATATTCTTTAATTTCACTTATAATTAAATCAGTTTGAGATAATTTAGTTTGAATGGAATTTATATTATGTAGTAATCCTATATCGTCATTATATATTCCAGTTTTAATAGATTCTATTATTGCTATTAAACCTTCATTTTCATCAAATAAAGTATTAACTAATGTTTCATTAGAATTATTAATATGTTCAAGTGCATAACTAATATTAGATTCATTTTTATTTAAAACTTCAAAAATATTAGTTAATATTTTTGAATTGGCATTAATACCACCAATAATTGTATTTAATCTAAAATCAATATCATTTAATTTTTTATTATTACTTATACATTTAAAATATAACATACTATAAAAAATTATTCCAAAAGTTATATAAATATAATTATCATCAATATAAGTAATCATTTTTATACTATACTACTATAATAAAAAAATTATAAATTATATAAAATATATAATTACTTATTTATATATATTTCTATTTATTTAAATGATGCTTTCTTTTTCTTACAGAATCCATTTTTAAATCCATCTTTTAATACTATATATAATTCATCAATTTCTTTCATCCAAATTTCTTTATATATATTTTCTTTAGAATAATATTCTAACTGTTTTTTATATTTTTCAATCTTTTCAAGACATTTAGCATATCCTTCATCATTCATTTTTAAATATGATAAATTCATTAAATATGAATATGAAGCATTATTATTCATAATATTATATTCTAAATCTTCATTTTTAATTAATCCAGGAGTTTCAATTAATGTTTTATTAATTTTGTCATATTTTTCATCATTTAATATATTATCCATAAATGATTTTGATTTTTTAGATAAATTATATTTTGTATGATTTTCAATAAATTTAATAATATTTTGTGTCATTAATATTTTACATCTTAGAATAATAGATTCTCTATCAATTCTTTTTAAATAGCATTCTTTACGAACATTATACCAAATTTTAATAATATCAGTATAATTATTAAATTCTTGTACTGTATTTTTTTGTGTATATAAATTAATATGATGTGAAATCTTTGTATAAAGATTCAAATTATATTGAATATAATCTAAGTATTCATTAACTGGTTTGTATGAATCTCTTAATTTCTTTAATTCACCTGTTTTAAATATAATTTTAATATTTATATCTTTAATTGATGATTTATCAATAATATTTTTAATCCATGATTTATTTTCTAATGATTCTTTATATGGATCAACCCAAGTTCTTGGCGGAAGTTCAGTAATTAAAACTTCATTTTCATTTAATATTTGATAACAACCTATTAACATATTAAAATCTTTAGTTAATACTTCAGTACCTTTAAAAGTATTCTTAAAATACTTCATATTTGATAATTTTGCATTTTCATTATTAATTATTTTTTTTACATTATTAATAACTTGATCAAAATCACGTGCAAATATATTTATACTCCAACCTGTTGCCGGTAATGAAATTGATTCCAATAAAACTAATGGCAATACAGGAATAAAATATTTAGGTTCAGCTAAAATACCATCAATATAATTATATTCTAATAAATTCATATCAGCATTTGGAAATAATAAATCAGTAACTTTTTTATTTAAATGCGTACTAATGTATCGAGGCGATCCAAAAATTGAAGGGCCTTGATATATTGAACCAAATTGCCCAACTGGGAGTAATAATGGAATATTTCTACTTCCTGGAAAATTTTGTGCAATATTAATAATTGTTTTATTAAGAGAATCACTTCCATGATGATATAGCATCTTTTCTGCTACGTAGCCTCCCAATTGAAAAACTTTAATAGGATCATTCTTATTTTTAAATCTATTAATAGAACCCATAATTACTTTTCTACGAGCAGGATTAAGAGAATCTATAATATGCGGCATTTTTCTTTGGATATTATCTAATTGAAATTCTCTTGTACTATCATTTAATTGGTATGAACAAGATATGGTACGATTATTATATTTTTCTTCATAATTATCTTCTTTATATTCATTTTCAATTGATAGTATTTTTTTTCTTTTATCTGGCTCATTGCCAAAATATATATCAAAATATTTATTACATTCATTGTCAAATTCATAAGTATAAATACTTTGTTTAATATTTTTAAACATATTTTGAATTTCTTGATCTTCATGCCCAGCCAACCCCTTAATATAAATCACATTATATAATGCAATATTTACTTGTTTTTCCCATTCATTATATTTATCTATATTATAGAATTCTTCTACAATACCAATATCATTTTTAGGATAGCATCTAACTAACGGAGTTGCAAATATACTAATCATATTTCTTTTAAATAAAGCAGGAAAGAATACATTGAAAAAGTTAAGAACTAAAGCATTAATCTGCCCCAATCCATCTACATCAGCATCTACAGCAATAATAACTTTTCCATAGTTTAATTCTTTAAATTGTTTATCTCCTTCTGGAGTTAGATCATATGAATATGACCAATTTAAGTTTAAAACTTTTACTAATGACATAATACGTTCATTTTCTAAAAGTTTTTTCTTTTTATCAATAATATATTCAATATTACCATTTTTTTTAATTTCTTTAATTTCTATTTCTTTTCTTACATTAAGAATTACACCAGTGAGATTAAAAATTCCATAATAATCATAACCTAAATCCTTATTAGATGTTAAACCAACTTTAATGCACTGCATAGCTGAATCTCCTTCAGGAAGAAATAGTGAACATCGTTCAGGGTATTTAGTTTGCATAATAGCAGGTATAAATTTTTTAATTCCATTTAAATTTGATTTTTTAGTTTTATCTTCTTTAGTAATTTTTCCTAAATACATTTCATTTATTTTTTCTTCTAATAAAATCCATATTTTCTTATAAATTTTATCATCTAATTGATATTCTTTAAATCTAGTTTCTGATACTTTCAATTTAGATTTATATTGATTTGTATATTCAGGATTTAAAATAGTTAATGAGCAAAATATAAATAAATAATTAGATATAATCTTATTAGTTACTTTAATTTTACCTTTTAATTTCTTTTCTAATTTGGGTTTTAAATTTTCTAAAATAAGTTTATTTATATATTGAATATGTGTTCCACCTTCAACTGTATAAATACCATTAACAAAACTAATTTGTTCTTGATTATTTTGACAATCATATAATCCAATTACTACATCAATAGGATTATCTAATTTATTTTCTTTTTTGTATAGTGTACATTTGATTAATTTTGATTCATCTTCAATTACATGTTTAGATAAATCATATAAAGATTCAATATTAATCAATTCATTGTTATAATAAATTTTATATTTAGATCCCATAAATGCTGAAATATATGATAATCTTGTATATATTAATTTCCTTAATAATAGATACATATGTTCATTAAATTCAACATTATTAAAATATTTATAATCTAATAAGAATGTAATTTTAGTATAGGGATCTTTACTAGTTATTTTTTTAATTATTGGTTTATTTTTAATCATATTACCATTTTCAAAAACTTGAATATAGTTTAATTTATTTTTTAAATCATTTGTTTCAATTTCAAATCTATGTGATAATATATTGGTTAATTTTGCTCCAGTTCCATTAAGACCTGCAGATATTTTACCATCATCATCATTAAAATTTGAGCCACTTAATTGTTTACTAAAAATCATTTCAGGAATATAATAATCTTCATTTTCAACTTTTTTAACTTCAATACCTTCACCATCATTATAGCAAATAATTTCACCATTTTCTTTTAATTCTAATTTTAAAGTAGTACATTTACCTTTACCTCTAATTAACTTAGTCCTAAGGAAATGATCTACAACATTAAGAAAAATCTCATCGATTGATCCAAAAAGTCCAATTGAATAGTTAATTGATTCTTTTACTAATTGTTTAGTATTAGGATCAATAACCCATATATCATTTAATGTAGATTGTCTAGGACCTAAATATGAATTAAGTCTTTTTCTAACATGTTCTTCAAATGATAAATTTTGATATTGGGTATTAGTGAAATCAGTCATATTGATTATATGCATATATATCTATTATATATTCAATTTTAAAATTGAATATAAATATATTATATGATAAAGCTTAAATACATGGAGAATTTAAAAAAACACCTAATTTACATATTAATAAAAAATCAGGATGTATTAAATGTTCAAATAGAGTAGTAGATTACTATACATTTATTAAAAAAGCAAATGAAATTTATAATTACAAATATGATTATTCTAAAGTAAATTATACAATTTCAACTAATAAAGTTATTATAATATGTAAAATACATAGTAAATTTAAACAAGAATAGTGTAAAAATATAAAAAAATTAAGATTTGACTTTTTATTAAAAGATTATAATATTCTTATTGAATTAGACAGAAAACAACATTTTGAAAATTTATGGCAAGACAAAGATATAACATTTAAAAATGATATGTATAAAATGGAACAAGCATTTAAAAATGGCTATTCAATGATTAGAATTAAACAAGAGGATGTATTTAAAGATAAATATAACTGGCAAGAAGAATTAGAAAAAAATATTAATTTAATTGTTAATTCTAACAAAGTTCAAAATATATTTATGGCAAAAGATGATACATATAGAAATCATAAAATGCATATGTTTTTATTTGAATTAAAACAATTAAGTATAACAAACTAAGAAGTTGATACTTCAATTTGTTTTGATTGCATTTTTTTAATTGTATTCGAATCTAAAATTATAAAAGTTAAACTAATACATAATAATACTATACATATTAATTGAATAAACAATATCCAATTTATTGATTTTCTTACTGTATTATGCATACTATACATAGAATTAGCTAATAAAGAACAATTACTTAATAAATTTTCTGGTTTTACTTCAGACATAGATGAATCTCTATTTAAATTTCCTACATTCATAAAATTAGTACCAGGGCCTAAATTTAACCATTCTCCTTCTGAATCTCTATTAGTAGATTGATTTGTAGCACTCATATTTTTATTTATTATATTAATAAATATATAAAAAAAATAAAATATATAATCATTTATTTTATTAATCCAATAATGTTAACTTAGCATCTTTATACCAAACATAATTTTTTGTTTTTTCTTTAATTTTATCAAACCATTCTTCTACTTTATCACCAACTGTATTAATTTCAATCATCATCCAATAACTATTAGGACAAGAATCTGTATCTAATTGAAACCATTCATATGTATATCCATAATTAAATGCTTCTAGTTTAAAAATATCTTCTACTATATTTGAATCTTTATATGAATCAGCTTTCATATACATTGTTCCACTAAGTCCATATCTTTTAATTCCCATTCCATTAAATGGATCATATGTATAATCAATATCAAACTCAACCTTATTTTTTAACTTTTTATTTGTATTATACCAACTAATTGCATCTGTCACAAATGGAGATCTATAATTCATATTATATTTATCTTTCATATATTTAATAAATTTATTAATTTTTGCTTGTTCACTTTTATAATTTTTATCAATAAATTGACTTAGATTAATAGGAATTCCATAAATAAAATGTACTTTATTAAAATCTTCTTCAATATAAGTATAATAAATATCAATCTCAAATTTATTTAAAAATTCTTTATTTAAATAAGCATTAAATTCACCATTATATTCATTATCTTCATGAAATCCCAATACAAGTGTTGATTTTAACGCCATCTTTATAATAATATAATTAATTTAAATCAATTTTTTTTAATTAATAATATAAAACAATAATATAATATAAAAATGAGTGATAATAATATTAAAGAAAATGAAGCTTGTATAGCAGAATCAATACAAGAAACAATGAAAAAAATAAAAAATAGAACTTCTATGAAAATTTTTAAAGCTATGCCTATAGTTTTAATAATTTTTATTATACTATTTAGTATACTTGCATATACTAAAATACATTACACAGAAGAAAGTCACCCTTCTATATTTTCTATGTGTGATAAAACAATGGATTTATGTATTGGTATAATTTCATCCATACTATTATTATGGATAGGATCGGCAAGAATTGAATATGTATCAAGAAAAATAGCATTCCCTAAATTTAAATGTACTAAAGTCATAAATCCATATTTAGTAAAAAATACTCAATCAAATAATCGACAAAATATTAGTAGAGTTGCAGTAGGAGAATTCAATAATTTTGGATAATGTAATAAATTATATATCTAAAGATAATATCTATTATAACATATAAAATGAATAAAGAAAATTGGAGTGAAAAAAATAGTATTACTTATGATGAAATAACTAAAATATATAATAAATTATATATATTTAAATGTACTAATTGTAATAACGAATCTAAAATGAAATTATCTACAATTCAAAATAAAAAACAATGGTGTAAATTTTGTCCTAAAGAAATTAAGGTATCAAAATGGAAAGGAGAAAATAAACTTTATAATTATCTTAGTTCTAATTATAATGTCACATTTCAATTTAATAAACCTTGGTGTAATAAAAAGAAATTTGACTATTGTTTAGAAGAATATAATATAATTTTGGAGCTTGACGGAGAGCAACACTTTCGAACAATTAAGAAAAAATGGGGAAGTTTTCAAAAACAATTAAATAATGATAGTTATAAAATGAAACTTGCTAATGAAAATAAATATAGTGTAATACGTATTTTACAAAATGATGTAATGTATGATAAATATAACTGGAAAGAAGAATTAGATAAAAATATTAATATTATAATTGATGAAAAAAAAATACAAAATATCTATATGGAAAAAGAAGATAAATACAATAAACTAAAAGAATTATTATCTATAAAATGATTTATTAAAATTATCTTTATATTCTTCTGTTTTCATATTTTTAGCATGTAATCTACTGCAATATGGATATTTACAATTTTCATTTGACCAACATCTATCTATATGAATATAATTACATTGTTTATGTTTTTCACCTAAACATATAAATCCTTGCATGATATTTGGACATACTGCATCAAATTTAATATGAATTTTATTACAATTATTAAAATCACAACTTTCCCAACTAGAACATATCTTTTCACCATTTAATAATGCAATTGCAAATTCCTTTCTATTATCAACATATTTTTTATATCTTGGTTCATAAGTTAAATATCTAGATTTCTCATCTATTTTCTGATATTTAGTATATCCTCTTTCTTCATATCTTCTATCTTCATATTCTCTTTGACGTTTTTTATGTATTTTTTCATCATTTTCAATAGTTTTAGATAATTGAATAAAATATTCATCTTTTTTATCAATTTTATTATTTAAATTATCCAATTCTTTATATTTACGCTTTAGTTTATCATTTAAATCACTTAATTCTTTTTTTTTATCATTAGCATGACCTTCATTGTTTAAAATATAAAGTTTTATATTTAAATAACGCATATTAGCAATATATGATCTATACATATTATATTTATAATAATAATCAATTATAAGTTTCTTAACATCAAAATTACTATAAATAACATCTCTATTAAATAAATTCATAAATGATTCTATATTAAATAAATAGATAGTATCTTTAATAATATAATTAATATTTATAATAAATGATTTTGATAAAAGCATATAATTAATATCATCATCTATAGTATATGATTCAATATCATAATCTTTATCAGTAATAAATCTTTTTGATGAATGTTTATTAATAATATTGTTTAATAAATACATATATCTAATATCTACATCATAGTTATCAATTGATTTATTAATAAAGAAGTTAACTAAATAATCAAAAGTATTTTTTTCACATTTAATCATACATAATTTAATAAAATCATTATGATTAATAGTTATATTATTGTTTATCATATAATTATAAATTTCTGAACATGTATTGAACTTTAGAGTAAGCATATGCTTAATATCATCAGATAAAACCATATTAGGAGATATCATTCTTATTTGTATATAAGATATATATATATAAAATCAATTATTTTTTTATAATAAGAATGATTAAAATATTAGTTTTTCAAAAAAAAAACTTATATATAGTATATTAATTATAACAAAAAAAATATCAAAATGACCAAATCAAAACAAAACATTGATTATTCTACTATCACTTATGCACGAGTACCATCTAGAAGAAATAAATCTGAATTAGAAAAACAAGTTAATTTTCTTAATAAATTATATCCTAATGCCGAACATATACAAGAATATGCATCGGGATTAAATTATAATAGATTAGGATTTTTATATATTATTCAAAAAATTGAACAAAATAAAATTAAACAAATTATAGCATTATCAGATGATATATTTTTACAAATAAATTTTAACCAATTTGAAAAACTATGTAAAAGACATAATTGTAAAATTATAGTATATAATAAAAATAAATCATTAATTAATATTATAAAACCATTATCACTATTTTTTAATAAAATACTTTAATCAATAATAATATTTTTTTGTAAATCAGTTATAGTATGTAATTTTACTAAGGAGTCAATAGAATCTGACTCGGTAGAATAAATATTAGAAATTAAAAGTAAATTTTCATTACAATAATTAACTAAATCTATTATTTCACTATAAATGTTATTTACTATATTATTATTAATATCTACATTATATATATTAATATAATTAGAATCTAAATTTCTATATATAATGTCGCATATATAACTAACATACATTATAACTATATTTAATATATTTTCCTTTTTTGATATTTTTTTATAATTTTCATATATTAATGATTTAAACTCTTTAATATCAATTTCAGAATTTAATAATGAGATTCTATGTATCTTATTATAATCCTCATAAATATAATTTATTCTAAATTTATTTATTGATTTTTTTAAATATAAATATAAATTTAAAAATTTAATTATTTCATTAATTTTAATTTTATCAGTTAAATTCTGATTCGTATTTAACTGGTATTCTAAATTTTTAATAAATACATGATCAATAGTAAATTTTAATTTATAAACCGGACTATAAAATTTATATTTAAGCCATTTTATATATTGTTCATTAGATGTATATTTATATGGTTTTAATATATTCCACCCATATGTAATATTACATTTTAAACATTTGTTATGATAACCTTGTAAATTTATATTTTTACATAAAGGACATGTATTTATATTCTTTTTTATAATATTAAATGAATTAAGAATACATGGATTACACATATGTTCTTCTTTATCATTAATAATTTGTTTGCAAGATTTACATGATATATTATTACATTTATCACATATTAAATTATTATTTTCATCAACTTTATTTAACATCATATTACAATTATCATATGGACAATGTTTTAAATAATTATCATTATTATCATATAATAAACTATTGATTTTAATATCAATTTCTTTATTTTTAATTAATAAAATTTCTTTTAATTCTTTAATTTCTTTACTACTATATTTAATAATTTCAAATACTTTTGAAACTTTCATAATTTGAATAGATTTTTTAAATGTATCAATATTATTCATTATTTTATTTATTTTAGTATCTGTATCAAATTTATTTTTATTTTTTTCTTTAATTAAACTATTAATTGTATTTTGATTTAATATTATTTTTTTTGTATCAGAAAAATAACTTTCTTCTGTTTTATATAATATTTCACTTTTAATTATTTTATATGATTCATTAATAAAAATTTCACCTAGATTTGTATATAATTCTATTAATGAATATTCAAATTTACATTTCTCACATTTTAGATTATTACTAATTATATCTTTCATAAAACATTGTTTACAACACTTATAATTACATTTTAAACATATAATTTCTTTTCTTTTTTTTATTGTATAAGTATATTTGCATTTAATACATTTAACCATTATTAACTATTATTATAAACAGAACAATATTCAATATAAAAAAATAATTTACAAAATATATATTATTTAATATTAAAAACTGCATTACCATCTATATAATATTTTAAAATTTTTTTATTTTTAAATATTTTTTGTAAATTACTTTTATTTATTGAATGATCATAACGTGTTTCTGCATTTTGATTTATTACTATTTTTTTTAAATTAGTTAAATCTTTAATTGCATCTATAGTAATTCTATTATTGTTATTTAAAATTAATGTATAAATATTACTTAATTTTTTAACTTCTTCATCAGAAACTATACTATTTTTTTGTAAAATTAATACTCTTAAATTAATTAATTTATTAAAATCTTTATTAAAATAAAACATTCTACAATCTTTAAATTTTTTTGTACTTAAATCTAATATAGTTAATTTATGTAATGGTAATTTAGATAAAATATTATAATCTATTTTTTCTATAAATTCATCTCTGATTTTAATATTTTTACTAAATGAATAAAATTCTTTATTTAAAATTTTACACTCGTTAGGCACATAATTAAATATAATTTTATTAGTATCGGTATCCATTATTATATATTCTTATACTAAAATTATCAATTTTTTTATTTATGTTTCTCTCTAATATGTCTCATTGCTCCTTGTGAATTTTTATAAATTTTATCACATTGATTACATTTAAACGTATTATCTTCAATTTTAGTATATAAATTATGTTGTTCTTTTTCTTTATAACATTTTTTTTTATTATTAAAATGTCTATGTAAATCTCCTTTTTTCTTATAGAAGAATACTAAATTGCAATATTTACATATATAATATACATCATTATTTTTTAAACATTTATAATATTCACAATCACGTTCACCATTATTATATAATAATATCTCATTTTCATTAATATTATCAAATTGATTTTGATCATAACATTTATTTTTTCTTAATATAAAATGTTCTTTTAAACGATTAGGATTTGCGTACGATACTTTACAATGATAACATTCATATTTAATAAAATTATCAATTTCATCATAAGTTTGAATATATTGGTATTTTTCATTTTCATTAAAATTTTTAATTTCTGGATTATCTTTATTATTAATAATAGATTGAATTAAATCTTGTAATTTTGTATCATTACATTTAACTGTTCTATTTAAATGGCAAATAATATTATCTTTTCGGCCAAATAATTTATTACATTGTAAACATTTAAATTTTTTAATATTATCTTCAGTATAGAATGTACTATATTTAAGTCCATTACTATGTATAAAGCTATTTTCATTTTCATATTCTTCAACTTCTTTATCAACTTCGGTTTTATCTTTAGTTAATTCTATTTTAATTTCATTTTCAACTTTATATTTAATTTTATTTTCATCTCTATCTTTATCAACTTTATTTTCATTTTTAAATGAATATTCTTGAATAGAATCAACTAAAGAATTATAATTTTCAACTTCTAATTTATAAAGTTCAATTGATTTATCTAAATATGGTTTTAACAAATCAAAAGGAATTGAATAAAATTCTCTATTTGGATCAACTTTTAATTTAGCAATATAATATGATATTCTTTCTTCAAAATATTTAGCATTATGAATATAAGCACTATAACAAAATTTTAATGGATCTTTAGGATTAATAGATGTATTGAGAGTTGCTTTTCGCGAATCTAATGAATTTGCAATTCCAAGTTTAATATTATTATAAATAGCATTTTGTTTATTTTGAGCTCCGTAAAAATATGAATTATTTTCTTTCTTTTTTAATTTATTATAAATATTACTAGACATATCTACTACTTGACGTTTAGTTTCTTCTAATTCTTTATCTTTTTGTTCTAATTGTTTTTTAGCTTCTTCTAATTGTAATTTACAAAATTCTTTACAAGCATCTTCAAGAATTAAATAATATTCAATAACTTCTCGTGCTTTATCAGTTCTCATTTTTAATAAACTTGCTTTAAAACATTTAGGTTTTACAATTAAATGTTTTACACTATTCCCTGAATTTATATTTGATTCTTCAAAAATACGTAAATTAACTTTAGTGTCAGGATATGTTTCTTTAAATGTTGAAGTTTTCAATAATTTATAATCAATATCTTCTTTAAAATTATGTTTTAATAAATCTAAATATTGTTTTTTATTATCACGATCTCTTTCATTTTCATAACCTATATAATTTAATAACCATTCATCAATATAAACATCTGTATTATTACTAATAGATATAAATATTTTGTCTACAAATTTTTGTTCAATTCCATAAGTATTAATAAAATCTTGAATATTATTCATTTTTAATAAAAATGAATTTTTAATTTTTATATATTATTATAAATGACTTATGTTTAAATACTAATTAAATCCCGTTGTCGGGGTTAACCCCGACAATGAACTATTTAAAAAATAAGGTAAATAGGTTATTCAAATTAAAATGGTATTCCCAAGTGGGGTTTAAACCCACTTGGAAATACCATTTATCTATATAAATTATTTAATATAGATCTATTTTATTAGTCGGTATAAATTCAAAGCAAGCATTATTATCACAGATAGATTTCCATATTTTATCATTATCTATAAGAGTTTTATAACTTTGTAAATGTATACAAGATAATAAACCATTCTTACGGCCTTCATCGTCTATAATAAGCTCCAATATCTTATATATAAGAAATGGATAATATAAACTATTCTTCTTAGAATTGGGTTTAATCGTCTCATATGTTTTAGTAGCTTTATCAAAATAATTAAATAATAAATGCAATTCATTATGAGTTAGTTGCGGCGGTATATAACCAGTTATCATCTTTTTGATTAGTGGTATATGATCATTTAATTTAGTTAAATCTGTTTGTTTGAGATACATTCTAAATTGTTTTACTGATATATTTTTTAAATTTTCAATTCTATCTTTTTTTATACATTTCTCAATTTTATCAATAAATACTTGTTCTATGATTGTATTTTCTTTAGCTTGAATTCGTTCGATCCAAAACTTACAATGGCGATTGGGATCGTAGCTCCCATGTTTGTAACGGTTACCCTCTTGATTAAAGAATTGTGAATCTAAGAAGACAGTCCCAATGAGTGTTTTAATATATCCGCATCGGATACAAAGTAGTTCACTTGCATCTGCTTGTATAATCATTTTTTGTCCGCAAGAGCAAACATCATATTTGATTTCATCAATTGAATAAATTAATTTAGTTTTATTAAAATTTTCTATAAATATTGATATTTGTTTAAAGTATTTATCTGAATCTTTTAATACGATAGTATTTTTATAATATTGTAAATTTAGATCTATAATAGTATTTTTATATACATCAATAAAACAGTTAATATAATCAATATAATTATCGAATGTTCCATATATATCATTAGATGAAATAAATATATTAAATTTATTATAAATATTTTTTGATTGTTTTTTATTTAATAAATTATTTTTATTAGTCTTTTTAATAATATTATTAAATTTTTTATATTGATAATAATTTGAATAATATATTTGTTTTAACTCCATAATATCAGTTAAAGATAAAATTGATTCATTACCAGAATCTATTAAAAAAATTGAATCATTATATATATTTTTTTTATTATTATTACTATCTAATATTTGATTATTATTAATAATAAAGTAATATTCGGTAAGATAAATAATAGATTTAATTTCATATATATTTATCTTTTCAACCACATCCTCATATTTATTTTTTAACATTTGAATATTCTTATATAATAGATTATTCTTTGTTTTTTTTTGTATATCAAATAAATTAAACTTATCTATTAATATAGATGATAATTTTTCAATTACATCTATTTTTATTAAAATATTTTCATTTATATTATCTAACGTAGTCATTGGTAACTCTTGTAGTACTTTATATTTATTTTCAATTTAAATTTCAATTTAAATTTCAATTTAAATTAAACATAAATATTATTATATACAAAGTAAATAGATTTAGTGATTAAGAATGGAAAATATTAATGATGAATTAGAAGATTTTAAATCATCAATTGATGATATTATGAAAGAATTAGAAACAAATCCAGAAATGATTAATAATTTTTCTAATGAACAATTAGTTGAAATTGAAAAAAAGTTAAATCCATATGGTGCAACTATATATGGACCTGAAAAATATACTTGTATTTCATTTACTAATTTACGAGAAAAATATATGACTAAACTTTTAACTACTGCATTAATTGGGTTTACATATCAAATGAATAAAGAATATACTATCGAAGAAGAAGATTTAAAAACTAATATTGATAAAAAAGATTTTATTAAATATATTCAACATCCTGATGCTAATAATAAACAACTTTTAGATAATTTATATAATACTATTTATACAGATTTAAAAGATAAATTATTAAAATCACTAGAATTAAATCAAGGAATTGAAATTTTATTATCTGAAGAACAAGAAATGCAATTAGCTAAAGAAACTACAGAATTAGTTAATAAAGAAATCGAACCTAAAGAAGAATTAGATAATGATGCTTATATTAATAAAAAGGAAGAATTAATTAATAAACAATCTGAAGAAGAACAAGAAATTATCGAACGATTCCTAAATAAATTATTTAAATATGATCCCGAATTACATTCCAAACCATCAGTTAATTTAGATCATAATGATAGTGAAAGAACTGAAAAAAATGAGTTCACCGAAATCCAACCTCCTAATGATACATATGGGAGATTTCAATATTATTATGACGTTAATTATGAAAAATTAAGAAATGCAGTTATGTATTTATATGGGGATAAACCAGATCTTGAAGTTGCAATTAATGTTTTTGATACGTTTGATACAGTAGAAGAATGTAATACTTATATTGAAAAAAATAAAGAAAATGTAATTTGTAACTTATTAAATTTAACTAATTATAAATGGAATTTATTAGGTTCTTTTAGTAAAAACAGAGAAAGAGTTACATTCTATAATAAAAATACATCTATATTAGAAAATATTTTAAAACAGCAAGAAGATGATGCTAAAATGGGCAAGGCTTTATTAAATGATAGAGTTCGTAAACGTAAAACTAAAAATATTAAAGAATATGGTAAGGATCATCCAAATTTTTTACGTTATAAAAAAGAAAATCCAACTGGTATTCTTGAAAGTACTGATGAAAAAATAGTTGTTGAAGAAGAAATTGAAGTTTCAGAAACAGGATCTAAAATAGATGCAGATGGAACTCCTGAAGATTGTATTGAAATTGGTGTAACAAGTATTAATTTAAAAACTAATAAAATTAATACAGGTAAAATTTATACTAAGGCAAAATCTCCTGATACTATTGACCAATAGATTTAATTTTAGTATAGTATGATTTTTCAATCATTAATTCATCTATTTTTACTATACTTTTCTTTAAATTATTAATTAATTTATCTATATTTTCTATAATATTTTCATCATAATTATCAACTAATTCTTTTTTAAATTTAGATAATAATTTATTTATACTTGAATAACTTGTTATATATAACTCTGGAGTTAAATCTATTTTATTTTTTGTTTGAATATAATTTGTAATAGATTTAAGAATTATATTTAATATATTTTCTATAATATTTTGTTTATCATCTAAATTTGATGGTACAATTTTTATTTTTTTAATTTTATTTATTATTTCTTCTTTTAAATTTGTAATATCTACATCTTTATATACATTTATATCAAGACTAAAATTCTTTTTATAATTTTCTAAAATATTTATTTGTTCAATTTGATTTAAAATTTGATTTTGAATCAAATCATTATATATTTCTATATTATTATCGGGCTTATTTAAAATTATATTAATAACATCTTTTAACAATAATATTTTATTAAATTGATTATTATATAATTCAAATCTAGAATTAATTGAGTTAATTAATAATACTTCAGTATTATATTCCTCAATAGTAAAATTTAAAATTTTATTTGATGTAAATCCATTAATAATATGTATTTTATTAATATTCATTGCAGATATATAATAATCTGTAATTTCGTTTTCATTAGTTGTTAATGTATTTGATTTTTTAATATAATTATAATTTATACCATTAGTAGTAGTAATTTTAATATTTTTATCTAATAAATCTTTAATATTATAATTTATATTTTCTTTATTTGAATCTAGAATAATAATTATTATATTCTTTTTAAAAGTATTATTATATAAACTAACTAATTTATAAATATTATCAAAATTAGATTTTTTTAATAAATTTGTAATTTTAATATTTGATTTTAATGATAGGTTTTTATATAATAATTTGCTTAAATTATTATCATATTCTTTGTACTTAAATTTATTAAAATTATAAACAATATTAGTATATTTAAAACTAATATATGGTTTTCTTATTGATGGTATTTTACTTATAATAATATTACTATTATTTGAATTAAAAATAATATTTTTTATATTATTAAACATAGTATTTTTAATATCTTCATTATTATTTTCATGTTTTAAATAATATGAAAATATATCAATTGTATTTTTATTTTCAATTACGTATTTAAATATTTTATTTATATCTATTAAATTTTTATGATCAGATAAAAGTAGTTCTTTAGATGATTCTATAATAATATTATTTTTTATACTATTAATTTCATTAATTTGTTTATTATAAATATCTATTAAGTATATTTTTTTTTTATTAATATTATGTTTTAAAGTATCACTAATTAATAATTTTGTATTATATATGTCTAAAGAATCTATGTATTTAATATTTGAATTTATATTAATATTTATATCCATTAACATATTATATATTTTTAGTATGTTAATTGTAGAGTTTGAATCGTTA